>Ga0105154_1000230_pt1 | contig 25319 bp, 23 predicted proteins | sample SSWtaG_FD_89672 | JGI IMG/M metagenome (GOLD analysis project Ga0105154, IMG submission 89672) | Hot spring microbial communities from Sandy's Spring West, USA to study Microbial Dark Matter (Phase II) - SSWsed_matched | ecosystem: Environmental > Aquatic > Thermal springs > Hot (42-90C) >... | reverse complement strand
TTCTTCTACTGGTATGGATTGCAGCCTTTGTGAGCTCCTTCTCTATCTTTTCTAGCAAAAGGCTCACGTCGGCCCCCCCATGTACGACCTCTCTTAGAGCTTCAACAATATCAAGCATTTTAAAAAGCTCGTTGATCGCCAACTCACCCGAATTCGTTTCCTCCTCTTCGGGCGCTTCTTCTTCCCCTTCCTCGCTCGGCTCCTCTATCTCCTCTCCCATCTCTCCGCTCTCACCCCAACGCGTCCCCTCTAGAAGTAGATCGCACTACTCGCTTTGTTGCACCTGGACTACTGTAAGAAGGTTATTAATAAGGTTATTTTTGGTTTCGCGTTCGTAGCTTACAATGGCGAAGCCTACTGGCAGGTTCTTTAGAGTGTTCTTAATTAGTGTTATGGCAGTCGACTCTAGTACGGGCGTTAGGATTTTAGTAGCATAGTCTAGGCTTCGGGCTTCAGAGACTCTAAAGGATATCTTCGTCGACGCATTGGATGCGATGTTTTGGCTAAAGTCAAGAGGGGATTGACTAATTAAGATCACGGCCATACCGTACTTTCTGGATTCCGCTAGAAGCCTTCTTAGAGTTCTCGATGCGCTCTGCTCTCTAGTGAGCCTATGTGCCTCGTCGAGAATTATAACCGTGCTTTTCTTAGGTCTGCTTGCCTTGCGCGCGTAACGTGCATAGATCTCTCTTAACATCACATCGGCATACAGGCTTTGAACCCCCTCGCTAGGTAGGTTGCTTAGGTTAACTATTGCGCTCTCGTTTAAGAGAGCCTGTTTTCTGTTTTCCTCTCTTCCCTCTGGCAAGAAGTCTTCCAAGAGGCTAAGGTACCTATACAAGCTCTCTAGCCTAGCTGCTTCTTCTCTCCTGCTTGTAAGCTCTATTCTTCGCTTAATTACCCTGTTTAAGTCGAGAAACGTAGGAGCGGGCTTGCTCCACGTTTCAGGCTTGTCTTCGTATATTCCACGCTCCTCGTACGCTTCCCTTATTACGTCAAGTAGTATCGACCTTTGTATCGTGCCTAGCGAAAAGACTCTTGCTAGCGTGAAGCTCAATTCTAGAGCTCTAGCTCTAGGAGACTCTCCGCAAAGCTCCAGAGGGTTTACCGCGTGTGCTTTTGCATCTAAAACCTTGAATCCGTAACGACTTAAGCTTGCATACTCTCCATGAAAGTCCAGCACTGTCACGCTAGCCCCTTGCTTGTGGAATTCTACTGCAAGCGCTTTCGCTAGGGTGCTCTTCCCCGATCCGCTCTCACCAAAAATCAGCATGTGTGGATTTCTGCTTCTGAAGGGATCGAGTCTCAGCATACCATCCGCTGCACTCCAAACCCATTTTCCGGATGTGAGCTCGTTTATGTGGTGCAGAAGCCCTGTAGCCTCTTTGAGTCCGCGTTTTCTCTCCGATAGCTCGCCTACACGTGTTCCAATAGGCACGCCTACATTATGCTCGTAGTACTCGCACGGGACTCCTGTTGTTCGAGCTAGAAGCGCAATGGCAATCCACGAAGGACCCATGAGCGATAGTAGCCCGCTAAGGGTAGCTATACTACGGGACTCTGCCATCAAGCCTGTGATTGTTGATGCGAAAAGAGAGCCTACAGCCCAGAACATAGAATTTCCAAAAGTTTCGGTGAAAATCTGCTCAGCGAGAAGCCCGAACACGCCCATGCCTACTAGTGTAATCGAGATGCAGTACAGTGCACGTGTCAGCGAAGGAGACCTTACAAGTCTAATGCTACTCTTGTGACTCCAATGTACGTTCAATCCTATATGTTTAGCTACTATCGCTCCCAGTAGAATCCCGCATAAGAACGCAATAGCCGGTAAAACCTGAACACCTCCTCTAGCGAGACCGGAAGTGAGCAAGGAGTAGCCTATGAGAGTTGCTAGGAGTGGAAATCGCGTTACAATAGTTGAGACGACGCCCGCTAGTGTGGGCACGAGTACCATTATACCTATCCTTGCATCTAGCAGAGCTACCCCGACTAGACTCGTATGTGGTAGGTTGAGCTTAGCAACCGCATACGGCAAGCCCAGCGAGAGTGCGGCGAGCAGTGCTGCAAGAGATATCTTGCCACTATGGCCCTGCTCTTTCATGAGCTTCATACCCATACTGTTAGTGTTAGGTAAACGACTCTTTTTAAGTAGCTTCTCTAAGCAATTAATGCCTTGTATTGTAAAAATTATTTAGTGCGTGTCAAATGACCGCCCGTGTTAAGATTGACGAGGTTCCTGGATGCTTCAAGTTACTCGACCCTAGGCTCGTCTCGGAGCTAAAAAAGCACGGTATTACGAAACCTACGCCCATACAGGAAAAGAGCATTCCCCACATTCTCGCTGGAGCAGATGTCATAATATCCTCCCCTACAGGTACGGGAAAAACCGAGGCTGCAGTGCTACCCATCTTCTCTCTCATGCTAAGGGAGGTCGACAAGGTAGGTCGTGTCGAGCGTCCCTTAATGGTATACATCACGCCACTTAGGGCTCTCAATAGAGACATCTATTGTAGACTGCAAGAGATCTCTTGCAACATTGGATTAAAGGCTATGGTCAGACATGGAGACTCCACTTCCAAGGAGAGAAGAGAGTTTCTAAGAGAGCCTCCAACGTGGTTTATTACCACGCCCGAAAGCTTCACATTAATGCTATCACATGAGCAGATACGACATCTGCTCTCTGGCATTAAGTGGGTTGTGCTCGACGAGGTTCACGAGCTCCTCGGGAGCGAGCGAGGCTCGGCAACTGAAGTTTCGCTCAGAAGACTCGAAAGCTTGACGGGAAGGTACCAGTTTGTTGGGCTCTCTGCCACAATTCCAGATAAAGTCTTGTTTAAGAAGTTCTATCCTTGCAGGAGAGACTGTAGAATTGTAGAGGAGGATTTTGGGCGCGAAAGCTTCTACGTTGTAGTCTCGAGCGGCGTGGCTGGACTTAAGAGTCCGGGCGCTCACCTCTCTTGGAGTGTGAGCTTCTTAAAAGGGCTTCTTGCCTCGTTTGACTCTCTCATCTTGTTTACTAATACGAGAGACATGGCCGAAGCTTTAGGGTACCACGTGAGAAACAGCGGGCTTGAGCTTTTCGAAGTCCACCATGGCAGCCTCTCGCCTGCTGTTAGAAAGAGCGTTGAGGAGAGATTTAAGCAGGGAAGGATTCGAGGGGTAATCGCGACATCGAGCTTGGAGCTTGGCATAGATGTGGGCACGGTTGATGTAGTAGTACAGTATGGAAGTCCTAGGCAGGCACTTAGACTCGTGCAAAGAGCAGGTAGAAGCGGTCACAGGCTAGGTGCATTGTCTAGAGGCATCGTTATTGCTGAGCCAAATTTGGACGATATTGTAGAGTCTGCGGTCATTGCCAGAAGGGCCTTAAGAGGGCTGCTCGAGGACGTTAAACCACACGAGAGGCCTATTGATGTTCTAGCGCACCAGATTGTAGGAATGATTCTAGCGGGAGAGGCTAGAACGGAAGAGGAGCTGCTTAGAGCTTTAAACCCAACGTTTACGTTTAAAGGGCTTGATGCAAACACACTTAGGGAGGTGGTAGAGTATGCCTGTCAGTCTAAGATGCTGTTTAGAGATAGCGATGGCTCGCTCAGGCCATCGAGAAGGTCCCGCACGTTTTTCTTCACAACCACAATGATACCAGACACCAAACGCATCCCAGTATTTTCGGTGCAGGGCGAGCGAATAGGCTTTCTTGACGAGGACTTTGTTTATGCAAGACTGCATGAAGAGTCGACGTTCCTTCTAGCTGGTAGAGAGTGGAGAGTTGTGGCGATAGACTTTGAGGCTGAGAGAGTTGTCGTTGAAGAGTGCATCGAGAGAAGGGGTCTGCCACCACTTTGGGAGGGGGATCTCATTCCTGTCGATAGACTCGTCGCCCGAGAGGCATGCGCTCTCATAAAAAGGCTAGGTAGCGGAGAGCCTCTAACAAGAATACTCAAACACTATCCCGTGCTCTCTAGAGGCGCAATTGAGATCCTAAGCAAAATAGTGGAGGAGGCTAGAAAAGAGGGCTACATTCCACCCGGACCAAACTACGTGCTAATCGAAGAGGACCACAGAGAGAACATTGCTGTTGCATATACCTGTCTGGGTAGCAGGGGCAACGACGCCCTTGCCATTCTGATAAGCGGCTACATTAACTCTCGATATGGCAAAGCAGCTGAGACCTACAGCGATCCCTATCGCGTGTTTCTAAAGCCTGTAGTAAGCGGAGAGAGCGCTGCAGAGGTGCTTGAGAGAGTACTCTACAAGCTTTCAAGTCTAGGCGAGTCTGACGTGCTAGCAGAGCTCGAGGATTCTATCAAGAGGACGGGGCTGTTTTTCTGGAAGGTATCACAGGTTGCAAGGAAAATGGGAGCCGTGTCGGGCAAGGCCAGCCCCAGCGAGGTGAGAAAGCTTCTTAGGTACCTTGCCGAAACCCTAGTAGGAAAGGAGGCATTGAGGGAGACCTTTCACGAAAAGGTGGATTTAAGCTCACTGCTAGACTTTCTTAGGGATCTTAGAAGCGGTAGGCTAAAGATTGTAAGGCAGACTAAACCGGGATTCAGTCCGTACACGACGCATGGCGGCAAGCTTACCAGGTACGTGACGTCGCTGTCTACTGGCATTCCTACAGAGCTTGCACTAGAGATTTTCGAAAGGAAAATCCTGGAGAAGACCGTGCTATTAAAGTGTGTTGTTTGTGGTTACGAAAGAATTGTTAAGATTAAGGAGCTCGATGACGTTGTGATGTGTGCCAAGTGCTGTTCTAGAGCGCTGGCTCCAATTCCTCCAGGAAATCTAGAGTTTGTCAATGCTATTAGAAAGTACTTCGACAAGCGGGATAGTAGGCTCAAGGACAAGGAGAGAGAGTATGTTGACGATGCCATAAAGAGAGCCAATCTCGTGCTCTCCCATGGCAAAGTCGCGGTCATTGCTCTATCGCCCTATGGCGTCGGACCCAAAGCCGCCAGTAGAGCCATTTCTAGGCTGAAGCTCGGATGGAGCGAGTTTCTGAGAGCGCTTTACGAGGAGGAGCGCAACTTTTTGAGAACCAGAAGGTACTGGGATTGATAGGTCTTGTCAGCGCTCCCATCGCCGAGGTTTTCCAGCAGGCTCTAAGCCTTTTCTCCTATGCTCACATCTGTGTAGCCCATTTCGCCTAGCATCTTGAGAATGCAGCCTGTGTCGACTCTTCTATCAAAAACTATCTCCACCAGCTCCTTGCCCTCCTTTCTCGAAAGCCTCAGCTTGTCAACTACGGCCCTTCCTATTATCAGATCGCGTGTGTCCTTTGGAATAACGATGTAACTCTGAGCTCTCCTCACCTGGTACCTGTAGTACTCTTCAAAGTTTTCGACTATTCTAATGGCTTCTTCCAAATCCCTTGTGGAGCCCTTTTCGTTTTTGATTTTAGTCATTAGCCTTAATGCCTCTGCCCTTTCGAGTACAACGTACTTGTAGTCTCCTATATCGATATACACCTGCAGCTTTCTCTCTATGCCTTCGCTTCCCAAGTCCTTAAACCTCGCTAGGGTCATTCGTTTTACTTGAGCGTACAGGGTATTTTGGGAACCGCTAGCTTTATGTTTTCATCAGGTTTAACGATAATGATCGTTGGAGACCACACCGCCTGGTAGAACCGGTCTCGATTGGTTAAAGCCTCTCGTGCAAGAGGTGAGGTCATGAAAGCCCCAACTAAGGAGAGGTTCGTACAAGCTACTAAAACACTCCAGTAAGGCAAGCCAAAAAGACGAAAAGACGAGACAAAACTGCAGCTTAGGCTCTTGGTGCCACCCAGTATACCAATGTACCCACTTCTGGCATTTCGAAAGCGATCCTTATAGGCAGGGCTGTTCCAAAGTGAAGAGTCATTGTGGTACTTGCTGATGCTGCTCGTACTGTGGCGGCTAGAAGATCGACGCCGTATTTTGCACGTGCTTCGTCGACTGTAGACGAAATGCTCAGTAGAGGCTCGTTCTCTCTTAATACTGCCTCGTAGCTTCTACCAGCCCCTTCGAGGCGCACGTAGATAGTATTGTCCTTGTAAAGCATCTCGAGCTCTTCTCCTACGAGCTTAGCATCGCTGATTATGTCTTTAAAGTCGCTAGCGAGCATCTCGCTTCTCACAGGGAGATCCACTTTGGGTTCCGAGAGCTCCTCCACGCCCTCAAAAGATATTGGCACCTCAAATGTTCTGACAATGTCTGTTTTCCTGTCTCTGAACTCTAGCTTCAAAATCCTGTTCTCTCTATCGACACTGAGTTCTAGTATGTCGTTTCTTGTCCCGCGTCTCGCAATTCTATGCAGCTCTTTTGTGCCAACTTTAAATGCAAGGGGTTCCTCGAACTCTACGGTCTCAAAAGCCTCTGGTGGGAGCCGTAGTACTAGCATTGTTGTTTTGTCGTCACTAAGGCTTTTGATGGTAACACCCATTTCGTTGATGAATAGTGGTGTTACGTCAACGATCTTTGTCAGCACCTGGGTTATGTTTTTGAACTTGTTGACTTTAGGAAGAACTAGCCTCACTCGCTTTCACCTGCTATTTCTTGACATGGTACTAAAGCCTCCAAGCAAGTCAAGCTAGCACTAGGGTATATGTATTGTCTGGTTGCTAATTATGTTTTGAGCCTTAAAGTCTAAGGCCTTGTTTGTCACATGGCATCTGGCTAGCATTGATGGTGTCGTTTGTTGCTACTCGAGCATTTCTAGAAGCTCCTCTAGCTCTCTGAGCCTCTCCTTCTTTACGGTTGCTTTTCCCTCTCCTTCCAAAACTCTCCATACTCCCTGACAGAATCTTTCCAGCGAAAGTAGAGTATAGCACGATGCGCACACCCATACTGGAGTGTTAGTTCCTGGAAGCCTGCACTCGCTTACAGGCTTGCTCTTCTCACATATGTCGCACCTAAGCCAGTAAATCGTCATCTAGCTCTCACCGCAGTATCCCTTTAAATCTTAGGGCATCGTCTAGCATGTAAACGTTGTTGAAGAGAACGTAAACAGCTTTAACGCGAGGCTCCCTTGACACGCTCTCTACAGCGCTCTTCAGACTTAAGAGATCGTTATCGGTGTACTTGTACTTGTAGTTAACCTCCTTCCCCCCTAGACCGTGTAGCCTAGTGTACATGATTGGCGTTCTAAATGGGTACCACCCTCTTCGGAGTACATCAGATACTATTACGATCTCCTTTTCGGCCAGGGCTCTCAGGAACTCTACGTCCTCTGCAAACGCACCTCTAGGCTCCCACCCTACAGCTAGCTTTCCACTAGCAATTGACAGAACGTGCTCGAAGAACTCTCTTGCGTTGCGTTTTGAGTCCTCGTTTAGTGGCATTGTAGAAGGCGTCTGAAAGACAACGACTTCGGCCTTCGCTCCTATGGCCTGCTCTACGGTTTTCTCGGCAGCCTTGAGGTTTTCCTGCGTACATCTCAAGAGTCCATAGTTTCTTCTATCTCCTGGCGGTGGCTGTTTCATTTTTCTCCACGTTGGCGAGGTGTAAGGGTGCGTGGTTGCCTGCCATGCTTTCCACGTCAAGTGCAACCCTTCAGACGATAGAGCCTCTAGGGTCTTGAGCCTTTTCTCGCCAAGGAGATTGTAGAAGCTCTCCTGAACCTCAACCGCATCCACAAGCTGCACGAGGATCTTAGCGCTTTTAACAAACCCACAAGTACCTACGTAAACACTTGCCTTTCTCTGCATTTACGCGACCTCCCACACGCTGGCCACTATGCTCTACAAAGACGGACCAAACAGACGTAGCACTGTCTATCGCTACATTGTTTTTGTATTGCACGCACGTACTTTTAGAGTACCGTAGTTCCGGCGCTTTTTCGGTACGGTCTCTAGGCGACCGTGACTTCTAGCGGCTTTACTGAGAGGTAGTAAACCACGTCTAGCTTTTCAAGCTCTCTTTTCACCTTATCGACGTCAACTTCCCTGCTCGCAACGGGCTCTACGAGTGATATGCACTCTCCTATTTCGCCTCGCTTTAGGGTAGAGCATTTAACAATCAGCTGGTTGAGTCCTAAGTCCTTGAGTTTATTGCTAAAAGTCGCTAAGGCTCCTGGCTGGTCCTTCAACTCAACTTTAATTTCATAGACCATCTTGTCCCCTGAGGCTATTGGGGTCAGTAGGATCTCTCTCTTGCTCATGTCTGCTACTACTATTAGATGCCTGCCCTCGCGGATGTCAAGAGCCTCTCTAATCACTAGGGGTATTGTTATCCTGCCTTTGGAGTCGACCTTAACGATGTTTGCAATGCGCATTTCAATACTACACCATGCAACGGTTGGGGGCTCTTTCGTCCATATTGTTTGGATGATTTAGAGATATAGCCTTTTTCATTTGAGTAGGGCGCTCGAAAATACGCTTTTTTACTCTCCTGCCACAAAATATATGCCACGAGACGCACGTTGCCAATGAAGAGGAACTTAAATGCAGATTGTGGTAGGAAATGAAGAGAAACCCACGCGACGAGGGCTTGTACGCTCTCTTCAAGAAAACTTGTAGTGGCAGGCTACCTGAAAGCTTCTACGAAGCGCTGATAGAGTGTGAGCATATTGGTGCGACGCGCATTTTCGTTTTAGATAAAAAAGAGAGGTTTGGATTGTCCTTTACGACTGTCATGAGCGAGCTTGGACTAACGGGTCTTAAGGCATCTCGGGTTAAATACGCGTTTGAAGACGAACCCTGGGATGCTATAAGCGAGCTTACCAGAGATTGCGATTCCATCAGGCTTGTTAAGGGGGAAGGCCTTGTGCTCTCTGAGTGCATAGAGCCCGCTCTCGAGATCTTGCATGCAGTAATAGAGGTGTGCGGTTACGAGGACCTCCTGGTGAAGTGCTTCCATGAGTGGGAATAGGGTACCCTCAATAAGGTATAGGGTAAAGGGGTGGCTTTCACGCGAAGACTTTGATGAGCTACTTAAGTTTAGTGATTACCTCGGTAGAGAGGGATTGGAGATAAAGTTCGTTATAAATCCCGAAAAGGCCGAAAAGAATGGCTACGGCGTCGAAGAGATAAGAGAGGTTTTCTCTAAACTTAGTGGCAAGATACCCCAGCGTGTAATAGAGGTTCTGGAGAGCGAAGCAAGAAAGCAAAATAGCGTGGTTCTAGAGCTCGAGGGAGCTAACTTTGTTATTAGGCCTCAAATGTTTCTAGGGGAGAGACTATCTGCGCTCAAGGGAGTCTTACGCTACGATAGAAAGCGAAGGGTGTTCTTAGTAAAGCCGGGAATGCTCTCTCAGCTCCTAGAGAGATTAAGCGCTATGGGGATAACTGTAATCGACAGGACAGGGCTTCCTGCTGTTCAACCTCTTCCACAAAGGATAGAGTTTACTGGAAAGCTTAGAGACTACCAGAGCGAGGCTATCAGAGCATGGGAGGAAAATGGACGCAGAGGCGTTATTGCTCTTCCAACAGGATCTGGAAAGACCGTTGTTGGAATAGCAGCTATCGCCAGGCTGTCGGAAAGAACGCTTATCATCGCATACACCAAAGAACAGCTGCTACAGTGGATTGAAAAAATAGAGGAGCTGACAAGCGCTCCAAAGCACCTAGTAGCCCCCTTTTACAGTGAGGAGAAGAGGCTTGCGCCGATAACAGTTTCAACCTATCAGACAGCTTATAGGTACATTGAAGAGCTGGCTTTTAGGTTTAGCCTTTTAATAGTAGATGAGGTGCACCATCTTCCAGCAGACAAGTTCAAGACCATAGCGCTAGGCATGTACTCGCCCCACAGAATGGGCTTGAGCGCTACGGTGGTTAGAGAGGATGGCAAGCACACAGAGCTTTTCCCGCTGATGGGAGGCATCGTTTACTACAAGACCCCTCAGGAGCTCGTTGAGCGCGGATACCTGGCTCCATTCGTGAACCAAATCGTAAAGGTTGACTTAAGTGAGGAGGAGAGGAGGAGGTACGAGGAGCTTAAGAAGGTCTACAAGGCCCTAGCACAGGGGATGCAGTTTCAAGAGCTCTTGTCCAGAGCTCAACGTGGCGATCAGAAGGCAGCTCAAGCGCTAAAGGTTCATAGCGAGCTTAAACAATTGATTCACAAGTCCGAGAGGAAGCTGGAAGCCGTCAGAAGAGTAGTAGAGAAAGAGTTGGGAAGCGGGTCTAAAATCCTCATCTTCACGCAGTATGTTGACCAGGCTGAGAAAATAGGAGAGATGCTTGGAGCGCCAGTTCTGACGGGGAGCACAGAGCCCAAGCTTAGAAAGAGGGTGCTTGAGGAGTTTAAGGCCTCTCCCACAGGAGTCCTTGTCATAACCACGGTAGGGGATGAGGGTCTCGATGTTCCCGACGTAAACGTAGGCATTGTGGTTGCCGGAACCGGTAGTAGAAGGCAGTTTGTTCAAAGGCTCGGCAGGCTCTTGAGACCAAAGCCAGGCAAGATAGCTCGAATGTACGAAATTATCGTTAGAGGTACAGAGGAGGAGGCTCTGGCTAGGAGAAGAAAGAAGCTGTCACTAGACGAGCTCGTCTCAAGCGAGAAAGGCGAGGACCTTGGTCTTGCACTTACAAAAAGTAGTTAAACTGGCTACTACCAAATTGTCTGGTTGGCGAGCGTGATAGCATGGAAGAAAAACCCAAGAAGATGGCCATATACGAGGGCGAAGCGAGAATAGGAGAGGTCATGAAGGGTCTGGCACAAATTCAGCTGAGACCCGAAGACTTCACAAGCCCTGTAGCAATGCAAATGGCACTTTCTAGAATATATGAAGCGCTAATGAGAACCCTGCACGAGGGACCAAGGAAGACCTTCGTTGCCGAGATTAGATTCACAGACTCCCTTGGACAAACCGTAGTGTTTGCAGTCGACTTGGGGGAGAGCCCTCCCCCTTTTCAGTCCAACAGAGTTAAAGCCAGGATCACAGTAGAGATGTTCGAAGAGGAGCTATGAAAGCTCGCGTACCTGTTTGCTTCTGTTGATGAGATATTGACCTAAAAGCTCGAGGAGAACCTCGTCTGGACTGCGAATTCTTGCCCTACTCCTATCGAGCCTTACAATGTAGCCTAGGTTGACAAGTCTTCTAACGATACTTTTTGCTGTCTTAGAGTTGTAGTAAAACGTTGCTCTCACGGCCTCAGTAAGCCTTTCAATTGTAGTCTCTTCCCCCCCACAGCGCAGAAAGAGGTAGTAGTAGACCATGAACTCTCTCTTTCTAGGCCACCTCATTTTAGTACCCTTCTTCGAGCATTCTTCTCAGCGCCCGACAAAAGCTTTCTGGGGTTTGAGGTCTCTCTATGCGCTCAAGCACTCCAATGAGTTGCTGCAAGCTGTAGACCCTAACTCCGTTAGCCCAAGAATCTTTACTGGCAATGTAGTACCTTTCCGTACAGGGAGACGCTTTACTGCAGATTATGCTGCCCTGACCTGCCACGTAGTAGAACTCTCCAACCGCTTTTCCATGATAGTATAGTGTTGCCTGGAAGTATAGAGGCTCGCACAAGACTGCGGCCTCATTGCAAGCACCGCTTCTTGCGAGGCATTCTAAAACAGTACCCTTAAGAGCTTCGGTTACATCGTATACCACCGAGCCCCTTGGAATTCTCAACTAGAGCCCCTCAGCTAGCCTGGTCTCAACACGAGCACATTCGGCCCTTACAAGGCTCGTCATTGAGCGCACGCTTTGTCTTTGTAGTAGAGTTCGATGTTGGTTAGCAGGAAAGCTGCCGCTTTGCAACGCTGGCATTTGGATTAGAATTCGAATTGTGCTACCCCTGCAAGTTCTCTTCTCTTACTAACTGCCTATCCTCTAAACGGGCGTTGGTTTGTTCTGGCTGAAGTAATGATAAAAATTTTGTTTTTTGGTTTGTTTTTGTGTAGCTGTAGGCTTGCAGGTCTTTTCTCTAGAGGCTTTTTTTACTTTGCTAGCGATAGCGTTATTTCAATTGTTGACACTCTACTCGTTCTGTCCTGTCCCTGAATTGTTTGACTGCCTATCTTGATGTCCCTTACCTGTACCTTTTCCGGTAGTAGCTTGTTCCTGATAATCTCTACAGCATCCACCGCCTTGCTTATGGCTCTTCCCCTAGCCTTGATCACTACTTCGTCTACCCCCTGATTTAGCAGTGCAAGCACTGCCATGACGTAGTTCATTACGGGTTTTTTACCAACTAGCACTACATTGCTTGGAGTTGCTCCTTCCGCAACCACTTCATTCACCCGTACGTTCTGTAGTGGGTTCTCTGGGTTTTGCCGTTCTACCGGCATACCCCACTTTTAGAAAACAAGAGTTATAAAAATTTGCTAGTGCCTTTCAGCAGCAATCAAGCGTGGATGCCGGAATTCGACTCGAATAAGCAAATGGTCGCGTATTGGCGCCTTGCAGCCAATTATCGGGTTTTGTTGTTTTGTCGCAATGAATACGCAGAGCTTCCTTTTTAAAATGCTAGCAACACTACTAGTGCTTCTAACGAAGGGCTTTGTAGGTAGCGCTGAAGCTGGCTCTCTAATTCGGGGCTCCAGCTGTTAACAGGCTCGGTCTTGCGGGTGCTAGTAGCTTTGTTAAAAGCCGTGTTTCACAAGGCGTGTCCGAGCTGTCAAGGTCCCGTATCATCGATTAGACTATCTGCGGGCTTACCATGCTCATCCTGCCTACCACTAGAAGAGAGCTCCTCGCTTACACAGCTAGAGAAACTCTCTCTCAAGGACAGGGTTTCCGTGCTATCTAAAAAAGTCCCGTCGAACACTTCGAGTATCTATGTTTACCTTAACAGCATTTTCTCCGACCTCGAGAGTTTAGAGAGCTGCTTTAAAAGGTGTGTGGGAAGAGGCTTTTGGAGCCTGCAGAAAACTTGGAGCATTAGGATGCTTTTAGGCGAAAGCTTCGCTATAGTTGCACCTACAGGGGTAGGCAAAACCACGCTCCTCCTAGTCTACGGCACGTACATGGCGTCAAAGGGCAAGCGGGTGTATGTTCTGGTGCCAACAGAGAACCTGCTTTTACAAACGAGACAAAAGCTTGCATCAATGATCGAAAGGCTTGGGAAGGACGTCAGAGCAGTTAGCTACAGCAGTCGAGATTGCAAAAGTGCTAGGGAGAGAGCTCTCGAGCACGTTGTCAACGGGAGCTTTGACATCCTCCTGACGACCACGAGCTTTTTGTCGAGAAGGTTTGGTCTCCTAGAAGGCATGAAGTTTGACGTGATCATAATTGATGACGCCGATTCTCTCTTGAAGAAGAGCAAGAACATTGACAGAGTGCTTCTTCTCTTGGGATTCTCTAGCAGCGATATCGAGGCTGCTTACAAGCTCCTCAAGGCGAAGGGCGAGCTTGCACTCTTAAGAGCTGTGGGAGCAGAAGACAGGCTCGAGAAGAAGCTCCTGGAGGTCGAGGAACTTCAGCTCAGAGTTAACGAGGCTCTAGCTACCAAGAAGATCGGGCAGGTCATCATTGCAAGCGCCACGGGGCGGCAGGTTGGCCTTAAACCAAAACTGTTCAGGGAGCTTCTAGGATTTGAAATAGGTGGAATTTACGACTACATGAGAAACTTGATTGAAGCCTACCACATTGGAAGTGAAGGTGAGCTCTTAGAGAAGGTCGTGGACGTTGTTAAGATGCTGGGTCACGGTGGATTGGTGTTTGTATCGCGCGATAAAGGCACATCTTACGCTAGAAAGATCGTTGACATTCTAAAAGAGAGTGGTGTGAAGGCCGAGCTTGCTATTGCCGGTAGGAGGGTTCTGGACAGGCTCTCCAAAGGGGAGGCTGAAGTTCTCGTTGGCGTTGCAAGCTACTATGGCGTATTAGTTAGGGGAATAGACCTTCCGGAAGTCATCAAGTACGTTGTCTTTTTGGGTGTGCCCAAAAACCGCGTTCTACTTGAGAAGTCTCTTAGAAGTCCTGCAAGAGCTATTCAAGTTTTAGCTCACGTGTGCAGCGGTGAAGAGGAAAAGAGGAGGTTCAACGACCTTCGGAAGAGGGTCGAGAGGCTATCGTACAATGAGCTCCTGGCTTTGAGAATTGCACTTGAGGGTGGCAATCTCGAGAGCCTAACGGGCTTCCTAGCCGATACTGCTGTTCAGCTTAAGGAGGCTAGAGAGTGGGTTATAAACAAAGTGGGCTCAATTTTACCGAGAGAAGCTGGAGCGAAGCTGGTTGTCGGGTTAAGCTATATCGAGCGTGGAAGCGATGGGAATCTCTACATGGTCTCCCCAGAACACATAACGTACATTCAGGCAAGCGGGAGGGCCAGCCGGTTTCTCGAAAACAGAATGACGCTGGGACTCTCCCTTGTCTTAGAGTGCGATGAAACTGCAATCGAGCTTCTTAAGAGGAGGCTGTCGCGCTACGTTTTTGCATTCAATCCCGTACCGCTTAGCTCACTAGATCTCATAGAGGTGAGGAAGAAGCTCGAAAGGTCTAGACTTAGCGGTGGGGAGGCGCGTAGCTTCAAACCAGCAAAGTCTGTAATGATCATTGTCGAGTCGCCTAACAAGGCTAGAACCATAGCAAACTTCTTTGGAAGGCCTTCGCGTAGGAGATTGCTCGGCATTAACATCTACGAAACCGCAATTGTAGATCCGAAAACGCTCGACACGTACATCGCTCTGGTAGCTGCTTCAAAGGGCCACATTTTCGACCTAACCCAAGAGGATATAGGCTTTCATGGTGTCATCGTAGGCAACAATGAGGAGTACATTCCGGTATATGCGCCCATCAAGAAGTGCGTGTCGTGTAACACCACGTTCACCACATTTTCAAAAAGTTGTCCGCGATGTGGCGAGTCTTCTAGAGTTAGAAGCTCGCTAGAGGTCGTACAGGTTCTTAGAAAGCTCTCTCTAGAGGTCGAAGAGGTTCTTATTGCTACGGATCCCGACGTCGAGGGCGAGAAGATAGCATGGGAGCTTGCTTTAACGTTAAGGCCCTTTGCAGGAAGCATAAAGAGAGTCGAGCTAAGGGAGATAACGAGAGAGTCTATTTTAGAGGCCATAAGAGGCGCCAAGCATGTAAGTGAGAGAAGGGTTGCAGCTCAAATCACGAGAAGGGTTGCCGATCGCTGGATTGGATTTTCTCTTTCACAAAGACTGTGGGAAGAGTTTAACAAGAACTGGCTTGGTGCAGGGAGGGTTCAAACTCCAGTACTGGGGTGGATAATCAAGCGATATGAAGAGTGGAAGTCTAGTAAGGGGTACTGGCTACTGATTCGAACTCTAAACGGTCCCTCACTCAAGCTGTTTGTAGAGAGCAGGGAGGAGGCCAAGTCTCTGCTGGATAAAATCGAAGCCGAAATGAAAGTCCCTATTTCCAGCGTATCCTTTAGAATTGAGAGGACGAACCCCCAGCCTCCACTTACTACCGATGAAATGCTATACGAGGCAGGTAGGCTCTTCGGCTACACAGCTCCCTATACGATGAAGCTCGCACAGGATCTCTTCGAAGCTGGGCTTATAACCTATCATAGAACGGATAGCACTCGTGTATCAGAACGGGGCATAGCCATTGCTGGCGAGTACCTAAGGAACAAACTGGGAAAACCGGAGCTTTTTAGCCCTAAGGAGTGGAGTGACAAAGGAGCCCACGAGGCCATTAGACCTACCATGCCCATCGATGCAGAGGAGCTAAGGCGTCTCGTACTGGATGGAACTGTTAAGGTTTACGTGAAGATGAGCGAAGGTCACTACAACCTATACGATCTGATCTTCCGGAGGTTTATGGCGAGCCAGTGTAGACCCTCCCTTGTAGAGAGGGCTGTAGCTCACGTACTCTTAGGCAATAGGAGTATTGTAATCGAGCCCATTGTCGGTATTGTACAAGAAGGGCACGTCCACTTCCTCAAGGACAGGGTATTTCGTGACCTAAAAGAGGAGCTTAAAGCTGGATACATGAAGGTCGAAAGCGTGTTGATTTATCGCGGTTCTCTCACACCACTCTTCACGCAAGGCGAGCTTGTTCTTTTAATGAAAAAGCGCGGGCTAGGTAGGCCTAGCACTTACTCCTCGATAATTCAGAACATCTTGAAGCACGGTTATGCTATCGTCTCGAAGAACAGGAGATTCTTGGTGCCCACAAAGTTAGGGATGGAGGTCTACCACTACCTACAGGAGAACTTTCCACAACTGGTAAGTGAAGCCACTACCGTCATGCTTGAAAGCTTGATGGACGATATTGAAGAGGGCAAAGTCGATTATAGAGAGGGCCTAGCTAGGCTCCTGAGGGAAATCGAACCTCTCGGTTTGGCAAAACGTGCGAGCACGTTCGAGAGCAGAGACGCGAGGATAAGCAAGGAGGCTCTCGTCTAAATGTCAGCTCTGAATCCACTCTCTACACCGTCATTTTTATGCGTATTTCAATAAATGGGAGCTTTTTCCTACCGGCCCTCTCGCTTCCTATGCTCACGTTTACCAGCTGTAGTGCTTCTCCTATTCGCGACCTGACCTCGTTGTAGACGTCAACAGCCTTGCTTATGCCTTCACCTCTACCCTTTAGGACTAGTACTTCCTCTTCTGCGAGCCCTCTTAACGCTACTATTGCCCTCAGGGCATACTCGCTTACCTCCCCGCGTCCTATAATGATGTAGTGCTCTTTTGAGGCCTTCAACTTCAGGCACCTTGGTTGTTTGCAGGTGCACAGTTAGGGCGTTCCAACTCGAAAACGCTCTCTTCCTAATGTGTGAACTCGAAAACGAAATATAAAGTTATCTAGGCTGGACACCTGCACCAGCTTTCCGCAAGCTCTACGACTCTCATGCTACCAGTAGCAAGACCGAGACGGTATATGTTACGATCCCCACACTTGGGAGTAGGACAGCCTTTCCTATTTCCCACGTCAACCTGGGAGCTACCAGCGAAGCATATAGAGGCTTGTTTAGAAGACCTCCTGCAACGGCTAGCAGCGATCCTATAGCTATGATCGTGGGGCTTAGGTTCTTTGCAAGCGACAGTAGAGAGAATATCGTTGCAGCTGCACTTCCAAAACCTCCCACGAGTGCTACTACAAGTAGTGCAGCCTCTCCGATGGTCGCATAAACGATTTTTGAAGCTACGAGCAGTACTAGATAGACAATGACGCCGCGAATAGCGCTTTTGTAATCGAGGGGCCTGCCAACCTCGATGCCCCTCTCGTAGTCGAGAGCCTGCGTGGACTCCGCTTCTTTACCCATGAGCAGCAGCTCTAGTACGAGAATCGTGAGACCGAACGCGTAGCCCGGTAGTAGAAGTTTCAAAAAGTCGAGGTAGCTACCTAAACTAGACATAAATGGAAAAGCTCCACAAGCACTCAAAATAAGACTCCTTACCATCATTCCAAGCAAAATCCAGTTAGCGTATTTCACCGTCAGCTGGCTTCTTTTGACGATCCTTGCAACACTGACTAGAGCTGCCTCGCTGTTGACGAGACCTCCCACGAAGCTAGAGTGCAGAAGCCCCCTCTCGCCAGCAAGCTTGTAGAGATGGTAGCTTGTAAGCGATATTGCTAGCAGTATGACAAAGAAGACATAGGCATTTTCAAGACTTACCCCAAACACTTCCATATCTAGTGAAAACACGATTGGCCCTAAAATGAATACCAAGATTCCAAGCTCAAGAGCGTCGACAAACTCCTCGTAGGATATCTTGCGGACTACCTTCATCTCGAAGCTTTTAAGGGCAAGCACGCCAACGGTCAGAAAGGTCACGCTCAACGAGAGAGTTAAGAGGCCTATTCCTGTCATTACCCCAGCGAGATAAGCTATGAGCATTACGATGTAGGTTGTTATGCCTGCATACCCTTGCCTTAGCATTCTATAGCTCATGAAAGCCCCTACCAGCATGAGAACGAACACGGAGGCTAGAACTGGAACTACTGTGGAGAGAATAGTATCCGCATTGTACTTTGACAGCAAGCCTGAAATGGCCCCGGCGAGAGCCAGTAGCCCGAAGGTTCTCAAGCCGGGAAAATCTGACTTCAGTATTTCGTCATCGATATCAATTTTAGCTTTATCTCTCTCCAGACCTATTAAGCTTCCCTGAAGCAAGGCCAGAATGCACAACACAAGAGAGCGTGCAACCGGGTCTTCGATTGCAGAGAGCAGCCCTCTCTCGATCAAAAGCGTCCACCTTATTGCACCTTTTCGAGCGCTATCGGTAGGGATTCCTACACATCATCCAGTTCGGAAACTCTCGTGGCAGGCTGTCAGCGATAGGGCACTCGTCATGCAATTACCTACTACTCTTTAGGTTCGGTGCTTTTAAACAATAGCCGTGAAAATGCTTTATAGATGCTACTAGGAAGAATTTAGGTGGTGCTAGGGTCTCATCGAAGCAATGATGAAGACGCCGTAGCCGAGAAGTGATGTTGGCCTGTGTTCCTGAGCTTGAAGCTCAACGTGTAAGTTCGGGCCCTGATAGCGGTGTTCTCAAAAATGGTCTCGTGCAAGTGTTGGATGAGAGTCCTTTGTACAGTCGATGACGTATCAAGAGCCTCTAGAATAGGCTTAAAGCTCTTAAGGGAGGGGTTCAAAGTTGAGTACTTCTCGCATGATCGCATTACTCGCATCGATTCTAGAGGCCTCTGTCACAATCTCGGAGACGCTAGATTCCTGCTTGAGTGCATGCACCTCTCTGGACTCTTCGAGGGAAAGTGCTGGGGGACTCTTTCTGAGTGTCTGAAGGATGTAGTGGCTACAAAGGTCATTGGAGAGGGGGTTGCCGCCGTGATTGCAATCGCTGGAGAAAAGGCCACAATAAGAGTCGCTAACCTCAAGAAAATTAGCGTTGAAAAGCTGAACAAGCTTAGAGATCGTGTAGGCTTTACCATGGAGGTTCCAAGAGCTGCTCTGCTGTTTGAGGGGGAAGAGCTCCTATACGCGCTCGACCGAGTTCTTGCGTTTATTAACGAACTGGGAGGCCTGTGCTCGGAGGGGGCTCTTGCCCGTTTCGAAGGTCCCTCCAGATAGGCATAGCGTGTTGGGCTTCGTTATCTGTCGTCACGAAACGTGTTCCTGTCCGTCGCACCCATCGCCTCATGCTCCTAGCTCTCATTCTAGTGCTTCGTCCTAGAGCTTTTTGACGGTTTTTTCGCTTACTCTACCGAACTCCTCTAGAATGTCCTTTATCGTTTTCTCTATACACGAAATATCTGGAGCGTCCTGAAAGAGTCTCCTAAAGAACCTCGCTAAGCACCTTTTTGAGTGAAACTCTAGGACTAGCCTGCTATGCTCGATCACTATGCCCTGCCCTTCTGGGAAGGTCTTTCCGCAGACAACGCACCTTCTCCGCAATGCCGCGATCCTCACTCCCACCCTCTATCGGCATGCGCGACGGCACAACGGCGTTGAAGCTCTTCTACCGCTCCAAGTCCGAGCCTGGGTTTTCCCCGTAGAGCTTTTTTACTATCTCAAGAGCTCTCTCTAAAGCCTCACCTTTGCTCCTGCCTGAAACATTTAGGTATATGCCTGTTGGTGCGTATCTAAACAGGTACCTTCTAGTAGCTCCAATCGTTTTCTCCTCAACGAGTATCAGCTTCTCTACCTCGTTTGCAGGCTTTTTGGCTTCAGAGCTCGCTCGTGTAGTCCCTTCATCACCCTTCTTTCTTCCAATAAAGTCAGTGATCGAGGGCACGCTCATCGCCTGAGAGTAACGTTTCCTGTAGAGCACAATTTGTCTTTTAGTGCAGAGTGTTATATTACTGTTGAAGTTCTCTCAAAGCGCTTCTAAGCACTCGATATGTTTCATCGAGTGCCTGAGGGATCACTTTGGTCTGAGATATTACTGGCATGAAGTTCGTATCGCCACGCCACCTTGGCACGACATGAATGTGGAAGTGATCCTCGACGCCTGCACCAGCATCCCTTCCAATATTGGCGCCTATGTTGAAGGCGTCAGGCAGGTACACCTTGCGAAGCGCCTTGATCGAAAGCTTTAGTAGTTGAATCATGTCTAGAGCTTCCTCATCACTGAGTTCTAGCGGATCCTGTTCGTGCTTGTATGGAGCGATCATGAGGTGACCGGTGTTGTAGGGATAGATGTTCAGGATGATGAATGCTGACTTGCTTCTGCGTAGCACATACAGCTTCTCGTCTTCGCTTACTGGGGCTTTTGCTGCTCTGCACAAAAAGCACTCTTCTTTGGCAGTCTTGACAGCCTGCCTAACATACTTCATTCTCCAAGGAGCCCAGAGAATTCTCATGTGCCCTAGTGCCCCCCTCCAGTTAGAAAGCGCAATATAGAAAGTACCAGGGAGTCTCCCAGAAACAGTGTAGCCAGGTAGCCAACAAAAATGAATGCCACAAAGGGAATGCCGTAAGTAGCCCACACCCTTTGATTCTCGCTCACTACTCTCGCTGCAATCATTTGCTTCACCTTGGCTCTCAAAACGCTGTCGTCTTCCTCCACCTTGAAGTACAGCCTGTATCTCTGCTCGTTATCCCAAGACCTCTCCAGCGGGAACCAGAATCGCTTCTTCACGAGATCTGCTGAGCGAGCTGGGATGGCCGTTAACGCGTAAACCAGCTTGAGCTTTCTACCGGGGAGCCTGCCTATCTCGTTGCGATTGAAGGTCAGGTTGTAGGCTAGTAGCATTATGCTCTGCGACGCGGCTGCAAACGAGGCATAAGCTAGAACCAGCAGTACTGGTGGCAGCATTGTCTGTTCTATGCCTAGAATCCCCGCTAGGGGGTTCCAGGGATGTGTTATTCCAATTACCGCTAGAGGCACTATGTCTCCTCCTCCCAGCATTCCCGCTAGAAAGAGCGCGCCCGACAAAGCACACACTATAGCTGTCCCCAGAAGAATTCGTTCTATTCCTTCATTTACACTGGCACCCTGTTCCGTGGTTGCCAGCTCCAGCATGCTAACTACTGCAATGGGGACTGCAAGTTTGAACCACACTCTAAGGTCTATCTCCCTGCTTTTAAAGTCTAGGTAGGAGGCGTATGCGAGCATTAGAATGGTTAAAACGAGCTTTAAGGCCGCTAGAAGTTGCGGAATTTGCAGAATTCTTCACCATCTCTGCCGCTTACTAGGTGCTGTTTTGGAGCGGTGCTTGCAAGTGGCAACCAGTAGGCATTGCCAGCTCTTCTAACACCTCAATACTACGTGGTAGTGTAGTATTTAGATGTATAGAGGTGTTCCAAGGATTCCTAGAGGGCGCCTTGCTAAGCATTCAGGGTGTTGATGCTCTACCGGATTTTGAAAAGAAGCCTGCCTACTCGGTAGCGTCTTTTATTCCCCATTCTGTTATTGCAAATACTGCTTCGCCCTCTGGGAGATGCGGTGCGTCTATCACCCGTGCTATTCTCTTGTTTCCTCTACTTTTTCTAAGCTGGACTCTCACGCCTGGTGCGTGATAAAGCACGTGTCCTCCAACAGCTTGTGTTGGGTCGCCATAGAAAACATCAGGTCTTGCCATTACCTGGTTTGTTATAACAACAGCAATATTGTATATTTCTGCTAGCTTCATAAGCTGGTGCAGGTGCCTGTTCAGCTTCTGCTGTCTCGCAGCAAGGTTTTCGCGCCCCGGATACTCTGCTCTAAAGTGTCCTGTTACAGAGTCTACTACAACCAGCTTGACGTTCTCCTCGGGAACGAGCTCGATAAGCTCCTCTACAATTGCCATTTGGTGGTCACTGTTCACAGCTCTTATGTATAAGATGTTCTCCATCACTTCATCTGGGTCTAAGTCAAGCCCTCTAGCCATGGCCTCTATTCTTTCCCATCTAAATGTTCCCTCGCTGTCGACATATACAGCCTTTCCTGAAAGCCCTCCCTTTTCTTGTGGTAGTTGAACGTTAACTGAAAGCTGATGGCAGAGCTGCGTCTTGCCGCTTCCATACTCACCATAGAACTCTGTGATTGTTCTGGTTTCAACGCCTCCTCCTAGTAGGTCGTCCAGGCTTTTGCTTCCCGTTGTGATTTTGCTTATTGTCAGTCTTTCACGCTTCACGTCGAGAGCGGTTTTAAAGACTATATTGAGGGCTTCCCTTGCAGCCTTTATCGCTCTCTGTGCCGCAGCAAGCGGTATTCCGACTGCTGCACTGAGTTCTTGAGGTGTTGCGACTGCAATGGACTCTAGCGTAGAGTATCCGGCTTCGATTAGTTTTGCTGCTGTCGTCGGGCCTATGCCAGGCAGGTCTGTTAACGCCTTTACCCTCTCGTCCCCCACTTCATGGGTCTCGGAGTGCTCGCGAGTGGTCTTGCCCTTTGAGGGCATTTTTAAGCATCCTCTTCTTACCACTACAATTACATTCGAGCGATTCCTATAAATATGTAGTTGAGCGAAACTACTAAACCTGCTTTGCATAGTTGCAAGCAGCACAATTTAATTACCTCCTGGGGTTTTTCATAATAGATACAAGCCAGACGTGCGTTGCTGCTTAGGCATCAGCCTGGAGAAGGTTGCATGTATCTTGAGAACTCTGCAAGTCCATGCTCTAAGATTTTGCTTTGAACCCGTCAAGGAGGCAGTTCACGAGCACGATCCCAAAGGCCCTCCTGCGTGTTTTGAAAACTCTCTGGTTGTCTTTACTACTATAGAGGCTGGAGACGATGACGCTATAATTCCTACTGCCGTCGAGTCTATCATTGACCATGCAAGACAGATCGGCGTAAAAAGCATCGTACTGTACCCCTATGCACATCTCTCTAGCAATCTGGCAATACCGTCAAAAGCCAGGCTCGTGTTGGAGGCTTTGCGCGATCGTCTCTCAAAACTCGGCTATGATGTCTACAAAGCCCCATTTGGATGGTACAAAAGGTTTTTGCTTGAGGCTGCAGGACACCCATTAAGCGAACTCTCTAGGACGATAAGAACCGAGGTCGAAGCGGCAGGGCCTACCACGCTGTTTAGTATTGAAAGCAGGAGTGTAGAGAGCACTTTGCTCGAGTACTTCGAGAGATTTGGAGTAGCCATCTCAGAAACGGGGGTGTACTTCAGCGGCTATGCCACTAGCGCCATCCAATCGCTCCTCTTAGACGTAGTCAAGGACCCTATAGAAGGCTTTTTGCACACCAGCACAAGGCCTTGCGATCTCGAGCACGGGATAGCACCCAACTACGGTGTGGTGTTTCCAGCTTACGTTAGAGTCAAGGGCAGGAGAGTGACATACTACGAGCAGGCCGCACTAGCCGGTAGGGAAGGCATCTACAAACTACTGCTCTGTAGAGCCGAACGCATAGAGGAGCGCGAAAAGAGCATCGAGATCGTAGGATCTGGATGGAGCAGTACAATTGCGTTCCGCACGAGCTCCAACAAGCTTGTCCTTAATGCCATATCAACATTCCTGGCTCTGATAGCTCTCGAGACTGAAAAAATTAAAAAGGCCTACAAGACGCCGCTACTGCCCTATAGCATTTCGCCAATACAGGCCTACATTGCTACTGCCGGTAGGGTTTCTGATGAGTTTGTCAGGCAAATCGCAAAAGAACTGGATAAGGTCGGTTTGAGGTACTACGTTGACAAAAGCGACCGCGGTCTTGGAAGCAAGATTAGAGATGCAGGAAGACTTTGGGTTCCCCTGCTAATTATCGTCGGTGCAAGAGAGGAGAGTACGAACACTGTTGTCGTTAGGAGTAGAGAGAATGGAAAGCAGGAGGTGATCAAGCTAGGTGCTCTTGAAGAGTACGTGAGGCTCAAGGCTACCAGCATCGGATATTGTTTGGAGTAGAGTGCTCTTGAGTTTAATGCCTGCCCTCACTGTGCCATCCAAACGTGCGAGCGCGCTTAAAGCCTTATATAGCTAGGCTGGCGCTCATAGAGAATAGGGTGTCGAGCAGGACATTGAGCGATAAATGAAGAAACTAACGGCTCTGAAGAGTGATGATATGAACCTCCACGGATGGGATCCTTCTAGCAGTATTGCCCTCAAGGTGCGATCAAGGTGCAATTGAGGTGTGTGGAATAACTGGTATCTGCCTACTTGCGAGATCGAAGCCCTTCAATGCGACTCTTGGAGAAATCTTAACGAGAAGCCTTAAGCTTCTAGAGTATAGGGGGTACGATAGTGTCGGTGTTTCCGTAATCGACGAGTCCGACAACCTTGTTGTCAGAAAGGCTAAAGGCAAGATCGACGAGGTCTCTAGAAAGCTGTCGTTTTGCTCTCTTGATGGTCGTGTGGGCATAGGTCACACTAGGTGGGCTACACACGGCCCGCCTAATGACGTCAATGCCCACCCTCACATCGATTGTGCCGGTAGAATAGCCGTTGTGCACAATGGAATAATAAGAAACTACCTAGACCTCAAGTCCATGCTTCAAAAACGCTTACACACTTTTAGAAGCGATACGGACACCGAAGCTATAGTCCATTTGATTGAAGAGCTTTACAAAAGCGGCGCGGAAGGCGATTTCTACGGTGCATTTAGAAAAGCCGTTCAAATGCTTCATGGAAGCTACGCTATAGCGGTCATAACTGCATACGAGCCGAACAAGATCTTCTTTGCGAAAAGAGAGAGCCCTCTTGTACTAGGTTTTAGCAAGCTCGGGAATCTCGTGGCGAGCGATATTCCAGCTCTACTCGAATTCACAAATACCATCATGCCCTTGAACGATGGCGAGATTGGGTGGATATCTCCCTCGAACGCTTATGTTGAGAGCCTTGAGACGGGAGAGCCCGTTGAGATAAAGAAAAGGACTATTGTTGTCAACTGGAAGCCCGAAATGGCAAGAAAGGGAGGATATCCCCACTACATGATCAAGGAAATCTACGAGCAACCCGTAGCGCTTAAGAGCACGTACGAGGGGCTGCTGAGCGACGACAGTGCAATCAAGGCATCGGAGGTTCTCTCCGATGCAAAGCGGATCTTCGTAACAGCCGCGGGTACGAGCTATCACGCTGGTCTCGTGACCAAGTACTTTCTAGAGCTTCTCGCAAGGGCTCCGATCTACACTTTCGTATCATCCGAGTATAAACACGCATCTCTGCTAGCCGAAAGCGGAGACGTCCTAATAGCATTAAGTCAGAGCGGAGAGACCATCGACACGCTAAAGGCTATCAGGGCGTTTAAGGCTAAAGGAGCGAAGGCTGTTGCCATTACAAACGTTCTCGGAAGTGCCATTGAAAGGGAGAGCGATTTGACGGTTTTAACAAGAGCAGGGCCTGAAATAGGAGTTGCGGCAACGAAGACCTTCACCGCTCAGATGCTAACGGGCATTTACATTGCAGCGCATACAGCCTTCAATATGGGAGGGATTGATGCAAGCGAGCTCAGGCACATTGTTGCAGAGCTCGGAAGGGCTGGTAAGCTCGTTGGTGAGTCCATCCTGTCTTCAGAAGAGGAGATCAAGAGAGTAAGCGAACTGACTTCCAACGCTAAAAGCGTTTACTTTCTCGGTAGGGGACTTGGCCACCCCCTAGCCCTCGAGGCTGCTCTTAAACTAAAAGAGGTAGCCTACATCCACGCGGAGTCCTATCC
>Ga0105154_1000227_pt1 | contig 25438 bp, 30 predicted proteins | sample SSWtaG_FD_89672 | JGI IMG/M metagenome (GOLD analysis project Ga0105154, IMG submission 89672) | Hot spring microbial communities from Sandy's Spring West, USA to study Microbial Dark Matter (Phase II) - SSWsed_matched | ecosystem: Environmental > Aquatic > Thermal springs > Hot (42-90C) >... | reverse complement strand
GTGATAATAGATTTTGGATTATCCAAGAGAACTAATGATATTGAAGAGTACGCAATAGATCTTCACTTAATGTTTAGATCTTTAGAAAGTACACATTACGATATTGTTGAAATTTCTAAGGAAAAAGTTCTTAAAGGATATATTAACGTTGTTGGAAAGGATTTTGCAACGAAAATTTACAATAAAGTCCTAGAAATTAGGCGTAGGGGAAGATATGTTAGGGAGAGGAGGAAAGAGTGAAAATACGTTTTGTTACAAGAAACAAGCATAAGTTTGAAGAAGTAAGCAATGTTCTTCAAGAATATGGCATAAAAGTTGAGCAGTTATGTTTAGATAAGCCAGAAGTTCAAGCTAAAAGCTTAAGCGATGTTGTCAGGTTTTCTCTGATACTACTTTATAGTGTTGTCGGTGAACCTTTAGTTGTAGAAGATACGGGATTATTTATTGAAGCATTAAGGGGGTTTCCAGGTGTTTTCTCAAGCTACGTTTTTAAAACAATAGGTGTTAACGGAATACTTAAGTTAATGGAAAATGTTTCTAATAGGAAAGCAATGTTCAAGTCCATAGTGGGATATATTGATGGTTCACAAATAGCGCTATTTGAAGGCATTGTTAATGGAAGAATAACTTACGAACCTAGGGGAAATATGGGGTTCGGATTTGACCCAATATTTATACCTGATGGTTCGGAAAAGACATTTGCCGAAATGAGTGTTAATGAGAAAAACAAGTTTTCTCATAGAGCTAAGGCTTTTAGAAAACTGGCTTCCTGGCTTGCTCAAGATAAGTTTAAAAGGTAGAGTACACTACACTTCGATACAAGAAGTCTGTAGCGAGGATAGACTGAAGCTATGAATAAGAAGAGGGAGAAGGGAAAATCTCACTCTACGAGGCCTATCAGAGCCGGACCACCACGCTGGCTTAGGTTAAGTTCCGAGGAAATAGAGGCCCTCATAGTTGAATTAGCTAAGAAGGGGTATGGGCCCTCAATGATAGGTACTATACTAAGAGACCAATACGGTATACCTCTTATTAAACCCATTTTAGGTAAAAGAATAACGGAAGTCCTAGAAGAACACGGTTTAGCGCCAGAAATACCTGAGGACCTCTTTAATCTTATGAGGAAAGCAGCTAAATTAAGAGCCCATCTAGAGGAACATCCCAAAGATTACCATTCAAAACGTGGTCTTGAAGAAATAGAATCCAAAATTAGAAGACTTGTAAAATACTATGTTAGGATAGGTAAACTACCTAAAGGATGGAAGTACGAACCGGAAAAGGTAGGATTACTTATTTCAAAAACGTTTTAAACATGGTTTCTTTAACACATGAAAATCTAAAACGCGAACTAAATTTAATAAAGTACTTTCCCTATTTTTCATTGGTGAAGTAGTTTTTGCCTAATGCACAGCCACAACCTATTGACATATTAGCGTTTACATCATCCGGAAAGGGTGGTGATTTAGAAGAGGCCAAAAAATTCAGCTTAGACATAATTTCTTCAGGTGAAGAAACAGTCGTCTATGTTTACCCTAGCGTTCCCGATATTTTATCAGCATCAATATTTATCTCGAAAATTGTTGCTTCAAATACCCCATTAGCTGTAAGGTTAGAACCCACAATTGATGCAGATAGGGTGAGAAACGCTAACCTAATAAGTATAGGAATTCCTTTGTCAAAAAAACAATATGATGAAGTTGCTGGAAAGTTTAAGAAAGCATTAATTCTTGGGTTATGTGTTAAAGGGCTTGGTAAAAGTGAGGGGAACGTACTAATAATTTGTTCTACAAGATATTCGGGAACAGCTATTTACACTTGGAAAATACTTAAGGACAAACTTGACGCAATAGACTATCTATTACTACTATCATCACTTATAGCATCGAATATGTTTAAACTACCTAAGGATCCTATTGAGAAATCAATATTTAATGAAGCTATAAACAAGGAGGTTATAGAAGAATCTAAAGGTGTAAGAATTTTCGGAATTACGAATAAACCATTGTATAAGGCCCTTGCAGAATCCCTTATACCCTATCTTTTCGGATTAACAGGAAATGAAAACAACTGCAGAGAATTTGTAAGGAAACATGGTATTGAAGATTTATCTACAAAACTAACGGACCATGAAGCTTCAACAATAAAGAAAGTTATTGAGGATATATTAAAGTTCGCTAACAAGGTTTCTTCGGATACATGGAAAGTGGATGATCTTATAGGTGAGGTTTACTTTCTAAAAAGCACGATAGGGGGGTTTTCCGTGGATCTATTAGAGTTTTCGGCGCAACTAACTGCAGTTATTGAGAAAACAGGGTATAGTGCTTCAGCATATGTTAGAAACTTCTTCGACGTTATATCCAAGATCCATAGTAAAACTTATTATGAAGCTTTAAAAACCGTTAGTTCAGCCTTCGAAAACATATTGAAAGAACCCTTACGTGAATTAGAAGTGGGTGGGAGAAAGGTCAAGGTTGTAAAGACCAATATGGAAAACTACGTCTACCTACTTGAATCCGTTATTTTGACTTCAGGCTACGCTGACGAATCCGACGTTATAATATTCGAGGGGGGTGAGGGATTTTTAATAACATACTCGACTATTAAGAGGGTTTTTCTAACAGATTCCTCAAAAGCTATTGAGGTATTCTCTAAGCTATCAGATAAGCAAGTATCTTATGGCTTCATATTTTCAAGTTTACGTAACATCGTTTCATCTATGAGGAAGCTCTAACATGAAAGCTAAAGTAAAGCTCATTTTGAAATTTAGAAATGCTAAAGAAGCGTCAACTATTTCCTCAGCATTAAAGCCTGATAACCTCATTGGAAAAGAGAATATGCGGATAATACAGTACGTAGAGAAGGACATATTAATAATAGATGTTGAAGTTCATGGAAGAGATGATGTCGCTGGTACACTTAAAAACACTGTTGATGAAATACTTGCCCATATTAAGTCTATTGAGAAGGTTTTTGAGAAACTAGGAACTGTTTAGCAAGTAACTCTTTTATACCACCTATCTATGTTAAAAAAGGGTAGCTTAGGAAGGCTAAAGGTGCTTCGGTAAAATGCCTGCCCCGCGAGCAACAGTAAAGGACAAGTGGAAAACGAAGAAATGGTACACTGTTGTAGCTCCACCTGTCTTTGGAGAGGTACCTTTAGGGACAACACCTGCCGATGATCCATTGAAACTTATCGGCAGAGTTCTTGAAACGACACTTTACGATTTAACAGGAGATTTCACATTAGTTCATGTACATTTGCTATTTCAGATAATAAAGGTTATTGGCGACAAATGCATTACCAGGTTTAAGGGTCATGAGCTAGCTAGAGACTATATGAGAAGCATTATTAGGAGAAGGAGCAGTAAGATCCAAGGAATATTCAATGTTCAAACAAAGGATGGGTATGGCTTAAGAATAACCGGTGTTGTACTAACATCGTTTAGGTGTAAGTCCTCTCAGAAGAGAGCTATAAGGAAGATAATGAGGGAAATAATTGAAACAAAAGCTTCGCAAACGACTTTTGACGAACTAATCCAAGCTATGATATTTGGTAAGCTAGCTTCAGAAATATATAATGAAGCGAAGAAAATATATCCGGTAAGGAAAGTGGAAATTTACAAATCAAAACTCCTTACAGTGCCTTCACCTACAGGTCCTAGGCCTGCTACAGTAGTATCGCCATTAACACTTAAAGGTAGGGAAGCTGAAGAGCTAATTAAGGAAGTAATAGTTAAGGAACAAGCAGCTACATAGCTTTTCTAGAACATATTCCCAAATCCTTTATCTTAGAGAACTTTAAACACTATTTCCTAGGAAGCATAGGGTGTAGTTTTTGAATGTACCAACTATAGTTGTGAAAACCCCTTTAGGTTTAGAAAATGTTGTTGCAGCAAGGATTCTTGAAATACTGCCTAACGTTAAGGTTAAACCCAGACCTCAAGGATTCATGGGTTTAGTTTTGGTTTATTCGGAAACTCCTATAGAAGATTCCAAGAAAATTAAAGCTGAAATTCCAGAAGCTGAAAAAGTCATACCAGCACTTAAAGTTGTTCGAGCAGATGTTGACGAAATAGCTGAAGCAGCGACTGAAGTAGCTAAAGATAAAATAGGGTCTGACGAAACGTTTGCTATAAGAACCGTTAGGAGAGGTAAGCATAGTTTCACAAGCATTGATGTTAATGTGAAGGCTGGAGCAAAGGTGAAGGAAATTACTGGAGCAAGCGTCAATTTAAATTTTCCCGATAAAATTGTTGCCATAGAAATAATAGGAGAATATGCGTTAATCTCTGTTCTTCCCGGAAGTGAGGAACATAAGAAACTTGGACCGGGCAAGAAACCTATAATAACATATTTAAGGAAAATATCCTTAGTGCAAATGCCCTATCTAGGGCCTTTAGATGCAACATACAGTATGGGCGTTAGAATAGGTAGAGAAGCTCAAACATTTGAAGTAAAAGAGCTAATTATAGCACCTATAGGCTTAACTCCGGCGGACCAATTAGCATCATTCATTAGAGGGGTGTATGAAGGTATAGAATCGAGATTTAAAATACAAAGGAGAACCTACGGTAGAGAAGTACATAGGGTTCCAGTTTATGTTCAAGACCTTTATCAACTTGTTAGAGATAGATTCAAAGAACCTATAATCGTTTTTGAACCCGAAGGAGAACCTATAATTAAAGTTAAAGACAAAATTAAGGATATTTTCGAAAACAGAAAAAATAAGAGAATAAACATACTTGTAGGGTCAAGAGTAGGGGTACCTTCAGGTATATATAGGTTTGCAACACTCATTCTTGATATAGCACCTGGCGTAACTATTTCAACAGACTTAGCTGCAGCATCAGCTATAACAGCACTTATCACGGTGCTTGAAAGTGAAGATTAGCCAAGCAGTAATTCTAGCTGCAGGAAAAGGTGAAAGATTAGAGCCTTTCACATACACTAAACCTAAACCCCTGATTCAAGTATTAAATAAGCCATTTATATATTATGTGTTAGAGAACTTAAGAGCTATAGGGATTTCAGAAGTAGTATTTGTAGTAGGTTACTTAAAGGATAAAATTATTACGTATGTTAAAGAGAACTTTTCTAACAAGTTCTCCTCAATAAAATTTGTTGACCAAGGAGAACTGTTGGGAACAGGCCATGCATTAAAGACCGTGGGGAAATATGTTAAAAACCGTTTTCTCTTAATCTACGGGGACATATACGTAGAAATTTCAGGTCTAAAGAGGATCTTAGAATTTTCCGAAAAATACGAAAACATTATTGCAGCTGTTGAAACGAAGAGGCCGTGGGATTATGGTGTTCTTGTTGAAGAAAAAGGGTTACTTAAAGGTATTATTGAAAAGCCTAAGCCTGGAACAGAACCTTCCAAAATAGTTAATGCCGGAATCTATGTTTTAAGCGATAATGTATTTAGCTACCTGGATAAGATAGATACTTCACCTAGAGGGGAAATAGAGTTAACAGACGCTATAACTCTTATGAGTAAAAGCGAAAAGGTAGGAATAGCTAAAATAGGCCATAATAAATGGTTGGAACTAGGTAAGCTATGGGATATTTTAGATATAAACAAGGCCTTTTTAGAGAAAATAGTTTCACAGAAAATATTTGGAACCGTTGAAAACAACGTTGTAATTAAGGGGCCTGTCCTTATATGTGAGGAAACGTATGTTAAAAGTGGAACGTATATTGAAGGACCTGTTTACATAGGTAAAGGTTCCGAAATAGGGCCTAATAGCTACATTAGACCTTACACCGTCATCGGGGAACATGTAAAAATAGGTGCTTCTTGCGAAATAAAATCGAGCGTAATAATGAACTGTTCTCACATATCCCATTTAAGCTATGTTGGAGACAGCGTAATAGGTGAGCATGTGAACTTTGGCGCTGGTACCATAACAGCCAATTTAAGATTTGATGATGCACCGGTTAAGGTTGTTCTTAAAGGCGCTAAAGTTAGTAGTGGTAGGAGGAAGCTTGGAGCGTTTATTGGAGACTATGTTAAAACAGGTGTTGACGTTATGTTCATGCCAGGAGTTAAGGTTGGTGCTTACTCCTGGATTTCTCCAGGACTAGTAATTTACGATGATATTCCTCCGAAAACTTTTGTAAAACCTAAGGAGAGAAGGGGTTATGTTTTCGAACCTTTAGGATAATTGTAACTATCTTCCTTTAGCTGCAACAATCGATATAACATCGTTATCTTGGAGAACATAGTTTTCTCCAAGCCTCCTCTTACTCCTAGTGTCTATAGCGTATAGGAACGTTTTTCCCAAGTCTGTATGTATTCTATATGCTAATTCCCTAGCTGTAGTTCCTTTTTTCACGAGGAAAACGTCGGGTAAAACCCTTCCCTCATGATCGGTAAGTTTAACAGGGTCTTCAACAGGATAAACAGTTATCATTTCTAGTACTTCAAAAACAGCTTTGTTTAATGCTTGCTGAACCCCTGTTGAACCCCATTTTTTAAGTACATGTTCTCTAATGTATTCTAAACCTTTTCTTTCCTTAAGTGTGAGCTTACTTTCATTTACTACTTCGAAATCCGGATCTCCTGGTAGATATTTTATGTATCCTTTCTTGGCTGCTCTTCTAAGTACTAATTCAGCTAGTGCTGATGTTGGAACAACTATTTCGTCTTTTAATTCCCTAGCCATCTTCTTTATTATATCTTGAGCTTCAGATATGTCGGCTTTGTTAGCTACTATAACTGATGGTTTAGCTATTTTCCTAAGCGTTGAAACGAAGAGTATTAATTCTTCGCTCCTCCATGAAGAAGGCTTTATATTTTCGAGTTTCGTATCTCTCAAAGCTTTTATTACATGTGTTTTAGTTATTGAGAGACCAGCTAGTCTCTCAGCTAATAAGTCTTCGAACTTCCCTTCAGATTCAGCTTTATGTACTAGTTTTCTCCAGTCCTTCTGAAGTATTTGGAATAACCATAAGTCAACTTCTCTCCGTATAAGCCTAACCTCCTCTATGGGATCGTATGTTCCAGGAGGAACAGGTCTTCCTTCAGCATCGGTGCTTCCTGAAGCATCAACTACATGCAATAGTACATCGGCTTTTCTTAAGTCGTCTAGGAACTTGTTTCCTAAACCTCTTCCCTTATGGGCCTCTGGAATAAGTCCTGCAACATCTATTAACGTTACGGGAATGAATCTTTCGCCGTCAATGCAAATGGAGTTTCTAGGGTTATCTTTTACGACGAATTCCCTGCAAACACATTCCTTCCTAACATACCCTACTCCAACATTTGGTTTTATTGTTGTAAACGGGTAACTGGCTATTTCAACGTTAGCTAACGTTGCAGCTGCGAAGAATGTTGACTTACCAACATTGGTTTTCCCTATAACGCCTATTAACAACCTTCAGAACCCCATATTAAGTAATTCTTTGATGTTTACGATATAAGATTCTCGGTTAAATTTATATTCTCCCCTACTTATTATAATCCCCCCAGACGGTAATAATGTGTTACACTCCTTTACATAAGTAGGTGTTGAGAAGGAATGTACAAGTATATTAGGTTGCTATGGAAGCGCCCTTACGAAGGCGAATTCAGGGAGATAATTAAGCAGAGAATAATTAAGTGGCGTAGAGAACCAGCCATTGTTAGAATAGAGAAACCTACAAGACTTGATAGGGCTAGAGCATTAGGGTATAAGGCTAAACAAGGATTCGTCGTTGTAAGAGTTAGGGTTAGGAAAGGAGGTCGTAGAAAACCTAGGCCAGATAAGGGTAGGAGACCTAAGAGAATGGGTGTTTACGGTTTTGCACCAGCCAAAAGCCTAAGGCTCATAGCTGAAGAAAGAGCTGCAAGAAAATATCCAAACCTCGTAGTTCTCAACAGTTATTACGTTGGAGAAGATGGTAACTACAAATGGTTCGAAGTAATACTTGTCGACCCACACCACCCAGCAATAAAGAACGATCCCGACATAAACTGGGTTACCCAGAAGTCTCAAAGGGGAAGAGTGTTTAGAGGTAAAACATCTGCCGGGAGAAAGATGAGAGGGCTTCTCAAATCAAGAGGTTTACGTGGAACGCACAAGTATAAGTGGAGGAAAAAGCAAAAGGAAAGAGAAGAGAAAAGAAGGCATGAAGCATCCAGAGGGGCTCACGTAATTAAGCCTGAAGAATAAAGTTCATTCACTAATTTCTCGCAAAACCCATCTACTATTAAAAACAGTATTTCTACTTTGGGAAGGTAGTTTATGGTTAAAGTTATGTCCTTAAATTTTAGTGCAAGCTGTCACGCAACAGAAGATGTTGAAAAAGTAAAAAGAGCAATGCTCAACCTAATTCCAGAAGACTTAAGAAAGAAAGTTTCATTTGATGAACAAATATTGAAGGGACATTATGGTAATCCAATAATTAGACTCTCATTTAATCTTAAAGGTGAGGATGCTGAAAAAACACTAAGACATATTGCAAAAAACATTGATGAAATAAGTAAGAGATTACTTAACGCATCACTAAATTTGAGATTGGAATTACCAAAACTTTATCTTAGATTTTCAAAGCAAGAAGCTTACTTAGGGAAAATAGTTTTAGAGGATAGCGATGACATAGTTAAAGTAGTAGTATCATTTAGCACTAAAAAAACTGAGGCTCTCATAAAATATCTTGAAAAAATAGGGTTGATATAGCCTTGGCTAAGCCTGAAGCTCCAGTGGATTTCTACGTAGATGCCAGAACTCTAGATAACAACATTAGGATATTAAGGGTTCTTAAGAAGCTAGGTTTTAAAACCATAGTTCTAACGTATACAACAACGGATAGTACGTGTGAAACAAGGGATCTTGAGAAAAACATTCTTGAGGAATGCGAAAAACTGAGGCTAAATGTTTTCGTAAAAGCAAACATTCTTTCCGAGAATAAGGGCTATCTTAAAATGTGTTTGAGGAGAATTAGAAGTAAAGTAGATGTTGTTTCTATAAGTCCTAAAAACCTTGATGTTGCAAGGTTCTCTGGTAGAGATAGGAGAGTAGACACAGTAGTTTTCACATATGATGAATTAGTAAGGTTTTATGATGATTCTCAAGCTAAACTTATGGGTCAGAACGGTATAGCCTTGGAAATACCTTTTAACCGCTTATGGAGTGGGAAACAGATTAGCTATAAAACATTCTTTTTCCTTAAAAGAACATTTTACTATACAGTAAAGTTCAGAGTTCCCTTAATAATTTCATCAGGTACTACTAAAAAAATTGAGGTGAAATCCCCCAAACAGCTCATTTCATTACTTGAAATACTTGGACTACCTGAGTCCTACGCGAAGCTTTCCATAACAACATATCCGTTAGCTATTTTGAAAAGAAACATGCATAAGAGGTCTTGTAAGCATGTTCAACAGGGAGTTGATTTAGCGTAGGTGGTTGTGCTTGAAAATAGTAGCATTGTTTATAGCATTGACTGTTCTTGAAGCAACATATTTTCTAGCTTTAATATCATTGCTTATGTTTGGAACTTTAGATATAGTTTATTTCATAATTTTTTCAGCAATAGGTTTTATGTTCTTTGCAATAACATATGTTATTTACAAGCTTCTCAAACTACAAATACTGATAGTTAAGGCAGGTGTTAGGCTTAGTAGTGAAAAACTGGCTATTAAAAATGTTGTTAGGAAACCTAGGAAGAGATATCTCGTATTTCAAGTTCTAACGGAGAATGTTCTTTCTAAAAGTGATGTTGAAAAGGTTTTCAACAAAGTTTTCAATGAATTTTTCGGCATTATAGGTGGTGGTGAAGCAAATCCAAAACTTGTCTTATATGATGAAAAATCTATGAGATGTGTCTTAAGATTTGTTCATACTCAGAGAAGCAAAGTGTTATTTGCTTTAGCTATGGTTTCCGAAGTAACCGATGGGAAAATAGGTTTTATACCCTTAAAAATAACAGGAACGCTTAAGAAGGCGAAGGAAATAGTTAAAACTTTGGAACTAGATTAGGTAGAAGTGGATGATGAAGCCGCTCCATTCCGGAAAGGTGAAGAACTCGCGACGAACTGACAAAATCTACGATTTAACTTAATGTGGGTTCAGCTCTCATATAGGTTTATGTGTTTTCATTGCTTCATCTTCTATTCTCTCTTCATTCTGCCCGGGATTTCATCGGGCTTAGGGGCGTTTGGGGCCACCCCTAAAACCCCACATCTCGAATACTTTCAATACTATTAGAGCTCATATAGGGCTTCCGCCAAGAAGCAACATCAACACATATAAACCCATATGAAACCAAAAACAGCATACTGAGGCGAATCATAAGGTTTTCCAAACAAGCACTCATAGATATCCACAGATGTTTAAACTAAACGACAAAAATGCAATAGCCTTTCTTCAACACATGATGTTTTATGCAAAAGGTTACGTTTAAACGATACTTACGAAACACCTATATTTCGCGAGTACTCTCTAGTATGTTAACAAAAAACCACAATATGATGAATCCATCGGCTAGTGTGTGATTGATGATCGAGGGACTACCAGCTGAACATCCTCTATCAGCATAGGGGATCATCATTTTCAGTGGTTAAATAATCTTCTTCATATAAGCTATCTGACCTCCTCCACCCTAAAAAGCAAGGCTTCAGACGTAATGTTGGTGTGTGGTAAGATATATTTAATACCTACCATAATTGTTAAGGTTAGGGTTAGTTTACGGAAAAACAATAGGAGGCTAGAGGTTCGGTAGGAAATGTTCACACCTTCATCTATGGGTTACGATAGAGCAATAACAGTGTTCTCACCTGATGGTAAGCTGTATCAGGTAGAGTATGCTTTTGAAGCCGTTAGAAGAGGATGGACAACTTTGGGGATAAGGTCTACTAGTGGTGTTGTTTTAGCCGCTATTAAGAAAAAAGTTTTACCACTAATGGATTTCTCGGATATTGAGAAGGTTTTTCAAATAGATGACCACATTGGCATGACATTTGCTGGTTTCGCATCTGATGGAAGAATTCTCGTGGACTATGCTAGGTTACGGGCTATTCAGCACAAAATACTTTACGACGAGAAGATAAGTGTTGAACTTCTAACGCGTAGGATATGTGATGTTAAACAGAGCTATACTCAACATGCTGGTGTTAGACCTTTTGGAGTAGCCCTTATAATAGGCGGTGTTGACGATAGAGGCCCACATTTATACATGACGGAGCCTAGCGGTCAATACATGAGCTACTACGCTGTAGCCATAGGATCCGAGGGGCAAATAGCTAATGAATATCTTGAGAAAAAGTATAGAAAAGATCTTACACTAGATGAGTTAATGGTTTTAGCTATAGAGACGCTAACTAAAGTTTCTAAGGAAAAACTCTCGCCTGAATGCTTAGAAGTAGGTTTCATACCTGCCGAAAAACCTGTGTTTAGGAAACTAAGCATTAGCGAAACGGCGAAGTACATGGAGAAAATAGCTTAAAATACGTTTTATATTCAATAATTTCTTCCTATCTTCTTATAACGGTTGTGTTTTTAGCTTGGATTTTGCTAAAGTATTTTTTCAGAAGAGATGTGATGCGGTATGAGTAAAAGGCACGAACCAATAGTTGCTAGATTGGAAACGCATGGCCATAGGTTTGAAATACTCGTAAAGCCTGATTTAGCATTTAAGTTTAAAGAAGGAGAGAAGGTAAGTATTAGAGAAGTTGTTGAAGGAGAGTTCATATATAAGGACGCTAAGAAAGGTCTTAAGGCTTCAGAAGAAATTATTAAGAAGGTTTTTGGAACTACCGACGTATACAAGGTTGCTGAGGAAATTCTTAGAAGAGGAGAAATACAGATAACGGCTGAGCAAAGGAGGGCTCTAATAGAGGCTAAAAAGAAGAAAATAATAGACTTTATATCTAGAAACTGCATTGACCCTAGAACGAAGCTTCCTCATCCACCTAAGAGAATAGAATTAGCCATGGAGCAGCTTAGAATAGGTATTGACCCGTTTAAGGATGTTGAAAATCAAGCACTACAAATAATAAAGGCTTTAAGCAAGGTTTTACCTATAAAGATAGCTAAAGCGGTAGTGAGGGTTAAAATACCTGCATCTTGCTCTGGAAGAGCATACAGTATGTTAGCAAGTTTGGGAGAGGTTAAGAGGGCTACGTGGCTTAGTGATGGTAGTTTGTTTATGGAGTTAGAGATTCCTGCGGGAATGCAGCAAACACTTATAGATAAAGTAAATGCTATATCTAAGGGTACTGGCGAAGTAAAAGTGGTTCAGACAAAGTGGTGAGGTAGCGAAATGCCCATACTTGTGCAACATAGACAAATAGTTGTCCCAGGACAGCTACTAGCTGAAGGAAAGGATGTTGAGATTAAATCTCAACATACAGTATATAGGGTTGATGATAAGCTCTATTCCGCTGTAATAGGGTTAGCTGAAGTTCAGAACAATGTAATAAACGTTATTGCTCTTGAGGGATTTTACTTTCCAAAGGTAGACGACATAGTTATAGGAATAATAGTAGATCTGGGATTGACATCATGGACTGTCGATATTAGAGCACCCTACACGGCTATACTGCATGCAAATGATGCATTAAATAAACCATTTAATCCTTTAAAAGATAATTTAAGGAGATATTTTGACGTAGGCGACCTACTTGTTGCTAAAATAAGTGCTTTTGATAGAACAAGAAATCCCATATTAACCGTTAGAGGTAAGGGTTTAGGGAAAATAACAAAAGGCAAAATTGTTGAAATCGTCCCTTCAAGAGTACCTAGACTTATAGGTAAGAAGGGATCTATGATAAACATGGTTAAAGAGGAAACAAAATGCCAAATAGTTGTTGGCCTTAACGGTAGAATTTGGGTTGTTGGCCCTACTCCTCACCATGAGGAAATAGCTATTCTCGCAATAAAGAAGGTCGAACGTGAAACACATACAACCGGGTTAACAGACCGCGTTAAAGCGTTTATTCGCGAAGAACTTAGGAAGAGGGGTCTTATGGGATGAAACCTGAAGGGCTTAAGTTAATTAATGAAGAGGGACTTAGGATTGATGGTAGAAGACCTGATGAGCTAAGACCTGTAATAATGGAAGTTGGTGTTTTGAAGAATGCTGACGGTTCAGCATATATTCAGCAGGGAAATACTAAGGTTATAGCAGCAGTTTATGGTCCAAGAGAAATACATCCAAAACATTTGACATTACCCGACAGAGCTATTCTAAGGACAAGATACCATATGGTACCTTACTCTACAGATGAGAGAAAATCACCAGCACCAACGCGTAGGGAAATAGAACTTTCCAAAGTTATTAGAGAAGCTCTGGAATCCGTAATTTTCGTTGAACTTTATCCGAGAACAACAATAGACGTTTTCATAGAGGTTATACAAGCTGATGCAGGAACTAGAACTGCAGGCATAATGGCTGCTTCTCTGGCATTAGCAGATGCGGGAATACCTATGAGAGATCTTGTAGCAGCTGTCGCCGTAGGTAAAGTCAGTGGACAATTAGTGTTAGACATAAACCAGCTTGAAGACGAATATGGTGAAGCAGACATGCCAATTGCTATGATGCCTAGTTTAGGCAAAATTGTTCTATTACAGCTTAACGGAGTATTAACTGAGGATGAATTTAAGCAGGCACTACAGCTAGCTAAGAAAGGTATTATGAAACTGTATGAGTATGAACAGCAAGCTCTCAGAAAGAAATATGTTGAAATAAAACCTGAAGAGGTTTAAGACATGAGTATAACACCAACTAATTTAAGAATAGTTTCAACACTTAAGAAGCACTCAATGACTTCACTTATTGAGAAAGGTCTTAGAATAGATGGTAGAAGGCTTAATGAATATCGTGAAATAACGATAATACCTAATTACATAGCTAAAGCCGCAGGATCAGCATATGTTAAAGTCGGAGGAACCGTCGTTATAGCAGGGTTGAAGGTAGGTGTTGGAACGCCGTTTCCTGACACTCCCAATGATGGTGTAATAACTATTAATGCAGAATTTGTTCCTTTCGCATCGCCAACATTTGAACCTGGCCCTCCAGATGAAAACGCTATAGAGCTTGCTAGAGTTATTGATAGAAGCATTAGAGAATTAAGGGCTGTTGATTTGTCGAAGTTAGCGATAATTCCTGGGGAAAAAGTGTACATTCTGTGGCTAGACATCTATGTTTTCGATCATGACGGTAACCTCTTAGATTCTTCTATGTTGGCTGCGATGACAACATTACTTACAGCAAAAATACCTAAGGCCATAGTTAAGGATGGGAAAAATGTTGAGCTAAATGAGGAGGAAAGAATACCGCTACCTATAAATAACAAGGTAGTTACGGTAACTGTAGGTAAAGTAAACAATAAGTTAATAATAGACCCGAACGTTGATGAAGAACAAATTCTTGAATGTAAATTGGCGGTTTCAATTTCAGAAGACGGAAGATTAGCTGGGATGCAGAAAATGGGTGCGGGGGTCTTTACTGAAGATGAAGTGCTTGAAGCAGTGAAGTTAGCTAAGGAAGCATCTAAAACGTTATTTGCTAAAATAAGTGAAGCAATAAGTAAAGTTCAGTAATAAATTTTTTAAATCTAAACTAACATTCCTCTACTAAACGTGAAGGTGAAGTTTAGAGATGGGTAGAACAAAGGTTGTTGGGATAGCTGGAAGATATGGTGCAAGATATGGTTCAACGCTTAGGAAGAGGGTAAGAGATATTTTAGAGAAAAAATATTTGCCACATACATGTCCATTATGTGGGTGTAAGGGTAAAGTTGTTAGAATAAGTGTTGGACTATGGAAGTGTAGGAAGTGCGGAACAGTATTTGCTGGTGGAGCATATGTTCCTAGAACGGGACTTAGTAAGTTCTTTCCTTCCATAATTTATAGAAAGGAGTAAAATGGTTTCCCATGAAAAAAAGGTTAGAATAGTATTTACTACATCACATAAGCCCTCATCTAAGCTTAGAACTTTTATTAAGGAATTAGCTGCAACAATTCCTTTTTCCATAAAAATCAATAGAGGTAAGAAAACGTTAAACATGCTCTATCTTGAAGCGTTGGGAATGGGCGCTAAAAATGTGGTAGTTGGTTTAGAAAGGAAAGGTAATCCTAGCGGGCTAGTGCTTTATAGTGTTTTGGAAAAACCTTTAGGTTTAAGAAGAGAAGTTTTAGTTAAAATTTCGGGAGTTAGTCTATGGCGTGAGATAGCAGATGCGGTGAAACCTTATAATCCTTCGTCAATAGCGATTCTTTTATCTGAAGAAGCAATGGAAATAGCGGAAGCATTAGTTAAAATGTTTAACGCTGAACCCGTATTTAGTGAAGATGAAGCTAGGGACTTTGATGTTTTAGTTAGAATTGTTGCTAAGAAGAACATTTACTTAGTTGTATTCGAAAACCCATCTACGAGGAAAGTTGTTGGCCCAATAATTAAGGTTAGCGGTGTAAGGTTTTGGTTAGAAAAGCAATAGTGGAAGTAGAGGTTGAAGGAGTGAAGGAAGCTAGAACACTCTATATGGCAATCATGCCTGAAACAAAGCTTTCTCCTACAGCTAAAACTAATGCTGAAATTTACATTTCTAAACAAAAAATTAAAATAATTATAGAAACCGATACAACCTCGAGCTTAAGAGCAGCTCTTAACTCCTATCTCTCATGGATCTCAAGTATACTTAAAACTCTCAAATATCTAAAATAAATGGAGGAAAAGGTGTGTTAATATTGACTGAGAAATTGCCTCCCGAAGTTCAAGCAAAACTAGTCCAGTTCCAACAGGTCCAAGAACAGTTGAAGATTATTCTAGCTCAGAAGCAAAATGTACAAGCGGAATTAAGAGAGGTTGAAAATGTTCTTGCAGAACTTGAAAAATTACCTGATAATATAGAGTTATACAAGAACGTCGGTCATATTCTGATTAGAACCTCTAAAGAAGATGTGATAAAAGAGCTTAATGAGAGAAAAGAAATACTTGAGCTACGAATGAAGACTCTTGAGAAGCAAGAAGCTTATCTTCAAAAACAATACGATGAGCTTAGAAGGAAGGTAACTGAGGAGCTAATGAAAACATATAGAGCAGCGATATAAAACGTTGTTTCAAAATAATTTTTCCCCATTTGATCTGGTGTTTTTACATTGCCTGAAAAGCCTATTGACGTTATTGTGTTGAATTTGGATTTTAAGAAGATAGGTGATGAGCTTTTAGCTAAAATAGTTGAAAATGCAGAAAAAGTTATCAGGAAAACCATTGAGGAAAGAGTAGGTTTAAGCTTTATAGGAGATTTAAGCATTATTGTTACGGCAGATAAGGGAGAAGACAAAGTTGCATTTACTATTTCAATAGAATTTACTGCCCCAAAAATTTTAGAAATAGACTATGAGAGCATATTAGAGGAAGCTTCTAAGAGAGCCTTTGAAGCCATTGAGGAGTGGTTGAAAAGGAATGCAAGAGTGCAGGTTAGAGGAAATAATAAGAATGCTGGCTAAAGCTAAGAAAATAGCATTAATTACTCATAAGAACGCTGATCCGGATGCCCTCTTTTCAGCATACGCCTTTAGCAAAATAGTTTCCCACATTAATCCCGATGCTGGAATAACATTTATTTTCCCCGAAAGTATAAGTTCGTTAACACGTAAACTATTAGATAATTTATCGCTAACAATAAACTATGCTAGAAAACCTATTGAGATCAAAGAAGATTACGATATTGTTGTAGTTGTAGATACAGGTTCGCCTGAGCAATTAGGGGAGTTTATGGGCTTTGCCGATAAAGTGAAAAAGATATTACTGATAGACCATCATTATACTCATAAGTATTTTAAAGAAAGGGCATTGCTCTGTATTGATACAGAAGCTAAATCAACTGCTGAAATAGTTTATTCATTATTTGAACAGTTAAAAATACATATAAGTAAAGATGTTGCTGTAGGGCTTTTAGCTGCAATACTTTATGATACAAGACAGTTTAGCATAGCTAGACCTAAAACACTTAGAATTTCAGCTAACTTGTTAGAAATAGTTGGTGAGCTAAGAGAGATACTTAAACTTTTCAGAACAACAATGGACATTTCTGAGAAAATAGCTAGGCTAAAAGCAGCTATGAGAATGAATCTTTATAGAGCAAACGATTTCCTCATAGCAATAAGCGATGTCGGAGCTTATGAAGCAAGCGCTGCGAGAGCTCTTCTGGACTTAGGAGCGGATGTTGCATTCATAGTTTCAGAAGACGATACCGTAAGAGTATCGGTTAGGGCTAAAGAAGACTTCGTTAAACGCACAGGTATACATCTTGGAAGAGATATTATGGCTAAGCTTGGCGAAACGCTAGGTGGAACAGGTGGAGGACATGATGTTGCAGCCGGTGCTGAAGGTAGGAATGTTTCGAAGGAATACGTTAAAGGCAAAATTGTCGAAATACTTTCTAAGAAGCTCGAAGAAAAAGGATATAAAATAACAGTGTTAAAGCCTTGACCTAGCTTGGGGTAGAGGTCCCTCTTGAAAGTGTTAGTTGTAGAAAACTTAACATACTATTATCCTGGTTCAATAAAGCCTACACTAAAGAATGTTAGCTTAGAAATTGAGAAAGGAGATTTCATAATAATAACAGGCCCTAGCGGTAGTGGTAAATCAACGCTTATAAGGACATTTAACGGTCTAATACCGCATTTCTACAAGGGAAGATTTGAAGGTAGGGTTTTAGTTTTTGGTATTGATACTCGTAAAGCATCTGTAGCAGAACTATCAAAAAAAGTAGGAGTGGTGTTCCAAGACCCTGAAAATCAAATACTTACACTTTCGGTTGAAAGAGAAATAGCGTTTGGCTTAGAAAACCTAGGTGTTGATCCGGAAGAAATAAGGCTTAGAATCGATGAGGCTCTTAGAAATCTAAGAATTGAACATTTAAGATATCGTGTTCCTTTTGAACTATCTATAGGTGAACAGCAAAAGGTTGTTACTGCAGCAATTCTCGCTATGAAACCCGAGATTCTGGTTTTTGATGAACCTACAGCCCACATGGACCCTCTTAGCGCATTAATGTTTACGCAGATTTTAAATGAATTAAACAAGCAAGGATATACTATAATCGTTGTTGAACATAGGCTAGACTTACTTGTAAAGTACGCTAATAGAATCGTTGTGCTCAAAGACGGTAAAATAGTTAAAATAGGTGATCCTCTTAAGGTACTTGCCGAAGAAGGCGTAGAACATATTGGAATTAATGTTCCGAAATACATTACATTATTTAAAAAGCTTAGTTCTTACGTTAATGTAACATCTATACCTAAGAGCATCGATGAAGCATCAAAAATATTGAAGGAGATTGTTTATGGAAACTGTGATAGAGGTTAGAAGCCTGTTCTATACTTATCCCGGAGGTATTGTCGCACTTAAGAACATAAATTTAGATGTTTATCGAGGAGAGAAACTTGCAATTTTAGGTTCCAATGGGGCTGGAAAATCGACACTAATAAAGCACTTTAACGGTTTACTTAAGCCACAGAAGGGGTGCGTAAAAGTTTTTGGTATTGATACTCGTAAAGCATCTGTAGCAGAACTATCAAAAAAAGTAGGGATAGTATTTCAAAATCCTTATCATCAATTCTTTTCAGAAAAGGTATGGGATGAGGTAGCGTTTGCTCTTAAAAACTTCGGGTATTCTGAAGAAACAATAAGGTATAGGGTCACTAAGGTTCTTAGACTATTTGATTTGTACGATTACGCCGATAAGTCCCCTTTCGAACTAAGTAGCGGTGAAATGCGTAGATTAGCCATAGCCTCTGTTTTAGCGTATGACCCGGAAGTAGTGGTTTTAGATGAACCCACAGTAGGTCAAGACAGGATTCAGAAAGAGAAGCTTAGGGAATATATTAAGCTTCTCTCTCTTCAAAATAAAACGGTAATTCTCGTAACACACGATATAGAGTTTGTTACTGAAGGATTTGACAGAATAGTAGTTATGTCTAACGGTACTATACTGGGAGAAGGTAGTCCGAAGGAGGTGCTTTACGATGAAGAATTGCTTGAAAAAGCAAATCTAATGTTACCTCAAATATCTAAGATCCCGATGAGAACAAATAATAGCATTATACTTGAGAAAAGGCCTTTGACCGATGACGAACTTTTATCGTTAATATTGGGAATCTTAGGTGTTAGAAAATGAGAAACATTATGGAGTCTCTCTATGAAATGTTTATTTTTCGCAAAGAAGATAGGTTCCTCAATAACATTGACCCTAGGGTAAAATTTTTAACATTAATAATCTTGATGACGCCAGTGTTTTTAACGTTAAATCCTTTATTCTATATTGCATTGTTTATGTTTCTCCTGTTTCAAACATTTATGTTTGCTAATAGTAGAAGAATATTTTTCTCATTAAAAGGTATTGTTAAGCTTCTCGCAATGTTTTTCATCGTAATTTACATATTCAATGCTTACCCTAACTTTCTAAATTTGGAAGCAGCTTATCTCTCATTTATTTCAATATTTAGGTTTTTCCTGCTAGTGTACATGTTTACGCTTTTCTTTACAACTACATATATTGATGATTTAGCTCAGGCTCTTTATAAACTAAAAATACCCTATCCTATAGCTTATGCTCTTGTCCTATCTGTAAGATTTGTTCCAACAGTAGCGAAAGACATCATACATATATATGATGCTCAAAGATCTAGGGGTTTAGAATTAGATAGAGGAGGCTTTTTTGAAAGGCTTAGGAAGATGTTGCCAATACTTATTCCGGCGTTTGTAATATCTATTTTGAGAGTTAATTTTGTTGCTGAAGCGTTGGAAACCAGAGCTTTCGGATTTTCACCTAAAAGAACATTTATGACTGAGCTTAAGCTGAGAAAACACGATATAGTTTACATTTTCCTAACTTTCACGTATATTCTAGTAACCCATAATCTTATAGAAGGGAAAATACCATTTCTTACTTGGATGTAGGAATGCTTAGAATATATGTTGACTATAGAGAGAAGAATAGCTCTGTACATGAGTTCCTAAGGAGAAACGGTGTTAAAGTTTTCTTTGAAAATCTTGGAACATGTGATTACCTAGTTTCCGATAGAGTATGTGTTGAGAGAAAGACGGTCCGTGATTTCGTGAAGTCCCTTTTCGACGGTAGACTTTTCGATCAAGTATCACGTATGGTAGCTAAATTTGAAAAACCAGTTATTATCGTTGAAGGCGAAATCTCTAAGATGAAGGAGGTTACTGAGAAAATATCGGCAATCTATGGAGCGCTAGTTAAGCTTACAGTGGAAATGAACATTACCATATTATGGTCTAGCTCATCCGAGGATACAGCTATGGTACTCTACCTTCTAGTTAAGCATGAGCAGGAAGTTCTTAAACGAGCAAAAGCTGTTATTCCTAAAAAACCTAGGACAGTAGATGTTAGAAGCTGGCAACTGTTCGTCCTCCAAAGCTTCCCTGGAATAGGCCCTAAATTAGCCGAAAAACTTCTGGAGAAATTTGGATCTTTGGACAAGGTTTTTTCTGCTTCAGCGACAGAGTTAGCTCGTATAATTGGTTACGAGAAAGCCCAGAGAATCGTTCAAATACTTAAAACACCGTATTCGAAAACGGAAGAAGTTAAAAAGGAGGATATACTAAAATTCTTCAAGAGCTAACATTTGGCTAATTTTCGAATTATCGGAAGAGATGCATATTCCTTCGAAAGCTTATTGCAAAGTATTCCCCTAGGTCTATTCTCTCTCCTTAAGACCTTAATTAGTGATGTGGGCGTGGCTATTAAGTCCACAGGTACATCATGAAGGTCTTTCGGAAGAGCTCTATTAATTACTTGAAGGTCATGAACTAACGCTATAATCGTTATATCATACGTTATTTTTTCTGCTTCAAGCAAAATAGCGTATTCTAAATCGCCGAAACCTCCACCTTTCCCTAATCTAACACCGTTGATTCTAGATACTGCAACACATCCTACAACGAATAAGTCTACTTCGGGAATAGTGTAGGGATTGTCCACTACTTCCCCTAAGATCATAGCACCCCTTATTGTTGAAGCAAACTCTATTTTCGAATAACCTATTTTGTTAGGATTAACTATTACAAATCCTTTCCTAAGTCTAGGTGTAGGCATTACAATGGTTTTACCATGTACTAAAGCTTGCATTCTAATGTGCTTAAGTGGCGAGTCAGGATCTATTTTTATAACAGTTGCTTTTCTAAATGCGGAGGTTTCAGTAACTATTTTTGCTGCTTTATCTGCCCCTTTGAAATTAGGTATTCTATTGTAAATTGGTTTAGGCGGTAATGACACACCCTTATTTTCAAGAATATCCCAAATATAGTTTCTTAGCTCTCTTTTGAAAAAGCTTAGTGACGACATTTCTCATCAGCTATTTTCTATACGTTAACATCTCTATCGTTTATTAGCTGACAAATGAGTTTATAAATCCGTGCTGTATTTAGCTTTAGATGAACTCGGATAAGGTAAGGATCGGAAAAGTTTAGAGGACGTGTTGGACCATGGTAAAGTATAAGATGGTTGAAGACATCTTGAAGATAATGAATAACATTGAACAAGTTAGAAACATAGGCATCATAGCTCATGTTGACCACGGTAAAACAACAACTTCAGACAACCTACTTATGGCTGCGGGAATAATTTCGCCTAAAGTAGCTGGTGAAGCTTTAGCCCTAGACTATCTAGACGTTGAGCAGAGAAGAGGTATAACTGTTAAATCGGCTAACATAAGCCTTTACCACGAGTACGAAGGTAAACCCTACGTAATTAACCTAATAGATACTCCAGGTCATGTTGATTTTTCAGGTAAAGTAACCAGAGCTTTAAGAGTTCTTGATGGATCACTTGTCGTTGTAGATGCAGTTGAAGGTGTTATGACGCAAACAGAAACCGTTCTTAGACAATCTCTTGAAGAACGTGTAAGACCACTACTTTTCATAAATAAAGTTGATAGGTTAATTAAGGAGCTTAAGCTTACACCACAGCAGATTCAGGATAGAATAGTTCAAATAATAAAGGAAATCAATGGTCTCATAGAAACCTATGGTGAACCACAATTAAAAAACAAATGGAAACTTGACGTTAGAAGGGGTATGGTTGCTATAGGGGCTGCTAAGGACAAATGGGGATTCACAATACCCTATGCTCTATCTAAGGGAATAAAGTTCTCAGACGTTATTGAAGCATATAGAAGGGGGCCTGAAGGGGTAAAGGAGCTTCAGGAAATGGCCCCTCTACATGTATCACTACTCGACATGATAGTTAAGTTCGTACCTAACCCTAAAGAGGCTCAGCGCTACAGAATACCTAAGATATGGAAAGGCGACATAAATTCTGAATTAGGCAAGGCAATGATGGAATGTGATCCTAACGGGCCAACAGTGATTTTCGTAAACAGCATCCTTATCGACCCACATGCCGGCTTGGTAGCTACGGGAAGAATATTTTCTGGAGCAATAGAAACAGGCGATGAAGTATGGCTTGTGCAAGCAAGAACAAAGAATAGGGTATTACAAGTGGGCCTATATATGGGCCCTCATAGGGAAATTGCTGAGAAAATACCTGCAGGAAACATTGTAGCATTACTGGGTGTAGATAGGGCTCGTGCTGGTGAAACACTAGTTTCACCGGAGTACAAAGAGCAAGCATATCCATTCGAGAAGCTAAGATACATTTCAGAACCTGTAGTTACAGTAGCTATTGAACCTAAGAATGCTAGGGATCTACCTAGGTTAATAGATGCGCTAAGGAAAATGAGTATTGAAGATCCTAACCTAGTTGTTAAGATAAATGAGGAAACGGGAGAATATTTGGTTTCAGGTATGGGACACTTACATCTTGAAATAGCACTTACATTTCTCAAAGAAAACTATGGCTTAGAGGTTATCGCATCACCGCCAATCATAGTTTATAGAGAAAGCATAAGGTCTTCATCAAAAATATTTGAAGGTAAATCACCAAATAAACACAATAAATTCTACATTTCAGTTGAGCCTCTAGATGAAACAACAATTAAGCTTATTCAGGAAGGAATAATATCTGAAGACCAGGATCCGAGAGAAAGAGCTAAAATACTTAGAGACCAAGCAGGATGGGATACTGATGAAGCAAGAGGAGTTATCGCTATAGATGAGAGAATAAATGTTTTCGTAGATAAAACAAAGGGTGTGCAATATCTAAGAGAAGTTAAAGACACTATGATTGGCGGTTTCAGATACGCTATGGCTGAAGGACCTTTAGCTAATGAACCTGTAAGGGGAGTTAAGGTAATACTTCATGATGCTGTAATACATGAGGATCCGGCACATAGAGGACCAGCACAGATTTACCCAGCAGTTAGGAACGCCATTTTCGCTGGAATGCTAACTTCGAAACCAACGCTTCTAGAACCTATACAGAAGCTTGACATAAGAACACCGATGGAGTACATGGGTAATGTGACGAGAGTTCTTACTCAGAGAAGGGGTAGAATATTGACAGTTCTACAGCAAGGACCATTAGTTAGAATAATAGCTGAAATGCCCGTAGCTGAATCCCAAGACTTAGCAACAGTGCTTAGAAGCGTAACTGCTGGTAGAGTATTTTGGGGTACAGAATTCAGTAGATGGGCTCCAGTACCTGACTCGTTACTATGGGATCTTGTAAGGAAAATTAGAGAGAGAAAAGGGCTAAAACCTGAACCATCAAAACCCGAAGACTTCATTTCACTTTAAACATATTCTATAAAACAATAGCTCCTAAATAACAAAACTATTTTCCTACGTTTTCCTCAGAGAAAAGTAGAGAGGATATCACATGCCCAAATACAGTGCACCTAGGGGATTTAGAGATTTCCCGCCCGACATTATGATTTTGAGAAGGAAAATAATTGAGATTATCGAAGAAACATTCATAAAATACGGCTATGATCCCATAGAGACCCCAGCTTTAGAATACTGGGATACCCTCAAGGGCAAATATGGTGAGGAAGCTGAAAACAAACTTGTCTATAAGTTTAAAGATCCTTGGAGTGAAAAATGGTATGCATTAAGATACGACTTAACTGTTCCGTTAGCGAGATTTCTCTCGAACCATGCTGTTCAGTTTCCATTCAGAAGATACCATATTTCAAGAGTTTGGAGACATGAAAACCCACAGAGAGGAAGATATAGAGAATTTTGGCAATGCGACATAGACATAGTTGGTTCACCATATCCTGAAGCAGATGCTGAAATAGTTAACGTGTTATCCGAAGCTATAGAGAACATAGGTTTAAAGAACTTCAAAATAAAGCTCAATGACAGAAGAATACTTGCTGGAATATTTGAGGAAGCACTCTCCATAAAAGATGTTGTTTCAGTCTATAGGATAATCGATAAATTAGATAAAATAGGTTACGAAGGAGTTCATGAAGAGCTTATTAAAGCTGGATACTCTAATGAAACTGTTGAGAAAATAGTTGAAATAATATCTGTAAGTGGGATGCCGGAGAAAGTTCTTGGCGAAATAGATGAAATATATGGTAGGAACAGGAAAGTAGGTGAGGCTATTTCACATCTTAGGGAAATGTTGGATTATCTAAAGTACAAGGATAAGATATCTATTGAGCTTTCATTAGTTAGAGGACTAGACTACTATACGGGACCTATTTTCGAATATGTTGTAGAAAAACCAAGGATAGGTAGTATAGCGGGCGGGGGAAGATACGATAACCTTATAGAAATATACACCGGTAAACATACGCCATCAACTGGAGGCTCAATAGGTATCGAGAGAGTTATTGATGCTGGGCTAGAACTAGGAATTTTTAAGCTTAATGTGAAAACCTATACTAAAGTATATGTACTATCACTAAAGCATGACAAAGAAACATATCTTTACGCTCTAGCTATAGCTAACATGTTGAGGGAAAAAGGTATTCCAACACAAGTAGATGTTATGAGACGTAGTGAACAAGCGCAAAGAAAGTATGCTATGAAGAAGGGAATAAACGTAATAGTTTATGTTGGAGCTAAAGAAGTTTCTGAAAGAAAAGCAACAGTTTATGATAGGAGAAGTGGTAACAGAGAAATTGTTGACTTGGAAAGAATAGTTGAAGCAGTTGACAAGTTTTTAAAGAGCTAAATCCTCTAAAGTAGCCGATAGAACAACTTTAAGCATCGCTGAAACAACTATAGCTATGGCCGTAGCTGCCACCATAAAATAAAGTGCTGAACCTATTATTCCAAACCTTAAGCACTCATATGCAGCAATTATCGTTATACTTGTCTTAACATTATACACGGTTAATATGTGAGTGTTCTTTATGAGGCAACATGTTTTGGAAACCACATACACTCCACTGAATGTTGAAAAACGTAGCTGCAAAGAGCATTGCAAAAGCGGTAAATCCGTTAATACGAGGGTGGTGAAGTAGTTTCCGGTTTCTGTGGGTTTATGAATTTGGTTGAGCAATGCTACTTTACTGTGGAGAACTGGGTGTGCTTCCGAGACCGCATGTTCCAAGCAGTATCCCCG
>Ga0105154_1000226_pt1 | contig 25475 bp, 33 predicted proteins | sample SSWtaG_FD_89672 | JGI IMG/M metagenome (GOLD analysis project Ga0105154, IMG submission 89672) | Hot spring microbial communities from Sandy's Spring West, USA to study Microbial Dark Matter (Phase II) - SSWsed_matched | ecosystem: Environmental > Aquatic > Thermal springs > Hot (42-90C) >... | reverse complement strand
GTTGTAGTATTTGTGATTTTATCTATTTTCCTAATGGAAAGCACTATTTTCTCAAGTTCTGCAAGAGATTCTGCTTCTACTGCAACAACTATATCGAACATTCCATAAACTATTGCGATATCTCTTAGGTTTTCCTGAGGAACTATTTTCTTTATTTCATCAACTACATCATATTCTGCTCCTGTTTTAACAGTTATTAGTATGTATGCTGAAACCAATTTTCCATTACCTCTTTCCCCAAGAGAGCCAGGATGTTTTTCTCTTAAGTGTTACTAATAATACACTAAGGCTATTTATTGTTTTGTTCTATTAGCGCTAAAGCGAAGTTAAAAGGAAGGGGGATTATTGAGGGATTGTGAGGTGAAAACTTAAATAAAGATTTTTCGAAAAATCTTTGCGAGGTGCTTTCTGATATGAGTAAGACATATGTTGAATTAGGCTCCCTAAAGAGGGGACAGTATGTAATAATAGATGGGGAACCGTGCAGAATAGTCGAAATAACCAAAGCTAAAACGGGGAAGCATGGAAGCGCTAAAGCCCATGTTGTAGCTATAGGTGTTTTTTCGGGATCTAAGAAAACATTGGTTGCACCGGTAAGTCAAAAAGTTGAAGTACCAATTATCGAGAAGAGAACGGGACAGGTTTTAGCGGATTTAGGTGATATTTTTCAAGTAATGGATTTAGAAACCTATGAAACATTGGAAATAACTAAACCTGAAGATCCAGAGCTTAGGGAAAAAATTAAGCCCGGTGTTGATGTAGAATACTGGCTAATAATGGGTAAAGCGAAAATAGTTAGGGTAAGGTAGATTAGCGTTTTCCCTAAATAACAAAATTTTTCACTTCCAAACACACTAAATTCTTAACGAGGCCCGATGATTGAAGGTAGGGATCCGAAGGTTTAAAACGAATGTGGTACCCTATGAGTGCTGAGGGTCTAATTCTAGGTTAATCAAGGTGGTTTAAGGGAAATGCTAGAGGAACTAAGGAAAGCGCTGAAGAAGTTCCTTAGTAGCAGTATGTCTTATGAGAAAGCTGTTCAAGAATTCATAAGGGATCTTCAGAAAATACTTATTAGAGCAGATGTTAACGTTAAAGTGGTTTTCGAATTAAGTAGGAAAATAAGGGAAAGAGCATTAAAAGAAGAACCTCCACCTGGAGTTTTAAGAAGAGACTGGTTCGTTAAAATAGTTTATGAAGAACTAACGAAACTCTTCGGAGGAGAAAGAAAACCGGATGTAGAAATCAAAAAGAAACCCTACATTATAATGCTTGTTGGAATTCAGGGAAGCGGGAAAACAACGAGTGCAGCTAAATTAGCCTACTACTATAGGAGGAAAGGGCTTAAAGTGGGATTGGTGTGTGCTGACACATACAGACCAGCAGCTTACAATCAGCTTAAACAGTTAGGTGAGAAAATAGGGGTGGAAGTTTACGGAAACCCCGATGAAAAAGACCCTATAAAATTAGCTATTGAAGGTGTAAAATACTTTAAAGTCAAAGGATACGACCTCATAATAATCGATACTGCAGGTAGGCATAAGGAGGAAAAGGGACTTATAAGGGAAATGAAGGAAATTGCTGAGAAAATAGGTCCGGACGAAACAATGCTTGTTTTAGATTCAACAATAGGGCAGCAAGCATTTGCACAAGCAAAAGCGTTTCACGAAGCAGCTCCTGTAGGCTCAATATTTCTAACAAAACTTGACGGTACGGCTAAGGGTGGAGGAGCGATTTCAGCTGTTGTAGCAACTGAAGCAAAAATAAAGTTTGTAGGTACAGGAGAAGATATTGGAGAAATAGAGGTTTTCAATCCACCTTCGTTTGTTTCAAGAATACTAGGTTTAGGCGATATTAAGGGCTTAGTTGAGAAGATAAGGGAAATAGAGGAAAGCATAGAGCTTGAAAAAAGACAGGCGAAAGCTTTAGCTTTAGGAAAAATAACTATGAGGGATCTATATCACCAAATAAAGTCCCTTAGAAAAATGGGTCCGCTTTCAAAAATACTTCAAATGATACCGGGTATGGGCTTAAGCATCCCTATGGACACTGAACAAACAAAACTTACAGAAGAGAAAATGGACAAATGGCTAGCAATAATAGAGTCTATGACATATGATGAGCTAGATAAGCCTGAGAAAATAGATAAGTCGAGAATGAAAAGAATAGCCATGGGTTCAGGTACATCAGTTGAAGATGTAAGGGAATTGCTAACATACTATAAAATGATGAATAGAATGCTTAAGCAAATAAAGAGGGGAAAAGGCATATTTAGGAGATTCCCGGGATTATGAAGGAAAACAACACTATAGCATTCATATTTTGCGAACCAACATTTCATTCGTTTCTAGAAAGAATATATGATGTCATTTTAAAAATAAATGCAACATTACTTCTATCTCACGGAATTAGGAGGAATAGAAAAGCAGTTATAATAATTAAAGATTTGAATAGGGCATTAATACTTAATGGAAAATACATTAGAAACTATAGGCCTGATTTCCAAAGTGCATCAGGTCTCCTATTGAAGGCAATTTTAAAAAACGCTGTAGGGAAAGGTTTAAGAATTCTTCCAAACCAAGCGCTCATTACGGATCTTTCGAAGGAACAGCTATTTATCATAAAGGAGGGACTATATGTTAAAATACCTTCAGAAATAGTTGTTTCCAACGCAACAATACTTTTCCCTTCAACTTTAAAGTTTAAATGTTTAAATTTAGCCAATAATTACCCCTACATAACTATTCCGGAAGTGGAAAAACTACGTGAACACCAAGTAGCAACAATACTTAACATAGAGCTAGATAGGATGGTGGGTACTTAGTGAGCGAAATTATTGAATTAGCAACCGAAATTTTAAAATGGATTCCCCTATGCGATAGATGTTTAGGTAGGATTTTTTCAACCTACGGTAGAAACATGTCAAATAAAATAAGGGGGTTAGCGATAAAAACTCTTTTAACAATGAACATAGAGAATATAGTGAACAAGTTCGATGATGAAGAGTTAAAGCGTTTCGCCTTAAACATAAAGTTTAAACCATTCATTTTAACGCTTAAGGAGTTAAAAAGTATAAGTATTGATCTTAATGAGGAGCCGAAGTGTTTCATATGCGAAGACGTATTAGAACATGTCATAGATTATTTTTCGAAACAAATACTTAAAGAAACTATAAATTACGAATTTAACACGTTCCTCATAGGGGTACATGCTCCAAAAAATATTTTAAAGAAAGAGGAGGAATTAACAGCGAAATTCAAAATAGAATCGTATGAGTCTATAAAGAACGAAATAAAGAGGGAAATAGGTAAGTTAGTTAGGGATAAGGTTAATAAAACACCTGAATTTATGGATCCCGATGTTGTTTTCGAAATAAACCTCGCAAGTAACAGTTTAATTGTACATGCAAAACCAATTTTCATATGTGGAAAATACGTAAAAACTGCTAGGAGAATTTCGCAAGTTAAGTGGCTTATTTGGAAGAATGGTAAGCAAATTAGAAAATACAGGATTTCAGTAGAGGACTCAATTAAACCATTGGCAGAGATCTTTAAAGCTGAAGACGCAATACTACATGCTGCTGGGCGAGAAGATGTCGATGTTAGAATGCTTGGTAAGGGAAGGCCCATGATTGTTGAAATAAGGAAGCCTAAGCTAAGGAAAATAACTGCTAATAGGTTAAGGGAAGCAGAGGAGCGCATCGAAAAAGCATCTGAAGAACTTATTAAAGTATTTCTTGAAGGAAAAACTGTAAGGGAAAATGTTAGAAAAATTAAGGAGGAATCCAAGAAGCACATTAAAATATATAGAGCATTAATTGTTTCTGAAAGCAAAATAGAGAAAGATAAACTAGCTAAATTGGAGGAATTCTTTAGAAACAAAATCATTAGCCAAAGAACACCTTTGAGGGTTCTTCGTAGAAGACCCGATATCCTTAGGGAAAAAACTGTTTACTCGGTCAAAACATATTATGTAGATGATAACTTATTTGAAGCGCTAATAAAATGCGACGGCGGACTTTACGTTAAAGAGCTTATAAGTGGAGATTCTGGAAGAACACAGCCAAGTTTCTCATCGGCTTTAGGGCTAAATCTTAAATGTATTGAACTAGACGTTCTACACGTTTCTCTAACATGGGGTTTAACGTGAAAAATATATATCGGGAACCTAGATTTCAACTATCAGAACCCCCTCTAGCTAAAGCGGTAATGGTGTTGATTATTGGTTAAACCGCCAAAGGGTTTTAGACATAGAACAAGAAGGTTGCTGAAGAAAAGTGTTAGAGAGAAGGGCGCAATACCTCCACTAAGCAAGTTAATGTATGAGTACAAAATAGGTGATAAAGTCCACGTAAAAATAAATCCCGCAATTCACTACGGAATGCCTCATAGAAGATTCCATGGAAAAACAGGTACAATAGTAGGGGTTAGGGGTAGATCCTACTTAGTAGAGGTTTACTTAGGTGATAAGAGGAAAATAGTTATTGCAAGACCAGAGCATTTAGTTCCCGCAAAACAGTAATAAACTAAGGTTTATTAGTTATTTTAGCTTAGTTCTTACTTAAGCCTTAGGAGCTGTTAACTATGGTTAGAAAGATAATTTCGCAACAGCCTGTAACGTACGCGGAAGCTTTAGAAATACTTAGGGAAAGATTAAAAGAGGAAGGTTCCGATATTCAATATGCTACGCTAAATTATTTAGAGAAATTTACTAAGTGTGAAAAGAAATTAGCCTTTGAAACCTATAGGAGACTTAAAGAGGAACTTAAACTTAGTGATGAAATATGCATATTGCTTGTTAATATTCTTCCGCAAACTCCTGAAGAAGTAAGAACAGTTCTTGCTTCAGAAGATATAACGTTAACTTCTGAGGAAATAAGCAAAATACTTGAAATACTTTCAGAATGTATTAAATCACAGGAAAAGTAGAGAGCAAGTTACAAATAATATGTTTTACACTACAACAATTGTTAATATCGTGTTCTCCCAGAAAATAGTGTGAAACAAATGCTGTAGAGAAATAGGTTTTACATGGCTTTGGTGTTTTAAAGTGTTCCGAACAAAACCGCCTAAGCAGCAGAAGAAAGCTGAGCTCATGGAGGATTACGCTTATATTCTCGATTATTTTCCCTCCGGAAACCCTATAGATACTCATGAAGAACATAGGAGTAAGCCTTTAGCGCAAGCGTTAGGCGACATGTACTTTATGCTTCTCGAACTTGCACCTAAAAGAGGGATTTCTTTATCGCCTGGCGAGAGAGTTTACATAGGTAAGGGGTTAAGAGATAAAATCGCGTTTATATATTGTAGAATACCTTATGATGTACTTTCATCTTTCGCAAAAGATCTTCTACCTCAGATAGTTGAAAAAATAGTTGGAGAAAGAGAAGCTGTTTTTGTAGAATTCTTCAACATTGCACAACCGATAACAATTAAGCTTCACGCTTTAGAGCTAATTCCCACTATCGGTAAGAAGCATTTGAAAATAATTCTTGAGGAAAGGAAAAAGAAACCTTTCGAAAGCTACAAGGAGTTAATGGAAAGGGCGAAAATATCAAATCCCACTAAATTGTTAACCGAAAGAATAATAATGGAACTTAAGGGGGAAGAGAAATACTACCTTTTCGTGAAACCCACGGACCCCATTAAAAACGTTTACCTAAGCTACCTACCTAGGATGTACGCTATAGCTTCATCGAAAAGAAAAGCATAGTGAAATATCTTGATTCTTCCTTCTAGAAAAGATCTTCTTAATGAAACAATGTATTTGCTTAGAAAGTACGGTATTAAGCCTAAAAAGAAGTTAAGCCAAAACTTCATCGTAAGTCCTAGGCTTCTAAGAGAAATAATTCATGAAGTTTCCGAAGCAAAACCTCATGTAACATTGGAGATAGGTAGTGGTTTAGGAACATTAACGAAATATTTAGCCCAAGTTTCTAAGAAGGTTATTGCTATAGAAATTGATGAGGATTTAGCTAGGGCGTCAAATGAGATACTTAGAAACTACAGTAATGTGGAAGTAATTATTGGTGATTTCTTCGACCACTATGGGACATTTAGTAACGTAGATTTAGTTGTTTCTAACGTACCATACCATATTTCATCGAAACTGCTTTTCACACTAAGCAGTATGTCTTTTAGAAAAGCCATTCTTACATTACAGAAGGAGTTCGCTGATAGATTATTTGCAAAACCTGGTTCGCCAGACTATAGTAGATTAACGGTAATGGCGAATGTTCATTTCAGTTTCCACAAAGTCCTTGATGTAGGTCCCTATGCTTTCTATCCTCCACCTAAAGTTTCATCATCGCTCATTGTTTTAACAAAGAAAGAATACCCATTACCTATTGATTCAGGGTTTTTCGAAAAGGTAGTTAGAATACTTTTTACTTCGAAAAACAAAGTGGTCGAAAGCGTCTTAAAAAACGCTTCAACACATGGAACAATAAGGTTTGGTTCTAATGAAGCAAATAAGTTAAGGAATTTGCTTAGAAAAAGAGTTAGAGAATTAACCTTAGGTGAAATAGTTGAAATTGCCAAAGTACTGTACGAAGATTTTTAAAGAATCCAAACTTAAACTGAACGTTTACGGAATAACAGTTTACACTTATCCTAACGTTTATCCTCCATCGGATGACACGTATTTGCTAATAGATTCTTTCTCAATAAACGGTGGTGAAAGAGTTTTAGATTTAGGATGTGGCACAGGAATCATCGGAATATATGCTGCTAAGAGGGGGGCTAGAGAAGTCATTCAACTAGACATTAACCCTTATGCTACCTTACTTGCTAAATGCAATTCAATTATAAACAATGTGGATTCTAAAACGTTAAGTATTGTTGGAAACATGTTTGACCCTATTGTTGAAAAGAAACTATTCGACATTATCGCGTTTAATCCACCATATCTTCCAGTTGAAGATGAAGGATTAATAGGTAAATCATGGTCTGGTGGTGTATCGGGAAGAGAAATAATAGATGAGTTCCTTAAGGTTTTCGACATGTTCCTTAAATGTGATGGTAGATTGTTTCTAATTAATTCTTCACTTTCAAATTACGATTTAACGTTAAAAATCCTCAGTAAGAAAGGGTTTTTCTGGAAAATTGCTGGTAGAAGAAAATTCTTTTTCGAAGAAATAGTTTGTATAGAGGCTTGGCGGAAGTGTTGAAGCATAGTTTAAGGGTGGTCCTAGTAGAGCCTGAAGGCGAAGTTAATGTAGGCTTCGTTGCTAGGGTTATGAAGAACTTCGGTTTTAAAAATCTTGTTCTAGTGAACCCTAAGGTGAACGTGGAAGACTCACTACCCTACGCTAGCCATGGCGGTGATGTTCTAAAAAGCGCACTAATATGTAAGAACATAGATGAAGCAATTAAGGGATGTTCATTAGTAGCCGCTACTTCAAGTAAGGTTAGCGTTGGCGAAGACCTTCTAAGAATCCCTATGACAGTGAAAGAGTTTGCTAAGAAAGTAGCGGAACTTAAAGATGCAAATATCGCTATACTCTTTGGAAGAGAAAGTGTAGGGTTAACTCGTGAGGAAATAGGAAAAAGCCATATTTTAGTTACTATCCCTGCATCTAAAGATTATCCATCACTTAATCTATCACATGCGGTAGCTATAGTTCTATATGAAATATTTAATGCTAAAGCTGAAACCTCACAAGTAGGTATGGTAGAACAGCCTAAACCTAAGGAAATGGAGGCTCTACTTAAGAATATTGAACAAGCAGTAAGAGCCCTTAAAATGCCGGCTTATAGGGAGAGAAAAACCGAAACCGTTTTAAAAAGAGTTATCGGTAGGGCTTTCATTAGCCGACATGAGGCATATGTTCTTTCGGGATTCTTTAGAAAAGTGCATTTGCTTTTATCGGGGGGTAAAAAGTGATTCTACTTGTAACAACAAACCCTGGCCTAGAAGATTTAGCTTCAAAAGAGTTCGAAGAGAAAATTGGTGAAAAAGTAAGGTACGAGGTTGTAGCTGGAGGAAGATTTATCGTAGAACTTTCGAAAAACTCGAATATAGAGGATTTAGCTTCTAAAATATTTTCGCTAAAGACAGTACATAGAGTTTCACTAGTGCTTAGTGAAGCAAATGTTTCAGCTGATAAGAACAGTTTAAAAACTATATATGATACTACGAAGAATTCTGAACCCCACATTTATCTAAACCATCATACAACATTTGCTATAAGATCGGAAAGAATAGGAGTACATCAGTATACCTCATTAGATGTAGCGAAAGTAGCTGGGCAAGCAGTTATAGATGCTACATTGGAAAAGTACGGTTTTAAACCTATAGTTAACTTAGAATATCCCACAGTAATTTTTGATTCAACAGTAGTTCATGGAAAATACTTTTTCTCGCTAAGATTATCGGGGGAGGAATCTCTGCATAAGAGAAAGTATAGGATCTATGACCATCCAGCAGCTCTTAAACCAACACTCGCATATTCAATGCTCATGATAGCTAATCTTAATCCTGAAGAAGTAGTTGTTGATCCCATGTGTGGTGGAGGAACAATAGCTATTGAGGCAGCTCTAAACTTTAATGTTAAAGAAGTTTTCTGCATAGATATTTCACCTAAGCACCTACATGGAGCAATAATTAATGCTATCTCGGCTGGAGCATATAGGAAAATAAGGTTCATACTTGGTGATGTGAGAAAGCTTAGTGAAATCGTAAGTACACAAGCAGACCTAATAATTACAAACCCCCCCTATGGTATAAGATTGTTCAGAAGGGAGAAACTAAAGGATCTTTACCATGGATTTCTAAGTTCGGCATTAAAAATTCTCTCATCTAAGGGAAGAGTTGTTGTAATAACTTCCGAGCATTCTCTCCTAAAAGAAGTAGCTACTGAACTAGGATACTCCATACTTTTAGAGAGAGAATGTATGCATGGGAATTTAAAGGTAAAGATAATGATGTTTAAACCTATGTAACGGAAAGGTTAATATTACAGAAAATAGCGAATAAAAGGGGCAGAAAAGAGAAAGGGAGGATGTAGAAACAATGCCTCTTAGACCTGCTAGATGCTATACTCACTTTTCAGGGCCACCCTATACTAGGAAAGAGTATATTCCAGGAGTTCCTCCGCCTAAAATAAACAAGTTCGAAATGGGGAACATTAAGGGGGATTACGATTTAGTTGTCGAACTAGTAGCTAAAGAAGCAGGGCAAGTAAGGCATAATGCTTTAGAAGCGGCTAGAGTTATGACCCATAAGTATTTGAGTACAGCGGTTGGTGAAGGAAACTACTTCTTCAAAGTAAGAGTTTATCCGCATCATGTTCTAAGAGAGAACAAGATGATGGCTTTTGCTGGAGCAGATAGATTACAGGACGGTATGAGGCAAGCCTTCGGTAAACCCATAGGGACCGCAGCTAGGGTTTTTCCTAAACAAGCTATACTTGAAATAAGAATTAAGAAGGAGAACTTAGAGAAAGCTATGGAGGCTCTAAGAAGGGGAGCATCAAAATTACCGATAAAAACGTTTGTGAGAATAAGGAAAATAGAGAAGTAATGGGGAGGAATAATCTATACATTTTCGAAATTGAGAAAATAGAGAGCATTCTTAAGGAGAAAAAGCTAAAGAAGATCCTAATACAGATACCTGATGGACTAAAGAAGTCTTTTTATAACGCATTAGATGTTCTCAAAGGAAAATATGGAAACGTAGAGTTCATTATATCTTCAGATCCAGCCTATGGTGCATGTTTCCTAGCGGAAAATGAAGCACTAAATTTAAATGCTGACCTCTTAGTTCATGTAGGACATACGGAATATTATAGGCCAAGCTTTAGCAACGTAGTGTTCGTAGGTGCTTACAGTACCCTTAAACCATCGGCTGATACGATAAGGTCCCTAGTATCCTACGTTAAAAGTAAGGGTGTAGAGAAAGTGGGGTTATCGTATGTTATTCAACATAAGCCCATAGTGGATTATGTTAAAAACGTTTTAGAAAATGAAGGTTTAAGAGTTTTTACCGGAAAGAGGTCAGGTTATGTAAAATATGGTGGACAAATAATTGGATGCGATTATTCATCAGCTGTTGAAGTAAACGACTACGTAGATGCACATATTGTTATTTGTGGAGGATACTTTCACGCCATAGGATTAGGGTTAGCTACAATGAAGCCTATAATTAAGCTTGACCCTTACACTAACAGTTTCGAAGACTTATCAAAAACTATTAAGCGTTACTTAAGCGTAAGGTATGCTAAAATAATGAGAACCCTAGATGCTAAAAAATATGGGGTAATAGTTGGTGCTAGAAAAGGCCAGTATAGAGAAGATCTCGTTAAGCTATTGATTAAACTAATTAGAGATAAAGGCTTAGATTACGAACTATTTTTATCAGACATATTAACGATTGATGTCCTAAGAAATATCGATAAAGGCGATATTGACGCTTATATTGTTACATCATGTCCTAGATTACCTATAGATGATCTTAGTGAATTTGAAAAACCAGTGCTTACACCAGGAGAAGCAATTATGGTTTTAACAGGAAACATCTATAAATACAGATTTCCATGGTGATCAACTATAGGTTTAAGAAAGAACGTTTTAGAAAAAATTATCGAAAAAATACCTTTACATCCTAAACCCAAAATAGAGTTTGAACAATATTTAACGCCGGGAAACATAGTTGCCGAATTAGTTTTTGACTCCTACCTTTCCCTAAAATACGAAGATGTGGTGGTTGTCGATTTAGGATGTGGAACAGGAAGGTTCGCTATAGCCTCAGCCCTTCTCAGCCCTTCACATGTAGTATGTGTTGACATAGACTATGAAGCACTCAAAGTAGCTATGGAGTATGCTTCAAAACTCAATGTTAAAGAATTAATAGATTTCGTACAAGCATCCTTACCAACCTTTAACCTATCCAAAGTAGATGTTGTTTTCCAAAATCCGCCTTTTGGTGTACATAGGAGACATGCAGATTTAATGTTTTTAAATTCTGCATTAAGGCTTAAGCCAAAAATAATCTACACAATCCATAAATCAAATGAAAATACAAGAAAGCTAATAGCTAAGATATGTAGTGAAAAAAGCTATGTAGCTAAAATTTTAGCTACAAAAACAATAACCATACCCCCTTATATGGAGCATCACTTCAAAATGAAGCATAAAGTACTTGTTGACCTATACAAAATCGTTAAAAAATAGTAAGAAGTAGCGATCAGATATAAGACTTATTTGGTAGAGTGGAGAAGTTGTTTTAAGAGGAAATAGTTGGAAATAACCACTTTAAAGAAGTAGAGGTTCAGAAGTAAATCAACTCTCTTAGGTGAAGGAGTAGTAAAAGTAGTGAAATTCAAAGGGTGCCGAAGATGCGTAATGAGGAAAAGTATGTTTCAGGGAGAATAGTGCTTCCCGGAGAAAAACTATGTGTTGTTGAGGAATTCACCCCTGGTGAAGGAACATACGAGAACAATGGAGAAGTATTCTCTAAAATAGCAGGTAGAGTACTATATGATTTTGTAGCTAAAAAAGTTGTAGTTATACCTTTAAAGAAAACAAAGCAACCACCTAAACCTAACACGGTAGTTTACGCGGTAGTTACATCAGTAAAGGAAGATACTGCTTTCTTAAAGATTTTCGCGGATGATAAAAAGAGACTATATACGGGGCCTTTTACGGGAGTTTTACATGTATCGCAAGTTTCAACGAATTTCGTTAAAACGATAGGTGATGCAGTAAAAGTAGGTGATGTTGTTAAAGCAAAAGTTCTAACAAACAATAGTCCATTCCAATTAACAACGAAAGGGGCGAGATTAGGTGTAGTATATGCTCAATGTTCACGTTGCGGAGCCGTTCTCATAAAGAAGAACACTAAGCTTATCTGTCCTAAATGTGGAAATGTTGAGCAAAGAAAAGTATCTATAGAGTACATGTTTAAGTAGGTTTTACCCCTTTGAAACTGAGAAAAAGAGTTTTCAAAATAACGCTAAAGGATAAAAACATGGTTGACGAATTCGTAAACAGATTGCTTCAGGAATTGAAAATAGATCAAACGAAAATCGATGTTAAAGAAAACACCATTACAATAACCCTTTATGGAACGAAGGATGTAATAGCATATAATTGGCAAGTAGTAAGGAATATTGCTAAAGAAATAACGTACTTAAGAAACTTAGAGAAAGCAAAGTTGAAAAAATACGTCCACAACACACTTCAAAGACATGTTGGAACAACGTTTCCACTAGATGCTTTAGGTGAAGTTTTGAAAGCCAAAGGATACATTGTTAAGTTGGAAGAAAACACTCTAATATCAGATGCCCCGCTTGACATAGTAGTTCATTATGCTAAAGCCCTAGGTAATACTTTGCAGAACTTAAGAACATATACTCGAAGTTCATCGACGAAAAAGTTCTTAGCAACATTAGCAACCATTCTTGAAATAGGGGATTTAGACGAAGTTAAGAGACTAGGGCTTAAAGAAGGTGTACTTGTTGAGAACGAAATAGGACATGTAATATTAACTCTCGAGTGGAAGCAAGCACTTAACAAAATACTTAAAAAAGTAAGGTAAGGAAAAGTAAAATACACGCATAGGCAATGCTAGTTCACGGTGTAATTGGAAGTGAAAGTAAAGGTTCTTAGAAAGGAAGCTTATAGGGTAGAATTGGAAGTTAACGGTGAAGACCATTCCTTTCTGAATATACTGGTTAAAACACTTTTAAAAGATCCCTCAGTAAAGTTTGCAGCATACAGGATAGATCATCCACTAGCTGGAAAACCAGTAGTTATTGTTGAAACCAATGGTGGAAAAGACCCCTTTGATGCTTTAGTTGAGGCTTCAGCTAAAGTTAGAGAGTTAGCTAGAGAATTTAGGGAGGCTTTTGAAAAATCTCTTGAAGAATACGGAAGTTAAAAAGTAATGAAGAAAGAAACACGTATAGCAATAATAGCGAGTAGGGGCTTAAGAAACGCCAGAGTATATATGTTAACAGTTTTTAGAGGAAAAATAGTTGAAGGTGTAGAATTTTATAAAGCAAATAGTTCTTTCGAACTATCATCAGCTATAGCATCGTCAAAATACTATAATGAAATAAGGATGTTCATAGTTATAACGGGGAATGATCCCTTCATAAACGATGATTTTTATGTTAGAATAGCTAAGCCAATTATTTTAACTCGTAGGTTAGAAAGCGTGAATAAAGCGTTTGGTTTAAGTATTGATGAAGCTAGAAGTGTAGTGAATTTTCTTGTAAAGTCAACCTTTATGGAAACAATTGAGTTTATTGATAAGTTATACCATGAGGTAATAGAGGTATTGGAGGAATTAGGGTATGAAAAGAGAAGCGGATGAAGAATTATTTCTTGAAGCAATGAAGGGATTATTAAAGAAGCTTATTGGAGAGTTAAGGGAGGCTGAAAAAAGAACCCCTAAAACATGTTCTTCCTATGCTAATATTGTTAAAGCATTAGATATTGCTTTAAGAGTAAATGAAATATTAAGCGAGCTCGATAGCTTTATTAGAAAAGCATAGCCCTAACTTATTGATGGAGGCTGAAAGTATGGGTAAAGTAGTGTTTTCTGATGCTAGAGTTTGGAGATACCTAATGGCGGCAATAGGTAAGATCATTGAGGAAGGTATTCTTAAATTCTCGGAGGACGCTTTAGTACTTAAAGCTATGGATCCCTCACATATTGTGCTCATAGACTTGTATGTGCCACACACGATTTTTGAGGAATACGATGTAGAAGGTGGGGAAAAACTAGGCGTAAACTTTAACGACATTGTTAAGATCTTTAAGAGATCAACAAAAAACGATAAATTGGCTCTTGAATTTTCGAAGAATAAATTAGCAATCTCATTCTTAGGGTCTTCGGAAAGAAAATTTGTCTTACCATTACTAACGCTAAGCGAAGAAGAAATACCTGAGCCTAAAATTAAGTTTAAAGTTACAGCACGTATGACAAGTGCAACATTTAGAGATGTACTTAGAGACATAGAACCCGTAAGTGAAGCTGTTAAATTCATTGGCGAAGAAGAAGGTGTACTAAGAATAGTAGGATATGGTAGTAAAGGTGAAGCAGAAGTTCAGCTTTCAAGCGAAACTGGGACGTTGATAGACATAAGTGTTGAAGAGAGATCGGAAGCAACATATAGTTTCGACTACTTCAAAGATATCGCCTTAGCTTCTCAAGCAGCTGAAACCACAATAATAATGTTTTCAACAAACATACCTTGCAGATTAGATTTCGTATTAGCCGGTGAAGCAAGGTTATCATTTTACATAGCCCCCAGAATTGAGTAGTGAAATATAAAATGAACATTAAGTCAATGAACATTTTAAAATCGCTATTTAAGCAATATTACGGAAGAAACATAAGTAGAGTATTTGTTCCGAAAAACTTCGCTAATAGGGAATTCGCGTTTCAGTTCTTCGATAAACAAGGAATGGTTAGGCATCTAGGATTTGAGAAAGTGGAGGAAATACAAAATTACATTTCGAAGAACATACCTAGACATGCTTACTACTCTACAGCAATATACGTATTGCCTTCAGCAAGCGACATGGATGAAAAGGGATGGTTAGGTGCCGAATTAGTTTTCGACATAGATGCTGACCATCTAAATACCCCATGTAAATATGAGCATGACCGATGGAAATGTTTAAATTGCAGTTTCGAGGAAACAGGTCCACCACTAGATAAATGCCCTAATTGCGGTTCTCAGAATATTGAGAAATTTGCTTGGGTTTGTAAGAAATGTATTGATGCGGCAAAAAACGAACTAATAAAGCTCATAGAGGAATTTCTAATACCAGATTTAGGGTTTAAGATTTCAGATATGTTAATAGTTTTTTCCGGCCATAGAGGCTTCCACTTACACATTCAATGTGAAGAATGTTTAAAGCTTTCTTCGGAAGAGAGAAGAGAAATAGTTGACTATGTAAAGGCGTTAGGGCTAAAGGTAGAACTTCTAATCCCGAAGTATAAGAGAAAAGGGGAAATTGTAGGAGTGGATTTAAGAGAGAAAGGGTGGAGAGGAAAGATTGCTAGAAAAATTTTCGAAAAAATATCGCTACCAGATGAAACAGTAAAAAACATTGTAGGGAGTAAAGCATTTACTAAGCTTGTCGAGAACTCTGAGAAAATAATTAAGGAAATGAGCGAACCTCTCCCTAAATGGACTACCCTTTACAGATCCCTTGGACCCAAAAATGTTCTTAAATTAGCTAATGCAGTAATTAATGAAATAAAGTGTTCTGTAGATGAAAAAGTTACAATAGATACCCATAGGCTGATTAGATTACCGAATTCGCTACATGGCAAAACAGGTCTTCCAGTAACTATCCTTAAAAGTGTGGATGATTTAGAGAAATTCGAACTTAAGCCGGAACTTTCACCTTTCAAAGGGGAAGCTTTGGTTAGACTTGTTGAGAATATTCCGTTAAATCTTAAACTTTTCGGAGAAAATGTTGGAGGTAAGAAAGGTACGAAGCTTAAATTAAGCCTTCCTACAGCAATTTATCTTGTAGCAAGGGGAATAGCGGAGTTTGAGGAAATAATAAAATGAAGGAACTTTTATCATTACTTGTTAGAATATCAGGTTCACCTAACGAACTAATTCCAATAAGCCATAGCGAATATCAGAACCTGGTGTCTGATATTTGGAAAAACATCCCCTACCAAGAGGAGGTAAGAGCAGAATATTTGGGGAAAGTGAAAAAATTCATTGAAGAAGTAACATACATTAGAATGTTAAAAGCCCTTAAGGGGTGTAGAATTTCCGAGAATAGTTTTGACAAAGCAGTTCTTTCAGCTGTTCAGAAACTCCTCAAAATATATAATGATATTATGGGGGGAAAGATAATGCTAAATAGTGAAGGAGAAACCGTAGTTAAAGTATTGAAAAACATTGTCGCCAATAAAGAGCTTTTAGGAACGAATAAAATACCTACAAGACTCTACATGGGGGACATAATACTTATGCCTATAGATAAAGCTATACCTCTTTACCTCTTAGGCATTGTAAGTTTTGAAAGCAATACATAAAATATATTTAGTAGACTAATACTTTCTAACATTAGCTAGGTAAAACGCTAAACTGCAGCGGGGATTAGACAGAAATGAAAGTACCAAAAATAGTAAGAACATACTGTCCAAGGTGTAGAACACATACGGACCATAGCGTTACGGTTTACAAGCACGGTAAGAGAAGATCCCTAGCTGAAGGCGAGAGAAGATATAGGAGAAAACAGGAAGGCTACGGTAGCAAGAGAAAGCCTGAACAGAAAAGGTTCGCTAAAGTAACAAAGAAAATCGTTCTTAAACTTAAATGTAAAAAATGCGGATGCGTAATCCATAGAAAAGGGATTAGGCTGAAGAAGGTAGAGCTAGTTGAAGTAGTAAGAACAAGGTGATGAAGAAACATGATTAAGAAATATAAGATACTTATACCTGAACCTAAAAGCAAATTCGTTCGAGTAAAATGTCCAGATTGCGGAAATGAACAAGTAATATTTGATCACGCAACATTTCCGGTACGATGTCTTGTCTGCGGTAGGATATTAGCGGAACCGACAGGAGGTAAAGCAAAAATACATGGGAAAATAATTAAAATCTATAGCTAAAATAGCAACGTTTTCTTTAAGGCTTAGAGGAGAGGTTATAGTAAATTGTCGCTTGAAATGAAGGATTTTCCAGAGAAAGGAGAATTAGTTATAGGAACTATTGAGAACATATTTGAATATGGAGCATACATAAAACTCGACGAATACGGCAATTTAAGAGCGTATCTACCTAGAAACGAAGTTTCTACGAAATGGATTAAGAACATAAGAGAAGTTCTTAAGGAAGGGCAAAAAGCCGTTTTTAAAGTTATTAGAGTTAATAAGGAAAAAGGCCATGTCGACGTTTCACTTAAGCGAGTTTCAGAGGGAGAAAGAAGAAAGAAACTTCTAGAATGGAAGAAGCATCAGAAATCACTTAAAACATTGGAGATTGTCGCTTCAAAGCTAAACAGACCTTTAGATGGAGTATTGAACACTATAGGTAGGAAGCTTACTGAAAAATTTGGAGACCTATATATGGCATTGGAGGAAATAGCTAGGTTTGGCAAAGAAGCAATAAAGGATTTAGGGTTTTCCGAAGAGGAAATTAAGGCTCTTGTGGAAGAAGCAAAAAGACATATTGAAATAAAGAAAGTTAAGATTTCTGGAACAATATTTCTCCTTACGACAAGAGGTAATGGAGTAAATGTTATTAAAGATGTTCTCGTAAGCGCTAAAAACGTAGATAAGCCAAGAGAGGTTTCCATAAGAATATATACTGTAGGTTCACCAAGATATAAGATTGAGCTAGTAGGGCTTAATTATAAGGATCTTGAAAAAACATTGTCAAACATACTTAACCTAGTTAAATCTAAGGCTCAACAATATGGTGCTTTAATGAGGTTTGTACGTGATAAGAAATGAAGGGAGTTTTGAGGAAGTGCAGTATTTGCGGAAAATATACTCTTAAAAAAGACAAATGTCCTTACTGCGGAGGATCACTAGTTATTCCACATCCTCCGAAGTTTTCTCCGGAAGACAAATACGGTAAATATAGGTATTTGGCTAAAAAATTAGCTGGCATAATTAAGGATTAACCCTGCTTATGCTCTTTTAAAGCCAAGAATTTCTCATAATTTAACTTATAAAGAACCACGATGACTACGTAGTCTCCTCCTACCGTAGGTGTAGTATCGTAAAATACTTTGACTAAGTCAAATATTTTCATAGGCTCTATCGGAGCAGCAAGCATTGGTAAGAGCCCCTGAGGAGATCTTAAAACAAAGGTCCATCCATTCTCTTGAGATACGTTAAAAGCACCCCAAAGAATTGCTTTGTAAAGTAGTGCTTGCCTAGATTTATTATTAAACCAGTTAGGTTCGCCAACCCCTCCACCAAAATATTCTGTAGCATTTAATCCACCCACGCTAACTATTGCCATGGACTTTGAAATATCTCCGCCGCTCCAAATTACTAAAAGATCTTCACCTGTTTTCGTTTTGACATGGTAAAAGACTTCAAAAGTTAGTAAGTATATTGCATTAGGTGGTTCCCTAAACTTATTTAAGAATATGTCTGCAGCATAAGTCTCATTACCCATGAGTGCCCATGCCATAAGCTTTATTTGTGTACCATTTAATGTTGCGTTATCGCAAACGCTTGTTCTATTTCCCACAACAGTTATCCAATAACCATAGTCCCACCAAGCATTAACTACAGCATCTCCGGGTAAGTTATTTCTTATGTATTCTAATGCTTTAAGCCATGCTAGATTCTTACCTCTCGCTGAAGCTTGGGGACTAATTATTGTCGGAGCTACGTTGGCTCCCTTAATGCCTAGGGGAGAAACTATGGAAACTATTAAGACTATTACTAGCAATACTCCAATTATTGGTGTCGGATTTACTTTAGCGAAATATTTTACCCTCTTACCCTTAGGAGGCTTTTTAACTAATTCTTTCATTAGAGTTTCTAAAAGAATAGTTAATCCATACGAACCCGCTAAAGCAGCCAATGGGCCGGCAAGATGAGCTAAGTATGCTGCAGAAGCTACACCATATACTGCCGAAATAGCTGCTGTGAACATTAGGAGCGTTTCAAATCTACGCTCTTTAAGCAAATACGCTAACCCTATAGGTATGAATATGAAAGCTACTGATAAGTAGTGGAAAACATAGTCCCAAGATATTGACGCATGTTCCGCTACTGAAGCGAAAAGCGCTAAACGCTTTTCAAGCCTTAGCCAAGGCAAAATTATTGAGAGAGCTCTTTCAGGTAGTGGGCTAGTATGTCCTGTAATTACCAGTACCATGTATGATGCTAACCCTATGATGCCGAGGCTAGTTAGTATAAGGGCTCTCTTAAATGCGGAATAACCCAAATTCTTCATTGCTAGGTCTATGTAGAGTACTACTAACGATATAATCAACGCTAATCCGCTAAGCGATAGCATAAAGGTAGCGCCTATGTTAGGTACGAGAACAAGTATTGCTGTTGCTGTTGAAGCAGTTAAGGTATATGTTATAGTGAACTCTTTCGTATTCATACCTAATATCGCAACTAATATCGCATAAAATGAGTAAACAAGTATAGCATAGTAATATCCTCCCCAAGTAAATCCTACGAAACCTAGGAAAACACCTGAAATAAAGGCATATAGTGCTCCCTTACCTGTAAAACCCAGTTTAATAGATTTTATGAAGAAAAATATCGAGTATAGGAAGAACATTACTCCAAAACCTAACTTAGTGTAGAAGCCAGCTATTGTTCTATCTATTGCTGAAGTCATAATCGCGGCCATAAATGCTCCTAATAAGCCTGTTTTCTCGCCCCTAACCTCTCTCCCAATAAGGAATATTGCTAAAACCTCAAAAACACCTGCTAGAGGAGGTAAAACAACACCTACGATCATTAGCAATTCATTTTCCGGAATAGTTGGTGCGAAAAGCCTACCTATACTGTAGGCTAAGTAGCCTAGCATAGGTACTCCCGGATGCTCTGTTTTCCAAACATCTCTACCCCAAGGGTACCAGAAGTTCTTCACATTATCGGCTGTTAAATCGAACCAGTAAAGGGGGCCGTGATCTACTAGTTTCTCAGTTACCCAGTACATGAAGTAGGGGTCGTACTCGTAGAGATATATTCCGTACTTTGTAGGTTGCATTCTAATGGTGAAAGCTAGTAGAAGTATTGCGACTAGGGTTGCAACATAGAAGACCTTACGGGTTTTCGACATTATTTCCGATAAGCCCAAGCTTAGATTCCCTCAAAACTTCTCTTACCCATCTATGGTGAGTGAAAGGTAGCAGCATACTAATATTTTTAACTCCGAGAAAGCTAATATACTCTAGCACATACTTGACTTACTAAGGAGCGAAGACGTGATTTAATTGGCTAGAAAAACGTTTATTGAAAGGATAATTAGCAGCATAGAAAAAAACATTACATACATAGGGTTAGTCACAATTGTAGTTGTTGTTTCATCTATTTTAGCCGGAGCAATCTATGCGTTAGTGAACAATGTTCCCCCAATGATTTTTATTGACAATAGATTGGTAGTTATAGTTCCAGTAGCAAGCGAATATTATAGTTTAATAAGGCAAACAGCATCCGAAACTCTTGGAATGGCTACTCTATTATCTCTAGGTGCATTAGGAGGCATATTAATGATTGAATCTACGAGAATAATTAAATCTCAAAGACTTCTTAACATTGTCTTCGGAGTAGGAGCCCTACTGTTTATAATCTCAGCATTACTAACAATCATAGTTTACGTTTTTGTGAAAGGATGGAGTATATGGTAAAGTATATGCAATATTTCACCAAGGGACTGGTTTTAGCTTTAAGTAGTAAGCTATCCTATTCGTAAGTACATGTAAAATGATGACCACTATTTGAAATATTAGGAAGGACAATAGGTCAAATTCTACTTTTGCAATAACTAAAAGTATTGCTGCTCCATAGATGAAATCTAATTGGTCGAGGAGAGGAGCTCTTTCACCTCTTTTAAGACCTATTCTCCTTTTAATAAACGATCCCGCAATGTCTCCTAATAGTGCTCCTAAACTGCTAAGAAATCCCGTTTTAATGTAAAGGATATTTTGGAAAACTATTGCTTCAACAATGCCAATATAGAAGCCAAAAAACATTCCTAAAGCGAAACCCTCAAATGTTTTACCATCACCCAAGATTCTTCTTCCATCAATAAATTTTTTTCTGAAGTCTATGGGATATCCTTCTTTAAGTAGAACAGGAGATCCGTTAGCTATAAGTGCTGGTAAAAACAGCTTGAATACTTGAATAAAGCTACTTAAGTTTAACAATTTCCCCACCATTTAGTTTGAAAACGAACTTCTTACCTTCAATTTTGGGATTAGAAGATTTTTCTATAGTGGCTTCTCTAACGCCCTTTTCGATAATAGTTAACCTCACTATATTGTTACACCAGTACTCTAAAATGGTTTTAGCTGTTACTTCGTAATCTTCGTATTCGTCAATAACCGCCCTAACTTGGCTAGTTAGTATAACAGGTATTTTCCATAATCTAGCTTCTTTTAGAAGAGATGCTAATTGATATTTTAGCATAAGTGTTGCTTTAGCATAGTCCTCTTCAAACCTAGCGAGACCAGTAATACTATCTATGATTAGAGCGGTAAAGTAATTCTCCTTAAGTATTTTCGGTAAGGTCTTCGTTATTAAGAAATGTTGGCTGGAAAAGTTTCTTACGGAAACAATAACTAGTTTCTTAAGTACATCATCGCTGCCTATAAGTTTCTCTATGAAAAGCTCGTTTTCGGTACTTACAAACAACACTACCCCTCCATTCGAAACCTCGTTGAGAGCTATTTTGACAGCTAAGGATGTTTTACCTGAAGATGCAGGCCCATAGATTAAGGTAAGTTCTCCCTTAGCATAAATGTCGTTAAGCTTAATTTTCACCTTAGCTCAAACCCTATAATGTATAGTGTTAAATAGGTAAAACATAAGTTTAATGTTGAAACGGTTTAAACCATGAAAGTAGGTGCTTACGTAAGGAATCCAACGTTACTATGGAAGCTATTAAGGAAGATCTATGAAGACAAATTACCGATAAAATTACTTAACGAATTAAGTAATGAAGTAAATATTGTAATAACTGATGTGCCGGAGGAGGTAATGAATAAAGATAATATAGTAGCATTAGTGGTAAAAGACGATGAAGGTATAGATAAAGTTGTAGAGGAAATAAAACTCCTTTTGAAAAGGAAAACAGCATATAATTCGTTAGTAATAGGGATAGATCCCGGCAAGAGAATTGGCGTAGCAGTAGTAGGCGATGGCGAATTTCTTGAAGGAAAAGTTCTTGAGAGAAAAGAAAAACTAGTACCGTACATGCTTAAGGTTCTAGAGAAATATCTCTATGAAAAATGTATTATAAGAATTGGGTTTAAAGAACATGTTTCAACAACTATAGCCGAATTAATCCATAGAAATATTAAACCACTCCATGATAAAGTAGTTTTAGAATTGGTAAGTGAAAACAAAACATCAAAGACCCCGCTGTCACATACGAAGCCTGAATATAAAATCCCTAAGGACGTAGCTTCAGCAATACATATTGCTTTAAAAAGAGGATTAAGGGTAGAATGGAGAAATGCTTAAGGAAGAAGTGGGTTTAAAGAAGAACGATATATTAAGAGTTAAAGGCCCACTATCGCTTACGCTTACAAAAGGTTCCTTAAGAATTTTTGGCTACATAGCTAAGTCCCCGTTCAAATATGTTGTTCCAAGCTATAAATCAGCAGCACTTATTGCGAATGAGGATTCCGAAGTAAGTATAGTGGCTGGAGAAAATGGGAAATACGAAATAGTAGAGAAGGACGTCGTTGTTGAATGGGAAAATGTTTCTAAAGAAATTTTAGAAAGCAAGAATAAACCATTAACAATAATTGTTATTGGAACAGTTGATTCAGGTAAGTCAACGTTTACTACGCTTATCGCCAATATGTCAGTTAATTTAGGCTTTAAAACAGCCGTAATAGATGCTGATATAGGACAAGCGGACATAGGTCCGCCAACCTTTGTAACATTAGGATTCATAGATAAACAGTTTTTAACTTTAACAGAAGTTAAACCTACTATTTATTCGTTTATAGGGACTACAACACCATATGGGGTAGTAGATAGACTTATCCTCTCAATAGTTAAGTTGTTAAGAGAAGCTATAAGGAGGAAATCTGACGTAGTAGTGATAAATACTGATGGATGGTTTAAAGGGAATAGAGCTGTTGATGCGAAATTTAAAACTATACTTCATGTCAAACCAGACGTAGTTTTCATTATAAAGAAAAGTACTTGCCTAAATGAGATTGATAAGCTTAAAAAAGTTCTCGAAAGCTTCAATGTTGCCTTCAGAATACTTGAATCGCCAGAGTTTGTGAAAGAAAGATCTCTTGAAGAAAGAAAAGGTATAAGAGAGCTATCCTATACGAAATACTTCAGAAATTCTGAAATTAGAGAGCTCAACCTCAACGAAATTTCCTTAATAGGCCTAGATTTTCTGTTAGGAAGAATTCTTGAAAAGCAGGAGCTAGATTTAGTGTCAGAAACACTTTCACTACCTAAACAATCAAAAATAGTTTTAGGTACATTAACTAATAAAACCATGTACCTTATAGTTAGAGGCAATATGTTAACAATAGATGTTGAATCCATTAGGAAATTGAGAGAAAACTACGGCCCAATAAGACTTAAAATTCTTAGGGAAGGCTGGGAAAAAGGATTGATAATTAGCGTTCTAAATAAGGATATGGAGGAAGTAGCTATAGGATATATTGAAGGCATTGATTTTGAAAACTCAAAGATAAAAATAAGAACTACATATAGGGGTGAAATAGGGGGTTTAATAGTTGGTAACATTAAACTACATTACGATAGGGAAACAGATACTGTGAGGGAACAGGGTAAATGGAGCCTCTAACTTTAAGTAGCTACTTAAAGAGGGACTATGTACGCGAGAAACTCGTTGAAGTAAATAGGGAAGTAAGCGGTATTCTTGAAGCTTCCAAAATAGCATATTATAGTCAGAAAACACCTATAATTTTCAAAAACGTTGATAGAAAACGTTTTCCTTTAACAATGAACTTGGTTTTTTCAAGAGAAGTTTTCTTCAAGGAACTAAATGTTACATCAGATAGTGAGCTTTACCATAAATTTCTAAATGCTTTAAATTCTCCTGCCAAACTATCTTCGGATAGTTTAGAAAACTACTATGTTGAAAGAAATATTGGCTTAAACGATTTACCTACACTAAAATTCTACCCTAAAGATGGTGGAAAATACATTACTTCTTCAATTGTTCTAGCAGGTGATGGCGAAGGAAACTATAATGCTTCAATTCATAGACTAATGGTTATTGATAATAGAAGGGTTGCTGTAAGAATTGTTCCTCGCCACCTTTATAGAATGTTTTCTAAGTTTAAAGAGAAGAATAGGCATTTGCCAGTTGTCATACTTGTAGGCACCCATCCCCTAATTACTTTATGTGCATCGTTTTCGCCACCATATGGAGTGTATGAAATGGAAGTAGCTAATTCTTTACTCGGAGGCTCCATGAAAGCCGCATATATTGGTGAAACAGAAATACCTACACCCTTAGTTTCAGAGTTCATATTTTTAGGTAAACTTAGATGCGATGTGGAAGCTGATGAAGGCCCCTTTGTAGATATTCTAGAAACATATGATATTGTTAGAAAGCAGCCAGTAATTGAAATAGAGAATATATGGATTAGAGATGGGGAGGGAATATTTCAGGAAATACTTCCCGGAGGGGTAGAACATAAGCTCCTAATGGGTTTTCCAAGAGAAGTTTCGATATGGGATAGTGTTAGAAAAGTTGTACCCGAAGTTAAAGCTGTTAGATTAACTTTTGGCGGTGGAGGATGGTTACACGCTATTGTTTCTATTAAAAAACAAGCCGAAGGAGACGGTAAAAACGCTATTCTAGCCGCCTTCAGCGGGCATCCAAGCCTTAAACATGTTGTTGTAGTTGACGACGATATTGATGTAGATGATGTGGGTGATGTTGAATGGGCAATAGCTACAAGGTTTAGAGCAGATAAAGATCTTGTACTGATAAGGAATGCTAGGGGATCTTCACTAGATCCCTCAGCTGAAAACGGTTTAACAACGAAGGTGGGCGTTGATGCTACTATACCTTTAGATAAGTCGAGGGAGCTTTTTGAAAAAGCAAGGCTATGATGATCATTCATGTACTTGACTAAAGAGGAGGAGGAAATTCTTTCTGGAGAATATGGGCCTGAATATCAGAAGGCAATAAAGGCTTTAGTGAAGCTAGGGGAAGCTATGGGTGCTGAAAAACTCGTTAACATCACTCATGCCCATATTTCCGGAATATCGTATAGAAACATTGGAGATGCGGGATTAGAGTTTATTGAGGAACTTTCCAAAGTAAGAGTTAAAGTTTTTTCCACATGTAATCCAGCAGGTTTCGATCTTGAACTTTGGAAGTCTCTTAATGTTCCTAGGGATTTTTTCGTAAAACAGTTAAGAATAATTAATGCGCTTTCGAAAATGGGTGTTAAAACAACATGCACCTGTACCCCATACTATATTAGAAAGCCATCTTTTGGAGAGCATTTAGCGTGGGGTGAGTCAAGTGCGGTACTCTATGCGAACACAGTTTATGGTGCTAGAACAAATCGTGAAGGAGGTCCTAGTAGTTTATTCGCTGCACTTATCGGTAAAACACCTTACATAGGTATGCATTTGAGTGAAAACAGGAAACCCAGGATAATAATCAATGTGGAGGTAAGTGTTGAAGAACAAGCATATGCTAGTACATTAGGCTTCGTAATTGGCGAGGTTGCTAAAAATAGAATACCCTACATTAAGATAGTATTTAGTTCAAGGAATAAGCTAGACCTGGTTAAGGCTTTATGTGCTGGAGTAGGTACGTCATCACCC
>Ga0105154_1000224_pt1 | contig 25501 bp, 26 predicted proteins | sample SSWtaG_FD_89672 | JGI IMG/M metagenome (GOLD analysis project Ga0105154, IMG submission 89672) | Hot spring microbial communities from Sandy's Spring West, USA to study Microbial Dark Matter (Phase II) - SSWsed_matched | ecosystem: Environmental > Aquatic > Thermal springs > Hot (42-90C) >... | reverse complement strand
CTTCTAAGATCCTCCTAAGCCTCCTCAGCTCTTCGAGCAGGCGGCGCCCTTCCGAGGTCAGCCTTATCACGAGAGACCTGCGTTCATCCTCCAAGCGCTCGACGTCCGTCAAGCCCTTCTTGTCGAGGTCTTCTAAAACGCTTCTCAATCTATCATATGAGAGCTTCACTATCAACGAGAGATCCGTAGCGTGCAACTCGCCGTGGTGGTCCAATGCCTCTAGAACCTCCATGATTATCTGCAACCTGCTCCTCTTCTTGGCCCTACTCACGGCCAACAACCCTGCTCACGTGAAATGCCGCGAAGAGCAAGGTCGCCAGAACCCTCGCGACCTCTGCCGAGGCTAGCAATAGAGCGCCCATGTCTGAGTGGAGCTGGAGGACGCTAAAGCACCTAAGCAAGTGGACCATTGAGAGAGCCACTAAATACGCCCTGAGTTGCCTGCCCTCACAGACCACTGATGCGGTGGCCGCTAGAGCACAAGCCAAGAGGTCTGGCGCCAATATGACGAAAGGGGCTACGGCGACGGCTCTCTCCTCCTCCGATACCGAAACAACGATCAAGAAAAACGAGGCAGCTGCAAGAGATGAGGTGAGGGTGTAGAAGGTCAAGGAAATCCTCGCCGACTCGACCACTATCGAGAGCACCGAGGACACTTGGCTAAGAGCCAACAAGAAGAAGGAGGTGAAGAGGTATAGAAGGCTCTTAGCTCGGAGCTTCCGGTACACGCTTAAGAGTGCGTAGGCGATGTAGCTAAACAATACTAAGCAGGTGGAGCATGAAAGGAGCACCACCGCTTCGTAGAAGCTCGGCATCGCGACCTACCGTCTTTGAGGTGCTATTACGTATCGCTCGCCGCCTCTCAACACCTCGAGGACGATCGCATACGAGCCCCTTTTAGTCGCGATAGCCACCACCTTAACCGTTAGATCCCCTCCTTGAGATATCAGCTTAGCCAAGAACTCGCCTGAGACCTCCTTGTTCGTCGAGACCTCCGCATAAGAGGGAGCTAGGAGCAATAGGCCCCTCTTATTGCCATCGAACTTGATGAGCATGCGACTGTCGTAGAACTCAACGGCTGGCCTTTGGATGTTCATGACCTCCCTCGATGAGCTGTAGACCACGGAGCCTATTAAGAACCTAGGAGGTCTAAACGGTACGGGTTCTATGACGTTTTCTTCGAGGACCGCCTCTTCCTCCAACGAAGTATTCGGGTAAGAGATGTACACGTAAAGGGGGGCGACAGTTATTATCAAAATCATGACGATCAATATCGATGCTGTCCTAGACTTCAAGGCTAAGCACCCGCTACGAGCTCTAGAGGTCATTCCGAAAAGATAAAAATTAGCGCAGAGGTTTGTTACCGTCGATGCCTATACTTAACGCCTTGCGCCGCGAATACAGCAACAGCCCAGCTCTTTCAAGGCGCTTATGTTTATTGTCGCTATGTGCGTGACGGTCCTAGAGCCTATGTCCACGAGGTACGTTACTGTGGCGCTACCATTGCTCAGCACTACTAGGGCTTGCTGAGCCTTGAAGACGACGGTGCCATCGCCTTCAACGTAGGCCCTTATGATTGGCCTTATGGACACGACGCTATAGCCCTGTTCGAGTAATCTTAAGACTTCCCCGTTTGACTTGAGTATGTCCATTACCGTCTGGTTGTACTCCGACGACACTTGAATCAATCTTGAAGACGAGCCCCATCTCCACTTGAACCAAGTCCCTACCTTGAGGTCCGGTGGCGCGATAAACGCTCGACCGTGAATCTCATTGTTAGCGTTTTGGGCGTTAGCCAGCGCCAAAGCTCCTTCGATAGCTACTATCAGCGCCATCGCTACTATCATTGCCATTGCTCCATACGCGGCCTTCTTCTTCAAAGCAGTCACCTCAGAGAGGGGATTTAAGTCATCGCTTTTAAGGTTGGTTCTCAAAAAGAGAGTCTGGAAGATTCAGCCATTCGTCAATAACTTCTCTTCAGGTTTTGGCAAGGGCCAAAAGCCGCTCACCGATCGTATGAGGCCTCGCAAGCCTAGCTCCGCACAACTAAAGTGCGATGACGTAGATGAAAGCTAAGCGACCTCAAGAGGTCCTAGCAAAGCCTTAAACGCTGTTCTATGTAGAGCAAATCATGGGTGAAGCTCGTGCGAGCGGCCTTGAGCTCAGTTGAGATAACAATCCTCGTAGAGGAGTATGCTGGTTTTACCGAGCTCTTAGCAGAGCACGGCTTCAGCGCCCTAGTCTCTTTAAAGTACGACGATGGCACGATTTACAAGCTACTCCTCGACGCCGGGAGGACCGATAGGGTTCTACTCGAAAACGCTAAGGCCTTTGGAGTGGACTTGGAGGACGTGAAGGCCGTCGTGCTTTCGCATAGGCACCACGACCACACAGGAGGCTTGCCTAGGCTGGTCGACTTCCTCAGGGGGAGGCCGTTAATAGCCCATCCAGCGATAACGAGGCCCTGCTTTGATATCTCTCGAGGCTTCACCAAGCTCGACGTGGGCCTCCCTCTCAGGGCCAGAAGAGCCCTCAGCGAGTTCGAGGTTATAATGGTCAAGAGGCCTTTCGAACTCGCGCCAAGCGCGTTCTTCCTGGGCGAAATAGAGAGGTTCTACGACAACAGCTACGCGGTCAAGAGCTTTAGAACGGTCGTAAATGGAGAAATCGTCGAAGAGCCCATGCACGACGACTCAGGGCTTGCCTTCAGAGTGGGCAGTAAGGTCGTGGTACTGGCTGGGTGCTCGCACTCAGGGATATCGAACATAGTCAGGCAGGCAAAGAAGGTCACAGGAGCTGACGAGGCCATAGTCGTAGGAGGGCTTCACCTCATTGTTGCGGACGATAGCGCTCTAAGAGAAGTCGTCGACCAAATGCTGAGTGAAGGGGTTGAAGAAGTGTACGTGGGGCACTGCACCGGGCTTAGGGGGGAGGCAAAACTCCTCGAGAAGCTAGGGAATAAAATGCATAAAATCCATTGCGGTTATAAAGTAGAAATAAAGTGACCTTAAAGTGACTCCCTGATTGAGTCGTCGCGGTTTTAGTCGGTAATCGGTAGAATGAAGTGCCAAAACCGCCGAAAATCGTCACTTACGTAACTAGAAAGACTGCTATGGGCCCGCAATCAGCCAGTCCGTAAGTGAGGTCCCTTGCCTATGCTTGCCTCGACGTGAATTTAAAAACGGTAGAAGGAGTTAGAGAGACTCTTGTGACCTCCCAACCCTCGACAAATTAGTTATCATATCGTATCTCTCCTTTCCAATGACCTTGATCGCCTCAGAGCCCATTACTGCTACAGCAAGGAGCTCAGTGAGGTCAGCGTTTGTCAGGCTGTAACCTTTCATCTTAACAGCGTCTTCGAAGTTAAAGTAGCAGAACGGACACGTGTGTACTGCCATGGGCGCGTCTTTAGGCACGTCTACGCGTATCCTGTAGGCAGCTATCTCTCTCGCGACCTCGCGGAAGCCCGACCTCACGCCTCCTCCAGCTCCGCAACACATCGATCTTTCGCGATATCTGCCATTGAGCATCTCACGTAAATCTATGCCTAAAGCTTTGATTATCTCTCGCGGCGGGTCAAAGACCCCCACGTGCCTTCCAAGGTGGCAGGGGTCGTGATACGTTGCCTTAAAGCTTAGCTTCTCCCTTACGCTTAAGGCGCCCTCCTTCAAGTACCTGTTGAAGAGCTCCGAGGAGTGCAAAACCTCGACTCCAAGCTCTATGCCGAGCCTCGTCGGGTAGTCGACCTTAAAAGTCCTGAAGCAACCAGCACAGGAGGTCACTATCGTGCGCACGTTCTTGAGCTTCTTGAGCATCTCCTTCATGTACAGCGCGAATGAGTGTGCCAGCTCTATGTCATTTATCCTGAAGAGGACCGAGCCGCAATCGCGCTCGTAGGGACCTAATACCGTAAAGTTCACTCCGGCGAGCTTGAGCAGGGCCGCAGTCGCCCTCGCCACAGTTTGCTCCCTCCAACTCGCCATGCATCCCAGGAAGTACAGGATCTCTGCGTCCCCCTTAGCCACTGGCACGTCCAAGGACGGGAGGCCCTTCCACTCGCCGAGGCAGTTACCTCTGCTTTCTGCGGGTTCCCCCAGCGGGTTGTAGTTCCTCCTCAAGCTCTCGACCACGAACTTGTGATCGGGCCTTAGCAGGTTGCGCTTGTTGTAAGCTATGTAGCGCATGCGACCGACGGCCTTCTCGGGTATGTCTATCTCCTTGGGGCACACCTCCTTGCACATGGCGCATTGAGTGCAAGCGTTGAGGCCCTCCAAGAAGGCCAAGAGTATGTGGTCGAAGACGTTCCTCCTGTCGAGGGCCGCCTTCGCTATGCTGTTCATGACTATCGGCCCGCCGTAGACATCCCACGCGGCCCTGACGACAGGACACATCGAGACGCAGCTCCAGCACTCGATGCACTCCCTCAAGGGCTTGACCTCTTCTATCTCCCACGGGTACACGAGCTCGGGCTTCTTGTAGGGGGCCCCTCTGTGGATGTAGGGCCTGACCTTTAGGAGCCTTCGGACACCCTTCTCCACGTCTACTACTAAGTCCTTGATCACGGGGAACACTGGGAGGGGCTCAACGACTACCTCCTTGTCTTCGGGTGACACTAGGGTTTGACACGCCAATGCGGCCTTCCCGTTTATCATCATTCCGCAGCTTCCACACTGGCCTGCCCTGCATTCCCAGCGATAGGCCAAAGTGTTATCGAAATTCTCTTTGACGTAGTTCAAGAGGTCTAAGACCCTAGCCCCTTCGACGTAGGGCACCTCGTAGACGTCGTAGTGGGGCTCGTCGTCCACGGCAGGGTTGTATCGGAAGACCTTAAGCCTTATCTTTCTCTCCAAGCTTCTCCCCTCACGCAGTTGGTTGTTTTATTATCGTCATAACCACAGGCTCAAACCTATACTTGAGAGCTCCACCGTCCAAATACCAAACTATGTGCTTGAGCCAGTTCGCGTCATCCCTCTTCGGGTAGTCGAGCCTCCAATGAGCTCCTCGGCTCTCCTTCCTCATCCTAGCCGATTTCACGAGCATCTCCGCGACCCTCACCAAGTTGAAGGTCTCCAGTATCTCCACGATCTCTTTGTTGTATCGCAAGGTGTTCGCGTCGGCTGGACTAAGCTTTGGAAGCATTTCAGCCTTCATGTACTCTATCTCGCTCTCGGTCTTGGCCAAGCTGTCCTCGGTCCTCGCGATCCCAGCGCCCTCCCACATAGCTTTGCCGAGCCTATTGCGGACCTGTGCTACGGACACCCTATCGCTACGGGGCTTGAGGAGGAGGGCGAACTTCTGGAGCTCAAGCTTCACTTGAGACTTATCAATCGGCTCTCTGATGCCCTCTTTTGCGAAGAGGGCCGCGCTCTCGCCAGCACGCTTCCCGAAGACCTGCGTGGCCAGCAAAGAGTTCCCTCCCAGCCTGTTGGCGCCATGCACTCCCCCCATCTCCTCTCCAGCCACGAAAAGGCCCTTGACGGCCGTCCTCCCGTTGACGTCTGCCCTCACTCCGCCCATGTAATAATGGGCGGAGGGAGCGACCTCCATCGGTTGCTTGGTTATGTCGACTCCCGCCAGCAAGAATTGCCTGTATATCGTTTTCAGCCTTTCTTTTATCCTCTCGGGTGGAAGATGGGCTACCGACAAGTATACGCCACCGTGCTCGGCCCCTCTTCCCTCTTGCACCTCTCTCCATATGGAGCGCGCGACAACGTCGCGAGGGGCTAGCTCAAGTAATTTGTGGTAGCGCGACATGAAGCGCTCCCCCTTGATGTTCAACAATATCCCTCCTTCGCCGCGAACGCTCTCTGATACGAGAATTCCTTTACATGAAGGCGGCCACACCATAGCCGTGGGGTGGAACTGGAACATCTCCATGTCCTCGAGCTCGGCACCAGCTTCCAGCGCGAGCATCCTCCCGTCGCCAGTGGCCGACGCGGGATTAGTGGTCACCTCGTACATTCGCCCAGCCCCTCCCGTAGCCAATATCACTGCCTTGCTCTTGAAGACTATGAAGTCCCCGGACCTCATGTCGAAAGCAAAGGCTCCAGCCACGGCCCTTCCGTTAGTTAGCAACTTGCTGACGTAGACCTCTTCCATGACCTTAAGGCCCAGCCTCCTAACCTCATCGCACAGCGTTACCATGATTTCGTGGCCGATGTAGTCCGAGATGAAGCAAGTTCGAGGATGCCTCTGCTTTCCAGCAAATCGTTGGGCTATCTTCCCATCGGGCGTCCTATCAAAGACTGCCCCCATTTCCTCGAGGTCGTAGATCCTGTCAGGGCCCTCCTTGACTAAGACCTCCACTAAGTCTTGATCGTTTAGCCAATCGCCCCCCTCGACGGTGTCTAGGAAGTGCTCCATCCAGTTGTCGTTCGGGTCGACGTTTCCTAGAGCTGCGTTTATCCCGCCTTCGGCCATCACTGTATGGGCCTTTCCTAGAAGTTCCTTGCACACCAGAACTATGTCGACATTGTGCTTTGTAGCTTCTATCGCAGCTCGAAGGCCAGCTCCACCGCACCCTACTATTAGGACGTCGGTCTCCACGGTCTCATAGTCCAAGGGCATCTCACCTTCTCAGGAGGTTTTCGAGACTGCCTTTTATTTCTAGCTCTGGTTTTCATACTTTCACAAAGCACACCTCAAGTTTTTCATATCAAGATCTACGCCGACTACGAGGATTGTCTTAGGCTTCGAGGGTCAGCCGTTTCGCGCTTCTCTGATGCCCCGCGACTTCTTAGTTCACGCCCTTTATTGGCCGCTTCTACTAACGCTGATGCTACTCCCGCTCGGCACTAAGTTTTGGAACGCGGACTCTGCGTAGTGCGTTGTGGGCTCTTCGTCTCCACTTAGGCTTCCGACGGCTGTGATGGCTCCGCCACCTCTTGCTTTGTCTCAAGATCGACCTCTAAAATCAACACCAAGGTCTCTGTCCCTTTATGCATATGTTTTACAGCTAGCCTCCTTCACGTAAAGGGGCCTCGAATTTAAATGTGTTGAGTAGCTCTGAGAGGGACCTTACATTTATGGTCCTGCTAAGAGCCTGAAGGACCCTGTACGGCGTTGCTATTAAGCAACCGGCTTGAGCTCCAGCTATGGCATCGCCTCTACTAAAGCCGACGTATAGGACCTCATCGACCTTACAGCCCAAGTTATTATAGGCCCTTACTATTTGCGGGACCTTCTCCGGCTCCTCATCTCTAGTCACTACTACGTCGAACAGCCCACTGAGCCCCGTCTTCTCGAGCGCCTTCTCAGCACTCCTCCTACTCCTCAAAGTGACGAGCGCCAGCTTAACGCCTATAGCCTTCAAAGTGCATAGGGCCTCTAAATCCTCTTGGTCTATCGACGCTTCCTCAGCAGTCTTGTCCTCGAACTCGCTCAGAACCTTGTCTATCTCCTCAGCTTTGGACTTGTCAGCCGATTTGAGCAATGCCTCGGCGACGAGCTCTCTTAGGTCGCCTTCGACGCCAAGCAGGCTCTTAAGTCTAGAGATCAGCTCACCCACATCGACCTTCAGGAGGACGCTATCCAAGTTTATGACCACGACCTTAATGAGCATCAAGACCTAAATTAAGATTGCCCCCAGTTTTAAAAGAGTTTTCCTTTGGAGTCGATAAAAAGGGAGTAGGGTGAGGCCGTCAGACCTTGTAAAATGGATGAACGGCCGAGCTCCTCTTCTCCAATATCTCGTCTATCTTGGGCTCCCCGCTCATAGCCCTCTTTATCGCTAGCTTTGTCGCCTCGTAGTTGTACTTGAAGACCTTGTCCTTGTCCTCTGCAGCTGGATGTATGAAGACGCCACATATCACGACGAGGTCGTCGGCCATCTCCTTAGGCACGACGCCTTCGGCAACGCTGTCGGCCACGGCTTTTGCCACAGCGTATTGCGCAGGACCAAATATCAGCTAAGCCTGCCTCATGTTTCTTATGGTGACCTTGGGGACTATGAGCGTGACGGGCTTGACCAAGAGGTTCAGCGTCAGGACTGCGAAGAGCTTCGTGTGCCCGTAGCTCTGATGCGCGAGGCCGAAGGAGAATCCTACTCCGGCTGGGCCATCCTTGTCCCCGATCATCAAGTCTATGTGAGCTACCTCGGCTCCCTCGCCTACGAGGGCCTCTCCAAACCTCATGCCTATCTTGCCCAAAGCCTTCACCGAGAGGAGAGAGCGGTGGAGCTCAAATAATGGTTCCTCGGAAAGTCGAGCACCGCGGAAAAAAGCTCACGCCGACTTCAAGTACCCAACGGCTATGGACATTATCTCCGTGCCCCTGATCACGCCCAAGGCCCCTCTCCTGCACGACTCCTCGTCGAACCTGTCGACTTCATCTGGCTCCACTCCTCTGCCAGCTATCAGTATCGGCACCGGGTCGTCGGAGTGCGCCTTCAAGGTGCAAGGAGTCGCGTGATCCGACGTAACGACCACGACAACGTCGTCAAGGTTCAGGTCCTCGGCCACTATCCCGAAGAAGTGCCTGTCTATGTCCTCGATGGACTTGGCTTTGCGCAGGGGATCCCCGTCGTGGCCGGGCTCGTCCGGGCCCTTCAAGTGCACGTAGACCCCGTCGTACTTGTACAAGGCCTCGAGAGAGCTCTCGGCCCTTAGCCTGTAGTCGACCTCGGCCCTGCCGAGCATAGGCGGTATGGGGATCACTTCCATTCCCGCGGCCATGGCTATCCCCCTCTCGACGGGCATCTCTGCTAAACAGGCCATCCTCAACCCATAGAGCTCGCTCATGGGCTTGAGCCTCGGCCTCTTGTGGCCAGCATCCCTGCAGAGGATCGCGTTGGCCGGCAATAGCCCCTTGCGCCTCCTCTCGGAGTTTACCGGGTGCCTCTCCAAGACCTCGATGGCCTTTGCCGTGAAGTCGTTTACAAGCTTGGCCGCGATAGCAGCCTCGGGGCTGTCGTCGAGCGGCTTGCACTTAGCTATCTCGGCCTTGCTCTCAGCCTTGGCGACCCCAAAGCCCCCGACTCTCTCGTAAGCTGGGTCCGTGTTCGTTATGTTGCTCGAAAGGGGTCCGTTGAGCCTCCTGATCACTAAGACCCCTCGATGACCTATAGTGTTCTTGAAGGTGAAGGCGGCGCCCTCGAGCTTCACCTCTTCATTTATAGCCTTGGCGAGCTCGGTGGCCTCCGACGTCGTCAGGGTCCTGCCGCACCTCCTGTCCACGATGGTGAGGTCCCTGTCCACGGTGGCAAAGTTGCACCTGAGCGCGAGCCACCCGTCCTCGAAGTCGATGCCAGCCCCCAGGGCCTCGAGCACGCCCCTACCGGTGTGGTGGGCAAACGGGTCGTAGCCCAAAATGCTCAAGACGGCTACGTCGGACTCCGGCGCGATGCCCTCGCCCACCGTGCAGACGAGCCCCGTGATCCCTTTCTCAGCCAGCCTATCTATGTTCGGCTTGTGGGCGTACTGGAGAGGGGTCCTACCTCCGAGCATCGAGTTAGGCCTATCACCAGCGCCGTCGAGGACTACGTAGAGCAACTTCCTCAAGCTCAGCACCAGTACTTGAAGCGATAGATGCCCATATAATTTTTAAACCCACACGTAGAGCGAAGGTAAGAGTTAAAAGCCTCATATTGGAGCATTATTTGAGCCTTAGGGGGTTTAATGGTTGACGGGAGCTTCCAAGGGTGCTAAGACAGGGGTCTGGATGGCCATAATCATAATAATAGCAATATTGGCCGCCTATGGCGGCTATCACGCTGGGCTAGAAAACGGCCTTCGACTTGGCTCAACGACCAGCCCGATGTTGCCCTCCAGCGTAAAGGTAGGGGTTGTAGTATCAAACGTTACTCACGTCCTCGAGGTTCTTAATGGCATTCAACTGGCGAGGGATCTCTTGAATAACAAAAGCGATGAGGTCTCAAGGAACGTGACCCTCTCGACTATGTATTCTTACGTCGAGAACCCCGATAGAGTGAGATACCTTGTCGCGTCGCTCATAAACGAAGGCGTCAAAGTAATAATAGGAGTCCTCTCAAATTCGGAGGTCAAAGCGTTACTGCAGATGCTCCACCAAAATGACACAATACTATTGCTAGTCTCAAATGAGGTTTACGACGACGACGTTTACGACGACCCTAGGGTCATAAAGATGCTGGGGGGACCTGATGTAGAGGCCCGTGCAATGGTCGATTTAGCGATGGAAATAGAGAAGGACGACCTAAGAGTTGCCGTCATAGCCGCCAACGATCCGTACTGCTTGCGTTTAGCCGATGCCATCAGCGAGGGCTATTCCTCGAGAGGTGGACGAGTGGTTTCTAAGGTATTGTACGAGCTGGAGAGGACAAACATAACAGAGAGCCTAATCAACGTCAATAGCTCGAGCCCGGCGATAGTCTTCCTCGTCGGACGAAAGGGCGACGCCCCTACAATATTGGAGGTCGCTTGCGACGTGGGCATTAAGGCTAAGTGGATCTTATCGAGCACATCGGCTGGCGATGACCTGCTAAGAGAGAAATTGGTCTCTTACTTAAACTGTTCTTGCTTCGTTGTGAGGCAGAACGTGACCTTGGCGCCGCGGTTCCGAGACTTCGCAGAGCTTTATAGAAAAGTGTACCGCAATGAACCTGATGAAATGGCCGCCCATGGCTTCGACGCACTCGTGCTCGCAACTTTGAGCACAGCGTACGCTGGCAAATACGACGGCTCAGCCATAAGAGAGGCCATGGACATGTTGTGTAGCTTAATCGATGGCGCTACCGGACCAAAATTCTTAGATTCAAAGGGCAACGCGATTCGAGAATACGCCATTTTGAGGCTAATCGGGGTTCATGGAGTCAATAGATTTGAGTTAGCCGGTCGTTGGGTTCCGATAAGCGTTGAGAAGGCACTCGTAGAGTGGCGTTAAGTGAGTTGAAGCGTCGGCCTCTTACTTGACCTCTTCGAGACCGCCTTCGAAACAGGGTTTCAGGAGATCTTAATAGTCGTGGACTACTCTAACACGGCTTAAGAGTTGGTGCTCGTGAACCATTATCGTCAGCTAAGGGGGTCTCTTGACGAGAGAACCGCGCGCACGGCGTTCCTAGGCCACATGCTCATGGCCGCCCCTCACCCAATGGTCATGTGCGTTGGATCGCTCATCGCTGGCTTGGGTTGGTTCTCCGTGAGTGCCAGGCTTAAGCGCTCAGTCGGCTCCCTACTCATAGCCTTCGGCTCGCTGATGGCCATAATTATCTCAGGCCTTTGGTTCATACATCCAGGCGAAGCGCTTCAGCGCTACGTCGTGAGCGGCTCTTCATTGCTCGTCCTCCTAATGCTCATGCTCAGCTTTGTGCTCTACGGCCTCTTATCGATAGCGCTCTTCGACCTCAGTAAAAGGCATGAGGAGTCCATGTTCAAGCTCTCCGCGGCCTTCCTTGCAATAGCGGCGGCCACCACGCTCTCTCTAGGCCTGCTAACGCTCCTCTCCCTCGCCTGGAGCCATGTGTCAAGCCTGCTGGAGCTACGTGAGGTACTGGCATTCTTCGAGGGCTCGGCGATTCTATTCGTCGCGAGTAACTCCTTAGGCAACATTTTGGCTGGCGTTGGCTTCGTAAGGAGGAGAGCTAAGCTTATCAGTGCTGTGCTAAAGAAGGAAGTGCAGGTGAAGCCCGTGAGCGTTAAGGTCACGTGGCTCGGACATGCGGCTTTTCGACTGAGTTTCAAGGGGAAGGAGCTCTTAATAGATCCTTGGATATCCAACCCCCTTAGCCCGCTCAAGCTTGAGGACTTAGAGAAGGTAGACTACATAGTCGTGACCCACGACCACTTCGACCACCTGGGAGAAACCGAGCAGGTAGCCAAGAGGTTCAACTCCACGGTTATAGGGGTCCCAGAGCTCGTAATGCCCCTCGAGAGTAAGGGGCTACGCGTGCTAGGCATGAACATGGGCTCCTTCGTCGACGTGGACGGCGCGTTCAAGATAGCCCTCGTCCCAGCGCTCCACACGTGTAGCGCTGGCCAACCGGTGGGTGTGGTGCTGGAGGTCGATGGCCTGAGGCTATACCACATGGGCGACACGGGCTACACGTCGGAGTTTCAGGCCGTCAAAGAGGCCTTCAGCCCCGACGTCGTCTTCGTGCCCATAGGCGGCCACTACACCATGGGGCCCAGGGAGGCGGCCTTGGCAGTCAAGGTCTTGAGGCCCAAAATCGCCATACCGATGCACTACGCCACGTTCCCGGTGCTGGTCAAGACGGCCGACGACTTCGTCGACGCCGTCAAGTCCATGGCCCCCGGGGTCAAGGTGCTGGTCCTCAAGCCAGGGGAGGGGGTCGAACTCTAAACACCCTTTCTCCCGACAACCCTCTTCATTATTTTACACGTGAAGCTGAGCACGTGGACTAAGGGGCTCGACTCTGAGCCAAAGACCCTTGTCTCCCCTTTAGTCAGGGCTTCTCTGACGTCTTCCTCGCTCGACCCCTTCATTATCGTCACTGCCTTGCCGATCTCGAAAGCTACGTGGGCGTCGCTCCCAGCGCAGATCGCCTTGCCGAGCCTCAACGCCAGCCCCCTGGCCCTCAAATTCGCGGACTTGTTGGACCTAGCGTTCAAGACCTCGATCGCCTGGACCCTCTTCGCCAACTCCTCGACCATCAGATGCTTCCTGTAGGGGTGGGCAAGCACCGTTATGGCGCCTACGCTCTTGGCGTAGTCGAGGAGCTCGTCCAATTTCCTAGCCCTGACCTCCTCGCTTACGAAGAGCAGTATCACGTCCCCCACATCGGTCTGGACTTCTATGCCGGGTATCGCTATGAAGTCCTTGAGGTCCCTCGCCTCTCTTAGTAGCTCCATCCCGCCCTTGATCGTATTGTGGTCTGTAATCGCAAGGCAGTTGATCCCCCTTGCCAAGGCCACCTTAATTATCGCGCGAGGGTCTAAGAAGGAGTCCTCGGAGTAACGGCTATGCACGTGGAGGTCCGCTACTATCATTGTCGTCCTCGGCCTCGGGCTAGCACTCGTGGCTAAGATTGTCGAAATCTCACTCTCTGCGACAGCTCGTACTTAGATCTCGCGAGCTTGAGCAAATTCTCCTCCATCTCTCTCGTGTCGACCCCCCTCGCCGTTGCCTCCATCAGCTCCTTGACCGCCCTCTTTATCTCAGCCCTTATCGATCTTATGCTCTTCTTCTTTTTCTCAACGTAGCTCATAATTTTCCTCTACTCCTCAGGATGGAGAGGCTCATTTAAAGTTTGAGGCCCTTCGCACGTAACGTTAAGACGGCCAAGAAGGGCCTAAGGGGCTTTAAATTAAAGCCTTTTGAAGTGGCCAGCCCAAATTTATTAGTGAGGATAGGAATGTCGAGGGCTAAGGTCTACTTCTACAACTTTAAAGGAAGGCCCATGCCCAGAGTCGAAGAAGCCATAGAGAAGTTGCTAGACAGGGTTGTCGAGGAAGAGCCACTTAAGGGGATCGTCGGCATCAAGGTCCACATGGGCGAGGAGGGCAACGTCACTCACCTACGGCCCGAGTTCGTCAGGTACGTCGTGGACTACGTGAGGGAGAGGGGGTGCGAGCCCGTGGTCTTCGACACCACGAGCCTGTACTCCGGCCCAAGGAACAACGCCGTCAGCTACCTCAACTTGGCGGCCAAGAAGGGCTTCAACTACGCCTCCCTCGGCGCTCCAGTGGTCATAGGCGACGGCATTAAGGGGGCGAGCGGCTTCACCGTCAAGATAAAGGGTCTGGAGCTCGAGGAGGTCGAGGTCGCGGAGATATTGAGGGACCTCGACTCCATGATAGTGTTCTCGCACTTCAAGGGCCACGTCACTACGGGCTTCGGCGGTGCGATCAAGAACTTGGCGATGGGGTGCACGACCAAGAGGGGGAAGGCAGCACAACACAGGGCCCACATGCCGACGGTTGTGGAAGAAGCGTGCTCGGGTTGCGGCCTATGTAACAAGAGGTGCCACTACGGCGCGATTAAGGTGGAGGGAGGCAAGGCGAAGGTGGACTACGACGCCTGCACCGGGTGCCTTGAGTGTTACTTCGCATGTCCTAGTAAAGCGCTAAAGATCCCAGCCCAAGGCACTGACAAACTCCAAGCGAGGCTAGCTGATGTAGCCTTGGCCGTGCTCAAGGCGTTGAAGTCTAGGCCCTTATACCTCAACGCCGTAATTAATGTAACCGCTAGGTGCGATTGCCTGGGTTGCGCGATGAGGCCTATTGTGGAGGACGCTGGCTTGCTATCTAGCACAGACCCCGTAGCGATAGACCAGGCATCTCTGGACCTCGTGATAGGCGCCTTCGGGGGACGAAATCCGTTCCTAGAGATTAACGGTGTAAGCGGAGAGAGACAGCTTGAGGCTGCGGAGAGGCTGGGCTTGGGCTCGCGGTCCTACGAGCTCGTTAAGGTAGACTAGGCGCGTGCAGAGCGTAGCTATTAAGGATTCCCTCAACTCCCTCTCTTATCATCGCTATCGCTATGGCCGCCAATATTAGGGCCATTATCCTAGCTATCACGAGAGAGCCATTCTTTCCGAGGACCTTGAAGATGGCGTCGCAGTACGTCAGTATGACCCAGGCCACCGCGACGTTGGCCACTATCGACACTATCGTCGGTCCCGAGCCGTAGCCAGCCTCCATGAGGTATATCACTAGCGATATGCTTCCGGGACCAGCGAGGAGCGGGGTCGCTAGCGGGACCACCGCCAAATGCTCGGCCTTAATCTTCATAGCCTCGACCCTGCCCAAGAGGCCCTCTATTGAGACTATGAAGAGTATCGTTCCCCCCGCGATCCTGAAGTCGTCGACGCTCACTCGGAAGAAGTCCAATAGCAGTCTTCCACCTAAGGCGAAGAAGAGCAGTATGACCCCAGCTATCACTACTGAGTTCTGGATCACTCTTCTCCTCTCTTTGAACTCCAAGCCCTCCGTCAGGGAGTGGAAGATGGGGACGTTGCCGAGGGCGTCGAAGACCACGAAGAGCATTATGAAGGCCGTGAAGTATTGCTGCAAAGCTTCCGACACAGCGTTCATGGCCTTTCACGACACCAGATTAAGACGTCTCCTGTTTCGCAATTAACGCTTTTCCTTAGCAGTTCATCTTAGTGCTCTAAGGAAATTTATGTGCGACAGGACCGCGCACACATCACGGGTGTTAAACCGCTAGCACGACCACAGTAAGAAATATAAGCTCAGTGACAAGACGAGATACGGGGTTTGCCATGGAGATAAGAAATGTCGCTATAATCGGCGCTGGCACGATGGGATCTCAAATAGCGGAAGTCGCCGCGATGTACGGCTTCAACGTGAAAATGGAGGACATCAGCGAGGAGATACTCAGGAAGGCCGTTGAGAGGATAAGGGAGGAATTGAAGAAGAGCTACGCTCGAGGATACCTCAAGGAGGACGTCGAGAATGTCATGAACAGGATAACGACCACTACGGACCTCAAGGAGGCAGTAAAGGATGCGGACCTAGTCATCGAGGCCGTGCCCGAAATTCTTGAGCTGAAGAAGAGGGTGTTCAGCGAGATTGATAAGTATGCTCCGAAACACGCAATACTCACTTCGAACACGTCATCCTTAAGCATAACCGAGCTCGCCAAGGCGACTGGAAGGCCAGATAAGGTCATTGGGACGCACTTCTTCAACCCGGTGAAGATCCTCAGACTACTTGAGATCGTATGGGGAGAGGCCACTAGCGAAGAAACAGCGAGAATAGTTGAGGACTTTGCTAAAAGGATCAATAGGGTCGTCGTGCACGTCAGAAAAGACGTCCCTGGCTTTATCGCCAATAGGATCTTCGTCACGATGACCAACGAGGCTGCTTGGGCCGTAGAAATGGGGGAGGGGACTATTGAGGAGATAGACTCAGCGGTAAAGTACAGACTTGGTCTGCCCATGGGACTCTTCGAGCTCCACGACGTTCTCGGTGGAGGTAGCATAGACATCACTTATCGCGTACTGGAGTACTTCAAAGAGAAGCTTGGTGAGACGTACAGGCCCGCCCCGATCATTGAAAGGCTCTTTAAAATGGGGCACCTCGGCAAGAAGACTGGAAAGGGGTTCTACGACTGGAGCGGAGGAAAGACGAATGAGGTGCCCTTACGGGCTGGAGCCAAGTTCGATCTCCTCAGACTCTTGGCACCTGCAGTGAATGAGGCGGCTTGGCTGATAGAGAAGGGAGTTGCGACTCCGGAGGAGATAGACCTCGCAGTCTTGCACGGACTCAATTATCCGAGAGGACTACTGAGGATGGCCGACGAGGTCGGAATTGACAACATCGTCGCTAAACTTCGCGAGCTGTATGAGAGGTACAAGGAGGAGAGGTACAAGGTCAACCCCGTTCTACAGAAGATGGTCGAGGAAGGGAGGCTTGGAAGGAAGACCTTGAGAGGCTTCTACAACTACGGAAGGGGCATTTACGAGTTCGTCCTAGTTGAGAGGATCGATAATATAGGAGTCATTAAGCTTAACAGGCCCAGAAGAGCAAACGCATTGAACATGACCTTCCTCCGCGAAATCGAGGACGCGCTTAAAATGTTCGAGGAGGATGAGAGCGTAAGGGTCGTGGTGATCACGGGTGTTGGCGACAACTTCTGCGCGGGGGCCGACATATCGATGTTTGCATCTGGAAGACCGGAGCTCGTCACGGAGTTCAGCCAAACAGGGCATGAGGTCTTTAGAAAGATAGAGCTTTATCCAAAGCCGGTCATAGCTGCAATCAATGGCCCAGCCTTAGGCGGAGGCTTTGAGCTCGCCCTTGCATGTGATCTAAGGGTTATGAGCGATAGGGCGTTTCTCGCGCTTCCGGAGCTAGGCCTAGGGATAATCCCCGGATGGGGAGGAACTCAAAGGCTCGCCTATTTCGTCGGGGTCGGGAAACTGAAGGAACTGATAATGCTCCGAAAGAACATCGACGCTCAAACGGCCCTCAGCTTGGGGCTCGTCTCAGAAGTCTATCCAGCAGGCGAATTCTGGAACAAGGCCTTGGACTTCGCAAGAAAGGTGGCAGAGCTCCCACCCATAGCCGTCAAGTACCTGAAAAAAGTCATAGCGCGCGGAGTCATGCCCATGCTCGAGGCCAGCTGTCTCGCGGAGTCGGAGGCTTCCGGAGACATATCCCTCACGGACGACGTCGCGGAGGGGATCCAAGCCTTCATGTATCGAAGGCCTCCAGTCTTTAGAGGGCGATGAACGGTGAGGAAAGTAGCTATTGTAGGAGCGGGGATCACAAAATTTGGGAGGAGAGACGCCAGCTGGAGGGATCTCGTCGTAGAGGCAGGGAAGGCCCTCTTCGACGACGTGCCCAATCTTGATAAGAGGGAGGTGGACTCCCTCTTCGTCGGAAGCGCTTATCCCGAGAGGTGGGCCAACACCGCGCACGTTGCGCCGATGGCAGCGGAGCTACTCGGAATAAAGCCGTGGAGGCTCGTGGCGAAGACGGAATCCGCGTGCCAGAGCGGGGCAGTAGCGATAAGGTACGCATGGCTTGCGGTTGCGAGCGGATTAAGCGACGTGGCGATAGTCTTGGGCGTTGAAAAAATGAACTCCAAGTTTATGAACCTCACTCAATCGACCATGTACATTGTTGGGGACAGAGAGTTTGATACCGTCAACGGACTTACAGCCCCGCCATTCTTCGCGATGGTAGCGCGAAGGCACATGTACCTCTACGGGACGACTCGCGAGCAACTCGGAATGGTCAGGGTGAAGGCTGGCGAATATGGTTCAGAGAACCCTTACGCCCACTTCAACAGGAAAGTCACTATGGAGGAGGTGTTAAAGGCGAGGCCCGTCGCGCCGCCACTCGGGCTTTTTGATTGCTCAGGGATTACGGACGGTGCGGTGGCGTTGCTCATAACCTCGGAAGAAAGAGCCAAAAAGTACACCGATACCCCTGTATGGATTCTTGGCGGTTTTCAGAGGACGATACATAACTCAATAAATGAGGCAGGAGAGATAGCCGATTGGCTGTCGCTTAGAGAGCTCGCGAAGGACGTTTACAATCACTTCAAGATAACTCCTGAGGACATCGATATCGCTGAGGTCCACGACTGCTTCACAATAAGCGAGATAATCGAGTACGAGGAGCTGGGGTTCTGCAAGAAGGGCGAGGGGGGCAAGTTCATAGAAGAGGGGCAGAGCTACATAGGCGGAAAGGTGGCGGTAAATCCGAGCGGCGGTCTGCTTGCCTGCGGACATCCATTGGGGGCCACGGGAGTCAGGCAAGCTTGGGAGATAACGATGCAGTTTAGAGGACAAGTCCCGAAGAAGAGGTATGTCGCTGGCGCGGAGCTAGGACTGGCTCATAACCTCAGCGGCCTTGCCGCCATGCATAGCATCATGCTCTACAGTTTGAAAAAACCTTGAGGGGTGAGGGGCGTGAGGGAGATTAGGCTTCCCGACACTGTTCCTCTGCTACCAATAATAGATCCTTGGGCGCAACAAGATCCAGAAGGCCCAGATTCGACAAAAGTCTACGAGTTCTATAAGAACCTCTCAGAAGGAAGGCTGACGATGCAGAGGTGCAAGAAGTGCGGAAAGGTCTTTTACCCTCCTCAGGCGGCGTGTAGATACTGCTACAGCACTGAATACAAGTGGGTTGACGTACCGAAGGTCGGAGAAATATACTCCTTCACTGCCATGCTCCTCGGATTTCCAATGGTGTTCGAGAACTTTGCGCCCTTTGTAATAGCGATCGCTAGGTTCGGAGATTACCCAGAAAACGGCGTGCAAATCGTCGGGATGATGTTCGACGTAAACTACGAGGAGCTGAAGATAGGCGACAAAGTGACTTGGGAAGTCATGCGAATAAGGGGTCCAGGCGAGAAGGTGAGGTACTGGTACTACTTCAAGAAGGTCTAGAGCGTTGTAAAATGGAGAACGCCGCTAAAACACAAGACGATTTTTTTGCTTTATCATCTTCCCCCTTCTTTTCTTAAGCCCTCCGTCAGGGAGTGGAAGATGGGGACGTTGCCGAGGGCGTCGAAGACCGCGAAGAGCATTATGAAGTCCGTGAAGTATTGCTACAAAGGCCCTGGCGCTGCATCACCGTCCATAGTAGTTCATGGCTTGAGTGAGGAATTCTCTTGACCCTAATTAGCTTCCTCTCCTAGCATCTTTGCGCTAAGCTTTATCAATTGAGGCGCTTTAGCTACTCTGGTGACCTGAAGTGATTTCAAGAAGTGATGTCGCGAAAGTAGTAGAGAAATACGACTTAAGAGACGTGCACATAGGGGTCTTGGGCAGCCATTCGGCTCTCGATGTCTTGGACGGGGCCAAGGACGAGGGCTTCAGGACCGTGGTGGTGTGTCAAAAGGGCAGGGAGAGGCCTTACTTGATGTACAAGAGGCTCTGCGACGAGATAATAGTGCTGGACAAATTCGCTCAAATAGTCGACGAGAGAGTTCAAGAGAGGTTGAGAGGGCTTAACACGGTCTTCGTGCCCCATAGGGCCTTTACGACCTACGTCCCCTATGAGGACATAGAGGAGAGGTTCTTGGTACCCATCTTCGGCAATAGGGCCATGCTGAGGACTGAAGAGAGGTGGGCCCCTCGGAACCAGTATTACTTGCTGGAGAAGGCCGGCATAAGGCAACCCAAGAAGTTCAGGTCGCCCGACGAGATAGACAGGCTGGTCATAGTCAAGGTCCCCGAGGCGAAGAGGAAGATAGAGAGGGCCTTCTTCACGGCCTCGAGCCCCGAAGACTATTGGCTCAAGGCCAAGGAGAGGGTAGAGAAGGGGATCATAACCGAAGAAGATCTGAAGAGCGCGGTCATAGAGGAGTTCGTCGTCGGAACCTACTTCAACTTCAACTACTTCTACTCGCCGATAGACGACGAGCTCGAGTTCCTCGGCATTGACAGGAGGCTCCAGACGAACCTCTACGACTTCGTCAACCTGCCGGCTCGACAGCAGCTGGACGTCGACGTCGCCCTACAAAACATAGAGGTCGGCCACATGCCGGCGACCATAAGAGAGTCGTTGCTCGAGAAGGTGTTTGACATAGGCCTGAAGTTCGTCGAGGTCACGAAGAGGGAGTACCCTCCAGGGATAATAGGCCCATTCGCCCTACAAGGTGCCGTCACGGTCGACCTCGATATAGTGATATTCGACGTATCTCCGAGGGTCCCCGGCAGCCCAGTCCTCATAACGACGTCGCCCTATAGCAAGTTCAAGCACGGATTCGTCGTGGGCACCGGCAGGAGGATAGCCATGGAGGTAAAGAAAGCCATAAGCTTGAACAGGTTGTTGGACGTGGTCACTTAAGCCGAGGTGGTGGGACTTTGAGCTCGTCAAAGATCACGATAGCGACTTTGGGGTCGCACAGCGCGCTACAAATACTAAAGGGGGCCAAGGACGAGGGCTTCAGGACGGCCCTCGTCTGTCTAAGGAGAAGGCTGGGCCTTTACGGCAGATTCAAGAGATTGATAGACGAGATGATATTGGTCGACAGCTTCGCGGAGGTCGCTTTGCCAGAGGTCCAGGACAAGCTCTTGAGCTTAAACGCCGTCTTAATACCCCACGGATCACTGGTGGAGTACGTGGACCTCGAGACCATCGAGGAGAGGTTCAGGGTCCCCATATTTGGCAACAAGTACATCTTGAGGTGGGAGGCCGATAGAGGGCTCAAGGAGAGGCTTCTGAGGGAAGCTGGCGCTAAGACGCCGAGGGCTTACTCAAGCATAGACGAGGTGGACAGAACGGTAATCGTTAAGCTACCAGGGGCTAAGGGAGGGAGGGGGTACTTCATAGCTTCTAGGCCGAGCGATATCAGGAGGAAGGTCGAGACCTTAGAGATAAGCGAAGACCAGATATTCATACAAGAGTACATATTGGGCGTGACGGTTTACGCCCACTTCTTTTACTCCCCCCTCTCAGGAGAGCTCGAGCTCATGGGCATGGATAGGAGGTACGAGACCAACGCTGACGGCCTCGGCAGGTTGCCAGCAGACGTTCAACTGGAAGCGAAGCCAGAACTCTCCTTCTTGGTCGTGGGCAACATACCGATAGTTCTCAGGGAGTCTCTACTCGAGGAGGTGTTCAGAGTGGGAGATGGACTGGTCGAGGCCTCTAAGAGGCTCGTGCCACCAGGCCTCATAGGGCCCTTCTGCATAGAGGGGGCTTACGACGGAGGGGGCGACTTCTACGTCTTCGAGTTCTCCGCGAGGATAGTGGCAGGTACCAACATATACGTACACGGCTCGCCATACACTTGGCTCATATACGACGAGCCCATGAGCATGGGGAGGAGGATAGCTAGGGAGATCAAGCGGGCAAGCGAGGAAGGAAGGCTCGAGGCGCTCATAACTTAAAGGGCGATAGCTTTTGAGCGATAAGTTCATGACGTTGGCCGAGATGGTCAAGGAGAGGATCAGGGAGGAGAAGGGGAGGGTAGCCTTTAAGGAGCTGGCCAAGTGGGCTGAGGGCACGGAGATAGGCTCCTTATTCGTCCTCTACGCCATAGTCAAGGACTTACTAGATCGAGGAGAGCTCGTGGCGCCAGAGGGCTACGAAGAGCTCCCCGAGCTCATGATGTGGCCGGTGCCCAAGGTAGTGGCCCTGCCAGAGGTCGCGAGAGCTGTCGAGGGGGCCAGGGAGGTCGTCGAGGGGGCTCCTCAGAGGCCTAAGCTAGAGTTGGACGTCGAGAAGCTCGACGAAGACCTCAAGAAGGCCTTGTATTATTTGTCGGAGTACTGGAGCGTGGGAGAGATAAGGTTCAAGCTAGACCTGAAGAGGCTGGGAGTTCGAGACCCCGATAGGGTCCTCGTGAGGCTCTTGGACATGGGCGTGGTCGAGCTGACTGCTAGCGGAGTCGTGAACTTGAAGGTCGAGCTCCCCAGGTTGAAAAAGAGGCCTTCGCTTTCTGGACTCCTTTGATCATTTAGCTCGAGGTGAACTTCACTGGCGTGTATATGGAGATCCTAGAGCCCCTCGCCGCACACCTCAAGATCCCTCTGCTCTCCAGCTCCCTCAACACGCTCTTAGCCACGCCCATCTTGAGGCCGAACTTAGAGGCCAACACGTAGGGCGTCAGGCACTTGATGTTGTTTAGCTCGTTCTCGAGCTGTTTAACGACCTCTAGGGGCAAGAGCGGGCTCGAGATCTTCTTCTCTTTCTTCTCCTCTTTCTTCTCCTCTTTGGCCTTCTTCTCCTTCATTTCTCGAAGCTTTTGTTGCTTCTCCATAGCGGTTATTGACTTCTTCGTCTTGCCGCCCATAGGATTCCCTCTACTTTCCCTTCATCAGGGCTCGTTAAAACTTTTTCCACTAATCCGAGGCCCCAAGAGGGGAGGGGTCTCTCTATTCGTGATCACATCTGTCACTCAGAGGACTGCCAGTTACATTAATGTTAATGTAACAAAGCGAACAACAAACTGGCCAGCAGAGAGATCACGAGTAGGATGAGTAGGACTATGGAGACGAGTTGTATCGGGCTCATCCGAGACTTCTTGGTCTTATGCTTGCTCGACATAAGGATTTCCTCGAGGACACTGAGGTGCTATGAGAATATACGCTTTACGTTTCGAATTCCAAGCTGTATCGCAGTATTGCCGCTAGACCGCCCATCGATTTTAGCTGTTGGCCCGGCTCCTCTAAGCTACTGAAGATCTTTATCTTCGCCCCCCTCCTTTCAGCCATGTCCATTATTTCTTCGACTACTTTCCTCAGCCCCGGATCTGGCGACCTCACGAGCTCGTCGAGGACCAAGAGCTTGTCGACAGCGCCGTACTCGGCCGCCCTCCTCACTTCTTCAATTCCGTAGGCCGCCTTGCCGTCGCCCTTCGACACGTGCAACAAGAGCTCGTCCATGAGCTCAGCCTCCTCAACCACGTCAAAATCCCTTAGCACTCTCCTCAGGACGCCCCTCCTGATGGCCTCCTTGACGCCTTGGTACCCTCCGGTCGAGGCCGAGTCCACGTACACCCTAACGTTCGCGCTGGAGACCACCTCCCTCGCGAGGTAGTCCTTCACGAAGCCAGGCCCAACTATCGCAACTGCCTTCAGGTTAAGCCTCTGGACCAGTTCCTTCACTTTTTCGCTTATTTCGCGAATCCTCTCCTCGAGGGCCCCTTCCCTCTTAGAGGGCTCATGCTTTCCCGGCAAGTCCAGCCCCACCTCGGCCACCAATTCAAGCCCGTAGTCGTGTGGTAGCACAAACGCGACTTCGTCCGAGTCTATGCCTATCAGGAGCACTTTGAGGGGCTTTTTGGACGAGGCCTTGAAGATCCTGTCTAGCTCGTGCTTTGACCACCTCTCCTTCTCTATCAGTATCTCAGAGCTCTCGCCAACTGCTATTGAGTGATGGGAACCCACGACTCCGAACTCGTCAGGGCCCTCGACGACCACGCCCCTGATCCTGAGCTTGTCTGTGTATGGCTGGAACTCCACCTTCTCAACCCTCACCTTCAAAGTCATGGGCTTTCGAGCGCTCTTGTCATTTACCTTTACCTCCCTCAACGTCCTAGCCGTGACCAGATCTCCGGGGTTCAGGACGTTGTACAAGCACCACAGGTCGTCGCGACTCTCTACTTCTAAGAACATCCTGCCGTGCTTTTCGTCCCAGCTGATAATTTTCAAACGGGCCACCTCTTTGCTTAATGAGTGAACATAGCAGTGGCACCTGAGGCCTGGTACGTCCTTTGAGATTATTCACTCAGAGCGGTAGATTATAAAGACTTGGTCTGAAGGTCCTCACGGCCGAAGGTGATGGTATGGTCGAGGAGCTTCTAGCAACAATCGTCAGTGCTAGCTACCGAGTCCCGATGTAGAGTAAAGGGTTGGCTTTGCTCGAGATGCCGCATCAAACCTTCCTAAGACCCTATTCTTATCCTACAATCTCACGATAACACTTAAGTTCTGTCCCCTAAAAATTACACTTGAAAGGTCGTGAAGGATCAAGAGAAGCAGAGCATGAAGGTTGAGCTCGACTTGGATAAGGACGTGTTGTACATAAAGGTCAAGGACGAGGCCGTCAAGGGCTTAATAAGGATGTCGGAGGACCTCTACTTGGAGCTGAGCGAGAGTGGAAGCATAGTCGGCATCCAGCTCAGGAACGCGAGGAAGCACGTCGTCGAGGGGATAGCCCAGAGGATCAAGAGGATCATAGAGGAGAGTGGCGGCCCTGAAGAAGCCAAAGAAAAGGCCGACGACGTCTCCTAGGGCGTACACGTCAGGGGAGGTGGCCGTAATTAAGGAGATGCAGGCCAGGGGCTTAACGTTCTTCACCCAACGCGAGATACTCGTAGAGGAAAGAAGGTTCGTGGTCGACATATTCGTGCCTCCCAACGTGGTCGTCGAGATAGATGGTCCCCATCACTTGAGGGGCATTAGGGTCTCGCGCGATGAGGTCAAGGACGAGGTCTTGAAGAGGTTGGGCCTCAAAGTCCTGAGGTTCGATCACTCTCTGGCCAAGTCCCAGCCGTCGAGAGTCGTGGAAGAGGTGCTGAGAGCGCTGAAAGGAGGTTAAGGGCTGTCACGCATTGCCTTCCACTCCTCTATCTTCTTGTCTATGTTTCTCGTCCGCCACTTAACGTAGGCCAAGAAAAGCCTGAGCATCCATCTGAGCGGAGCACGACTCGGCCCCTTCAAGTAGAACTTGCTCATTATGTCGTTCGCCCAGTAGAGGGCGTGGTCTAAGCACCTCTTCATTACCTCTACGTGTTCGTCCCTTATCTTGACCCTAGTGAACCAGTCGTGGGTCTTGAAGTAGCCCATGGGGACGAAGAACATCGGGACTATCAAGCTCCTGTAGGGCCTGAGCCTGTCCAGTAGCTCGGCGGTCTTCATCACGTCGTCCTCGGTCTCCTCGGGGAGCCCCAAGATTAAGGTGGCGGCTGGGATTATGTGGTTCTCGTGCATTATCGCAAAGGAGTCTTCGACCACTTGGGGCCACATCTCGGCGGGATACGGAGCCGACTTCGCTGGCATTATCTTCTTCGCTAGTTTGACTGAGCCCGTCTCAATCCCCACTTCGACGCCCCAATAGTCTTGGTTATCGTCGCATATTATCTCCCCGACCTTGGTGACGAGCTTGTATTTCTCCTCAGCCCTCTTGATCGCTGAGAGGCTCGCGTGGCTCCAGGATATCTTCTTGTAGTACGACTTGACGAGCTTGTGGAGCTTTATGACGGCATCGGGCTCCGGCTCCACGCTCCTAGAGCCGTAGAGTAGGACGTCTTCGGAATGTATTATCCCCTCAGCGACCCCTTCGGACACGTTGACCTTCAGCTCCTGCTCTATCATGTCGAAGGTGTAGTGCCTTAGCGGCCTAAGAGTCACGGAGCAAAATCTGCAATTTCGAGGACAGCCCCTCGTGACCTCTATGAGCCCGTTTATACTCGCGTGCTTGATGGTCGGGATCTCTTCTAGCTTAGGCACTTCATCTACCCCCACGTAGACGTATCTTGGCAATGGTTCGTCATTGAGGGCCTTGGAGACCAAGTCGACCACGACCTTCTCGGCCTCCCCGTCTACCACCGTGTCTACCCCCCACTCGACCCACTTGTCTACCTTCCAGAGCCACTGCCACGCGGCAGGTCCGCCAGCTATTATCTTCAGCCCCCT
>Ga0105154_1000220_pt1 | contig 25538 bp, 26 predicted proteins | sample SSWtaG_FD_89672 | JGI IMG/M metagenome (GOLD analysis project Ga0105154, IMG submission 89672) | Hot spring microbial communities from Sandy's Spring West, USA to study Microbial Dark Matter (Phase II) - SSWsed_matched | ecosystem: Environmental > Aquatic > Thermal springs > Hot (42-90C) >... | reverse complement strand
TATTAGGGGACCGGGGAACCTCCGGTACTACCCACTCCGAGCGGTACCCCTAAGAGAGAGGTGCTAGCACGAAGGAGTAGGAGAGGCGTACACGGAAGCCTTAGTGACAGACCTACGGAGACCCAGAAAACCGTAAACGGGAACGGTGCGGGCTCTCACTCAAGGTATTGCCTCCTTTAGGTGTACGGTATCCGAAGCTGGTAGGGCTTTCATAACGTACTCCTCCCCATAACCTACGATGACTCTGTAGTAGCCAGATAGCTGTTGATCTACTTCAGGGTCCCCACTGTCTATGAGTAGATACTTAAGCTTGAGTAGCTTATCCTTAGAGCTTACGACGATAATTCTACCCCTACCCAGCGCCTTCAGTATCTCGGGAGTTAGCTGCTGGTTACCCCTACCTATGAGGTATCCCTGACCCCCTATTATTGAGAGCACCACGTACACCTCTCCGTACCTACCTAATAGGGACTTTATATCCTCAGATGTTAAGTCCTTACCAACGAGCTTACCATCTACTACAGCGTCGAACCCGAGTAACGTCTTCTCAACTCCCAGCTTTTCGGCTATGTACTTAACGGTACTCCCTGGGCCTAAGAGGTAGAGTGCTCCAGGTTTGTAGAGGTACTCCATGAAGTGCCTGGCTATACCCTCTAGGTCACCACCGCTGTAAAGCTCCTTAGTCTGCACCCTAAGGTTGTGTAAGACAGGCGTTAGGGCTCTTCCACGTAGTTCTACCAGCATAAGGTCCTTCTGAAGCGCTTCCTCATCTATATCGAGGACTTCACCGAGCTCTATGGATACCAACCCGCGGCAGCAATCTACAACGAGCTCTGCAGCAGCTTCTGGTGATACGGCGAAGACCGAGGAGTAGACCTTAACACCCGACGGGACCCCGAGTATGGGTACGGATGTCCCGCAAACCTCTAAAATGTCCCGAGCCGTTCCATCTCCACCAACAAAGACTAGCAACTCTACACCTCTCCGCAGTAGCTCTCTCACCACCTCTAAGGTATCCTCCCTACTAGTCTCCGCGGACCTAGGTATGTCTAGGCACTCATAGCTGCTTGGGTCTAGCCCCGCTTCACCGAGGTATAGACACCCCATTACCCCGTTAGCCGAGATCACCCTAATCTCCCCGGGTTGCCCGTACTCGAATAGCCTACGTAAGAACCTCCTGGCCCTGTTAGGAGCTACCGGCTTAGCACCCCTCTTAATAGCCTCTAGTAGGAGCCTCCCATCGGTACCCTTAAGCCCTACCGAACCGCCCATACCAGCTACCGGGTTTACTAGAAAGCCGACTCTACAGACCTTTGTAGGGCCGCGCCCCAGCTTAACTACCCTCACTAGGTAGCTAGGCCCACAGGTATAAACCTTAGCTCTAAGCTAGGTAGCTTCACAAGAGCTACGTGGCCTCCTAGGCCTACTGCTGGGACACCTTCGCAGTAAGAGGCAGTAGGTTTCCAAGAGCGGCTTATCAGCAAGATCCTAGGCCTAAGCGTCCTGATAGCTACGTTCACGTGCCTAAGTCCCGTCGGAATGTAGAGGGGTACTGCGATGTCTAGGCACCTACTAGGCGGGAAGTACGAGATTAGGATATCAAGGTTACTACTACCGCTGCGCAGGGTCAGGGTCTGCACGTCCTGTACGGGATTAACTGCCCCAACCCCACCTACCCTAACACCGTCTAGCTCAACCACCCAACCGTCTAAGAGGGCGCCAAGTTCCTTAGCCTGCTTCACGTAGTAGGTATCGTCGCTCTCGCCGGTGACCAGTACTAACCTAAAGCGGCTTAGCTCCCTGAGGACATGCTTACCCACGTTTACATCCCCGCATAGAGCTAGCAGGTCCGGCCTGAGCTTACTAGCCAGTTTAACCAGCAGTGAACCTAGGCTAGGGCTTCTCATACCGCTTACGGCAAGCAGTAGCAAACCTTACAGCCTCTTGAGATACCTCTCTAGTAGTACTAGAGCTACTGAGGAGGCTACTACATCGGATATCGAGCCTAGGTTTATCCCAGCATACGTTAGAGCCCTCCTCAGTGTTGGGTCTTCAACCTTGTCCGAGCTAGCCAGAGCCCTTACGAGCCTGGAGGCCATCAACCCGCAGGACTTAAAGCACACGCTATCCACGTACTTACCTGCGGCGTAGCGGTAGACCCTACCTACCGCCAGCGGTAGCCTAGCTAGCTCCACCCCTCTCAGCTGTTCAGCTAGCTCCAGGGATATCTCGAAACCTCTGATAATGTTGTAGGCGACTAGGTCCCAGCTAGAGGACTCCTCTAGAACTTCGTATACGCTTCCGAGGCTCCTAGGGGTCACGTAGACTCCGTGGTAGCTGAGTCCAGCGATTGAGATAGCATTAAGCAAAGCCCCGGCAGGCTCCTCAGCTAAGCAGTTCCGGAGCTTCTGAAACCCTCTACTAACCAGGTCCCCTACATCTCGTGTAAAACCCTCCCTAGTTGAGTAGAGGATAGCTGAAGCTAGGGAGATCGCAGTTAACCCGTAGCCTAAGCAGGTATTAGTCCCCGCTAGGGGGTCTTTAAGTACCTCGGTAACTAAGCTAAGCAGACTGGTCCCTAGGGGTACGCACCTGGGGTATTTAACTAGACCCTCTATAGACCTCCATATATGGTAGGACGATACTACCATAGACGCTGTAGTTAGGTCCTTAAAGCCCTCTACCCCTGAGACTCCGCTGATCTTGGGAGCTATTACCTCGATAACGAACGCGGTCGAGAACGCGTTAGCTACGGAGCTCCATAGAGCCTCCACGCCCAAAACCACGCACCTAGACTAAGTCTCTACTCTGAGAACTACGAAAACCCTATCCAGGTACTCCCCCAAAGTCCTTACCCACTCACCCCCTACAGCTATAGGCGAGAATATACCAACTAGCGTAGCCCCTACAGACCTAATCAGCTTTACAAGAGCTGCGCTAGTCCTCCCAGATCTGATTATATCATCAACTATAAGTACCCTATCCCCCTTTCTGACCCCGTTATAGGGTATGTATAGCCTCACTATCGATGGCGGGTCCCTGGACATGTACTCCACCTCGTAAACCCCCTTAGAGGTTATCGGTATACCCTTCCTAGCTACAGCTAGCTTAGACCTGAAGAGCTCTGAAACGAGCGTCGCTAGCGGAACGCCATCTAGCTCAACAGTTAGCACGGTATCCACCTCAGGACCTAGGTACTGGTATGCTACGTAGGCTAGGATCTTCATCAAGACTACATTGCTTAGAACCTCCTGTACGTCCACAGCCCCGTCTCTAAACCTAATGTACTTTCTTAGAAGCCCCGAGACCACCTCCCTAGATGTCAGCACTTTAACTAGGTTTTCGGCTCTCTCGTAGTTCGGTATTATCCTAAGAGTAACGTACCTCCATATAGCTGGTGGGGGTAGGTTAAGGATCTCAGAGAGCTCTCTATACTTCATTAAGTGCCTGTAGAGTCTCAGTAGCTCTACCGCGTGGTATCTAACGTCCTTACTGTACCTAGCGTCCACGAACTCCAACCCTTAGTTAATTCGCTTCTGTTAAAAATAAAACCGTAGGCTACCTTTACATCTGTAAGTGCTACGTAGGGGTTTTACTGAATAGATTTCACGCGCCCTCAATCCGATGCCTGAGTTAGCCGTAGTAGCAGGGATTAGCTACCTTCGAGATTCCGGTTTCCTCTACGTAGAGATCTAGCCTATTTACGAAGTCCTTAAAGTAGTACACCGGAACTATGGCTACACCCTCGCTAGCCCCTCTAACGGCTTCGCTCAGGGTAACGATTACCGCTATGGAGTACTTGAACCTCCTTAGCAAGGGCCTCCTCCCGGCTTCGTACGCGCACCACTTAAGTAGCTCTAGTAGTCTCTGCATGTGCCTTGAGGCTACCTCCCTAACCTTCCTGCTAGAGTACCTAGAGCTCCAGTGCTTGCAGTCTATGGCTAGGGCCAGCGACGAGGCGGTGTCTACGGCTAAGACGTCTATCTCCATTCTCCTAGGGCCGAACCTAAGGCTTCTGACTACCTCGTAGCCCCTAGCTGAGAGAGCCTCCGAGACGAACTCCTCGAAATCCCTCCAGCTTAGGTACTCTGACACCTTCCTGGGGTCACAGCTCATTCTTATAGCGTACATAGCTACGGGTACTAGAGACCTAACACACACCTCCCCGGAGAGGCCCTCGTAGAAAGCTTCGGAGCCCACTGCATCGATCACCTCAGCAGCCTTTCCAAGTACTTCAAGCTTAACGCATCTACTGGAGGAGAAGACCTTAAGGAGGTCGTATAGAATCAGACGGTTGCGTCCCTCTTCACTCACTCCGAGATCACCTCCCTCATCATAATCTTACGTATAGCTAACTCGCAGATTTTCCGTATCTTCCTAACTACCCTTACTTACCGCAGTATAAATAAATACCTACCTTAAGCTATACTCTAGAGTTAAATGAGCGACCCCCAGGTTAGCGACTACTATTCCATAAGCCTCGAGTAGAGCTACTGAAGGCCATCCCCACAGGAGCTCCACTATTAAGGCACCTAGTGGACCTAAAACACTCAGCATAGCTTAGGGAGGTACGTAGTCTCTTTCTCCCAGTTAGGTGGGAGGCTACTGAGAAGCCGATGAAGCTAAGCCATACTTGGACGAAGAACCAAGTTGATACGAAAGTATGGGGTCTAGTAGAGGAGGGGAAAACCCCTATAAATGCTAGGAAGATACCGGCAACAAAGAGTAGGGAAGATGAGAAGGCCTCGGCCTTAGACCTAGCCGCGTATAGTAAGTAGAGGGAGAAGAGGCACGCAAGTACTCCAGACACTGCTAGGCCGGTGTTGTAGACCCACGGTAGGCTAGCTCGTGGAGTGCCAAGGTCGCTGAAGGCGTGTCTCCAGATGTTAAACCAGGGGTTGAAGTAGGTTGAGATAGCGATCGTTAGCTAGGCAGCTACTGAGGCTAGGATTCCCGTGGATCTCCACAGCATTAGTAAAGCCTTACCTAAGGGGGTCCTAGGCTTCACCTAAGCTTACCTTAAGATACTCTCTAGGTACCGCAAGGGAGCCTCTCGCTCAACCCTAACTCGCTAGCTACCTCGTTGAGCTCTCTGCAGACTCTTCTATGTATTGGGATCCCTATCTTAAGCCTCGTCTGGACTGTTAACCAGGCTTTTTCACCTGGTAGCCAGATCCTATCTGCACTAGGGTGCTTCCTTAGCGACTTTATTTCGGAGATGTACTTCTCGAGCCTCTCGTAGAACTCCTCCCTAGGCATGAAGCTCTCTACATCTATCGCAGAGAATGCGTGCCCTACGTTAGCTGGTCTAGTACTTACGGTGTAGCCTACGTGAACCCCCCAGGCAGCACCTGAGAGCACCCCGCATACTATGTCGATTACCAGGGCTAGACCAGACCCCTTATGCCCTCCGAATTCCTCGCCAAGCCCACCTAGGGGCAGTATAGCGGCTCTGCCCCTCCTAATCTCCTCGAAGACCTTAGTTGCATCCCCCGCGAGGATCGAGCCGTCCTCCCCTACTACCCACCCCTCAGGTACTCTCTTACCTAGCTTGGAGTACAGCTCTATCTTACCTACCGGTACTACTGCGGTAGCCGCATCGAACAGTATTGGAGGGGGCTCTCGCCTAGGTATAGCTACAGCTATGGGGTTCGTACCCAGGGTTCTACCGACAGTGTTTACGTAGGCAACGAGGGGTTCCGAGTTAGTGCTTGAGATACCTATGAAGCCCCTCTCTACGGCTTTGAGAGCGTAGTAGCCAGCTATACCGTAGTGCTGGCTATTACGTACGAGGACTAGGGATACTCCATAGACTTCGGCCTTTCTCAAGGCTATATCCATAGCTTTAACTCCAGCTACGTGCCCCAATCCGCCGTCAGCATCCACTAGAGCTACAGCTCCTCCATCCCTTACTACGCGGATGTTAGGTCTAGGGTTTACGCAGCAGCGCAGTATCCCGTCAACGTACCTACGGACTCTCTGAACACCGTGGCTAGATATACCCATTAGGTCGGCTGTAACTAGTACGTCCGAAACCACCTCAGCATCCTCTGGGCTTAACCCAGACGCCTTGAATATTTCGGTGATAAACGCCTTAAGCTCAGAGTGTCCCACTCTGATGTACTCCTCTGGGGGTACCGGAGGCTCTCGCTCGTAGAGCTCGCTATCCCAACCCAAGATAGAGCTTCCCCCAGGTAGATTGAAGTTGCCGGCTACTCAACTAGGAAGTCCTTCTTACTAACCCTCCTAACTAGCTTAGAGCTCGACCCTACGCCTAGCTCCTCCTTATCCAGCTCACTGAAGAAGTCCTCACCATCCTTAAACTTAACTGTAAACGCGCAGTTACCGTTGGGTAGCAGGGCCTTCCTCTCGCAGTAGGCGAACTGACACTGGTAGCCTATGCACTGGTCACCGGTTAACCTGCACATAGCTACCTTCTGGGTGTAGCCCTTAACTACCTTAGTAGAGAGTACCTGAGCCCCCTTAGCGCACTTAAATAGCGGGCACAGGTTGTTGCACTGCTTACCTATAGGCTTAGGCTCCAGAAACTCCCTCTCTTTAAATTCCCTTCTAGGGTAGAGCTCTCGTCTGTCAGGGTTCTTCGACACAGAGGTGCTACCCAGGAACGTTCTCCAGTCAGCTATTAAATCTTAGCTACTCTTACGTAGGGAACGGGGTATAGCTCGTTGAAGGGGTCGCGCGTCTTTGCTAAGCTTAACACGTACTACGTAAGGACTGGAAACTAGCACTAATAAGACCTTGTACTGAGTTACTGGGGGTTACTTGAGGGAGGCCCCGAGAGCTTTGGGCCTCAGCTTCGTGGACTACTTACTAGCGGTTATCGCGTGGCTTAGTGTTTCATCGGCCTCGATACTGGTGCTGCTCTCCGGTAGTAGCGCGTTGGTATGTGCTTTCTGGAGGCTGGCCATCGCTGTAGCCGTGATCTTGGCGTACGCAGCTCTATCAGGACAGTTCATACCCCGGTATAGTAGGACTACCGCTGTCCTAAGCATTATTGCGGGGTTATTCCTAGCAACCCACTTTCTAACCTGGATGGAGTCCCTCTTCCACATACCGGTATCCCTATCTACAACCATAGTAATGCTCTACCCTATAGTAGCACTAGTATACGAGACCATCTTAGGTATATCTAGACCTACTCGAAGAGAGGCGGCCGGTATTTTAGTAGCCTTCCTGGGAGCCCTTGTAGCTGTAAGACCTTACATAGCTGGTGAGACCCTCTTCGGGGTGCTACTGGCGGCTACAGGGGCCCTAACGGGGGCTGCTTACTTCACCCTAGGTAGGCTTCTAAGGAGATCCGGAGTAAGCTTAGCTAGCTATACAGTACTCTGCTACAGCTCAGCTGCACTGTCTCTGCTGTGCTACTCCGCTGTGGTAGCTCAGCCTCTGCTACCATCCAGCAGTACCTCATGGCCGTACCTAATACTTCTTGCTCTGGTGCCTATGATAGGTGGTCACACGGTCATGAACTACCTGATGAAGAAGTTCAAGTCGTACGTAGTAAGTGCTATAGGCTTCGGGGAAGCTCCGGGAGCTACGGTGCTAGCATCCCTAGTACTTTCGCAGAGCGTAGATCTTAACGTAGTAGCAGGTATGGTGGTTTCCATGGCAGGGGCTCTCTACACTATTACCGCGTCGGCTAAGGCTTCCTAGGAGAAAACTCCTTAAGATCTGGATGGCTCTACCTGGGGGCTCTCTACCTTTTGACTAGGCTTTAAGCCTTTCATGAGGTTTTCTAAGAGCTTTACGTTCCACTCATGGCAACTCCTCCTCCTAAGGTCGACGGGTATCTTAAGCTTTCTAGCCTCGCTTATGGTTAGCCCAGCCTTAGAGAGCTCGCAAAGGCTGAACCCCCTACCTGGCCTCAAGTTTTTAGCTAGCCCCCGCTCCTTTATTAGCCTAGGCGGTTTAACGTAGGGCTTTAGCACTACTCGACACCTAAACACTCTCCTAGCTGGAGCTTAAAACCCTTCAGTAGGTAGCTGTCGAAACCTTCCTAGACCTGAAGAAATATATATGTACGAGCAGCAGTATACCCTGGTACGCTAAGTTATGGATACATTAAGGGTACTCGTAACAGGGGGTGCTGGCTTCATAGGTAGCCACCTCGTCCGCGAGCTCGTCTCCCTAGGTTACGAAGTAAGGGTGCTGGACAACCTATCACGAGGGAGCTTGGAGAATCTAGGGGAAGCTCTTAGTGAGGTAGAGCTAGTCCTCGGTGATGTGAGAGACCCGGAGGTTGTCGCTAGAGCTATCTCCGGGGTTGACGCAGTAGTACACCTAGCGGCCTTGGTAGATGTGGAGGAGTCCATACAACTCCCGGAGCTCTATACCGAGGTCAACCTAGTGGGTACCTTGAACCTAGTTAAAGCCTCTAGGAGGGTCGACTCCTTCGTGTTTAGCTCAAGCGCATCGGTCTACGGAGACCCGGTGAAGGTGCCCATACCGGAGACGCATCCGCTGTCACCTAAATCCCCCTACGCAGCCTCTAAAGCTGCGGCAGAGCTCTACATCAAGACTTACTCGAACATCTACGGGTTTAGGTACGTTATACTGAGGCTATTCAACGTCTACGGGCCTAGGCAGTCAAGGTCGTACTCTGGAGTAGTAGTGGAGTTCGTGAGGAGAGCCTTAAGGGGAGAGCCCCCGATTATCTACGGAGATGGGGAGCAAACCAGGGACTTCATATACGTCTCAGATGCCGTTAAGGCTATAGTAGCTGCTCTTAGGTCCAAGGTCTCCGGGGTGTACAACATAGGTAGCGGTACGCCTACTAAAATCCTAGACCTAGCCTACATGGTACTGAAAGTCACTGGCGCAGAGAACCTAAGACCTGAGTTTGGTGAAGTAAGACCAGGGGACGTAAAGCACTCGGTAGCTGACATCTCGAAGGCTACCCGCGAGTTAGGTTTCAAGCCTACAGTTAGCTTGGAGGCGGGCTTACGTCTACTCGTGGACTTTTACAGGAGGTTAGGTGGGAGACCTTCAACGAGTACCGAGAGCCCCTAGGTCCTCAGGGTAGTGGCGGTATTAGGTAATCTACGAGCGGGTAGATAGCTAGTACAGCTATGTAGGATAGGGCTATTAAAACAACGTGAGGTATTGCTGGCGAGTAGATCACGTAGTCGTGCTCCCTTATGAAACCACTCCTAACCGCCTCCAGCACCCTCCTCCTCTGTTCCTCAAAATTCACATCAGCCTCGGCCCTAGCAGAGCAGATGAAGCCTTCGCCAGCGGGGATCGTGTGGAGGAACACGAAGCTCTTCCTTACGAAATCGACGACCCTTATAGGTCTACCAACTATGTACAGAGCTTTCTTATTACCCCGAATGCATTTAATCTCTTCGAATACCTTAGAGTACTTAGTTACGTTTAGAACTACGTTAACTATTATTAGCGGTAGGGGGATTAGAGATGATAGCACGAATGTAGCTAGGGGTATTAAGGGTTTATCCAGGTGAGTTAGTGAAATGAGGAGGATAGCTAGTAAGTCAGCACCTCCTATAGCGTTCAGTAAGAACAGCGTTAGGTATGTAAGTGGAGGTACTAGAGCCAACGATGCTCTGATAGGGGAGATGATGGAGAACCCGCTTAGTATCAGGTTCCCTACAGCTACAACATATGCGGGTACCCACACTACCTCAGGTATCTCACGACTGACTAGGTCCCTGTACGACGCGTAGGCTAGGGTTACTACCACAGCTATCACGGGTATTGCTGAGATCGCGTACTGCATCTTCCAGAGCCACCACTTCCTAGGTCTAGGACAACCTATTTAGTGGCGGGCTCCGTGAAACTTGGACCGCGTAAGTCCTTCTAGAGAGAGCCAGAGCTACTCCTCTAAGTCCCTGATGCCCTCCTCGGTTATCGCGAAGACTGCCTCACCTTCGGGTAAGTGGGGAGCATCTACTATCCTTGCTATCCTCCTATTACCTCTAGACTTCCTAAGCTGAACCCTAATACCCGGTGCGTGCGCTAGGACGTGACCACCAACGGCTTGCGTTGGGTCACCGTAAAATACGTCAGGTCTCGCCATGACTTGGTTAGTCACTACTACAGCTACGTCGTAGAGATCGGCTATCCTAGTTAGCTGGTGTAGGTGTCTATTGAGCTTCTGCTGCCTTATAGCTAGGTTCTCCCTCCCTGGATACTCTGCTCTGAAGTGACCTGTTACTGAGTCTACTACCACCAGGCCTATGTTCTCCCTAGGTATGAGATCTGTAATCTCCTCAATTACGGCCATCTGATGATCGCTGGATATAGCTCTAATCCAGTATATGTTTGCCATGGCCTTCTCTGGCTCGAGGCCGACGGCCTTAGCCATGGATTCTATTCTCTCCCAGCGGAAAGTGCCTTCGGAGTCTATGAATATAGCCTTAGCGTTCAGGCCGCCCTTCTCCTTAGGTAGCTGTACGTTTACCGATAGCTGCAGGCACAGCTGGGTCTTACCGGTACCATACTCTCCGAAGAACTCAGTCACAGTCTTAACCTCTACGCCCCCTCCGAGAAGCTCGTCCAGTTTCCTAGACCCTGTCGTTATCTTGGGTAGCCCGCTCCTCTCTTTCTTAAGGTCTAGAGCAGTCTTCAGGGTAAGCCCTAGGAGCTCCCTAGCTTTAGTAACTATTCTATGGGCTGTAGGTAGGGGGATCCCCACAACACTCGCAAGCTCGCTTACATTAGCTACCGCAATAGACTCCAAGGTCTTGTATCCAGCTTCCCTGAGCTTCGTGAGTATAGTTGAGGATACTCCAAGATCCTCTAAAGACTTCCTACTACTCACGGTACACCCTCCCCTCAACGGAGGGGTTAGAAGCTATTAAACGCTCAGTACTGGGATGCGACAGAACTTCTGCTAAATTAGTGCTCACTAACCCCTAACCGAAAGTACCTTTAGGTTCCTGGTTATAGCAAACCCTTGCAACTAGCTCCCGGGTCTCGGGTACCGCTTTGCTAGCCTCCTCGACCATCCTCCTAACGACCTCCCTAAGCTCCCACTGGGCTTCGGGCCTCAGCCTTACGCAGGCTATGTGGATGAGCTCCCTGAGGTTCACGGTCATGAGTACCGAGGTCGTGAACGCCTGGGGTAGTACGTACCTAGCGTCCTCGTAGGGTACCCCAGCCTCCACCATCTCCCTGTAGAGCCTGTAGCACTCCTCCACCACCTCCCTAAACCTACCCTCGAAGCCCCTAGCCCTAACCGACTCCGGCACCACGTGGTCGGGCCTAACCTCGGTGTACCTCTGGGACTCCTGGGTGTACGAGGCTATCCTATGCCTAACCAGCTGGTGGCTAGCAACCCTCGATATACCCTCTATGTAGAACGTGAAGGTGATGTGCTCCAGCACTGAGGGGAAGGTAGCGGCAGCTCTAACCCAACCACCTACGTCCTCCTCCGGGTAGTCCCTCAGGTAGTGCTCCACACCCCTCTCCCTAACCCTACCCTGCGAGACCTTAGCAGCTAACACCACCAGCCTCCTAGGGTCGCAACCTCTAGGAGAGCTCACAGCTACGAGCTCCACTCTCACCGATACCACACTCAGAGCCTATACTGCTCTCTCCTAACTTTTAAGGTTAGGACCCCAACTCCCGTTCTAGGAGTAGCCCGTTAGTTATGAAACTTACCTGGAAGGAGGGGTCGACCCCCAACCTTAAGGGGTAAGGCTTTCAGATACTACGATTCTCGGGGTTCGCTGATTTTAAGTTAAACTTCTTCACAGTCCTACCCAGGTGGTAAGTTTTGGGGAGGGATAGGATAGTAGTGTTTATAGGCTTTGGACCCAGATCCCAGAGTAGCTTAAGGAAGCTCAACCTCATGATAGATAGGCTAAGGAGCTACTACGATGTAACCATTGTTCACGTTCCAGACGATTCCCTAAGCGACTTGCCTTACGTAAGGGTAGAGCCTAGTAGTAGCTTAGGAGGTGAGCTCCTCTCCGAGCATAAGCCTGTTGCTGAGTAGCTTCCGTAGCTCTTGCGGAAACTTGTTTAGTGAGAGCATTGGACCCTATTAGCTCCTCCTTAGAGTATTTTGCGGGGTTGACGCAGTAGTAGTTGATGGTTGAGGTCGAGTCTTCTTCTGCTAGGGTAGAAGCTACCTAGGTGGCGGAGGTTGGTACTGTTGGGCCCGGCAGCAGCCCACGGTCCTGCACCGACAGTCAGTGAGGTGCACGTGAGGTGGAAGCCCGAGGGCAGCGAATATAAACCATCGAGAGAAGGCCTCTAGGGGTAAACAGTAACGCTACGGGTATTAGCTGAGGAGGTTTCGGGGAGGGTAAGTCACGTAGTTGGAGCCGTAGGAGCATTACTACGTGGGAGGTCGGAGCACCGTGAGGTCTCTTCCAACGGGGTTTAGGTACTTAACTCTTCTAGTGGCCGTAGCTCTAGCTGCAGGCTTCTTTTCTACGTACATTCACGTACCTTCAACCTCCGTACCTCTAGGGAACTGGGGTCTCAAGTACAGCGACATAGTATACGGTGTCTTTTACCCTAGGTTCCTCGTAGTAAGCGACTCAGCGAGTAGGTACTGGTACTCCCCTGTGGTGCTAGACGAACTAATGAGGGGTGGAAATCTCTGTCCGGTTCCCTACGTTGATTATTTCTTCGAGTATCCTCCGGTGGTTGGTGCTCTATGGTACCTATCTACCTGCACAGCTTTCACCCTCATTCCCCGTGTCAGCGGAGCCGGGTATGTGGAGTTTATCTCAGCTGTAGCCGAGGTGCACTTTCTAGTTAATGCAGTAGTGCTAGTAGCTTCGATGACCTCAACGTCTATCCTCGTATACAAGGTGCTACAGGACACCCCAGGTTTAAAGGGGTTTGATAGGGCTCTCCTCTACTTAACCCTACCATCAGTGCTCCTGTACACTACGTACAACTGGGACTCTCTGTGCTCCCTTCTAGCTTTCTCCTCTCTCGTAGTGCTTAGTAGGAAGGGGAATAGGTGGAGGTTTATCGTAGCGGGAGTACTGCTCGGGGTTTCCATAGCAACGAAGCTCCTAACAGCCTCCATAGCTCTAGTTCTCTTTATCTACCTAGTTAAGCTAGGATTAAAACGTGGTAGCTATAGTAGGGGCTACGCGCACTTCCTAGCCGGGCTCCTCGCTGGTGGGGGGCTCCCCTACATAGCGCTACTCGTAACCTCGCCTAGAGCTTTCCTAGACTTCTTAGAGTACCACTCTACGTGGTACTGCGAGAACTGTATCTACAGCATAGTAATTCACGACATCTTCAACCCCCTCCACAGGTTTATAGCAGCCGGTGCCGTACTCGTACTTACGGCAGCGGTAGCTACAGCAGTACTCCGCAAGGACCTCGAGGAGGTCCCAGAAAGGGTTTACAGAGTAGCTCTATGCTCTATAGGAGGAGTCGTCGTACTTAACTACGTATCTACCCCACAGATGCTCCTACTAGTAACCCCGCTAGTGCTAGTAGCTCTCAATGGCATCGACCTAGCTCTCTACGTACTCTCAGATGCTCTGAACGCGCTCATCATGGTGGCGTTCTTCTCGGATGCTTCAATCAGGGCAGTTCTCTCAAGCTTAGGGATACCAGTAGAGGTGAGGTTCAGTCCGTGGACCCCAGACTCCCCAGTCCAGTGGCTTGCTTACGCAAGAAGCGCTCTGCTCTTGGTACTACTAGTTCGGGAGCTCAAGCGGCTGTACACTACCTAAGCCGGGCAGGAGAGCAATTTAATACCGGCCGATATCTCCATCAAGCTTTAAAATCTGCGAGCAGAGATCTGTACTTGGAGGGCCCGTAGCTCAGCAAGGTAGAGCGGCGGATGGGTAGCCGAGGCTCCAGTCCGGGTCTGGGGACCCCCAAGGGGATGACCTGGAGAGACCCGTAGGTCGGGGGTTCAAGTCCCCCCGGGCCCATCACATCAAAGAAGAGGGCTCCTAAGCTAAGCTTTTACTAGTAATCGGTAGTGAGGTACACAGGTTCCGTCCACTACTTCTCCACTTGGGATAATACGACCTTTACTAGCTCCTCTGGTCTCATCGTGTCGTAAAATCGCTTAAGGTTTACTAGGATTACCCTACCCTTGTACTGGACCCTGAGGACGTCCTCTTCCTTACCTCTGTAGACGTCCAGCACCTTAATACCCGCTCTCTCAAGGGCTTCCTTATACCCTTTCTTCACGCTGCACACCTACAGTAGAGGTATCCTAGGTCTTAAAAGGGGTCGCGAGGAAGCGCTGCCCAAGCTTTAGCGGCACTACGAGCGTCTCGGATAAGCCTACGAATGCCGTCCGTTTACTCTGAAGCCTTTTAAGCTGTACCCCCTCAGCAGTCTTATGGTGCTAGAATGAATAGGGTTAAGAAGTTACTGGACTCCATGTACGGTAGGCTTTTCACCCCTGGAGACATAGTGGCCTCAGCAGGTTTACCTAGGTACGAGGTTCTTGCAGCTCTCCACATCCTGGAGGAACTCGGGGTGATAGAGCTAGTTATAGCTAAAGGCAACTACAGGGTTTATAGACTCTCCAAGCTAGGCGAGAAGCTATACAAGGCTCTAGAGGCAGGACAAAGCTTAATGCTATCCGTAGAGGTGGCTGAGGGCGAGAGTAGTGGAGTAGCAGTTGAAGGTGAAGTCCCAGCCTCCAGCTCCCTGGTAGCTGAGAGCGCGTAACCGTTTCTCGGTAGGTGCTGGTTCGCTACCGTTACCGTTCATGTTTACCTGTTTCACGGTTCCCCACCGCCTACCTCTCAACGACTGCCCCGCCCTTCTCGGGCAATCGGGGCCCATCTCGTGGGTTCACCGGCCCCAAGACCCTACCGGCTTCCAAGGACCAACGCTAAGTCCCTAGGAAGACTTAAAAGCATCGTAGCACTACGAGGGTTTGCACATCAAAGCATGTAGGTGAAACGAGCAAAATATGAAATCCGAAACAGCCGGTACCTAGGGTCAGCTATAGCATTTAGAGTCCTTGGTGATAGCCCAGTTGTAGGGCTACCGGTGGCCAGCGTGTTTAGGGGAACCCTTTTTAAGCTTAAAGGTATCCGGGGGAAACCTTGGGGTCTAAGCGGAGGTCCGCTAAGAGGGGAGTAAGCGAGCTGGTAGTGATACTGGCCCTAATAGCTATAGTAGTACCCTTAATCATAGTACTGCAGAACTGGCTCTCGAGCAGGGCAGGGGCCTTAGAGAGCGTAACCGTAGTCCAGCCGCTGGTAGGGTACCTGGTCGGGAGGACCTACAGCGGGGGCAATGAGACGATAACCTTTGGTATAAGGAACCAAGCTAGAGATACGTTCACCATAGCCAGCAATGCCATTAGAGCTGTACTGTCCGATGGCAATGTAGTGAACGCCTCTCTGATACTACCCAGAAGCGTAACGATCTCACCGGGTAGTGAGGTGGTGCTTACGGTAAAGGTGGCAACGGGCTCCGCCAACGTTAGGACCGTAGCCCTTATAGTGACAGCAACAGACTCCACCGGTAGGAGGGTCGAGCTGTCGATAAACATAGGTTAGCCGCGGATCTCACAGGTATGGGTTTAAGGTGTTTTGAGTTGGAAGTACTCCTTAGCTATAGTGTAGGTCTTGCTAACGTGAGCATTGTACGAACTCCAAGCGGTAGTTACCAGTACATAGTTACCGATATAGACCCAGAGAGGTACGAGACTGTGGCTAAGTACGTAAGTAGGACGCTCGAGACCCTGGAGCCTAGGGGTAAGGTAGGGCTTTACGAGATTACTAAAGCTCTCTTGCAGTACCTGAAGGGCTTCGATCCGGAACTAGTAGCTTACGTAGTTAGTAGGGAGCTTAAGTACAAGAAGCTTCAGGTGCTCATAGACGACCCCTACGTTGAAGACATCTCCATTAACGGACCTGGAGCTGTCTGGGTTAGACATAGGTACGTCCTCGAGGTAGATCCATCGGCTGACTACGTAGAGACTAACATAGTAATAAGCTCCTACGAGGAGCTTATGAACTACGCTGAGCTCTTAGCCGAGAGAGCTGGGAGGGTTATAAACAGGAAGACCCCCATAATGGACTTCACCCTACCTGAGGAGGACGGAGGACACAGGGTCCACGTAGTACTACCCGACGTAGCCTACGGTACCGGGGAGATCGTTGTAAGGAAGAAGGCTCGCTACGGCTCAACGAGCTTAGAGGACCTAGTTAAGGAGGGCATGATCTCCGAGGCCGTCGCCGAGCTACTTAAGCTAGTTATCAGAAGAGGTGGATCTCTGATGATCGTAGGACCTCCTGGCTCAGGTAAGACGACCTTGCTCAAGGCTCTTCTGAACTCCGCTATACCTAGGTCGTGGAAGATAGCGATAATAGAGGACACCCCGGAGATAGACATACCCAAGGGTGCTAGCTGGGTAAAGTACGTAGTCCCTACGGACGTCTGGGGCTCTGAAAGGGGGATAGACCAGATGACCTTGGCTAAGGCGGCTTTAAGAGCCTCTGTCAGCCGCTTCCTAGTGATTGGGGAGACTAGAGGAGCTGAGGCTAAGGTGCTTGCTCAGGCTATGAATATGGGCCTGGGAGGTCTCTGCCTCCCAGGGGATCAGCTAGTGCTAGCTAGAGTAGACGGTAGGGTAGGGCTTTACGAGATCAGAGAGCTAGTTGAGGGAGTTATAGACGGAGTGTTTAGGAGCGTCGAGGTCGCTTCAGGTGACGGCGAGAGGGGGCCTAGGTGGGTCCCAGTCTCCAGGGTGGTGGTCAAGACCGGCAGCAGCAGGTTCGTAAGGATAGTACCGGAGGTTGGAGCCCCTCACGAGGTTCACGAGGAGCATCCATTGCTCGTAGTTGAAGGGGGTCAGCTTAAGGTTAAGAGAGCGGCTGAGGCTAGACCTGGTGACCTACTACTCTCCCTAAGTAGCCTACCTAGAATTGACCCCCCTAGGAGGTTCGTTAACCTACTTGAGGTCGTCAGCGAGGAGCTTAGGGGTAAGGTAAAGGTCGAGTGTGAGGGGGGCTACTCACCGGCAGATGCTGGCTGTAAGGTAGTTGCGGACGGGGACTCTCTACCCTTACTGATAGAGCTTAACGAGCACCTCGGCTACGTACTAGGGTTGTACCTAGCCGGAGGCTCCTTAGTAGGTAGGGAGGGAAGGGCCACGGCACTCTCGGTGAAGAGCCCTGAGGTTCTGGAGAGGCTTACGGAGGCGCTTAAGCTTGTAGGTCTGTCTAGTACTACCATGGAGTTCAGGAGGTTAGCAGGCTCTGATAACGCTCTCTACGTAGTTTCCTCTACATTACTAGCCGGACTTCTGTGGGGCCTCCTCCCCGGGTGGCCAAACAGTAGGGAGATCCCCCTAGACTTGGCTCTCAGAGCAGGTAGGGACTTCAGAGTCGGCATCCTTAGGGGGTTCGTAGATGGTAGTAGTTCAGCTCAGCTAGGAGAAGAGTATAGGGTTGAGCTAACCGTAGTGGGTAGGAAACTCGCCGAGTCTCTGCTAACCCTCCTAAAGAGCTTAGGGGTAGAGGCATCAGTGAACACGTCATCTATAGAAGGCTCCGTGCTCGCTAGTGGTAAAGAGCTCTATACGCTACGCTTCAGCTATCCAAGTGATCAGTGCACTGAACGCAGACTAGGAGAACCAAATGTTTCGACCCCAGAGGGAGAAGGGGCTCGGAAGGTTAGGTTAGTACGTATAGCTCGCGTGGAGACCACGTACAGGGATGGCCAGCTACTGTATGACATAGAGGTACGGCCGACGCATACCTACGCGATATCTGGGAGCCTGTTTCTAACTCATAACACCACGTTCCACGCAGGTAGCCCTGAGGAGGCGGTAGTAAGGCTTACGTCTCCCCCCATAGACCTAACGCCGCAGCAGGTGTCAATGATCTGGCTCATCGTAACACTGGGATTCGTTAAGGATGGTGGGTTGAAGAGGGCTGTTGTCCGGGTTGACGAGCCGGTTATGAAGCTGGGCACCCTAGTGCTTAACACCGTGTACAGATACGGGGAAGAGGTAGACCTAGAGACCCTAGCGAGTAGAGTAACTCGATTGAGGAGCGGGGGGTTGGAGTAGCTTGAAGCCGATCTCTCTGAAGACCATGAGGATCCTGGGTGCCTACCTAGACTTAGTGAACGACCTCAGAGTAAGAAGAGGGGCCCGAAGGCTAATAGGGGTGGACGCGGCTACCTACATAGCTAAGCTACTACTACCCGCTCTGTTCGTACACGTAGCTCTCTACGTACTTCTGAGTGTATACTTACCGGAGTTAATGCCGACTATCCTAGTTCTACCCGTACCACTCTACATAGCTATCCCAGTACTTGCTGAGGTAGCTCTAGGTTACTCCTACAGTAAAAGTCTTGAGGAGGAGTTGAAGTACTTCGCGATCGTGCAGGGTTTAAGTCCTGGTGAGGACCTCCTCCGGGACATAGAGGATTGCTGTACATCTATGGGGGGATCCCTAAGGAGCCTCTGCAACGAGTACTCGAGGATCTACCTCTTTACGAGGTTCCTACCCGGTATGAGCGGGCTTAGGGAGTACCTCCAGAGAGCCCCGAGGCCCATGAGAAAGCTGCTTTCGGAGTACATAGTAATACGGGAGAGCGCTGGGTATTCCACGTGGATCTCAGCTAAGTTTCAGGAGGCTCTCTACGAGCTGAGGGCATATACTAGGAGGTTCCTAGAGCTGAAGACTACTTTGACTCTCATCGCAGTGATCTTCGCGGGACTAACACCTCCTTTACTCTCCCTTCTCTACGTAGTAGGAGGCACACCTCCTTACTCCACCTACTCTGCCTTTCTATCCGTAGCAGCTCTTAGCTTGGTAGCTGAGAGCTTATCGCCGAAGATACTGAGGGTAGTTATCGGGAGCCGCAGGCTCAGGATCGCGTCGGCTACGGTCTACTGCCTATCTCTGGTACTGACACCTACACTACCCACACCTACTACTCTCTTAGCCGCAGGGATAGCTATGGTTATCGTTGGGGTCCTGCATACCTACTCCTTCATCCGCGCATACGCGGGGATACTCTCACAGCCCTCCAAGCTTGTTATAGCTGCTAGTAGGCTGCCGTACAGTAGCAGACCTGTTGAGCTCGTGGAGGAGCTCGTAGGGGGGCTTCACAAATTCAACTTATTCGCAGCTCTGTGCAGGTACTTCCTCCTAAAGTCATCTAGAGCTGGTGATATCAGCTCAGTCAAGATCTTAGCCTTTAAGGAGGTCGTGGAGGATCTCTTCTCCCTAGTCAAGCAGGCGACCGTAGTTAAAGGGCTGGTAGTAGCTACAGCTTTAGCTTTACCAGTCATCACTAGGCTCTCCCTGGCTTTAGCCTATGGTGGTGTGGCCTCCCTTCTCGAGATGCACGCCTACACCGTCCTAGCCTCAGTAGTGTACAGCATCCTAGCCTCTTACTCGGTTTTCGGTAGCTATGAGAACACCTTAATTACTGGTGTAGTGCTACTGGAGCTCTACCTCCTAGGTGTTGCGTTATGAAGGTACCCGCGCTTGTAGGTGCCGTGGAGCTGGCGGACGTGGTTAGGGGAGGTAGACGTTTTCATCTCACCAGAAGCAGTCGAGGCACACCGGCTGTAGTAGCTCTATCAGGGGACTCGCTGGAGTTCTTCGAGCTAGACTTCAGGGCCGGTAAGCTAGTTAGCAGAACTTCCACGAGCCTTGAGAGGCTTAGCCTGGGGGGTGTGAGCGTGGAGAGAAGGGAGGGTGGGCTCATGGTATCCGTAGGCAGTAGGGAGCTAAGGGGGGAGGGGTTCCTGGAATCCCTGGAGACTGAGGTATACTTCGTAGTCTGTGGCGGGTCTACGTGTCTAGCTGCTGTTGGGGATTTCGTAGATGGAGAGCTTAAGATCTACGATATACCTAGGAAGAGGTTGGGTGTTAAGGAAGGCGTTCCTAGGGCTTACTTAGGTCGAGGACTGCTTACGATTTTAGGTAAGGAGGTCACGTTCGCGGTATCCCAACACGGAGTTGAGGTAATCCCCGGGCACTTTAAGGCTGTAGCTAGCTGTAGCTCGGGGGTCTACCTACTAGATAAGGAGGGCTTTTTAGTGAGGCTTTATGGTGGAGTTCTTAGCGTAGTTGGTAAGGTCTACCCAGAGCTTCAAGCTTCGTGCATTGACGGAGGTATAGCTGTAGCCGATACTACCGGAGTTAGACTAGCGGTAGGTGGAGCTCTCACTTTAGCCACACGTGAGAGAGCCAGGAGGGTGTCGTCTTATGGGGATACGGTAGTAGTGGAGCACCCTGGAGGCTTGTTTAGGGTTCTGAAGGGGGGGTCTACATACGTACTTACCTCGCCTACGCTGAAGTCCTGCGTGGCTGTGGATGGAGGGGTTGTCTGCGCTACTGATGAAGTAGCCCTCCTACTAGATCCGGGTTCGGCTCAGGAAGTCTACGCGAAATTCCTAAGTACGGAGGCTTCCGGTAGCAGGTATGTGGAGCTAAGGCTTGGGCCTTGGTACCCAGGCTGTAGGTACTCGGTCAGCCCTAAGCTTGTCGAGGTAGTTCACGAGGTGGTAGACAGGGATAGCTTAAGGTTATTGATGTGCCCGAGGGTTCCTGGGTGGGAGGGTTTCGTAAAGGTCGATGTAGTCTGCCCAACACATACCTTCAGCGTGAGAGAGCTCGTTAGGTCCGGCAGGGTTGAGGTTAAGGAGTTAAGGTACAAGGCTCTCTTTAGAGCGAGTACTGGGAGGCTGGTAGGGACCGAGGACAGTAACTGCTACGGTATACTAGAGCTCGACCTAGAGAGCGAATACCCCGCGCCTGTGCTACTGAAGGTGTTAGTGCGGGGTGTTAAGGAGCCGCAGGCCGAGCTTAGTAGCGCTGAGGTGAAGCCGGGCCTTAATACGCTGCTAGTCAAGTTCTTAGGTAGTTGCAGCGAGGGGGAGCCGGTCCACGTCACGCTGCTAGGCTCCCGCGGGGAGGACTACTGGGAAATGCTTACTGTAGGCTACAGCCCGCGAGAGCACGTAGTTACTGATATTGACGTGAGTGCGGAACCCGTAGTAGTCGAGGAAGGGTCTAGATCCCTCCTCATAGCTTCCGGAAGCTACATAGAGCTAACGTGCTTTAACGGTACTAGGTTCAGCGGCTACAATGAGGTAGTGGTTAGCGGTTGCAGAGAACCCGCGGTAGTTAAGGTGAGGAAGGAGGTTAGAGCGTTCGATAGGGTATTCGAAGTTGAGAGAGCTAGGGTTCTCTCACCAAGCCGTGAGAAGTGCCTTCAGAGCTTCGGGAGAGTCTCTAGTGGGGGCTTCTACGCTGATTGCAGCATGTACGTGGTGGAGGCAGATCTTAAGGCCTTAGCTAAGGTCGAGTACTCAGGTAGGTATACTACAGCTCTGTACCTAGGAGGGGCCAAGGCTGCGGAGGTCCCTCTAGACATCCCCCAGATAGTTACAGGCTTTGCGATATCGTACGGAGGGGCCTTGATTAGGCTTACAGGCAGAGACCTAATGTGGCTAGTTCTGAGGACTGCCCACGGGGTAGCTAGCTGGTTAGCTGGGAAGGTGTACAACGTCAACCCTCCCTAGGTGAGTGGTGGGGTGAGACTTAGGGGTAGCTACACCATACTTGAAAGCGGCCGAAAAAAGGTCTGCGTTAAGAAGTTGATGAAGGTAGTTAACGTAAGTACAGCTGTGCAGGACCTTGACGACATTTCCTCAGTTAAGTACCTTAAGGCTTACGTAAACTCCTTGAACCTAGGCTTTCCAATAGAGTTCCACACCTTTATAAGGCCTGTGGACCGGGTTGAGTTCGTAAAGACCCTCGAGAAAATCTACGTAGAGAGCAGTGTTGTATACGAGGTGAACCCCATGAAGACCGAGAGCAGGGTTAGAGCGGAGAGAGCTAAAGCCCTTAGGGATAGAGTTCTCCGCGACTCAGCGCAGCCTTTCGAGGTGGAGGTTTACGTAGCTATCTCAGCTTGCGGCGAAGACCTAGGCAGCGCGATCGAAGTAGCTGAGATGCGGAGTAGACTTCTTAAGGGGGTTCTATCGGCACTCGGGATAGAGATTGGGGACGCGAGCTCCGAGGATTTTGTGAAAACCTTTAACCTAGCATCCTCAGAGAGCACCAACTTGCTACTTAGGTTACTGAGAAAGCTTAGGAGGAGGCTAATAGTAGTTGACAGAGTTACGTTACCGGCTCTTACACATATCCCCCTCCTTGGTAGGACTAAGGTGTTCCTAAGGTCTCGAGGTGTTAAGCTCGGAATAGACGTAGAGAGCGGTGAGAGTGTATACTGGAACATGGAGGAGTCATCATCGCCCCACGTTCTAGTAGTAGGCCCCTCTGGGATAGGTAAGACCACGTTCCTAGCAAAGCTATCTAAAGACATAAGTGAGGCAGGGGTTAAGGTGTTGGTAGTAGACCCTAGGAATGAGTACTCAGGTATACTCAACTCGCTGGGAGCGAGCTTCAGGCGGCTAGAGCTAGGCAAGGACCTAGCCCTGGGTCTATGGGAGCTGGTCAAGCTCCTAGGTCTTCAGCGTCAGGAGCCTGCTGAGGTGCTCCTAGAGATCCTGTCAACTCATGGAGAGCTGGGGAGGAGGGAGGTTTTCTCCTGCCTCTACAGTTCCCTAAAAAGCTCTAGCGTAGCTGTAGATAACGACGCGGAGTTGCTGAACCTGGTCAGGAGTTACCTAAGGTACTGCCAGGACGACTACTCCGAGTACCTGGTAGGTAAGGTACTGCTAACCCTATCAGAGCTATCCGGTGACCGGAGCTTGGTCGGGCTCTTGAGGGAGGCGGGAGGCATATACGTGGTGGACATCTCTCGAGCTCAATCCATAGACCCGCACGTAGTGCCCTTGGTGATGAAGGTCCTCTCGGTAGCTATGAGAACGGTACCTAGAGAGCCTCAGCGGGAGGTTAGGTACCACACATTTGTGGTAGTCGATGAGGCGTGGAGCGTTATGAAGGAGTCCCAGCACATCTCGATCGTGGAGGAGCTCGTTAGGGTAGGTAGGGGTTACGGAGTGCCTCTAGCACTAGCTACTCAAACTCTTGTAGACCTTACGAAGAACGTAAGAGCTCTACTGGACAGCATAGGGTTACTCGTAGTAATGCCATCAACTAGCGTAGAGTACTGGAAGGAGGTCAGGAAGTTAGCTAAGGTAAGCTGGGAGCGTATAGAGAGGATGAGGTCCCTCGGGAGAGGGTATGCTCTGGTAAGGATAGCTCCAGATCCGAGGAGCATCATAGTGAAGCTAGAACCAAGCCAAGGATTGAATTAAAAATTTATGAGATTAAACTCCCACTTATGGTACGTCCTTTAAGCTGGGTAGTCGTCAGGAACCTTAGCCCTGAAGTACTTCCCGGTCGGGCTCTTGAATAGCCCTATCTTAACTCCCTTCCTGCCCTTAGGGGCTAGAGTCCAGACCTTCTCTGGTACTAGCTCTAGCTCCTGCCCTGTGTGTGGATCCTTGACCTTTACAGGGGGCTTCTTGCTCATGGTTACACCGTCTTAGACCTTGGTTATAGAGATATTAAATATTGCTTAACTGCTTCAACTGGCTCCGCGCGGACTCTACGAACGTTTTAATACAGTCTACGTGAATAAGTATATCAACAAGCAATCGAAGCCTGCTTACCGACGGACTCTACGGTCGAGACCGTATTTAATCAAGTGTTGAAAAAATTCAAGTAACTTATGTACATAGCTTGAAGCAAGGTTCCTGCTACCTATAGCTACTCTGCTTCAAGCCAGTACTCAGCTTATTTAGCTCTAAGAGCTAACTTCCTGTGGTGAGGGGATGCAGAGGCTACCTCCTGAGGTTGAGAAAACCCTAGCTAAGTACCAGGAGGTCGAGTCTCAGCTAGCATCAGTCATGACTCAGAAGGGCACAGTTATATCCTTCATTAAAGAGATTGAGAGGGCTCTGAGCATTCTAAAGGATCTCCCAGAAGACGCGGTGGTTTACAGGAGTACGGGGCACGTACTCGTAAGGGTAAGTAAGGAGGAGGCCACCAGGGACCTCGAAAGCAAGAAAGAGGAGCTGGAGATAAGGTTAACCAGCTTAGAGAAGATGGAGAGCATACTTAAGAAGCAACTTGAGGAGCTTAGAGCTACTTTAAGTAGGTACACTAAGCAGGTACAAACGTCCCAGACCTCCGAGGAAGAGTAGTGTTGGGTAGGGGCTTCGGGAACCTGGGTATCTCTAGGTCTCTAGCTGTGGTACTGCTCAGCGCCTTGGGGGGCTCACTAAAGGTAGTAGGAGGTCTAGTCTACGGTTCTAGAGCTGCCCTAGTTGATGCTCTAACCAGTATAGTTAACCTGCTGTCAGCTCTAGCGGTGTCCAAGTTCGAGTACCTAAGTACCCGCCCACCGGACGGAGATCACCACTACGGTCACTACAGGCTGTTTGCCGGGGGGAGCATAGCGGCTCTAGTACTCTACTCCACCGTTGGAGGAGCTATGCTAGTGGAGCTAGCCTTTGGTGCTGTCCGCGGCTACGAGGTACACATATACGCACCTCTCTATACAGCCCTCGGGGTAGCCCCCTACGTACTCGCTATAGCTCTATCTAAGGGTGCCGGCAGGTCCTACCAAACATATGTCAAGTTCACCTCAATAGAGCTTATCGAGGGCGCTACCGTAGTTGCCTCATCCCTGGGAGGGGCACTTCTCAGCTACGTTATAGATGCCCTAGGGGCTGCGGCTCTGCTAGCCTACCTCTACTTCGAGATAGCTGTGGAGACTCGAGAGCTAGTGCACCTAATAAGCGATAGAGCGCCAACACACATACTTTCCGAGGCATCTAGGAGGGTGCGCAGAGAGGTTGGAGTAAGCGTGAAGCAGCTGAGGCTGAGGGAGGTAGCTCCGGGTAGGTATCAAGGCGATATAACCATAGTCCTACCTAGAGGCACCTCAGTAGAGCAAGCCCACGATGTAGCCCGTAAGGTGGAGGAAGCCCTAGGAGAGCTAGGTATCGAGGTAGTGGTGCACGTAGAGCCTACGGATACGGAGGAAATCCTCCGTCGAGAGTCGTCTGCAACCGTTTTGAGTCTCAATAGGTAGGTTTATGTGGAGTCCCAGTCTTTCACTCTCAGAACGCTTGTAAGCCCTGGGATCCTCGGAGACGCGGAGCTAGGAGCGCCTAAGACATGTGGGGAACCCGGTTCTCCCCGAGCGCGCTTAACGTGGATGCAGGCCCAGGAAGCTGTTAGGGAGAGCGGGGATGAGGCGATGACGCAAACTAGCACGAGGGCCGACCTCACTAAGAGCTAGCCTGATAGTTACCGGCGACCGGTGCCGGCTATAACCCGCCTTCTGTACTACGGCAACATCCGACTAGGCGGCCTACCCGCGCCTCACACGGCCACTCATCGGCGCTGCTCGGCCTTGCTCCCGGAGGGACGGCCGTTTCAACGCATCCGCCCCCATACTCAGCGGGTTACTGACCCCCCGTTACCAGGAGGTCCTCACCGCATCATAGACACACGGGGGCGGCCGTGTCGTTTCTGTGCCGTTGCCGCGGGTCTCCCCGCGCCCCTTGCGGGGCCTCCGTGCCGTGCGGAGGGCGGTGTTTCCTCAGGGGTACCCCGTAGTTGCCAGCCGGCTCCGGTCGCCGAGATCTATAG
>Ga0105154_1000217_pt1 | contig 25685 bp, 26 predicted proteins | sample SSWtaG_FD_89672 | JGI IMG/M metagenome (GOLD analysis project Ga0105154, IMG submission 89672) | Hot spring microbial communities from Sandy's Spring West, USA to study Microbial Dark Matter (Phase II) - SSWsed_matched | ecosystem: Environmental > Aquatic > Thermal springs > Hot (42-90C) >... | reverse complement strand
TTTTTCGTACTCGTAGACAGCTTTTCTCGTAATGCCCAAGAGATTCGCTAATCCGCCGAGCGATAAACCGATCCTTTCTCGTATTTCTCTCAACTTTTTGCCCTCGATCTTTACGTAGAACCTGCCACCTTTATAATACACGTACTGCCTCCCTCCTTCAAGGTAGTCCTTTAACGCTTCGGGGTGAACAACGTAAAGCCCTTGTTTCTCATAAGCTACCTCCCTATCAATTTCATGGAGGCCCTCCCTTTCGCTGACGACTAGCGGAGAACCTCTTAAAGCGTAGCTCGCCTTCTTGATCTCTGCGGCACAACAGCTCTTTAATTCATTGGCATCGCTTAGCGCTTTGATTAGAACTAGCTTATCTCCACTTCTAGCGACCAAGTTTATAGAGCTTCTTTCATTAGTGTATGGCTTTGAAATTTCGAAGCCTCCCTCGTACAGCGACTTCACGGTTTTTGCTATGACTCCCTCTAAGGGCACCTTTAGTCCCTCACTCCGTGCTAGAGACGAAACCTATAACTGTCGTCGTCCTAAGCTTACTTCGCAAGATAGCTATATAAGGTTTATATAAAAAAGCTCTGCCATCATGATAGTACACGGCATTCGGGCCCAAGACTTTGGCTATGACCTTGGCCTCTAAATCTCCTCCACATATCATGTAGACGCCCTTCCCCATCTCTATCATGCGCAGTATGACTATGGGCAACCTTAACTTATCGTGATGTTGTGCTGGCACCATGTTAGCGAGCAACTCGAGCTCTCTCCTGTCCATTATGAGCTCATCACCGGCTCTGGTTAATACCTTCGGCTCTTCCATCTCCAATAACTCTTTCAAAGTTCGGCTCTCCTTAGGCAAGTGGTCATTTATCTTCTCTATCTCCTGTGCAAGCACTCTACTCACTCTATCGATGAAGCCTCTCTCGAAACCGTACACGCCGTTAAGCAACGGGCTCACGTCCTGCGCGCCAATATCATCGCGTGGTCAACGTCGTAAGGCTCCAAGTGCATGACATAAACTATTTCAAAGCCACCATCTTTTAAGGTCTCCATCTCTCTCTTGTAGACCTCTGAAGGCTCTTTGGTGACGTCTATGCTCCTGGCCTTTATAGCCAAGAAGGCCCAGCCGCCCTTCTTTAAGTAAAAGTCCGCGTTGTCGATGAGAATTTTGCTTTGATATGGTTGGGCGACGTCTTGATAGATGACGTCAACTTCCTCTACCAAGTGTGCATATTCGGCTGGCAGGCGAGCATCCGCCAATATCGGAATGACGTTTTTTCTAAACCTGGCAACTCTCTCGAGGAACTCTCTCATAACCCTAGGCGAGAACTCGACTCCGTAAACGCGACCTCTATGACCTATTATGTCGGAGATGTGAGAGCACGTGGTCCCTGACGCAACCCCTAAGTAAAGAACTCGAACCCCTTCGACGAGAGGCGAAGTCTTTAAACCCTTCATGAAAGCCGCTGCGAGCTTGGATCTATAGGCGTCCCACACCCTCAACTCTACGTCCTCATGCTTGATGAGCATCTCACCGTAGACCTTGACCCCAGGGGCTAGGTTGCGAGTCGCCAGCCTTGTGCTTCCGTCCTCCATCTCTACTACGTAAACTCCGCTTATGTCTTCGTGAGGCTTTACCTTCACGAGCTATTCACCCCTTGCTCTTCTTAGCCTTTTTAGGAGCCTTCTTTTCTGCAACTTTCTTAGGCGGCGTCTTGTAAATCTCTTTTATTTCTTTTATCCTGTTCTTCAGGTCCTCCTTAAGCTCGTCAGCTATGTACTCACCTGTGAAGTAGTCTACTCTAGCGGCTATCGCTATTTTCCCGGCTAGCGCTCTAGCTATCTTGCCCCTCTGCCACTTGGGCGATCTGTGAATTTCAGGGAACTGAAATATTATGCCATGCTTAGGTGGCTTGCCCCCCGTTCTAAGCGCTCTGAAGAGGGCTTTTTCAGCTCCGAGGAGTTGGATTGTGCTTGCGGGCAACTTCGCGAGCCTCTCCAAGCCTCCGGCAAGAGCTATCAATCGTGCTCCCAAGACTGGGCCGACGAGCTCCTTTATGTTGGGAGCGACTTCGCCCATAACTTCGTCAACATACTTTCTAAGCCTTTCATTGAGCTCATAGAACTTCAGAGTCGCCTCGGCGACTTCTCTTATTACCTCTACGTCTTTTTGAAGGACGTTGGCTCCAAGAGAAGGACCGCTCTCCAACACCTTAGCTATCTTGTCTCTCAAGGGACCGAGTTTCTCTAAGACCTCGGCCTTCTTCACGTTATCTCTATGCCCGATGATAATTAGCGCCTTTACGAAGTCTTCGTGATCCTTAATCGTATTACCGAGCTCTGGGAAGTGTATTCCGTACCACTCTCTTAATCTCGAAGCTAGTACGTTCAACATTTTCTCGACTTCATCTATGCATGAAACGGCTTGAGCGACTAGAAGATCTCTTTTCTCGACCGCTTCGACTATCTTTCTGGCGCTCAAGTCCGAGGCAATTTTATGAAGTATTGATAAAGCCTCTTCCTCATTTTGCGCATAACCTAGCCTAACCGCAAGGTCTAGCATCCGAGCCCTTACGAGCTTGGCCACTTTGTTAGGGGCCTCCACCTTCACTTCTTGAAAGCCCGAGGCGACGAGCGCTTGCGCAACCTTAGCGTCTTCTACCACGAGCTCATCGATGTTGAGTTTTCGGGCCTTTTCACACAACTCCCTGAGCTCGTTCACAACCTCTCCTCTACTCAATGAATAAAGCTTATCGGCCTGCTTCTTAGGGTCTTTGGGGAACAAGGCTTTTTCAATGACCTCTCCCTTTTCATCGCAGAGCAAGAGACCTACGAAGCTACTTACAACATAGCCCTTCATGGCTTGTCTTCCCCGTTTCGCTCGATCAATTAAGTAATTACCATGATAATATGTAACCATGATAATATATAACTGTTTTCTACTCATATAGGTGGCAGTCATGAACCTAGAAGTCGCCTTAGCCTCACTCAAACTCAGACATCCGATTATGTTGGCGTCGGGAGTGCTCAGTACGACCCCCAGTATGTTAATTAAAGCCTACAGAGCAGGGGCCTCGGCCGTGGTCACGAAGTCTCTCACCATAAGCCCTATGGAGGGAAATCCTAATCCAGTAGTGATTGAGTTGCGCTTCGGGTTGCTTAACGCTATAGGCCTAGCGAACCCCGGCGTAGAGAATTACCTTGCTGAGTGTCTTGAGAACAAAGAGGCAATGGCTAAAATCCCAGTGGTATTCAGCATCGCTGGTGCCAAAGTGGAAGACTACGTCAAAGCGGCCAGCCTAATATCTGAAAAGGGATTGGCCAAGGCCTTAGAGCTAAACTTGTCGTGCCCTCACGTCCACGAGACTAGGCAGTTCTCCGAAGACCCTAAGCTCACGGCCCGGGTAGTCAAGGCAGTCTCCAACGTCACGTCGTTGCCCGTCTTCGTAAAGTTGGGCCTCACGACGGACTTGGGGGAGATCGCCGAGGCTGCCGTAAAGCATGGGGCATCAGCTATAACTGCAATAAACACGATAAGGGCTATGGTCATAGACATACGCGCTAAGAAGCCAGTACTGTCGTCGATATATGGGGGCCTTTCGGGGCCAGCGATTAAGCCTATAGCTCTGAGGGTTGTATATGAGCTCTACGAGGAGTTTGATGTACCTCTAATTGGCGTGGGCGGGATATCAAGGTGGCAAGACGTAGTGGAGTTCCTCATGGCTGGCGCCACAGCTGTCCAAGTGGGTACTGCAGTTTACAGGCGAGGCCTCAAAGTATTTAGGGAGCTGGTGAGCGGCTTGAAGAGGTACATGGAGGAAGAGGGCTTTAGAGATGTCAAGGACCTAATAGGTATGGCGCATTGAGGTGGTGGGTAGGTACTACTTCGAAGGAACATTGAAGGACAAGAAGAGAGAAGCAGAGGGCTTGTTCTCCATAACTTTGCAACTCGATGACTGCAAGGTTGTGCGCAAAGCGAGGCCGGGTCGCTTTGTCATGATTTGGCTTCCCGGCATAGACGAGTTCCCTTTATCTCCATCGGGCTACAACTATGAAGACTCGACGCTGAGGCTCACGTTTAGAGTGAGGGGGGAGGGAACTAAGGCTCTCGCATCACTAAACCATGGCGATAGGGTCTTTGTCAGGGGACCTTATGGCAAGGGCTTCGCCATACCACGAGCCAATCTTTCGCGCGAAGTAGACGTGCTCGTCCTCGGCGGTGGGGTGGGAGTGGCTCCGTTGCTCCCCCTCGTGGAGGCCCTAGTAAGCTCCTCCCTAAGGCCGTACGTCGTCTGTGGTTTTAGGAGCGCAAACGAAGCCCTCTTCGTTGACGAACTGTCTAAGCTTGTTGGAGACAATTTAATAGTAGCGACCGACGACGGGAGCTTAGGCTTTAAAGGAACAGTAGTCGACGTCGCCAGAGAGTCATTGAGCTCTAAAAACGTCTTCTACGTCTTCGCTTGTGGCCCTGAAGAGATGCTCTTTATTTTACATAAAATGCTTTTGGGCAAGGGAATACGTCACCAGATGTTGCTCGAGAGATACGTGAAGTGTGCAGTAGGTGTCTGTGGATCGTGTGTCATAGACGGGTTGAGGTTATGCAGGGAGGGCCCTGTCTTCGACGATATCGTGCTAAGTCGTTTGAAGGAGTTTGGACGCTTTAGGAGGTCGCCCTCTGGTTCTAGGGAGCCCGTTGCTTAGTCCTTTTAGCAACACATTTATATCAGGGCCGTCATTCTCTCTATGAGAAGAAGCCTGGTGATCGAGACATGCCGTCGCATGGCTCACTAACGAAGGCGGGGAAGGTTAGGTCGCAGACGCCCAAGATACCGCCCAAGCCCAAGAGGAACCCTGTACCTCGGGTCAGGAACCACAAAGAGTACGTGAGGAGGTTCCTAGCGGCACCGAAGCAGAAAGCAGCCTCACCTGCATAGCCCTTTGACTACGTTTCAGAGCAAAGTTCTCGTCCTCACTTTTCCAGCAGCTTCTGAGCTTTAATATCATCATCAACCTACACCGCTAATACTTAATTCTCTGAGTAGCCCTCTTCCTCGTGTTGCCCTGCAAGTTGATAGCCAACTGGTGATAAAGTTGTCTGAGGAGCTTGACATTCCCGGCCCTTTAAGGCAATTGAACTTAGAGCCATACGACAGGGTCCGCGTAGTTAAGGGGCACATGATCTACGAGGGCCTTTTGATGCCTAAGACCGAGATATTGGGTGACGAGTACGTGATGATAAAGATGGACAACGGCTACAACATCGGCTTTAGGCTTTCAGAGGTCAAGGTCAAGTTAATAGCGAAGAAGCACGCCCTTAAACTCGAGGACAAGAAGCTCTTGGAACTGAAAGCTGACTTACCCAAAGTCACGGTCTTGGGCACGGGAGGTACCATAGCGAGCAAGGTTGAGTACAAGACTGGGGCGGTCTATCCGTCGCTTTCGGCCGAAGACCTTTATGAGTCCATACCGGAGCTGAGCGAAATGGCTACGATATCGACGCGCACGCTCTTCAACATCTTTAGCGAAGATATGAGGCCCGAGCACTGGTCCGTGATAGCTAAGGCAATAGCTGAAGAGGTTGCTAAAGATGATGTAAACGGAGTGGTAGTAGCCCATGGTACTGACACTATGGGCTACACAGCCGCTGCCCTCAGCTTTGCCCTGCAACAACTACCCATCCCTGTGGCCCTCGTCGGAGCTCAGAGGTCGTCGGACAGGCCGTCAAGCGATGCAGCTCTTAACATGTTGGGGGCAGTGCTCGTGGCTGCTCGAGCGCCTTTCGCGGAAGTGGTCGTCGTAATGCATGAAAGCATAAGTGATGAAAGCTTAGTAGCGATTCGGGGCACGAAGGTAAGGAAGTGCCATACAAGTCGGAGAGACGCCTTCAAGCCAGTAAACGACGCGCCAGTTGCGAGGGTGGTGAGAGGAAGAGAGCTCATAGTCCTTGCTAAGGACTTAAGACCCCGTAGCGAGGACAGAAAGAACTTCAAAGCCTGTGCGAACTTTGACGCTAGAGCCGCTTTAATTAAGGTCTATCCCGGAATACCTCCCGAAGCAATAGAGTGGCCCATTCACGCTGGCTATAGAGGAGTCGTGATCGAGGGCACGGGACTTGGGCATGCGCCGAGCTACGTCTTCCCTTCCATTAAGAAGCTCATAGATCATGGAATAGTCGTTGCCATGACCTCTCAGTGCATATGGGGTAGAGTTAACATGAACGTCTACAGGACTGGCGTGGAGCTCTTGCGGATGGGCGTGATACCGTGCGAAGACATGCTTCCCGAGACCGCGCTCGTCAAAATGATGTGGTGCTTAGCCAACGCTAGAGACGAGGAGGAAGTCAGGAGACTTATGACAACAAACATAGCAGGGGAGATAAACCCGAGGACCGAGTACCGAGGGATCTCAGGTGAATAGATACGAGGAGTTAGGCCTAAAGGTTGGGCTTGAGCTACACCAACAACTCAACACCAAGTCAAAGCTGTTCTGCTCGTGCCCCACCCTGCTCAGGGACGACGAGCCTGACGTAGTCTTCATTAGATATCTGCGTCCGACTCGTAGCGAGCTAGGAGCTATCGACGAGGCGGCCTTACTCGAGTACGAGAAGGGCAAGGCCTACGTCTATCAAGCTTACAGTGATACCACGTGCCTCGTCGAGATGGACGAAGAGCCGCCCCACGCGCTCAACGAGGAGGCCCTAGACATAGCCATGCAAATAGCTCTAATGCTCAAGGCGCAAGTCCCAGACGTCATCCAAGTGATGAGGAAGGTGGTCATAGATGGCTCGAACACCACGGGCTTTCAGCGAACGGTAGTGGTGGCCGTGGGCGGTCCTGAAAGCGTGATCCAAGACCCCGAAGGCCTTGTCCATATTCAAACGATATGCCTAGAAGAGGACGCCGCGCGCAAGATATCGGAGTCTGAAGACAAGGTCGTGTTTAGGCTCGACAGGCTGGGCATACCGCTCATAGAGGTCTCGACCGCTCCTGAGATAAAGACGCCAGAGCAAGCTCAAAGAGTAGCCCTGAAGATAGGCCAGCTCTTCCGCATACTTGGAAAGGTCAAACGAGGCCTTGGAACCATTAGGCAAGACATAAACATCTCGCTCGCGAAGGGAGGAAAGGTAGAGATCAAGGGCGTACAAGATCTAGAGCTTATATCGAAAGTAGTAGAGCTGGAAGTCCAGAGGCAGCTCAAGCTCTTAGAGATAAGAGACGAGCTCAAGAGGCGAGGTGTGGTCGACGTAAAGAGCGACATCGTCGACGTGAGCGACGTCTTCAAGAACACCAAGAGCAAGATAATTCTACAGGGTCTCCAAAGAGGACACAAAGTGATGGCTGTGAAGCTAGAAGGCTTTGCTGGCTTGCTAGGAGTGGAAATCCAGCCGGGAAGGAGGTTTGGAACGGAGCTCAAGGACTACGCAGTCGTGTGGGGCGGCGTCAAGGGTCTCTTTCACACAGATGAGATGCCAGCGTATGGGATAACGGAGGCAGAGGTAAGTGAGCTAAAGAGGAGGCTAGGTTGCGGTCCGAGCGATGCAACGGTCTTTGTAGTCGATGAGGAGGAGAAAGTCGTGAAAGCGCTTCAAGCCGTGCTGAGGCGTTGCAGAGATGCGTTGAAGGGGGTTCCGGACGAGACCAGGGCCGCCAACCCCGATGGTACCACGCGCTACATGAGGCCAAGGCCTGGGGCTTCTCGAATGTACCCAGAAACCGACGTCAGGCCGATCGTGATAACTAAGGAGAGGCTAGAAAGGCTTGCGAGGTCCTTGCCGGAGATGCCCGAAGAAAAGCTCAAGAGGTTTGTCGAAGAGTACGGGCTGAGCAAGGACTTGGCCTTGCTGATGATAAACTCCTATCGCCTCGACTTATTCGAGAGGATAGTCTCGGAGGTCCCAGAGGTCAGCCCTGTAATAGTCGCTACGACGCTTGAATACACGTGGAAGAGCTTAAAGAGAGAAGGCGTCCCCTTGGACCAAGTGGACGAGGCCAAGCTCTTGGAGATGTTCAAGGCCTTGGGCAAAGGGCTTATGGCCAAGGAGGCAATACCTGACGTCTTGAGGTCCATGGCTGAAAATCCCAGTGCCTCGGTCCCAGAGATTTTGGAGAAGCTTGGCCTTAGGGCCCTTTCGCTAGATGAGGTGCGAGCCCTCGTGGACCGCATAATAGAGGAGAACGCTGACATCCTTAAGGAAAAGGGGGAGAAGGCGTTCAAGGTCGTGATGGGCAGGGCAATGTCTGTTTTGCGGGGCAAGGTGGATGGAAAGCTCGTGAGCGAAGTGGTCAAGGAGAGGGTCGAACACTTTATGCGAGCCAGGGTTGATGTTGGGTGAGAGTAGCGTGTCTGTGGAGCGGAGGTAAGGACAGCGCGTACGCGTGCTATTTAGCCTTAAAAATGGGGCTTAAAGTAGAGAGGCTCGTCACCTTTCGTCCTCAAGACCCTGAATCAAAGCTCTTCCACGTTCCTAACGTCAAGTGGACCGCTTTACAGGCTGAGTCCATGGGAGTTTCACAAGTCTTAGTAGAGGTGCCCATGGGTCGGGAGTACGACGTTCTGTGCAAGACGTTGACCACGCTAAGAGAACGACATGGAATAGAGGGTGCGATCGCAGGTGTCATAGCTAGTAATTACCAGAGAAGGGTTTTGCAAGAGGCCTGCCATAGGGTTGGGCTAGAGCTAATAACCCCTTTGTGGGGTCAAGAACCCTTCGATGTAGTCAATCGAATGATCAACGAGGGCTTCGTGGCGATTATCGTTGGCGTCTATGCTGAAGGCTTGACTAAGCAATGGCTAGGTAAGGAGGTGGACCGAGAGTTCCTTGAGTACCTGAAGAGGTTGTTGAGGGCTTGGGGGGTGAGCCCGTGCGGGGAGGGTGGAGAATACGAGACCTTCGTCGTGGACGCCCCTCTATTCGCGAAGAGGATAAAGATAGTGAATTATGAGGTCTTCTGGCGTAGGAACTGGGGTGAGCTAACGATCTTAGACGCCATACTAGTCGGGAAGGGCTGAGAACATGTCGGTCGTAGCCTCTCTCATGAAGGCGCTCAAGGACCATGACTACAAGATTCTATTAGCGATGGAGAGGCTCCACTTAAGGTACGAGTACATCCCAGTCGACGTTTTGGCGAAGCAAGTGAGGAAGCCCGTTGAAGCCCTCTTAGAGGACTTAGACAAACTGCATAAGATGGGCTTCGTGGGCCGCCAAAAGCAAGACTACTTGGGCTACGCCTTAAGACAATACGGGCGCGACGCCCTTGCCCTCAAGTACTTCGTAGACAAAGGAGTGTTAGATGCCGTTGGCATAAAGCTCGATGTAGGGAAAGAAGCGGACGTCTACGACGGTCTATCGCCGTCTGGGTATAGGGTGGCCGTAAAGTTCCACAGGGTTGGAAGGTCCAGCTTTAAGCAGACCAAGAGGTTAAGGACTTACGGCGAGGCCTCGTCTTGGTACAGGCAATCATGCATCGCCGCTAAGAGAGAGTATGAAGCTCTCGAAACCCTATACCCCCTAGGCGTCAAGGTCCCCAAGCCCATAGCCTATAACAGGCACGCGATAGTAATGGAGGTGATAATAGGCGACCCCCTCTACGTCATCACGGACCTGCCAGACCCTTGGAGAGTTTTCGCGGAGATAGTAGAGAATGTCAAGAAGGCCTACCGAGAGGCGTTCATTGTACACGCGGATCTGAGCGAGTTCAACGTGGTAGTGAAGCCGGACTTTGACATCCTCATAATAGATTGGCCGCAATGGGTCTCAAAGAGTCATCCTAGGAGCTCAGAATACCTGAAGCGAGACGTAACTAACTTGGTTCGCTTCTTTAAGAGGAGGTACGGCTTAAAGGTAGAAGTCGATGAAGTGTTAAGGGATATTAAGGGCGAGCCTTAAAATATCTCGTCTGCCTGCCGTCTCAAGTATTGTCGACGCGTCTTGAGGTAGAGGTCTTCGTGGGCCTAAGTGAGCAGATTGATGGGCAACGCGCGATAATGGGCATAGACTTGGCGCCTTCGGCGCAACACATGCAAGAATACGCCTTGGTAGTGATCAACGAGAGGGGCGCCATAATCGATCGTAGAGAGGGCGTGGACTGGGGGACCGTCTCTCGCCTCTTGAAGAAGTACAAGGTCGACACGATAGCCGTCGACAACGTCTTCGAAATAGGCGAGTCGATAAGCGAAATCAAGAAGCGGCTGAGCAAGGTAATAGACAAGGTAAGGCTCGTCGAAGTGACCCGTGTCAGTGATCGCTATGTGAAGCTCGCCGAGCTGGCATTCAGGGAGGGGATCTTTAACGAAAGAATTACTCACCTATCACCCCTCCAAGCCGCCGAGGCCTCAGCTCTGTTGGCATTAAAAGGTGTAGGGACCGCGATCATCGAGCCCTCAGCGATTAGGACCGCGATCTTGATATCGAGGGGTAGGAGCCTTGGCCCAGGGGGCATGAGCCAGGGGAGGTACAACCGCTCTCAGCGCTCGGCCATAAAGCAAGTGACGAGCCTAATACTGGACGAACTGAAGAAACACGTCGACAACAGCGATGTGGAGTGCTATGTTCAGCGCTCCAAATTCGGCCTCGAGAGAAGCGTAATAATACTTAACGCCGCTCCATCACGTGTAAAGAAATTGCTAAGACCCTTTAGGGATTTAATAAAGAAGAGTGGCGTCAACCTAAAGATAATGGCGAGGATCCCTGCTTTCGATGAAAGGCAAGCTGGCTTCGACTATCGAGAAGAAAAGCCGATAATAGTTGGCTTAGATCCGGGGATAATCACGGGCGTAGCGGTCTTGGATTTATATGGCAACCTCCTGTTCGTGGACAGCGGACTAGCACTTGATAAGATGTCCATAATAAGGACGATCACAAAGTTCGGCAACCCCGTGGTAATAGCCTCAGATGTGAGGCGAGCGCCAGTAGTCGTAGAGAAAATAGCATCGATCTTGGGCTGTGCGGTCTACGCACCATCTAGGGACTTGAGCGTGGAAGAGAAGAGGCGCGTTGTGCAGGAGAACGTGGTCAACTTCAAAGACGTGATCAAGAACTCGCATCAGAGAGACGCCGTGGCCGCTGCGCTAAAGGCTTACTTTAACTTTAAGAACAAGTTCATGCAACTTGAAGCTAAGGCGAAGGAGCTCAACCTATCTCGCCCCCAAATAGAGAAGGCCAAGGCCCTCGTCGTCAAGGGCTTTACAATAAAGGAGGCCCTCGAGAGAGTCACGCTCGACGACAAACCCGACAAATCTCCTGTGACGGCTCAAGCGGAGCCCGAAATACATAGACTGAGGTCCGAGCTTTCGAGGCTCAGGGAAAAGGTCGAGGAGCAAAGCAAGACGATAAGAGATCTCGAGGAGTCTCGACTAAACCTTCTAAAACAATTAAAGGAAAGAGAAGCCAAGATAGAGGAGCTCGAAGAAGCGCTCATAAAGGCCTCTCTCAAATCGCCTTATGCATCACAAGATGACGAGGCCGTGAAAAGAAGACTTGAAGCTTCTGCAAAGACCATAGGCGAACTGAAGGCTAGAGTGGAGGTCATGGAGAGGGAGCTAGAGGAACTCAAGTGTTTAGTGAGAGAGCTCTCTAGGGGCAACGTCGTGATAGTCAAGGAGGTGCGCTCTATAACAAAGAGATCCTTAGAGGAAGCCGTGAAGTATGAGGTCCTGGGGAAAGGAGAGATAGTGCTCGTCCAAGACCCCACTTCCTCTAATGTTGAAGGTATCGAGTTCTTAATCAACATGCAGCCTGAGGCGATAATAACCAAGCTCGATAAGATGCCAAAGGAGGTGCTGGAAGCCATTAAAGAGAACTGCATCCCCGTAATAGACTTAGAGGAGGTAAAGGTTGAGAGGGCCTCTGACTTCCTGTACGCCCCCTCAATCATTAAAGAGCTGGTAAAGTCTAAGAGGGAGCAGTTGCTGGCAGAGAGGGATCGAAGCCTAAAGGAGAAGTTGAAAGACATGTTGCGGAAGTATCGTGAAGAGAGGGCTAGGGAGCTAGAAAGATCGAGACAATGATCATTAAGGTCATTGCAATCGCTCTTGTCATTGCCCCTACCAATGGAAAAGTTGAATGCCTTGGATCGTCGTGGTTGCAACGATGAGCTGAGCCATTTACGACTCGTCTACCACCTTCGCTATCTCTATCGCTATCTCCACGGCCTTTGTGATGGAGTCTTGTTTTAGCTTCTCTGGCGTGTCTTCGAGCGTGTGCCAGTAATACGGGGCGCCGTCTGAGGCTAAGCCAAATATCGTCGTAGCGTGAAGTCCTTTCCTTGAGAAGTTCGCTGCATCGCTGCCTGCGAATGGTAAGGGGCCGACCTTGAAAATAGCGTTGACTCTTTCGCAGGCCTTTCTTGCTATCTCCACGGCCCTCTGAGAGTGTTTAGCAAAGAAGAACTTCTCTTCTGTGGCAACTAAGAAGTAGTCACAAGACGGACACTCGAAGTTGAACAGGATCGAGTCCTTGAGCTCATCGAAGTGCTTTTCAACGAACCTCTTTGACCCCCGCATGTGCTCTTCTCCAGCAAACGCAACAATCCAGACCTCAGTGCTCTTCAATCTATTCGCGCTGAGGTACCTCCCAGCTTCAAGTAAGACCCCGACGCCAGCAAGATCGTCGTTTGAACCGGGGGACGCCTTGTTAGACCTCAACAACGCCGCGATGATGAAGAGGAGGCTCGCGCCTAAGACTAGCATCGGCTTCTGGATCGCATCGACGTCGTAGAAGTACCTTAGTAGTCCTAGGAGTCCTGTGATGACAATTATTGCTACTGTTGATAGGATGAGAAGCGGCGACTTCATCCTCAGCTTACTCAATAGCGGAAACTCGTACGGAGAATCGTAGTGGGCGGAGAGCAAAATCCTATTTTTCGGCCCCTCTCTTGGAAGAATCTTACCAACTATGTGGAATTCCTGGGCCCTCGGGAATAGAAAGTCAACAACCTCATAATGTAAGCACTGTTGGAGAATAAATAACGACAACCCAAGGAGTGTGAGAGCAAATATGGCGAACCAGAGTCCCGTGAAGTACAACATTGCGCCGAGGATGTAGAGGAAGAACACGACCCATATGTAGTCCGTAAACCCTCTTGGCCTTGAAACGAACCAGTCCTTCCACGCTCCATCGCAAAACTCAGACATGAGCTTGTATATGTCCTCGCCAGCTCTTAGCTCGGCTTCGCTCCCAGCAAGCCTAGGTCCGTACTCTTTTACGACTTCTTTGACGAAATCGACGACCTTCTTGCCATAATTCATGTAATTATTTTCTCGAAGACTGCACATAAATCTCTTATCACTTCAACGAAGGAGAAATGAAGGCAAATTGTTAGAACGAGCGTCATCATACAACATGCTAAAGAAGGCACCACGAGAACTGGAATGTTGTTACGAATGGAAAGCGAGTACGTGGAGATTGTGAAGAGCAGTATTTCGAAAACTCTCAAGATTAAAACTCTAGCGGAGCCTTTAGGAGCTGTTCTCTGACGTTAATTACACTCTCCAGCTCCGCTTGAACTATGCTCTCGATGTCGTACCTCAGCGACTTGACGCTAACCCCTTCGTGCGGTATGACCTTAACGTTGACCATGAGGGGCTTATTGATCGGGTGACCTATACAGCTCAACATGTAGACGTAGACCTCTTTGACCCTTCGTGTCTCTTCGTAAACCCTCTTCGCTATGTTCGTCGACACTATGTTGTATATCTTGCCTATGTGGCTTACAGGGTTTTTTCCTGCGACGGCCTCTAGGGACATGTACCTATTTGGAGTTATGAGCCCGTTGGCTCTGTTGCCCCTACCAGTATTGCCATCGTCGCCAGCTTCGGCTGACGTCCCCGTCACCGTTAAGTATACAACTCCGAGTTCGGGCTTGTCTGCGACATTTATTTTCACGTCCACTTCAACGTCATATCTGGATGCTATCTTCAGTACATCCTCTTTGACATCCTCCTTAACCTTCAGGTAGTCGTCGAGCGATTTAATGTATGAGCTTATAATTGCGCAGGCTACGGTCAAGTCGACCTTTCTGCCTCTCCTTAGTGCTAAGACCTTTACGTCCTCCCCGACGGCTGGATTCTTCTTCTTATACTCGGGAGAGTTGAGAGTTTTCTCCACCTCCAGCACTAGCTTCTCTGTCTCTGTTAGAGGAGCGTACCCTACTCCGAAGGATGTGTCATTGGCGAGGGGTACTTCTTTGCCTAGCTCAAAGACCTTGACAAGGTCAACGGATCCCTGCTTTATCTTGTAATCAAAGATCACGTGGTTATCAGGGTCCAAGTGTCTGAAGGTCCGTTTTACGCTCTCCCTCATGGCTTTGAGGGCTATAGCTCCTATGGGCACTACGTCGACTGAGCTCTCCTTCATGACGTGGGTCACAGCGCGCCCAGCTACTACGATGTATATGGGCTCGCATACTACCCCGCCGCCAAACCGCGGAAGGGCTCTACCACCTACGACCAGCGCTTTATCTACATTGTGGTGCAGGATCGCCCCGTAGTTCTCTAAGTAATACTTGCACAATTCTCGACAAACTGCCTCTGAAATGTTGTCGGCCAATGTATCTGGATGTCCCTTGCCCTTCCTCTCGACCATCTCGACTTCTTGCTCGTACACGGCTTTTTGCGCAAGCTCCTCTATAGCTATGAAGTTAGCCTCGTCAGGCAAATCGATCACTCATCCTCATCACTTTCACTTTTATTTAGGCTTTTAGCTGGTCACTCTTTTAACTTCACAAACAGAATGTTGCTCCCCCTAATGAGCACCTTGCCATATTTAGCTATAGGCCCTTCGTCTTCGTTTATTTCCTCTGCATCGTTTAGGAGTAGGTTCATGCACTGATCGCACTTCTCAAGAATTCCGCGACAACTCCTCCCGTCCTTGAGCCTCACTATGACCTCGCCGTTGACGGCCTTCATTAACAACTTCAAGGGGTCGCTTCTAACCATGTCATCTCACTTCTCCATCGTACATTTCTATCATTTGCAACGTTTGCTAAAAAGTTTATTGCTGTTAGCTTATTATGAGAAAGATTTTAGTCGTAAAAGCCCTCTCTTAGTGCAGGTGGGGCTTTAATTGACGACTATCGTTGACGCGGCTAAGCGGGGCGTAGTCTTAGAAGAGTTTAAAGTGGTTGCTTTAAAAGAGGACGTCGATACCTCCTTCGTAATTAAAGGGGTGGCTAGCGGTAGAATAGTAGTGCCGAGAAACGTTGCTAGGAGAAATGTGGATCCTATAGGGATAGGCGAAGGTCTTAGAGCAAAGGTAAATGCCAACGTCGGCTCCTCCATGGACCTCTCAGACGTCAACATGGAGGTCGAAAAGGCTAAGCTAGCTGTCAAATACGGGGCTGACACGGTAATGGACCTCTCGACCTCGGATCAGATGGACGAGATACGTAGGGCGATAATAAAGGAGCTCACGACGCCTGTGGGCACGGTTCCAATATACGAAGCAGCTCACATGGCTTTGAAGAAGTATGGTTCGATAGTCCACATGACCATCGACGATATAATGAAGGCTATAGAGCTACATGCAAAAGATGGCGTGGACTTCATGACCATTCACGCTGGCGTCACAAGAGACTGCGTGGACTTCCTTAGAAGACATCCGAGGGTAGCTGGCATAGTGAGCAGAGGAGGGGCGATGATAGCTGCGTGGATCATACACAACGAGAGGGAAAACCCCCTGCTCGAGAACTACGACCTGGTACTTGAGCTGGCGAGAGAATACGACTTCGCGATAAGCTTGGGAGACGGCTTGAGGCCAGGATGTCAAGCCGATGCCAACGATGTGGCGCAAATGACTGAGCTCCTCACGGTAAGCAAGCTCGTCAGGAAGACGAGAGAGAAGGGCGTTCAAGTAATCGTTGAAGGGCCAGGCCACATGCCTCTAAACCAAATAGAGCACCACATTAAGCAAGCTAAGATATTGACGGAGCATGCACCGCTCTACACTTTGGGGCCTATAGTGACTGACGTAGCCCCGGGCTACGACCACATAACCTTGGCGATAGGAGGGGCGTTGGCAGTGGCGTCCGGTGTTGATTACTTGTGCGCAGTGTATCCCTCTGAGCACTTAGGCATACCGTTACCAGAAGACATAAGGGACGGCGTCATAGCTAGCAGAATAGCTGCACATGCCGGAGACATAGTTAGGCTAGGCGAAAAAGCTCTCAAGTGGGATTTAGAGATTTCCAAGGCGAGGGCGTCCCTAGACTGGGAGAACCAATTCAAACTGGCCATCGATCCGGAAACTGCTATAAGAATTCACAGGAGAGTGCCTTCGAAGAGTGGGGCTTGCTCGGTATGCGGCGAGTACTGCGTTTACCTCATACTTTCAAAGTTCCTAGGCCAAAGAGCGGAGCAGGGGAATTCTACGAAGATTTGTTACTACACTTCCTGAACAGCGATCATTTCCACGTAGCTTTTGTACGTAGCTCTCTTGTGTGAAAGCCCTAGAGCTGACAGCATGCCTAGGACCTTATTGTGGGCGCCCTCTACGTCGTCTTCGCTAGCCAATACTTCTACCTCAAGAAAAGACCCCAAGCCTATCACATCGTCTACGTTTACCGTGCACTCATTAATACGAAAGCTTAGCCTTTTCTTTTTAACAACTACGCTTTCTCTAAAGCCGAGTGACCTCAGAAGGCGCAGGAGGTTACCCTCATCGCCCTCCTTTATTCTCACCTCTATCTCAAGGTTCTCCTTTAAGCCTCCATGAACTCTTCTACTCTTGAAAATCAGCTTGGCCCCCTCGTTACTCCTCCTAAGCTTAAGCGTTTTATCCACGCCAAATGAGGCGTCGTAAGAGCTTACGAAGAAGAGGTCCTCCTCCTCGCCCTCGTAAATCCTTTCAGGAGGACACAAAGCCCTCAACTTCTCTAAAATTCTCGACTTCTCCTCTTCAGTTATAGGTACCTTTGCTTCTACCTCTATCAACTAACTTCTCCTCTAAATGTAGGAGCAGGCTCGCTATAACCTCCATGTCCCCTCTCTTTCTTAATCTTCTTTCGAGCTTCTCGGCCTCGTTCCTCAAACCCGACCTCTTGAGCAACTTCATTATCCTGGCTATGGCCTTAATGCCGTCTGAGTTCAGCTTGCCATCGCTACTCATGACATCTAGCTTGTTCATGAAGTCTCTTATCGCTCTCTTAATTTCAACGATGTATGTGCAATCCCTCTTCATCTTCCCAATTCCTCTTCGCCACTAGTTTAGTTAAAGCTATCTACCCCATAAAGTAATAATCAACTTGAAGAAAAGCGGTGGCCTCCATTGTGCGGGATATTTGGATGCACGTCATTCAGAGAAGGGGTTTCGAAGATCATTTATGATTCTCTTAAGAAATTGGAGTACAGGGGTTACGATTCTGTAGGCTTGGCAACAACATACAATGGACTTATCTTCATAAAGAAGGATCAAGGGAAAATAGAGGAAGTAGAGAAGAAGTTAGAGATAAGCAAGTTGCCAGGGAGGTGTGGAATAGGGCACACTCGATGGGCTACTCACGGTGCCCCTTCAAAGGAGAACGCTCATCCTCTAACGGATTGTGAAGGTAAGATAGCGGTAGTTCACAATGGTATCATTGAAAACTACTTAGAGCTACGCGATAAGCTGGCCTTGGCTGGTCACAAGCTACGCTCTAGGACCGACAGCGAGGTCATAGCACATTTAGTCGAAGAGTTCCTCGACAGAGGCTTGACGATAGATGAGGCTGTTCGGCATGCAACCCTTCTGTTGAGAGGGTCTTACGCCTTTGCTCTCATCTCGTCGTCATACGAGGATACTATAATCTGTGTTAGAATGGAGAGCCCTCTAGTCATAGGTATCTCGAGAGATTTTGTATGCTGTTCGTCCGACATTCCAGCTCTTCCTCCTGAAGTGGAGAACGTTATTATAATGAATGATGGCGAGCTAGCAGTTTTAACACCTCGAGTAGTGACAATAAGGGACTTGGAGTCGGGCCGACAATTACCGCTTAGGCCTTTAAGCAAAGAGAACGTGAGTACTCTAGCGGACAGAGGCGGCTTTACACATTACATGATTAAAGAGATATACGAGCAACCGCAAGTGGCGCTCAACGTCATGAACGCGCCGCGCCTCTTCATTCTTAAGCTAGCCAATGAACTCGTCAAGTCTGATAGGGTTTACCTTATTGGTTGCGGGACCTCGTACCACGCGTGCATCTTTGGCACATACCTCTTACGCTTAATGGCCGACGTAGATGCTCACCCCGTCGTGGCCTCTGAGTTCCATGATAGTTGTACAAAGATAACACGTGGCACAGCCATTTTAGCGATATCACAGTCTGGAGAAACGGCCGACGTACTACAGGTCTTAAGAGCTCTTCGAGGCAAGGACGTTAAATTACTAGCCTTAACCAACGTCTTGGGCTCGTCGATAACCAGGCTCGCCTCATTATATGTAGGGCTTTACGCTGGGCCAGAAATAGGTGTTGCAGCGACTAAGACCTTCATTGCGCAACTCTTAATGCTCACAAGGATTAGCATAGAGGCGGCTCATATCAAGGGGATAAACCGCGACTTGGCTTCGAGTGCCGAGAAAGTCTTGAAATCCTCAGCGAAGCTGATTGAAAAAACCTTATCGGTTAACGAATCACAGGCCAAAGATGTAGCAATCGATATAGCTTTGAAGAATAGCGCATTTTTCCTAGCTAGAGGCATAAACATAGTTACGGCCCTTGAAGGAGCCTTAAAGTTAAAAGAGATAAGTTACGTTCACGCCGAGGGCTATCCCGCTGGCGAGTCAAAGCATGGGCCCATAGCCCTTGTGGAGGAGGGTTACCCTTGCATCTTCATATGTCCTCACGATGACACCTACAATAAGATGATAGGCAACATAATGGAGATGAAGGCAAGAGGGGCCTTCGCCATCTCGTGCATAGAAGAAGGCGACAAAGACGTCAGAGAAATATCTGATAAGGTGTTCACTCTTCCTGAAATAGAATTTAAGCCATTGACACCGGTGCTTCACGTGATACCGCTTCAACTTCTCGCTTACTACACGGCACTAGCTCGAGGTTGCGATCCTGATAGACCCAGAAACCTAGCCAAATCAGTTACGGTCACTTAGTCCCTCTTAGATCTATGGTGTCGAAGACATCAGGTCCAGTGCTAATTATGGTCACGGGCACTTTCAACTCGCTTTCAACATTTTCGATGAACTCCTTTGCTTCACGTGGTAGCTCCTCGTACTTCCTAATCCTTGAGGCCGAAGGGAATAGTGCGTCTATTCTTGTCAGAGCTATCTGAGTTGCGCTGTTGGCTATAACGGCCCTTTTTGCTAGCTCAAAGTCGAATGGGGCAACTCTCCTTCTCCTTCCGGTCACGGTTGCCACTTCTATCAGCCCCAATCTCTCTATTTCCTCCTCCGGAAGCTCGCCTGGCAAGGGCCCTCCTCCGACTCGGGTGATGTAAGACTTAAAGACCACTACCACTTCGTCGACCATTTTAGGGCCTATGCCGACCTCGCTGCAGACGGCCGATGCTGTCGTGTCTCTACTAGTGACGTAGGGATACGTCCCATGATACAGAGAGAGGTAGTATCCTTGCGTGCCCTCAATTAGCACATTTTGGCCTCGTCGCAATGCCCTCCAAACTATCATAAGAACGTCGTCGAGGTACTCCTTTAATTCTTCCACATCACGAGCGAGCCTGGCCACTCTCCTGACTCTGTCGACTATCGCCGCCCCTACACCTTGTCCGGTCGAACCTATCTTGGAGATGAGGAACTGATCCTCCCTCTCCCTCTTCACGTGCTCGTCCTCGACTATGGAGGCCTGGGAATCTATCCTTAACCTGTCCTTAGCGTTTGTAAGCTCTACTTCTCTCATCAAGACGTCTATCCTCACGTTAGCCCCTGCAGCTATGCATAGCGTGGCGCGTGGATTTACGAATCCACAGGGTACCATCCTTAATTTGTATTCTTTATCGTTGTAAACCACGGTGTGACCTGCATTTACCGAGCCAGTCCTAACTGCCACCCTCACATCGTCTTTTAGTGATAAGTAAGCGCATATCTTCCCCTCTAGGGGGCCTAAGCCTTTCCCTCGTCTCCAAAAAAGCCTCCGACGACTACGGTTAGCAAGCCTCGACCCCCCAATATGGCTTCAAAATCTTTTCGTAGACCTCCTTTATGACTCTTAAGCCCTCTCTCCTAACCCTTTCGATAGAATGCGTCTTGTCTTCTTCGATTAATGGCATATTCATGAAATACGCCATGACGTTGTAGACCCCTCGCGCAAGCCCCGGACCATAACCCCCCTCAAGCACGAAAACAGCTTTCTTCGTCACCTCCTCGTCTATAAGCCTCTTGACGAGCTCAGCTATCTTGGTGTAAGAGTTTAGCGAAAGGCCCATGGATGTCAATGGGTCGTCTTTATGGGCATCAAAGCCTGCTGATAATAACAAGATTTCTGGCCTGTACTCTCTTAGAACTCTCTCTACGATTTTTACTAGAACTTCTTCGTAGACGTCGTCGCCCGTGAAGGGCGGTAGTGGAACGTTAATGTTGTAGCCTTTGCCCTCTCCCTCCCCTATTTCGTTGATAAATCCCGTGCCCGGATAGGCTGTTCTCCCATCTTGGTGAGTGCTTATGTATAAGACTGATTTATCTCGATAGAATATCTCCTGTGTACCGTTACCGTGATGGCAGTCGAAGTCAAATATGGCTATCCTTTTTAGCCCGCGTTTTTCGATCAAATACTTCGTCGCTATGGCAATGTTATTGAAGAGGCAAAAACCCAGCGTTGGGGCCCCCAAGGCAACCCCAGCCCTGCCTGCGTGATGCCCTGGGGGCCTCTCTAACACAAAACAAACATCGAAGCCCTCATTCAAGACTTTTTCACAGCCAAAAATGCTAGAGCCCGCGGCGTAAAGGGCCACCTCAAAGCTCTTCTTCGACACTTGGGTATCAGCATCTAAGTATCTCCTGCCACTCGCAATGGCCCTCTCTACGTACTTAACGTAGCTCTCGTCGTGAACCCTTACCACGTCATCGATAGAGGCTTTAACAGCCCCCTCAACTTTAGCCTTAGCAAGAACGCCCCTCTCGCTAAGCTCTCTAATTATCTCTGCAAGCCTTTGAGGACGCTCTGGATGATATGGATCCGTGTTGTGTCTCATAAAGATGTCATCGTATATTATGCATAGCGGAGCCCTCATCTTAAACACCAACCATTTCTTGAGCTTTAAACTTTAAATAAGCTTCTCACACCATTAAGAGGACGGTGCTTAGGTAATTGAGCTCGAGAATCGAGCTAAAGCCCACGCGAATGGAGCTAATAAACTTACGCCGTAGGAAGAGGCTTGCGGAGAGGGGTTTAGCACTACTCAAGGAGAAACGCGACGCCTTAGTCATGGAGCTTCTCTCTCTAGCTAAGGAGTATCAAAGCGTGGTGCTTGAGGTGAGAGAGAAGCTCGAGAAGGCATTAAGCCAGTTGGCGCTAGCAAGAGCCTACATGGGGGCATACAAACTTAACGAAGTAATAACTTCTATAAGGCCTCAATTAGCTATAGAGGTCAGGACTAGGAACATAATGGGCGTCAAGACCCCCGTGTTCAAAGTCGTACAATTGGCCGACAGCGGCGCTCCGCCCTACAACTTACTCGGCACGGTAGCCATTTTAGATGAAGCGGCTAAGGCGTTTAAAGACGTGTTCGCCTCCGTGATAAGACTTGCTGAGATTCAGGCCGTTGCCAAGAGAATTGCTGAAGAGGTCGAGAAAGCCAAGAGAAGGGTCAATGCTCTCGAGAATATAGTGATACCAACAATAGAAAGGAACATAAAGTCCATAGAGCTATATCTAGACGAGCGGGCTCGTGAAGATATATTTAGACTGAGATTGCTGAAGAAGAAGCGCGTAAGGAGGTAAGCTTTCACGCGCCCTTCAGATATAGTATAGCTCTTGCAAGGTCACCTTTCGTAGCCCTTAGCGCCTTCTTTGCTTCTTCGAGGCTCACGCCCGCCTGCGATGCGACCAACTGAACGTCCTCCTCCGATATATCCATCTCCTCCTCTATAGCTACAGCTCTCTCTTCGACTTCGCCAGTCACTTGAAAGATTGTCTGTCCCCCGACTTTCATGCTGGTAACTTGAGGGTTTTTGACTATTACTTCTCTATCTCGAAATTTTAGGATCACTCTCTCGACGCCCTCTACTTGCTCAATGGAGAGCCCTGCCCTCCTAACCGTTTGCAACATCTTCTGCAACTCTCTCGGGCTTATCTTCACTTCCTATCCCTCTTCTTACTTTTACCGCTACGCCCGAATTAAATGCTAGCATTTCATAGCTTGACAATACCGCTCGACCAACTGCCAATAAATTATCTTCTTCGTCGACTACTATGACTTCGTCGCCACATCGAATTTTAGGGTCCACTCCAATGACGTGCTTCGCGAAGACGCTTCTCCCCTGCTTTATGAAGTCTCGAACCTCGTTCTTGACCACCACTCTAAGTCGTGGCGGTTTAAAGTGCGATTTCAACAGCTTTGCACCTTCAAGCGTTAAAGCTAAAAGCCCATCGTTCCATCTAATGGTTGCTAAAAGCCTGTTACCGGAATCGTGTATATATCGCGGTTTTCCGGTCCTCCTTGAGACTTCTACCCTCATCCCTCTAGAGGCTAATACATCCCCTGCACCTGGTCCAAACTGATAATCGGCCCGCATCTTTACCAGTTCTACCAGGAACTCCTCGCTCAAGCGAGCCACAACACATTTAGCTCAAATTCGCAAAATTAATATCTAGCTCCGATCGTGAGTGAGGGCCTGACCATGTCATGCGAGCTTTGTGGTAAACCGATCACAGGTAAACCCGTCAGGATATGGATCGAGGGCACTCAATTGGTAGTATGCAATTACTGCTCTCGTTACGGTTCAGTGATAAGGCCGAGGACTACAGTTCGCCCCAGACAAGCCGTAAGACGTAGAGAACTTAGCACGGGCCTCGAAAACACTGTGCTCGTGAGTAACTACAACAAGCTCATCCGTCAAGCCAGAGAGAACATGGGCCTTACACAAGCTGACTTGGCGAGGCTGATAGGCGAAAAAGAGTCAGTAGTGCGAAGGCTAGAGAGCGGTCGCATGGCTCCCACCTTGGAATTAGCTAAGAAGCTTGAGAAGATATTAAAGATAAAGCTTTATGAAGTGGTCAGTCAAGAGCAAGAGTTACCTAAGCCCCAAAGCTTTCAATTAACGTTAGGCGATGTAGTCGAAGTAAAGGAGCGCAATAAGTAGAAGGTCCTTCAGCTCAAACTTGGACACGGCTTGTTTTCGACGTTTTCTAACTCCTCGACTATCTTCTTTAAGAGGAAGCTTATGTTTATGGCCCTCTTAGCACTTATAGGCACGATATTGCAATGATCGACCATTTTTTTAACGAGCTTAATGGATTTTTCAAGCCTAGAATCACCTATTAGGTCTATCTTGTTAACAGCAACTATCAAAGGCTTGCAATCACCAGCTACTTCAGATATAATTGAAAGAGCCGTCTTAAGTTTTCTTTCAATAATCGAAGGCGCTTCTGAGGCATCAACGAGTAACGTTATCACGTCAGCCAGCTTTAGCTCTATAAGCGTTGCGTGGAAGGCGTCGAGCACTAATTGAGGCATTTCATCTATGAACCCAAGAGAGTCCACTACGATGAAGCTTTTGCCATATACTTCGACTCTCCTCGCACACGTCTCTAATGTCGTGAACGGTCCTAGGCCAATCACTTTGCTCTCCTTGGTTAGGAGGTTGAAGAGGGTCGTCTTGCCAGACTGCGTGTAGCCCGTTAAAGCGACTATAGGTAGACCTACCTCCTTACGCTGAACCACTACTCCCTCTTGCCTTTTCTTCAACCTTTCCAGCTTCTCCTCTATAGCTTTAATCCTCTTCCGGGCAAACGAGGTGTAGACCTTATAGGGGTAACCCCCAAGAGATCCAAATCCCATTTTCTCGCTACTAAAGCCCTTTAGCCTCACGAGTTCTCGCGCCCAAGGCAGGGTGTACTTCAATCTAGCGAGCTCAATTTGAAGCTTAGCCTCTGAAGTAGAAGCCCTCTTGTCGAAGATATCGAGGATCAACAGCACCCTGTCCAGTATGCTCACGTCGAGCCCCAGCTCTTTCTGCAACCTGAAGTACTGTCCGGGCTTCAGTTCGTTGGCGAAGAGCACGGTCTTGACTCCATACTTCTTCAACCTCTCTTTAAGCTCTTGGAGCTTTCCGGGCCCTATTAAGTAACTCGCGTGCGGACTACTCCTTATCTGGACCACCTTGTCGACGACAAGATACCCGCTGTTCCTCGCCAATTCTTCGACTTCGCGTAACCTGAAGTCATCGCTCTTTTGAAAGACCCCGACTATTACGGCCTTCTCCAAAACCACTCTTCACCTTAGGACTCTGACCTTCTTGCCCCTGCTACAGGGCTCGATCTCGATTCTCCCTCCCTCAAACTTAAAGTTAAATTCCCTTCCCTCATAGAGCCAGTCTAGAAACACCGCCACGGCGGCTACCTCGCTGTGGGGCTGATTGGTTATGGAGACGTTATAGTCGGCTACCTCGTAGAAGTATTTGGGGACTTTCGGCCCTCCCACGAGCACCAATAGTTTGTCCTTGCCCCTAACTTCTCCTATGACTTGAGGTAGCGGAAGGCCATACATCGTCAGGTGGACTACACAATAACCCTCCCTCTTAGCCTCTCTTATTGCGTTTAGAAGATCGACTCCCGTTTTTACGACGAAGCTTCCGCCGAAGGTCTCGCTTACTCGACTTATCTTCCTTTCTAGATTCTCGTCCTTGGTATCGAACCACACTTCGTGGGCCCCGAAAGCTCGAGCTACAAGCGCTAAGTGAGTGCTCACCCTCTTGTCTCGTGAGGGCCTATGACCGTATCTTAACACCACAACCTTAGTTTTGCGCACTAGATGATAGTGGAATCAGCGTTTTTAAACTTGCTAGGGCTTTTATAACTCAGGTGCAAGAACATAATGGTCTCTCAAGCGCCGATGCACTACGACAAGGAGTCTACAGACGTATTACTAAGGCTAATCAAATTGCTCTGCGGCGAAGACGCGGTTAAAGTAGTTAAGGTATTGCTGAACGAGAGCGAAGTGAGCGATGACCTCATAGCCGAGAGAACCGGTATGAGGCTTAACCAAGTCAGGCGCATACTCTACGACCTTCTTGACAAACACGTAGTAAGCTACCGGAGAGAGGTAGACGAAGAGAGGGGCTACTTTCTCTATTCTTGGTCTCTAAACAAAGAGGGTTTGAAGGAAATTGTGAAGGAGAGGAAGAAGCTTGTTTTAAACAGGTTGCGTGAGAGGCTTCAATTCGAAGAACAAAAAGTCTTTTTCATATGCCCAAACGGTTGCGGTGATAGGATACCATTTGAAAGAGCTATCGACCAACAATTTAAATGCCTTCATTGCGGTGTAATCTTACAAAGCTTCGACAATCAGAAGATGATCGAAAAGCTGAGAGCGATGATTAGGGCCTTAGAGAGGGATCCGTAAGCGTCGCCCAAATATGCGTCTCTATCGTAATAAACATGAAATAGTCGCGCAAGATTTATCTCGCCTTAGAGGTTAAACGCACTTTGTGTGAGCGTTTATGAAGTACATATTCATCACAGGAGGTGTCTTATCGAGCGTAGGCAAGGGGGCTGTGACGGCGTCCATAGGCAAGATGCTCCAAGTCA
>Ga0105154_1000216_pt1 | contig 25690 bp, 24 predicted proteins | sample SSWtaG_FD_89672 | JGI IMG/M metagenome (GOLD analysis project Ga0105154, IMG submission 89672) | Hot spring microbial communities from Sandy's Spring West, USA to study Microbial Dark Matter (Phase II) - SSWsed_matched | ecosystem: Environmental > Aquatic > Thermal springs > Hot (42-90C) >... | reverse complement strand
TCAGCCGAGACTGGTCAGGTCATCGCTCGCCCCGTCTCTTCCTCATCATTCGAGCGGGATCGGGAGGCACATCATTTAAGCCTTTCACCTTTTTGCTCGATAACGGGATGGGTAGTGCCTGTCTCAAGTTGCCGAGGTAGAGCCCTCTCTAACGCTAGGGTGTGACTATCCATCGAGCTTAAAAGATCGGGCGGTTGCTGATGTTGGGGTGGTTTGCATTGGACGCAGTGCAATACGTGAGGTCGCCCATCCTCGTCGTGCTTGGGCACGTTGACGTAGGGAAAACAACTCTGTTAGATAAGATAAGAGGTACTGCCGTCGCCAAGAGGGAACCAGGCACGATGACTCAGCATATCGGCGCGTCGTTCTTGCCGTGGAGAGCTTTGGAGGAAATGTGTGCACCTCTCTCGAAATCTATCGGGGCCGCAGTGAAGATTCCGGGTTTCTTAGTGATCGACACACCCGGCCACGAGGCGTTCTCAAACCTTAGGAGTCGCGGGGGCGGCATAGCAGACCTGGCGATACTGGTTGTAGATATAAACAGAGGATTCGAGAGGCAAACCTACGAAGCTGTTGAGCTGCTCAAGACCAGGAAAACCCCCTTTGTAGTTGCAGCCAACAAGATAGACAAAGTACCAGGATGGGAACCGAAGCCTGGGGCCCCTTTCGTGCGTTCGTTCGCGGAGCAAAGTTGGGATGTCCAAGCAAAGCTAGAGGAGCTCTTAACCTCGATCATTGTGGATTTAGGCAAAGAAGGGTTTACGGCCGATAGGTATGACAGGGTCAGGGACTTCGCCAAGACCGTTGCTATAGTACCCATAAGCGCGGTCACCGGCGAAGGTATTCCAGACCTAATGCTCGTTCTAGCCGGGTTGTCTCAAAGGTATCTGGCAAAGAGGCTCGTAGCCACTGTAGGACCCGCTAAAGGCGTCGTGCTAGAAGTTAGGGAGACGCCGGGGCTAGGCTCCACAATAGTCGTCATAATTTACGATGGAGTTTTGAAGAAAGGCGACACGATAGTAGTAGGTGGGCTCGACAAACCCATTGTAACGAAAGTGAAAGCGTTGCTGATGCCTAAACCCCTAGACGAAATGAGGTCGCCTGAGGACCGATTCCTCGCAGTAGACGAAGTCAAAGCTGCGGCCGGAGTGCTGATCGCCGCTCAAGGTCTCGAGGAGGTCGTGGCGGGAGCACCGTTGGCTGCCGTTTCGGGTCTCGAGAAGATCGAGGAAGTCGTAAGAGAGGTGCAAGAAGAGGTTAACGCCGTAAAAGTTTCTCGGGACATAACGGGCGTTGTCGTTAAGGCGGATACCCTCGGAACCCTTGAAGCTCTTGTAAGCTACCTCCGCAGGTTCAACGTACCGGTGAGGTATGCAGATGTGGGGCCTGTCGTGAGGCGCGATGTTGTTGAAGCATCGATCGTCAGAAATTCGGACCGCCTCAGAGCCGCTATCCTAGCCTTCAATGTAAGAGTTACGGAGGAAGCCGAGGTAGAGGCAAAATCCCGCGGAGTAGCGATATTCCAGGGCAGAATACTGTACCAAGTCGTAGACGAGTACCTGAAGTGGTACGAAAGCGAGAGGGAGGCCGAGCGCAAGGCGGAGCTCAGCAAGCTAATCCTTCCAGGGAAGATCAAGCTGCTGCCCGGTTACGTTTTCAGGAGAAGCGATCCCGTAATCGTGGGCGTAGAAGTCCTGTCTGGTAGGATACGGCGGGGCTACCCACTTATGACGAGAGACGGTAAAAGGATCGGAGAAATAATGCAAATTCAAGAGCACAGGAAGCCTTTGGATGAGGCTGTAAGAGGCCAAGAAGTCGCGGTCTCTATACGCGGGAAAGTGATGGTGGGAAGGCAGATCAGGGAGGGAGATGTACTCTATGTTGACGTACCTCTTGACCATGTAGAGAAGGTGCTTGAGAAGTTCGCAAACGAGCTCAGTGATGAAGAAGTGGTGATGCTAAAGCAAATACGCGCACTCAAGCTCGGTCTGGTAGAGAACCTTCCCGAGTGACCTAGCTCCTCCGCGTGAGGAAAAGAATTAATTCCGCTCGCGAGCGAGGCCTCGATGCCTGAGTTCAAGGTGGTGATAGCGGATCCCAAAACCGGTCGGGCGGAGCAGGTAGAGGTGAAGGGTCAGGAAGCTGTACGACTACTCGGAGCTAAAATAGGCGACATCGTGGATGGGAGGCTCGTTGGTAAGCCGGGGCTGAAACTGAAAATCACTGGGGGTTCGGGTAAAGCAGGCGAGCCGATGCTACCTTTCCTTCCGGGGGGCGCTAAAAGGTACCTGCTACTATCCCAACCTCCAGGTTTCCACCCGAGGGAGGATGGAGAGAGGCGCAGAAAGTTTGTCAGAGGAAACATGATTACAGAGGATATTGTTCAAATAAACATGGTTATCGTAGAGCAAGAGCAGCGATGAACACTTATAGAGCAATTGAAGGTGAATAGGAAGCATGGCTAGACTGGAGCTCCGACAGCCTGTAGTCAACATTGGAACTGCTGGCCACGTTGACCACGGTAAAACAACGCTCGTAGAGGCGCTAACCGGCATCTGGACCTCGCGCTACTCGGAGGAGCTCAAGAGGGGTATCACGATCAAACTGGGATACGCTGAAACAACTGTGCTGAAGTGCCCTTCCTGTCCTCCGCCCCAAGCGTACTACACTTCAGCTACGGCACCGCGGGACGGGAAGTGCAAGCACTGCGGCAGCCCGCTGGAGCCGGTACGTAAGATCTCCTTCGTTGACGTACCAGGTCACGAGATGCTGATGGCCATAATGCTTGCAGGTGCGGCGTTAATGGACGGAGTTCTATTCGTGGTTGACGCCTCTCAACCTTGTCCTCGACCGCAAACGAGAGAGCACTTCACTGCGCTCACGATATCGGGCGTCCGTAACATAGTGGTCGTCCAGAATAAGGTGGACGTGGTGACAAGAGAGCGAGCGAAAGAGAGCTACAGTGAGATAAGGGAGTTTCTAGCTGGAACGTGGGCGGAGAAAGCGTCGGTGATACCGGTTTCCGCGCTTCACCGAGTCAATATCGACGCTCTCATATGGGCTATCGAGAAGTACATCCCAACACCGAAGCGCGACGTCGACAAGGAGCCGTTAATGCTAGTCGCTCGAAGCTTCGATGTGAATAAGCCTGGAACGCCTGTTGAGGAACTGAAAGGGGGGGTTCTCGGGGGCATGATAATTCAAGGCAAATTTGAAGTTGGCGACGAAATCGAGATACGGCCGGGGTTGAAGGTTTCTACGCGGAAGGGCGAGGTGCGGTACGAACCTGTTGTGACGGAGATCTTGAGCCTGAGAGCTGGAGATCAAGAGCTTGAAGTTGCTTACCCGGGCGGTCTCATAGGAGTTGGAACCAAGATAGACCCCAGCTTCGCTAAAAGCGATGGCTTAATGGGATGCGTTGTAGGACGTCCCGGCTCGATGCCTCCGATGCTCAACCAGGTGGAGCTGGAGTACTCGTTGATGGAGCGCGTGGTTGGGGTTGAAAGGGAGATGCGCGTCGAACCTTTAAGAAAGGGGGAACCGTTAATGCTAAACGTCGGCACAGCGGTGACGATCGGAATTACGACGGCTGTCTCGGGCAGTACAGCTAACCTAATGCTCCGTGCGCCTATATCCGCCTTCCCTGGGACGCGGGTAGCAATCAGCAGACAGATAGAAGGTAGGTGGAGACTTATAGGGTATGGCGTGATAGCGGGCTAGTCCAGCGACCGGCTAGTCTTCTCCCGAACTATAATTGCGCACATAAGCGGAGTAAATTCGCTTTACACTCATAAAAGAGTGGGTTGTTAATTTACGCTAAAAAGGTGCACACCTACAGGCTTGTTAATTAAGGCACCGCGGTGCGTGCCGGTACCGTAAGCGTCAGCAAAAGTAAAGGGGCAACAAGAAGCTGGAACCCGCTTGGCGCTCGTGTGGCGCTCTAGAGCATCCCAGCCAATCTAAAGATGCTAGCGAGAAACCACGATGCCGCTGTGGCAGCCGCGGACCCTATGATCGTTCGCTTCCAGCTGAGGTCGCCAACCACCTTAAACATCAACGCCGTTAGTACAATGTTCCACACAGTACCGAAGTAACCAATAGCGTCCAGCAACAGCCGTGCAGGTACATCCGATGATAGAGAATCTATCCTATAGAGGTGCGCTGTTAAAGCTACATACTGGGGGTACACACCAGGCTCGCTTACCAAAACCATACTCGGTAAGCGGTTCGCAGCTGCCACGTAGATCAAAAGAATTGCTAAAAACGTAGCGAGCTGGGAAGAAAGTATGTAGCCGGTAGCCGAAAACACGACAAAACCTTCGACGCGCGAGCCCAGTGCATACATAATAAACCAGAAAATTATGAAAAGAATAAACCAGAATACAAACAATGTCGCCCCTCTGATAGAAACGTAGGCGGCAATGTTCGAAATAAAGTTCGCGAAGAGAGAGGTTTCACCTCTAGCGGAGCGGATAGCTACGCCCGAGAACAAAGCAGCGGCAGTTAGCGTCTGAGCGGTAAAGGCTGCAACCAAGAGCAGCGCTGCCCCCGACGCGTCAGGCGCCGCTCTGATTTCCTCGAACATGTCCAAAGGCTTCAAATACATTTGATAAAGCCTCTTTCCGGCTCTCGCTGATGCTTTACCCAGCGCGCGTAATACTGTCAGAGCAATCCCGACAACCCGCCTAGCGTGAGGCATCTTGCGTCACCGCTGTGCTCCGCGCGCGATTTAAATATTTGTACGCCCCAGCGCGCTGGCCGAAGGGGCTGCGAAGCACGGTGGCGCGAAGCCCGCAAGTGCTTTAGCAATGAGTCTACTTAGCCTTAAAGGGAGGGATTAAGGTTGGTGAAGGGATGGAGCCTGGGCAACCCTACACTCCGACGAGCGTGGTTGTATACTCTACACCCTGAATGCTCCTAATCATCGTAACAACCTTATCGAGCTCGCTGAGAGAGCTAACCTCCACCCTTATTATCGCATCCCACGCGCCATATGTGATGTACGCCTCTTTTACACCATCGATTTTCTTTACTTCCGATATCACATCGTACTCCATCCCTGTCCGTATATTCGCTAGCACGAATGCTAACACGTATCGCTTCAAGAGCCCCTAGAAGCCTTCTTTTAAGCCCCTTTTAAACCCCACGCAGCACGAAAAGAGCGCTTCATGCAATCTCGAGGATGCTACAGGCGTAGTGACCGCTATCACCTTTCCTAAGTCTCTCGTGAGCTGTGCATGCCACACCCTTCCTATAGACCGAAAAACACGTGTTCTTTCTCTCAACGTGAGGTAACATTAGCTATATATCGCCAAGCTCCACTCGGATGGCGAGACCATGAGCGAGACTCTTGCCATCGAGCTTTGGACTGAGAAGTATCGTCCTCGTAAGCTTGACGACATGGTCGACCAAAAGGAGATAGTGGAACGCTTGAAAGAATTCGTGAAAGATAAAAACATCCCGCATCTCCTCTTCGTGGGTCCACCCGGGACAGGAAAGACTACAGCTGCACTGTGTCTAGCTTACGAGCTGTATGGAGAAACGTGGCGCGACAACACGCTCGAGCTGAACGCTTCAGATGAGCGCGGCATAGACGTTATCCGCACTAGGATTAAGGAGTACGCGCGTACCGTCCCGCTTGGAGAAGTGCCTTTCAAGCTCATAATCCTAGACGAGGCCGATAACATGACCGGTGACGCCCAACAGGCACTGAGACGTACAATGGAACTCTTCTCCCGGACTGCGCGCTTTATCCTCATCGCCAACTACGCGTCGAAGATCATCGAGCCGATACAGTCCAGGTGCGCGATCTTCAGGTTCCAGCCGATACCTAAACAGGACTTCATCGGTAGGCTGAAGTACATAGCGGAGCGTGAAGGCGTCTCGTTAACCGATGATGGTCTCGAAGCGATATGGGAAGAGAGCATGGGCGACATGAGGAAGGCTATAAACACGCTCCAAGCTGCGGCCGCTCTAGGCTCAAAAGTGGACGCGGACACAGTGTATAGAGCCGTTGGCAAGGTTACACCTAGCGAGGTCAGAGAGATGATCAAGCTGGCGCTCGCCGGGGACTTCCTTGCAGCTCGCGAACGGTTAAGAACGCTACTATACACATATGGGTTGTCTGGAGTGGACATAGTCAAGCTGGTATACAGGGAAGTAACATCGGCAAGGGGGGGATTGGAGTTAGACGATAAAAGGAGGCTCGAGCTTATCGAGCTTCTTGGCGAGGTCAATTTCAGGCTTGTAGAGGGAGCGGACGATGAGATACAACTGAACACAATGTTAGCTAAGCTGGCGCTCGTGGGCAAGGGGTTGGCGAATGTTAGCGCGCGCTGAGATACCTTGGACTGAGAAGTACAGGCCGAAAACCATAGATGATGTTGTAGGAAATCCTGAAGCTAAGAAAGCGTTTGTGGCTTGGCTTAACGCGTGGCTAGCCGGTAGACCGCCGGAAAAGAAGGCGGTGCTTCTTTATGGGCCTCCTGGATGCGGTAAGACGAGCCTAGTCCACGCTGCAGCCAAACAGCTGGGATTGGAACTCGTCGAGGCGAACGCGAGCGACGTAAGGACTTCCGAAGCTTTAAAACGAAGAGTTCTAAGGGCCGCGACGGAAGCCTCTCTGAGCGGCGCTAGAGGTAAAATAATACTGCTCGACGAAGTGGACGGAATCAACCCGAGGGAGGACGCTGGCGGTTTAGACACGATCCTAGAGATTATCCGGGTATCTCGCCACCCTGTCGTGCTCACAGCCAATGACCCCTGGGACCCGCGGTTACGCGAGTTAAGGAGCGTGTGCGAGCTGATAGAGTTTAGGAGAGTTGGCGTTCGCGAAACGGTGAAGGTGCTCTCTGATATTTGCCGGAAAGAGGGTGTCGAGTGTGATCCCTCGGTCCTAAAAGCGATAGCTGAGAATAGCGAGGGGGACTTGAGAGCGGCCATAAACGACCTTCAGTCAATCGCCGCCGGAAGGCAAGCTGTAGGTTTAGAAGATCTCGAAATCCTTGGTTATAGGGCTAAACAGCTGAACATGTTCGAGGTCGTGCGCCAGGTGCTAACGGCTAAACGCCCAGAAACCGCCAGGGCGGTTCTAAGCATGCCATCTCTAGACTACGAGATGTTGATACAGTGGCTTAACGAGAACATACCATACCAGTACTCTCCGAGCGCCGTGGCTATAGCCGACGCGTATGAGGCTCTCTCCAAGGCGGACATAATGCTCGCTAGGATAAAGAAAGAGCAAGCGTGGACCCTTCTTCCGTACGCACTGGACTTGATGACAGCTGGCGTTGCTGCAGCGAGAGAAAAGCCTCCGTTCAAATTCGTCAAGTACAGCTTTCCTTTCAAGCTACGAGCCCTGTCATCGGCTAAGGAGATCAGAGAAGAAAGGCTGAGGATCGCAAGAGCGATAGCGCGCGCTTGTCACGTCTCCTCTAAGAAAGCCCTCACAGAGGTTATTCCGTACCTGAAGCTAGTGTACGAGAACGATCCCCAGCGCGGTGAGCGCATCCTCGAGAGCGTCGGCGTGCCAGCCGAAGCATTCGCGAAAGCTTTCGATCTAACAGTCGCTAAGCGCCCTCCAGCGGTTACTCGAGCTCGCCGCCGCGCTTAAGCTCGCGCCTGATCATTACGACTAGCTCCTTCTCCAACTCCTGAAGAGGTATCGCCGATAAGCCGATCAGGGTCGTTCTTCCTCTCTGCCCCTTACCGGATCTCTCCGCCGTCAAAATACCCATTCTGTGCAAGTTGCGCACATAATCCCAAATCGCTGTGTGGCGCCTAGGCTCTACGTCGAACTCCTCGCACACATCTTGATACTCCATTTCCAGCAACCCTATAGGTACTTTGCTGACGAAGCGTTTCCTCTGCAGAAGCCTGGCAAGCGCAAGCAGTAGAAGTTTTTCGCCGAGCTTAAGGTTAACGATGACCTCCTTGGATACCGGCATCACCCTGCTGTAAGCTTCCCTTACGTCTTCCGGCAATATTACGCCCCTACCCTCGCGCTCGGCTATCTTCCCGGCCTTCTCCAGCACCTCCAGCGCTTGTCTCGCGTCCCCCCTGCCGCCGGTATCGTACCCTATCAGCTCAGCTATCATCTCTATCACCTCGTCGCTTACCGCCGACTCGTAGAGCGCTTCCTCCTCGATAACCCTTGCCCAGAGGATGTCAGAGAGTTGTGCCCGCGTGTAGGGTTCAAACCTTACAACGTTGTGCTGCAACGTGCTTTGGATGGAACGGTCAAGCCGCAGGAAACTTTCAAGCTCCCTGAACACGAAGATGAGACCGATCCTGTGAACCTGGTCTCCGGTTATCTCGGGCAGTCGGGTGAGAACGTACAACGCTTCGCCCCCTTCCACGCCGGCGAGGTAATCGACCTCATCTATTGTTGCGATAAGGTACTCTTTAGAGCCTTTGAGGTGGCTCCAAATCATGTAGATGAGCTCCTCCCTGGAATAGCCCCTCCTCGGGACATCGAGCCCTATGTCCCTGCCTAATTTCTGCATGATAGAGAAAAGGGTCCTGTTGGCGTGACAGTTCACATAGGCGAACCTGAACACCGAGCCGTCTCTCGTTCGAAGCCCCGCAATTCTCTCGCCGAACTTCCTCGCTACAGCTGTCTTCCCGGTACCGCTGGGTCCCACGAAGACCACTCTTACGAAAATAGAGCCAGGTCTCTGTAAGAAAGGTCGGAAGTAACCGTCCAATGCTTTGAGCTGCTCGTCTCTGTGCAGCAGCCTCTTCGGTATGTATTCCGGTTGGAGTTTGCTCTCGTCTTTAAAGATCTTGCTGGGGATCCAAGCTTCCTCGAACATAGCAACTCCTGCTTGTTCAAAAACGAGCAGGAGCCTCTATAAAGGCTTTTGTCGCGTGTACCCCGTGCGTAAACGGCGCGGGTATGGTCACATTTCCCTCCGAATTGTTGGGCTCTCGTATCTCGTTTTAGACACTGGGGCTCACGTGGGCTTAGCAGCAGGTTGAAAAGGGTGTACGAATGCGTGAGAGCATCGCTCACTGGATACAAAGTGCTGACGTTGAACCGAACACTTCAATGCGGGCTTTCACGCCACCCCTTCCAAGCAAACATAACTGGTTCGCAATTTCTCGTGCATACTTCTCGAGCTCGCGCCTCCCGCCTTTCCGCGAACGAAGTTCTAGCCTAGAGAACCTTAGACCGCGGCTGGCGGCCTCCTTAAGCAGCATCTCAATTGAGCTACGTGGATCCTCCGCTTTCGACTCGATCGTGACTCGCCTCATTGCCAGTATGCCCCTTATAGGGTAATTGCGAAGAGTCCTTTCAGCATCGTTGGGTTCGAGGCGGCTGTAGATGGCGAGAACCCCTCCAAGAGGCTCCACGTGGACTTCCTGGTCGTAGGGGTATAGAGCGTCCATAAGGTCCCTAGCTACGCGTCTTTCCGAGCCGGGTTTGACGCTGACTACGAGGACCAGCCTGCGTTCACTCACGCGCGCTCCAGACGCCACGAGCTTTAAAGCGCGCGCAAAGATATAGATGTGTCTTTTCGGCCTGAGTGTTGGTGGGGTGAAGGGGGTTGAAGTTGAGCGTTCCCCTCGGCCCACAGCTCTTCGAGCTAGAGCTCACGGTAGAGAAAGTAGACGAGCTATTACCGCACGAGGAGGTGATTCCCGAGCACCTCGAGAGACTCAAAGCGGCGTTCACGGTCAGCCTTTACCAGCGCAATCCTGTGATCGTGGATTTTCGCTCAGGTTGCGTGCTAGATGGCACGCACCGGTGGGCAGCTATGAGAGCCTTGGGCTTCAAGTGGATAGCCGTGTGCCGTGTCGATTACTTCAACCCGCTCGTGGAGCTGGACAGCTGGGCGCGCGTATACAGAGTCGGAGGCCCGCTCAACATTGAGGAGTTTCTGTCGGACGTGGAGTTAGAACACATCGATTTGGAGGAGGGATCCGAGAGGGATCTGCTCGTGGTTTCGCAGGAAACCTATAGAGTCCCCTACCGTAGCGTGTGGGAGGCTTACACCAAGTTGAAGGTTGTAGACGAGCGTTTCTCCAACCAGCTACAGGTTAAGCCTTTGTACGTTGCTAGGTCCAGTGTGGGAAAGGTGTCGGTCCACGAAGTAGCTGTGCTTCCCCCGAGGTTACGGAAGGATGAGGTCGTGGAACTTTCTAAAAAGCGTCTGCTCCTACCGCCCAAGAGCACAAGACACGTGGTCCCAGCGCGACCTATGGGTGTGAACGTGCCCCTGAAACTGCTGAGCAGCGAAAAAGGAGGTGCCGATTTAGTCGAGGAGTTCCTCAGGCAGAAAAGGCCCCTCCTAGTTAAACCTCCCATTTTCCTCGATAGAGAGTACAAGGAGGCGATCCTCTACTTTATGTGAGGTGACTTGCGGTGGCCTCAGAGTTTATTGCGGGCTTTCGCCTCTCAGAGATTCCGGGGGTGCCTGAGGCACTCGAGCTCGCCATAAGCGAAGCTAAGGCCTCCCTCGAAGCTTATGGTGCGGTCTTGAAGAGCTGGGACTACGACGACGCCCAAAGGCTACTGCTCGTCCACATCCGAGCCGAGGCGAGCTTGCTGGAGCGGGCTACGAAGGACATAGTCGCCGCCCTCTCGAGAGTAGCGGGCGTAGACGCGAAAGCCGAGAAGCTCTCGCAGGAAGGATTCGCGCGCGCTCGAACTGTGGTTCCGAGCCCTCCTGTAATGGGCTTTCTACTCAGGCTTGCAAGAAGCTCTCTCGAGGGTTTTCCGCTGAGCAGAGAAGAGCTGCTCGCTCTCCTTCTCCTGTACTTCTCAGGTGGCGATAAAGAACGCGCTCTCTTAACGGCGCCATTCCTAGGGATCAGCGCCGAAGCGACGAGCTCGGCCTTCGAGAAGTTGAGTAGTGGTAAGTACATCGACCCCGACACGCATACCCTGCTTAAGCCGGCCGAGCGTCTTCTCGATGCGGTCATCCCGGTTCTGCGTGCTCGTTCGAGCATGGCACGGGAGAGCATTAAGGTGCTCGACGAGGAAGGGAACGTGGAAACCTTCAGCGTGGAGAAGCTAGCCGCGTCGCTTTACGGGAGCGGGATACCGCACTCGCTTATACCCACAGTTCTAAGCGGAGTAAGAGACGCCCTTCAAGGTAAGAGCGCGGTATCGAAGCGAAACCTCGTCGCGATCGTGAGCAGTTTACTTGAGGATCTCGAACCTGCTGCTAGCGCGGCAGCGAAGTTTACAGGCTACGTTTACGCGCTGGACAAAGCTTTCGTATCTGTCGATGGAAGCCTGAAAAAACTCAAATGGGGCTTTCTCAGGGAGCTTTCCTTCAAAGTTCTCAGCGAGCGAGGCCTCATTCCACCGCACCGCCTGGTAGAGCTTCACGCCGACTTCGTAGCTGATGAGGTGCGAGGGATTGTGAGCTCAGCCCCCTGGAAGTTTGAAGGTTATGTGTTCGAGCTCGAAGAGTTGGAACGAATCGCTAGACACGCAGCGCCTAAAGTATCTGCCACATGGCTGGAGCTCTGTTCGCTCGATGCCGGTCTTCTGGCCTCCGAGTACATGTCTAGGGGGCTCGGGTACGCTAAAGCGGCAATGGAGAGCATCGATTGCGCTGAGCGTAAAGAGCTCGCAGTGAGGGGAGCGTTCCTCTTCTCTTCAGCGCTTTTAATCTCGATGAAGGTCTTGCCATCAAACTATGTTGGAGTTAACGTGGGTGCGCTACGAGGCAAGCTCGAAACGCTTCCCCAAAACATCAAATCAGATGTTGCAAGGTTCTGTTCCTTAACTACCAGCATAGCGCGGAGCCCCACTATAGCAACACCGCGCGAGGATAGAAAGCTACTCGGCATGCTTAAGGAGCTGGACGAGCTGATGGATAGGCTGAAGCTTGAGCATGCCATCTAGCAACAGGCATGTCAGTAAGTAGGCAACATTTATAGACAGCACGGCGGGAGGAGCCTCTGTGGGTAAACTTATCTATTTAGTAATCGATGGAGCTGCCGACTCGGTGTCCGACAGTCCCACAAGCCTCGAGCTGGCTAGGACGCCAGCGCTCGATAAGGTTGCTTCAAGCTCCGTCTGCGGCTTGATGTACCCTATCGAGAAAGGAGTTGCACCCGAGAGCGACGCTGCTGTCCTCTCCCTGCTCGGCTATAACCCACACGTTTACTACACAGGTAGGGGGCCTCTCGAGGCTTTGGGAGCTGGCATAGAGATTAAGGAAGGTTACGAAGTCGCTTTTAGGGCAAATTTCGCTACAATCAATGAGGGGACTTTAGAGATACTAGATAGAAGAGTGGGGAGAAGCCTCCAGTCGGAGGAAGCCAGAGAGCTCGCGAGCGCGCTCGACGGGATGGAGCTGGGGATCCACGACGGCTACGCGCGCGTGAAGGCCACGGTGGGCCATAGGGCGGTGGTGGTGATCGGCAGCCGCACATTTAAGCTCTCCGACGAGGTGGACAACACGGATCCCGCGTACGCGAAGGTGGGAAAAATCTCCGTCGCACGTCCAGCCTTCGACAAGCGCGTTGCCGAGTGCAAGCCTCTGGTCGATACTGAAGAGGCGAGAAGAACTGCCGAGCTGGTTAACGCGTTCACGAGAAGAGCGATCGAGATTCTGAAGAACCACCCGGTCAACGCCGAGAGAGCCTCGCGCGCGCTACCTAAGGCTAACGCTATCTTGCTCAGAGACTCGGGTGGTGCGCTCCCGAGGGCCGAACCGATAACGGTGAAGTTCGGCCTTAAATTCGGCGCGGTTGTCGAGATGCCGGTAGAAAGGGGTATAGCCAAGCTGCTGGGCATGGAAGTGGCGGAGGTGGGCGAGCCTACGGGCGATAAAAAGAGGGACTACTTCGAGCGGCTAGAAGCCACGATAAGCTTGCTAAACAGGGTAGATGCCGTCTACGTCCACCTGAAGGGGCCGGACGAGCCGGGTCACGACGGCATGCTGAAAGAGAAGGCGAAGGCAATAGAAGAGATCGACGAGCACTTCCTAGAACCCCTCCTCAAGCGCGAAAACCTAGACGAGTTGGCCATGATCGTCACGGCGGACCACGCCACACCACCTAAAGCGAAATCCCACACGGGCGACCCCGTGCCCGTGGCTCTCCGGCTGCCAGGCCTGAAACCGGACGGCATCAAACGCTTCACAGAGCGGGAATGCTCTAGAGGTAGCTTGGGAGTCATAGCTCACGGATGGGAGCTCCTGCCGAAGTTTATGGAGCTCGCGCGGCACGCGGGCTTCCCCCTAGCGCGTTAGCGTGCGGATGCGTTTGCGCGCGGCCGTCTGTCCGGAAACCTTCTCTTCATCCAGTAAGCGCTGCAATGGTTCTTCATCGGCCGCGGTATTCGAGCGGGACGGGCAATTATAAACTTTAGCGCAAGAAAGCGGGTGCTGCTGGCTGGAAAGAGGTTGAACCTCGAAGAACTTTTCCGAAATTAAAGGAAATCTTTAAAACGATGCCCGGGCGCAGCCCCTCTGGTATGTCGCGTTCCCCTGACGAGGACTCGCTGAAACTGTACCCCCCGTCGCAGGAGCTTCCTGAGCGAATCAGGAGCGTTTTGAACGATGGTGAGGAGGTTGTTGCTATCGCCGTTACCGACCTAGTAGGGGGGGATTACGGCGAGGAGTACGTGGTGCTTACGAACGATAGAATCCTAGTGGTTAACGAGAAGCTCGTTGAGGAAGTCCCTCTCTCCAAGGTTACCGCTGCCTCGATACGCGGTTACATAAACACGTGCGTGTTCTCGGTCGACACGGACGATGGTCCCCGCAGCCTCGCCGTCTTCACGAGGGGGAGGCTTGCTGCATTCGATAAGTTTGTTACGATAATCAACAACCTGGTTATCGGCAGGATACCCTACAACCTACTTAAGGAGCAGCTGCTGAACAAGGCTAAGAACGGCCAAGCGCGCAAGAGTACGCGTGCTGTTATGGTGAAGCTGCTTGGGCTCCTCAAACCCATATCCCTCCTCCTCCTGGCTACCATAGCAGTCGCAGTTGCGATACGGGTTGTTGGTCTAGTACCACCTTACCTAATGAAGATCCTTGTGGACGAGGTTTTGATGAAGGCTAGGGCTGACTACCTGCCCTACGTCATCGGCGCTCTTCTTGCGGTCAACCTCGCGAACACGGCTCTCAACACTGCTAACGCTTACCTCAATACTAAGCTCAATGTGGCTGTGACAAACACGCTGAGGAGCAGGGTCTACAGGAAGCTGCACGAGCTCTCCCTAACACACTACGATATGTTCGGTAGCGGCGGCTTGTGGTCCAGGATTATCGATGACACGAACAGGGTCCAGTGGTTCCTCACACAAGCCTTCATCCCGCTCTTCATCAACGCGGCCATGATAGTTTTTGTCGGCGCGACGCTAGTGACGATGAACGCCTGGCTGACGCTTATCGTACTAATGCCGATCCCAGTCAGCGTCGTAGGCAATATCGTCTACCGGAAGACCGCTAGCAGGTACTACCACAGGCTATGGCGCAAGTGGTCCAGGATTGTCTCCGTCATCTCAGACACGATAAACGCGGCGATCCTCGTGAAGAGCTACGGCAAAGAGCCGGAGTTCGAGAGGAAGTTCGAGGAAAGCCAGAACGAGTTCGAGAGGGCCCAGATGGATGTCTTCAAGTTCGAGCAGCAGATATGGCCGGCTGTCGGCTTGGCCTTCACAGCGAGCAGCCTTCTCGTTTGGTGGTTTGGCGGCAATGAGGTGCTGAAAGGCAAGATGAGCCTCGGCACGATCATGGCTTTCACCAGCTACATGTGGATGTTCTACTCCCCCGTCTTCGGGCTCATCGATAACGTGAGGAACCTTCAGCTACTCGTGGTTGCCGCGAGCCGGCTTTTCGAGATACTAGACATCGAGCCCGACGTCAGAGACGCTCCGGACGCGGTCGAGCTTGACCTGAAGGGAGCTGTCGAATGCTTGAACGTCTGGTTCACTTACGATGGTATTCACTACGCGCTTAAGGGGGTGAGCATGAAGCTCAAGCCGGGGGAGAGGGTTGGCCTAGTGGGACCGAGCGGGTCGGGGAAGACCACGCTTGCCAAACTGATGATCCATCTTTACGACCCTCAGGTCGGCGAGCTACGGTGCGACGGCATCGATGTGAAGAAGATCAAGCTGTCGTCTTTGAAGAAGCAGATCGCTGTTGTCTTGCAGAACCCAGTCCTCCTAGACGCCACAATCGCGGACAACATAGCCATAGGCAAGGGGGACGCCAAACCCGAAGAGATAATCGCGGCCGCGAAGGCTGCCAAGGCGCACGAGTTCATCATGAAGTTGCCCGAAGCCTACGATACCGAAGTGGGAATGCAGGGCTCGAGGCTGTCGGGAGGGGAGCGGGCTCGTGTAGCGCTCGCTGCCGCGCTGCTCAAAGACCCGAAGATCCTAATCCTGGACGAGCCCACCGCGGCTCTCGACGCGCTAACCGAAGATGAAGTCACGGAGGAGTTGGAGCGCTTGACAAGAGGGAGGACGACGATAATAATCGCCCACAGGCTCTCCACGCTCCGCTTCACCGATAGAATCATCGTCATGGAGAACGGGCGCATCGTCGAGGAGGGCACGCACGAGGAGCTACTGAAGAAGGATGGGCTCTACAAGCGGCTCTGGGAAGCCCAGTTGAAAGGGTTAACGAGGATGAGCGGGATGGAAGCAGAGGGCAGGGTGAGCGAGTATGCAGCTCAGCTGCAGCACGCTTAAAGTTCTAGAAGCTTCTAGAGTGAAGGTTATCGAAGCCAAGTTCGACGAGCTGACCCTGGAGGTCGACGGCACCGTGTACAAGGGGGTGAGGCCACGGAGACCTTTCCCCTTCTCCTATCCAGAGATCGTAATATTCTACAGGGATAAGGAGGAGGTAGGCATGCTGAGGGATTACCGCGAGCTGGACGCTCGATCCCGCGAGCTCCTCGAGAGCGTGCTTAAAGTAGTGTACTTCATGCCGAAGGTACGTAAAGTGATCAGCATCAGGAGTGTCGAGGGCAAGTACGAGTGGCGCGTGGTCACGGACAAAGGCGAGATCACCTTCCAGAGCTGGGGTAGATGCGTCCGTGTGCTACGCGACGGTAGGCTGCTGATACGCGATATCTACAACCGCGCTTACATCGTCGAAGAACCCGAGAAGCTGGACAGTCGTAGCAGGCTCTACTTGAGCATGATGATCTAGCGCGCGCCTGTCAGCAGCTTCCACAGCTTATCACCGGCGTAGTGGAGTGTTCGAACGGCCTTCCCTCGCTTGGTCTCTCTCAGTTCCCCGCTACCCATCAAAGCTTGCCCCACCGCGAACACCCTATGCTTCTCCACGTCGTCTACGTAAACGATGTCGCCTACCTCGAACTCGCCGAAGGTGACGATGCCTGGGACCATGACATCCGCACCGTTTAGAATGTGGGGGACGGCGCCCATGTCGACAGTAACCCTCGGCAGCTCCAGCCCAAGCTTGTGGGCTGCCAGGAGCGTCGGAAAGGCGAGCTCCCCCTCCAACACTAACGCTGCTACCCCGTTGACGAGCACCAGCTCGCTTTCGGAGCCCCTTAAGCGCGCCACTTCGACTAGGTCGGCTTTTTCGATTAACTCGGTCGCGGGAGGTAGGCTGGCTCTCAAGCGCTCGACGAGCTTCCTACGCTCGCTCTTGCTGACCGCGTACCGGGATACGAAGACGCTCAAAGTATTCACCCTAGGCTCTTCTCGACTTTGTAGTAGGAGATGTTGCCATCTTTGTCGACGATCGCGAGTACGAGCTCTCTCCTCGATTCCAAGGCACGCCTTATGTAGCCTTCAAGCTCCCTGAAACCGATCCTCACGCCCTCTTCAAGGCAGAGCACCATATACCTTCTCTCCCCCTCCCTAACCTTCTTTTCCGCCAGTATTAGGTAAGTGCCTTCGAGCGGTTGCGCTCTTAAACCCCTGTCTCTCAGATCCGTGTAAACGACGAGCTTCTGCCAGAAGCTGTTGTCCATGGATGACGCGCGCTTTACAAGATCCTCAAATCCTATGTTCCGCCCCTCTCCCCCTTCAACAACTCGCAGCTCGCCCTTGTCAACAAGATAAGCCGCTTCGACTAGTGTCAACCAAAGGCTTTCACCCGCTTGCACTCCAAACCCCCTTTCAGCCAGCTCTTCCCCGTTCTTTACTTCCACGCGGGATCCCTCCAGCACGCCTTCCACAGCTTCGTGCGACATCGGGAGCGCGTGGAGCGGAGCAAAATAAGCTTTCGTGCGGGAAAGCTTTTCAAGCTAGCACGGGGAGACAGGTGAAGGCTGTGCACCGCGCGCTCTACGTTGCTGCACTCGCGTCGATAGTGGTCATTTTGGCATTCAGACCGACCCAACAACCCTTTCCACTTATTTTCGATGAGGATAAGGTTCTCGCTCTATCTGAGAGCCTGGACAAGCTGCTAGGGTTGCCGGGCGGAGTGAAAATCCTCTTCTTCGAGATTCGAACTTCTTCGGTGTGCGCTGCGAGCGCGCTTGGACTCCCCTCTCTAGCCAGCTGCAGGGGGAAGGAGTGGGTCGTGAGAACCTACAGGGGGGAGGTGCTCGCCTACGAGCTCCGGGTCGATGCCACGCTCGGTTTCAGCTATTTGCTCGCCAACCTTTCACTCGTGGATCTAGAAAGTGCTGTAGACGCAGCAGCTGAGCTACTCAGAGGCTCGAAGCCGGGATTCTACAACATCAGCTTGGAGGGTAACTCGTTGAGGGTGGGCGCTTGGGATGAGATACCCGAAATTTGCGCCAAAGCTCAGGATGGGGCGGCACAGTGGACGTTGGTGTCATCGCTGGTCTCTGTTGGGCTTCACGCAGTCCTGATCGCGGGTCTGATAGTCGCAGTGGCGCTAGACACGCCAGGGCTCTCTAAGAGGCGCGCGGCAGCTGTGGCGCTCCCCATCCTCCTCGCAGCTAGCTCTGCCCGCTCTCTCTTGAGCATGCACTACACGCTCGGCAGGCGTGGCTTAGCCCCAACACTGCGCAACATCGTGAACACTCTATACAATGACATGCTTCTCGCGCTGTATTCTCTCGTCTCGCTCCTTGCGGGAACCGCCGTCGCCGCGAAGCGAGGCATAATATTTAGTCTCCCGTTGGGTCGCAGACTGGCCGGTAGCTGGCTCGCGGGTGCTGTTACAGGGATTTTGCTTACCGCATTTTCCGCTGCCGCTTTCTTTGCTGCAGCGCGAGCCGGTCTCCTACTGCCCCTATCAGACCCGCTGCTGGAGCAAGCTTTCAGCTCTAGAGCGCCCTGGGCTGAACTCATAGTTTCTACGGCGGTCTCAGCCATCGTCACTGAGAGCCTGTACCGGTACCTCCTGCTGCATCTGCTCGTAGAGGTCACTGGGAGCCGGGGGCAGGCTGTCGTCCTCGAGTCAGCGATCTACGCTCTATCGTACTCTGGCTACCCACTGTACCCACCTTACGCTAAGGTGCTGCAGGCTTTAGCTGTAGCTGTCGCGCTATCTCTGCTGTTTCTCACGGAAGGTTTGGCGGCCGCCGTTTTCGCCAACTTCACCTTCAACGCTGTTAGCTCGGCAGTCGCGCTCTATCCCGTATTCCCCCTGGATGCTTCGCTACTCCTGTTAAGCGTTGCAGGAACTTTCCCGCTCAGCTACTTACTGCTCAGGCTTATGAAGCTCGCTTTTAGGTAGCCGAGCGGATTTTTCACTTTCTAAACGTTCCAACGACTAACAACGTTTAAAACGAGCGATCGTTTGGAGCGCTTTCGTGCCGCGGTTCGCAGGGTTAGCGTACAATAGTTGGGAGGAGATGGTTTTCGGCCGTGCTTTGCGCCCGCTTCGCTACGGGCTTGGCCTCGAGGTAGGTAATGGCCAGGTTGTGCCGGAGCTTAAGTACTGGCCCAGCAGGAGCGCTGACGAAGCTGGTAGGACCGTCGAAGAGTTTGCCTCTATAACCAGAGACGCCCTCGAGAGAGCAGTCGATCTTGGAATAAAATCTCTCCAGCTGGAGACCGAGCTGAGCCATACGGCTACCATGAACCCTAGGATCGCGAGGGAGATAGTGGAAGTGCAGAAGGGGATTATGGAGCGTTACCACACCGAGTACGGTATCGCGCTAGCTCTTAGGGTCACCGTGGCCGATATCCGATGGTCCCGAGAAGTTGATCGGAGGGAGACGCTCGCCAGAATGCTGGAGGCATTCGAACAGGCGGCCGAAGCGGGGGCTGATGTCCTATCAATCGAGTCGATCGGCGGAAAAGAGGTATTTGACTACTCGATAATGAGAGGGGACCTGAAGGGTATCGCGCTAGCGCTAGGCGTTCTAGCCCCAGCCGACGTCGCCAAGCTGTGGCGAGAGATCTCCTCCATAGCCGCTAAGCGCAAGGCGCTCGCAGGCGGGGACTCCGCTTGCGGTTTCGCTAACACCGCGATGAAGCTCGCCGGCGGCTTCAAGAGCAGAATGCTCCCTCACACCCTCGCCGCCCTGGTGAGAGCGATGAGCGCCCCCCGCACACTAAAGGCCTTCGAGGAGGGTGCGGTAGGTCCCGGAAAGGACTGCGCCTACGAGAACGTAATAGCAAAGGCTGTAACCGGTTACCCGATTGCGATGGAGGGTAAGAGCGCGGCTACAGCGCACTCCAGCCTTGTTGGGAACGTCGCGGCGGCAGTCTGCGACCTCTGGTCTAACGAGCAGGTAGAGAACGTGAAGCTGTTCGGCGGCACGGGGCCGCAGGTCTGTCTCGAGATGTTGCACTACGATTGCCAGCTCATGAACACCGCGCTTAAAGCTGGGGAAGCCGAAATTCTGAGGGATCTTCTAGTCGAGTCGGACGCGCACAGAGACCCTCAAGCGCTCGTGTTGGCGCCCCGCTCCGCTTGGGATATCGCGAGAACTATTATCACGGAGCGCGACGACTACAGGCGCGTGCTAGCCGCAGGGCGCAGAGCTCTCGAGCTGATCGAAACAGAGTGGAGAGCTGGGCACCTCGCTTTGGACGGGCGCGAAGCGGCGTACCTGCAGAAGCTTAAGCGCGAGCTAGACACGCTTCCTGATAGCGCCGAAAGCGCACTGGAGCTGGCCCCCAACTATGAGGAAAAGGCAAGGTTCAAGCTTTACGACTACCTAGGCTAGAGTGCAGGGTCGAGCATACGTTTTTATCCATTAGCCGAAAGCCCTCTCCGTGAGCACTGTAAAGTTCGAGGAGTTCCAGAGGCTCGATCTAAGGATCGGTAAGGTTGTCGCTGCCGAGCGGGTCCAAAGGGCGAGGAAGCTCTTGCTTCTCAAAGTGGACCTGGGGGGCGAGGTCAGGACGCTCGTCGCGGGGCTCGCCGAGCACTACACCCCCGAGCAGCTGGTGGGGAAAGAGGTAGTGGTAGTCGCGAACCTTGAACCCAAGGTCGTTTTGGGCTTGAAATCCGAGGGGATGCTGCTGGCCGCAGTGGTTGACAACAAACCAGTTCTGATAGTGCCTGAGAGCGAAGTGCCGCCTGGGACAAAGGTTTCGTAACGTTGCGAGACAATATGCGTTAGGAATAAATATTCCTAAAGGTAGAACCCCTCGTATGCCGTGCAAACGTAAGAAAGAAAACAAGGAAAATAAGCCAAAGGAAGAGAAGAAACAGAAATAAAATCATTATAAAACGTTAGGTAAATTAATCTTTTTTTGTTATGCTTAGATTAGATCGAGTCCACAGCGAAGGTTTTTCAACCACTCTAAGACCGCTGATACCTTGTCTCGGTTTTCGATTATGGGGCCGTGCTGCGGCACTATTCGGTCTATCTCGAGGCTCTCGACGCGGGACATTCACGCTCTGATAGCCTTGTTTGAAGCCATGTAGCGTCTATGGAACGGCTCCGCGTACTTAACGAAGGTGGAAAAATCTTCGACGAAATTCCTGTCCTCCTCAGGTGGCGGTAGCGAGGCGAAAATGTCGCCGGAGTACAGAGTGCGGGAGCGAGGATCGTATACGCTGTAATTGCCCGGGGAGTGGAGGAAGTGCGCCGGTATGAACTGCACCTCGCAGCCCGCCAGGTCGAGCACCATGCCCTCATCGGGTATAGGCACTACGCGCTCGCCGCGCTCCACGTCGGGAGGGAACACGTGCGGCAGGAAGCGCAACCAAACAGACGGGAGCAGTATCCTGCTTTTTGGTACAGAGGCGTACCAGCTAGCGGCTCCACCAATGACGTCGGGGTCTTGGTGGGAGAAGAAAATGTAGCTGATGCGGGGCGCGGGCACGACGCGCGAAACCTCCGCCAAAAGCCTCTGAAAAACCACGCGCCCCCCTGGATCTAAGAGCAGCGACGCGTCCCTGTGGACGATCACGGTCTGGTTCGTCTGCACCGCGCCCTTTGGCGTCAGCTCCCTAAAAACCACGGCCTTATGGTCTCCCGTTTCGTAAAGGGTTATCATTTGCGCGCGTTCTCCCTCGGAACTGCAAAAAGGTTACGCTTGCAAGACCGCGTACACAGCGTCCACGTACTTGAAGATGTCGTCGGGGAACACCAGCACGTACGTGCCGCCCCCCTCGCGCGCTGATAGCCTTTTATAGGCTTGGTATACGGCACCGGAACTGAGGCCCACGAGCAGCCCCTCCCTTCTCGCGACTTCGATCACGCCCAGCGCAGCTTCCTCGAAGCTAACGTCGAAGAGCGCGTACAGCTCCACGTTTCTCAGCCACTTCGGCTTGGTCTCCACTCTCTTAATCCCCGGTATCCTGCTGCCTGGAGCCGGCTGCACGCCGACCACCTTGACCGACTCGCCGTAGCGTTCGCGTAAGCGCTTGTAGATCGCGTAGATGTGGCCTGAGGTGCCGATGCCCGCCACCACGTAGTCGGGCTTCCTGCCGATGGCCTCCAGCTGCTCGACAATCTCGTTCGCCAGGGTCTCGTAGTGGATCTCCGGGTTGGCATTGTTCTCGAACTGATTCAGGTTGAGGGCTTCCTCTTTCTCGGCGAGCTCGGCTACCCACCGCCAGAACTCAGGCGTGATCGTCTCGTAATCGGTTTCGACGACCTCGGCGCCCAGTATTTTCAGCAGCTTCACGGTGACAGGGGGCGGGTTGCGGGGCAGAAAGGCCTTAAGCTTTAAGCCGTAAACGTTACAGAGCGCGGCGAGCGCTATACCGACGTTGCCGGACGTGGCCTCGTACACGACCCGCCTCCCCTCTCCGGCCTCAAGGACCCTCCTCAGCATGTTCCATACGGGCCTATCCTTCACGCTCCTGCTGAAGGGGTTGTAGAACTCGAGCTTCGCCCAAACCTCTCTGCCTTCCCTGCACTCGCTCCTCAGCCTGACAAGCGGTGTAGGCCACCCGTCTTTCAGCAACGATACCGTATCCGGGTACATGCGAAATGTTTTGCTTAACAATTCATCAGTCATATCAGAACCTGTTTAATTGATGGTTTAAAAACGTAACCTATGTAAAGCGCACGCTCCACCTGAGCAGGGTCGCGGCGTTCACCACCACCGATACGTCACTCAAGATCATGGCGAGCGCGGCTAGCTCGGGCCTGAGGGTCAGTCCGACCGACCTGTACAGAGCGCCTGCGGCTACCGGCACGAGGGACGCGTTGTAGACGAAAGCCCACACGAGGTTTTCCATCGCCTTCCTCTTCACGGCCTTTCCCAGCTCGCGCAGGTGGGCTAGGGCCAGGAGGTCGCCGCTCATGATCACAGCGTCCCCCGTTTCCTTCGATACGTCGGCGCCGCTCCCCATCGCGACGCCGAGGAAGGCTCTGCCGATCGCGGCCGCATCGTTGATCCCGTCCCCGACGAAGACAACCCTACTCCCCTTGCGCTGCAGCTCTTCGACTAGGTCGGCCTTATCCTCGGGCCTCAGCTCGTAGTACACCTTCTCGATGCCGAGAGCGCGCGCTACGCTTTCGCCGGCGCTCTTGCTGTCGCCGGTGGCGAGAGCGACCTCCACTCCCTCCCGCCTCAAGTACTCGACAACGAGCGGCGCTTCAGCTCTTACCGCGTCTCTGACCTCCACCAGGCCGGCTAACTGACCGTCGACCGCGACGAAGACTAGAGTGGCTCCCGCTAACTGGGCGGCAACATCGAGTGCCCCTCTCGGTACCGCGACCTCGAGTTGCTCCAATAGGCGGAGCGAGCCGACCGCGACGGTGCGCCCGTCCACCTTAGCTATGACGCCCAAGCCCGGCACGTGCTCGTAGCCTTCGGGCTCGGCCGGCTCCACTCCAACCTCGGCGCATCGCTTTACCAGAGCCTTCGCGATCGGGTGCTCGCTCCTCCTCTCGGCTGAGCCTGCCAGCTCCAGCACCTCCGCTTCGCTGTAACCGTTGAAGGGATAGACTCCATGCACGGTTAGGAGCCCCAACGTTAGAGTCCCCGTTTTGTCGAAAACAACAGCGTCCGCTCTGACGATCTTTTCGAAAACGTCGCCGCCTCGCACTAAAACGCCCAGCTTGGTCGCCTTCACCGCCGCCACGGCCGTCACCAAGGGCACGGCTATGCCGAGCGGGCACGGGCAGGTCACGGCTAGGACCGCGGCCGCGAACATGGCCGCGGTCGAGACGCTTTCGCCAGAGAGAAGCCAGAAAACGAACGTGGACGCGCTCAACGCCAGCACAGCCCAGGTTAGGTAGCCGACCAACCGGTCAGCTATCCGCTGGAAGCCAGGCTTGCGGAATTGCGCCTCCTTCACCGTTTCGATGATGTAAGCGAGGTTCGTGTCCTTACCGACCCTCGTCGCCATGACCCTCAAGAAGCCGCTCGTCAAGTGAGTCCCGGCCAGCACAGGATCCCTCCTCTCCGCGGTCTTAAAGCGCGGGGCAGGTTCGCCAGTGAACGTTGACTCGTCTACGTAGCCCCAACCTTCCACGACGACACCGTCTACCGGTATCAACTCGCCAGCCCTAACCTCGACGATGTCTCCCACCCTGACCTCGCTAGAGTCCACCTCGAGCGCGGAGCCGTCCCTGACGATCCTAGCACGCTTTCTTTGGAGCTCCGCCAGCTCCCTTATCGATCGCAGTGCTCTCGCCTTGAGCCGCTCCTCCAAGAACTTGCCGGCCGAGACGAAACCCAATACTCCGGCTGAAGCTTCGAAGAACGTGGCGCCTTCCGCCACGCCGAGCAAAGCGAGCGTGCTGTAAGCGAAGGCGACCGCAGAGGAGAGTGCCACCAGTGACTCCATCGTCGGCGAAAAGCGCGCCAGCGTCCTGAATCCGTTGGCGAGGAGCTTCGCGTTGAGAAGCAGGACTAGAGCAGCCAGCGCGGCGTAGAGAGGCTCGTGCACGTGCGGGATCAGCGCGAAAGCTTCTGCGGCGTGGAGCGTTACCGCCGTCAACCCCAACGCTAAGGATACAAGAGGCACTAGCGGCGCCCCACTTTCTTTAGCCCCCTCTACGACCTCCTCGCCCGCTCGCGATACCTCGAAGCCGAGGCTTTCGATCTCTTCGATCAGCTTGTCTTCCGTTATCGAGTAGGGGTTGTAAACTATCCTCGCCAGCTTCGTCACGGGTGAATAGCGGCACTCGAAAACACCCTTGACCCTCGCCACAGCTGCTTCGAAGCGCGCCGCTTCTTCCTCGCCGACGTCGACGAGAAGCGTGAGCGACCTCTTCTCCACATCGTAGCCGGCGTCCCTGATAGCCCTCGCGACGTCGCGCAGCGTCGCTTTCCGAGAGTCGAACCTAACGAGCGACTCCCCCGTAACCAGGTCTATGTCGATAGAGGCTCCCAGCCCGATCAGCTTCCTCTGGATCGCTACCGAGCAGGCTGGGCAGTCCACTCCTACGACTTTTACCTTTTCCTCGGCTACCGAGCTCATAGCTAAAGCGCCGGCATGCCCCGGGGCCCCAGCTTGAGGTACTTCTCCGGATCGCGCTCAAACGCCCTCTTGCAGTGCGAGCTGCAGAAGTAGTACACCTTCCCCTTGTACACGGCCTTGTGCATGGCTCTTTCCGTATCCACCTCCATGCCGCACACAGGATCTACGGCCTTAGCCATCGTGTTCAGTCGTATATGACGCATTAATATTCCTTCCGCTTCGCCGACTCGGTGCCGCGATATCGCGCGCTCCGTATCCATCGAGCTATGTTGCACGGAAAGACTTTTATATGACATAGTCATAATAGGCTCGTGAAATACGATACGATAGTCGTGGGTGGAGGTGCCGGAGGCCTGGCGGCAGCGTTAACGCTCAAATCCCTTCGCCCCGAGCTCGGTGTGCTTCTCATCCGGAAGGCTAGGAGCCAGACGATATCGTGTTCGTTACCCTTTGTGGCTAACGCGGATGAGATGTTGAAGAGCGCGGGGGTCGACCTGGTCGTCGACGAGGTTGTTGAGATCGATAGGGCAAAGAAGCTGGTGAAGACAGCGGGCGGCAGGGAGTTCGAGTACGGGAAGCTCGTGCTCGCGACCGGCGCAGGGCCCGTGAAGCTGAACATACCGGGCATCGACCTAGAGGGCGTGTACACCGCGTCTACTGAGTCCGACGAGATCATGGTCGTCCACGAGAGCCTCGGTAGAGTGAAGAAGGTGGTCATAGTCGGCGCTGGCTACATTGGCATGGGCTTCGCCGACGAGTTAGCTGACAGCAAGGAGGTTCATGTGGTTGAGGTTTTGGATGAGGTTTTGGCTTTAGCTTTCGACAGGGAGTTCGGGGAGCTGGCGAGGAGGAGGTTGGAGGAGAGGGGCGTGAAGTTCCACTTGAACGCGAGCGTGAGGGAGATCAGGGGTAAAGGTAGGGTGGAGGAGGTGGTCCTCTCGACGGGCGAGGTTATACCGGCTGAAGCGGTCCTCAGC
>Ga0105154_1000214_pt1 | contig 25978 bp, 18 predicted proteins | sample SSWtaG_FD_89672 | JGI IMG/M metagenome (GOLD analysis project Ga0105154, IMG submission 89672) | Hot spring microbial communities from Sandy's Spring West, USA to study Microbial Dark Matter (Phase II) - SSWsed_matched | ecosystem: Environmental > Aquatic > Thermal springs > Hot (42-90C) >... | reverse complement strand
GTCTGCAGTAGCATTAAAAAGGTTTCCTTTAATGGGCTATGGCATACTTCTAAGAACTCAAAGCATCGCGACGCAATAACGCAAAATCGAGCTGGTAGCGTAAAAGGAGGAAGTACACAACACTTGCACGCGAACCCTTAAATCTCGAAGGCGCGCTCTGCACTCTAGAGTGGGGTGCAGGCCAAACAGATTCGTAGCTTGGAGTCGAGATCGGCAGCGAAAGCAATACAGGTAGGCTAGGGGGTCTGTCGCTACGGGCAACGTAAGCCGCTCTACGAGACACGGTACCAAAAGGGCTTCTCACGGACTGGCTGCTGTTCGAAAAATCAAGGCCACAGGGTAGTGGTTGCAGTGGATGCATGACATCAAGTGCGGGCGTTCGAAGCCTCGCTCTTGACCTGCAGCTCGTACAGTCTCTCAGAGACTGTCAAACGGCTTTGAGAAACTCCAGGCTCGAAGGCTCGAGTACAGACCGCAAGCTGGCCTCTATACGCTATTCTGTTGATCTACAGTAGTGCTATCTGGTGCCATCGGTAGTCTAAACTGGCATGTTATCGTGCTTCTTGGGCGGCACTCTGAGCCTGACCTCGCGCTTGGAGAGCAGAGCTTCTAGCGCTCTAATTAGCTTTGGTCTTGTCTCGCTAGGCTCGATAATATCGTCGATGTATCCTCTCGACGCGGCAACGTAGGGGCTTGCTAGTTTCTCCCTGTACTCGCTTGCAAGCCTCTCAAGAACCTTTTCTCTTTCCTCCGGAGTTTTAGCCTCTTCCAGCTCTCTTCTAAAGATTATCTCTGCAGCCTCAAGGGGTCCCATTACGGCAATTTCCGCAGTGGGCCAGGCCACAACGTAGTCTGCTCCGAGGTGCTTGCTTGCCATTGCGATATAGGCACCTCCGTAAGCCTTTCTAACAATGATCGTCAGTTTGGGAACCGTTGCCTCGCTGTACGCGTAGAGAACCTTGGCACCATGTCTTATTATGCCCCCACGCTCCTGCTTCGTTCCAGGTAGGTATCCAGGAACGTCAACAAACGTTACAATTGGTATGTTGAAGGCGTCGCAGAACCTAACAAACCTGGCTATCTTGTCCGAGGAATCTATGTCCAGTACTCCAGCCATAAATGCTGGATTGTTTGCAACGACACCAATAGCGTAGCCGTTGAGTCTCGCAAAGCCCACGATTGCATTTCTCGCCCAGAGCCCGTGGACCTCGAAAAACGAGCCCTGGTCTACGACGTGATCGATCACAGAGTACATGTCGTAGGGCTTGCTCGGATCCTCTGGAACGATGCTATCTAGCTCCCTAGACCTCCTCTCTGGACTGTCTCCTGTATTCTGTCTTGGAGGATCCTCCATATTGTTGCTAGGCAGGTAGCTCAGAAGCCTCTTGATGAGCTCTATTGCGTGCTCGTCGCCCTCTGCAACAAAGTGCGCAACACCACTATAAGATGCGTGTACCCCAGCACCACCAAGCTGAAAGTGATCGACCTCCTCGCCAATGGCCGCCTTTACAACTCTAGGTCCGGTGACGTACATGAAGCCGGATTTCTCAACTATTATTACGAAGTCCATTAGAGCTGGGGAGTAAACTGCACCCCCAGCGCAGGGACCCATAATAGCAGCTATTTGCGGGATCACGCCCGAGGCCGCAACGTTCATGTAGAAGATCTCGCCGTATCCCTTGAGGCTGTCGACCCCCTCTTGTATTCTGGCCCCTCCAGAGTCGTTTAGGAACACTACCGGAGCGCCAACGCTAAGCGCCATTTGCAGGGTTCTGACAATCTTGGAGGCGTGCATCTCTCCAAGAGAGCCTCCCATAAACGTGAAGTCCTGCGCGATAACGAACACCCTGCGACCATTTACGGTACCAAACCCCGTTACAACACCGTCGCCTAGAACCTTTCTCCTCTCCATGCCGAACTCCGTTGCCCGGTGGGTGACAAACATTCCAAGCTCCACAAAACTGTCCGGATCCAAGAGAAGTTCTATTCTCTCACGTGCCGTGAGCTTGCCCCTGGCGTGCTGCTTTTCTACCTCCTCAACACCGCCTCCAAGCCTCGCAATTTCTCTCATTTCCCTCAGCTTCTCGATACCGTAGCCGGAGCCCAAGATTTAATCCCCACGCCACCCTAATTGTTTGGTGTCCTCCGTTGGAGTTGCTAATGGAAGTGCAACGGGCACCTCAATTAGGGTTATAGTCTGATAAGGGGCAATATTAAAATGAGTCGGGAAAGGCTTGCAACAGGCATCGCAGCTTTGTGGATTGTACTGGTTGTCCTGGTATCATCGACAAGCTTTCTAGGAGAGTATGGCGGGTTGGCGCTTTACCTGCTCGTGGGGATTGGAGTGCTGCTTCTAGGATACATGGCAGGGTTGGAGCCCATAGTACAGCTAGCTCTGCTATTGTACCTGGCTCTTTCAAGCTTTCTTCTCGCAAAAACTGGTCCGCCGGAGAATATTCGCGAACCTTACATGCTCATTCTATGCACTCCCATGTTGGTATGTGCAGCATACTCTTGGATTAAGAGACCCAAAGCAAACTAATTTATGGCCTTTTGTCACACTAAAGGTACTAAAAAGCTGGAAGTTAGGGCTCGGCTAGCAGTCGAGACGCAAACTGAGGTGTTCCCGTGCTACTCCCACCGGCGCACCTGGCAGTGCAATCTCTAGGTATAGCCGGCGGTACAGTCACTCGCACACAGGAGCTCGAGGCCGGACTCGTGCTCGCACTTCTGGGCTTTATCCTCACGTTTACAGTTCTGTCTATACTAACCATTACGCTCAAGCTGACATCGATAGCAGTGACGCATCTCAGGAGGCGTGAAAAAGAGGCTACGACAACCAATAGGATCGGGGTTGCGAGGGAGGCTCCAGAGGGGAGGCACCTGCCTAAAGAGCTAATAGCTGCTGCTGTAGCTGGAATTAGCCTGTACCTGAAGGAGAAGCTAGAGCGTACACCACCAGCACCTAAAGAGCGGCGCGTTGACTACTGGACCCTGTCGTGGAGAATGCAGTCTAGCAAGGAACCCGAGGCACTCGAAGCAAGACCGTGGAGAAGGCATAGCGGGTGAAAGGTACATGAGAGAATACAGGGTCAGAATAGGGGGGAACGTGTACACCGTTAGGGTTATTGAGCTTTCACCAGAGAGGTTCAAAGTTGTTGTAGAGGGGGAGGAAGTAGAGGTCGAAGTTGGGCAGACCAGCGGAGCTCAAGTAGAGAAGGGAGCGAGTGTACATGCGAGCCAGAGGGCGGGAGAAAGCACAGCTCTAAAGGCTACGCTACCGACCTCCACTACTACGGCTATACATGCTGTTGATGGGGTGTACACTACAAAGACTACCGTGGTCGAGGCCCCTGTTCCAGGTAAGGTACTAAAGGTTTTGGTCGGTCCGGGAGACATCGTTGACAAAAAAACTGTGCTACTAACGCTAGAGTCAATGAAGATGGAACTAGAAGTGTACCCCCCCAGGAGGGGTGTCGTCAAGGAGGTTCTAGTTAAGCCAGGGGATTTCGTGGAGTCTGGTAGCAAGCTCGTCGTGATGGAGTAGTGCTATGAGTGTGGGAGCTTGGAGGGACTACTAGACGCCATAGTGGGATTCTTCAAGCATACTGGCATGTATAACATCGACCCCCACCAGATGTTCTTTCTCGGAGCAGGTTTGCTTTTCATCTACTTGGCCATAGCGAAGAGGGTAGAGCCTCTGCTCTTACTAGGAATAGGGACGGGCATGGTTCTTGCAAACATTCCACTAGCACATCTGGCCTCTCCCCCAGAAGCTCTTACTCCAGGAGCCCGAGTGACGCTACACGACTTGGTAGAAGGAGGGGCAGGACCCCTGTTCATCCTATACTACATCTTTGTTCAAACAGAACTTGTTCCGCTGTTCATATTCCTAGGTCTGGGCGCGCTAACAGACTTCAGACCTCTGATAGCGCAGCCCTACACGTTCCTGCTTGGAGCTGCAGCCCAGCTTGGAGTCTTTGTTGCAATGCTCGGCGCTCTTCTCATGGGCTTTCGCCTCAACGAGGCTGCAAGCATAGGCATTATTGGTGGTGCAGATGGACCGACGACAATATACACGGCAATAAAGCTCGCACCGTACCTTCTGGGTCCTACTGCACTTGCTGCCTACACTTACATGTCGCTGGTACCTATAATTCAGCCTCCAATAATAAGGCTCTTGCCCAAGAGGCACCGTGCTATAAAGATGAAGCCCCCGCGAGAGGTCAGCAGGCTCGAAGTACTGATGTTCCCCATTCTTCTCATGATTGTTGCAACCCTTCTCGTTCCAAAGGCAACCCCCCTTATCGGTATGCTCGCCCTCGGAAATCTCTTTCGCGAGAGCGGAATAACAGAGGTCGTAGAGAGGCTAAGCAGGACAGCAGCAAACGAGTTCATGAACGTTCTCGTAATAGTCCTTACGGTAACCATAGGCTCGACAATGAGCGTTGACATGATAAGATACTACTCGATGCAAATGGGAATTACAGTAGAAGAGTTCCTGGTAAAGTTTGCCTTGATCTTCCTCTGGGGGCTTTTCGCATTTGCAGTATCGACGATAGGAGGGGTTCTGTTCGGCGAGATGATGTGCATTGTAACAAAAGGCAAGGTCAATCCCATAATAGGCGCAGCTGGAGTCTCAGCCGTTCCAATGTCGGCCAGGGTGTGTCAGAGAGAGGCCCAGCGTGTCGACTCCACAAACTTTATACTGATGAATGCAATGGGTCCCAACGTTGCCGGTGTTATTGGAACTGCAACGGTGGCAGGAATCTACATCGACTTCGTCGAGACGTTCTACACCCAGCCTCCCTACTAGCTGTTAGGTGCGAGCCTCTCTACAGCTCTTATTAGCTTCATTGAGTTGCAGCACAACGAAGTGCGCATGGAGCGATGCGGCCTCGTCTGCCTGCAGGGCTTGCACTTAGAGCGCCAGCCTTGCAGGGCTTGGAGCGGCTCTCTCGTTGCTCGTAGGCCGAGGAGAAGAGCATTCTCGGTAAGCGGTTTTCGAGCTATGAGGCCCCCTAGCAGCAATGGTTTCAACGGAAATCCTAAGAGCTCTTGAGAGCCTGCTCCCCGAGCTCTTTTAATTTGAGTGCCCTAGAAGATCACCTGTTAGCAAAGCTAGGCACAACACCACAGCGATATCCTAGAAGCCCTTCGAACATTGCAAACAAGCTGGTAGTCATGCCGACCTGCAGCAGGTCCTAGGCTTATGCTTGAAGGGAGACTGCCGGGCTCAAATAAAGCTCGTTAACACCACGGCCAGGTGCGTCAAGGACCTTCATAGTGCCTTTCTTCCCAGCGAGGTTTTCAATGGCGAGTCAGGGTTCTTCATCGCAAGTCCAAGCCTTCTGGAATCGCTGCTAGACGGGTGCGCGACAGAGTGCTCGAGGTTTCAGAAGATGTAGCCGAGCTCAGAGCTGTACCTAATAGCATGGCCGGGCTAAGACTTGGAACGAAAGCGACATTGATGGCACGCAAAGTAGGGAGGCAGAGGTGTAGCCGTACTTTGAAGTGGGCTGAACAGGATCTAAATGCCATTAGAAAGGGGAGCGTTGAGGAGGTACAGGAGTGGAACTCGAGACCGTAAGGCAGGTTCTCGAATCTAGGGCACGAGCGTGCTGAGAGAGCTTAGACACAACGCTTTTTTGCTTTTGCATCTTCAAGCGCTAGTATGTGAAGTCTTTGGCTCCAAGCCTAGAATTTTTGAGGAAGTAAAATTAAGGATGGACAGGAAGAAACATAGTGTTGATCCGAAGGTGAGAGGGATGCAGAAAGGAGCGTCAGCACTTGAGTTGCAGGTTGCCGAGGCAAAAAGCAGAGATGTTGGCAGGAAGATAGCCAGAATAAGCAAGAAGGCCATGGATGCTTTGGGGGTTTCCGTTGGAGACTTCATCGAGATCGAGGGAAGGCGTGGTTCCGTTCTGGCACAGGTGTGGCGAGCATACTCTGAAGATGAGGAGACAAACCCCAATATTGTAAGAATTGACGGCTACCTGAGGGAGTCCATTGGAGCATCAATAGGAGATATTGTAGTCGTAAGAAGGGTTCAAGCGGAGCCAGCAGAGAGGGTTGTTCTAGCTCCAACAGTCTCCCTACACCAAATCGGCATGCTCATCAGGATTGACGATCTCGCTGCAATCGTAAAGGAGTACCTTACAAGAAAGCCAGTAAGACGCGGAGAAAGCGTAGTCGTGCCTCTATTTGGTCCGGAGCTTAAGTTTGTTGTTGTCTCTACCCAGCCTACAACAAACGTCTACATAACGGATAGCACTGTCATTCAGCTAAAGGAGGAGGCCGTTCGAGAGGAGGCTGTTGCGAGAGGGGTTCCACGGGTAACGTGGGAGGATATTGGGGACCTCGAGGAGGCAAAGGAGAAGCTTAGAGAAATGATTGAGCTCCCCCTAAAGCAGCCGGAAATCTTCCGTCACCTTGGCATCGAGCCACCAAAGGGAGTCCTGCTGTACGGTCCACCAGGAACGGGCAAGACCCTGCTGGCAAAGGCTCTAGCCAACGAGATAGGAGCGTACTTCATCTCGATTAACGGTCCGGAGATAATGAGCAAGTTCTATGGCGAGAGCGAGCAGAGGCTGAGAGAGGTCTTTAAGGAGGCAGAGGATAACGCACCATCGATCGTCTTCATTGACGAGATCGACAGCATCGCACCAAAGAGAGAGGAGGTTGTGGGAGAGGTCGAGAAGAGGGTCGTGGCACAGCTGCTAGCGCTAATGGATGGACTCAAGGAGAGGGGAAAGGTGGTAGTCATAGGTGCAACCAACAGGCCAGATGCAATCGATCCGGCTTTGCGAAGGCCTGGAAGGTTTGACAGGGAAATCGAAATCCGTCCTCCAGACGGAAGAGCCAGAAAGGAAATCCTGCTCGTACACACGAGGAACATGCCACTAGCAGATGACGTGAACCTGGAAAAGCTGGCTGACATCACGCACGGCTATACGGGAGCAGACCTTGCAGCACTAGTTAAGGAGGCTGCAATGCACGCTCTACGAAGGTTTATGAAGGACAAGAAGATCGACTGGAAGAGGCCGATAAGCAAAGAGGTGCTAAAGGAGCTCAAAGTCACGTTTGCAGACTTTACAGCTGCAATGAAAAGCGTACAGCCATCCCTGCTAAGAGAAATTTACGTTGAGGTTCCAAGCGTCAGGTGGAGCGATATCGGGGGGCTGGAGGAGGCCAAGCAGGCCCTACAGGAGGCCGTGGAGTGGCCGCTAAAGTATCCGGAAGTCTTCGAGAAGATGGGCATATCGCCACCCAGAGGCATACTGCTGTTCGGACCGCCGGGAACGGGCAAGACCCTGCTGGCAAAGGCCGTTGCAACCGAGAGCGAGGCAAACTTCATTGCCGTTAGGGGACCGGAAATCCTGAGCAAGTGGGTCGGAGAGAGCGAGAGGGCCATTAGAATGATATTCAGAAGGGCAAGACAGGCCGCACCAGCAGTCGTGTTCTTTGACGAGATAGATGCAATCGCTCCCGCAAGAGGCTACAGACATGATACGAGTGGCGTTACAGATAGGATTGTTAACCAAATGTTGGCAGAGATGGACGGCATTCAGCCACTGATGAACGTTGTTGTGATAGGCGCTACAAACAGGCCCGACATTCTAGATCCTGCGCTACTAAGGCCCGGCCGCTTCGATAGACTGGTCTACGTGCCACCTCCAGACAAGAAGGCAAGACTCGAAATCCTCAAGATACACACGAGAAAAGTCCCGCTAGCAGATGATGTCGACCTGGAAAGGCTTGCCGAGCTAACCGAAGGCTACACTGGAGCAGACATAGAGGCTCTAGTTAGGGAGGCTGTTTTCACAGCCTTGAGAGAAAGGCTAGAGGCAAGACCGATCGGCATGAAATACTTCCTGAAAGCAATGGAGAGGGTCGGACCGAGTCTTAGAAAAGAGGATATCGAAAGGTACAAGAGGCTTGCAGACGAGCTCAAGCGCATGATTGTGGGCTAGATCCCCCTTCTCTACACCGAGCGCGCCTAGGCGTTTAATCGATCGCGTAGCTAGTATAAAGTCCTAGTGTCATTTAGTTAAGCATTGATGTGTTAGATGTGAATGCTAACAACTATGGTGGAATAGGGGGTTGAAATGCAACTTACAAAAGAGGCAATAGAGAAGCTCGCGCTAAGAGCTCTAGAGGAGAGGAGCAGGCTGATTTCTGATGAGTTCAAAAAGCTCCTGAAGAAGCTTAGAGCAGACATGAAGGTCGCGCATGCAAGAAGGCACAGGAGAATGCTTGTAGTATCTGGAGGGTCGGCAGAAAAGCAGGGAATTCTAGCAGCCTACGCTGTGCAAAGAATTGGGAAGCTGATGGGAGAGCGGGCGGAAGGTCCCATTAGGATACTGTACATGTACCATGACGAGTTCGATACCTCGAGGCTTAGAAAGGAGACCTTCAAGGCCTACATGAAGGCGCACGCCAGTAAGAAGTCTCTTGGAATAGAGAGAACCATCGACGTTTTCGAGAAGACAGACCGGTACCTCGGAACGACATTCGAAATTCTGGTTTTGGACTTAAACGACGACCTAAAGCCTAATGACATTGGAAGGCTTGCCGAGGTAGTTCGCGGTGGAGGGCTTATAGTCATGCTGGTGCCGCCATGGAGCGAGTGGGATAGGAAGCTGACAATATTCAAGCAAAAGCTGCTGGTGCCAGGCTGCAACGAGCCGAGGCACGTTTTCATATCGTGGTTTAAGATGAAGCTTCTAAAAAGCAACGGAATCTACATCTACGATGCCGGTCAGGACAAACCAATCAAAAAGCCGGTGGTGAGGAAGCTAGAGCAGACCTCTAGGGAGGAGGAGCGATGGGAGCCTCGGGGATCGGTCTTTCCAGAAGCTCTCTACGAGATGACTTTAACAAGGGATCAATACGAGGCAGTAAAGCTTCTAGAAACGCTCGTGCCAAAACCCAGAAACGGGAAGAAGACTGTTATTGTGATAACGTCTGATAGAGGGAGGGGAAAGTCCTGTGCCGTTGGAATAGGCCTCGTGGGAATTGCCGAGGCCCTGAAGCCCTACAAGCACAAGGTCAGAATTCTTGTAACGGCACCTTCACCGACAAACGTTCAGTCGCTGTTCATACTAGCAAAAAAGGCTGCGGAGACTATAGGGCACAAGATTCGCATGATAGAAAGGGAAGGCAGCATCATAGAGCTTACTGGACCCCATTACACCATTGAGTACTGGGAGCCCATAGTCATACCAAAGCTAAAGGGTGATGTCGTGGCCGTTGACGAGGCCTCGGGTATTCACGTACCTCAGCTAATGCGAATATACGATGCACACGATAGACTTGTTTTTACTGCGACGATACACGGCTACGAGGGCGCGGGTAGAGGCTTCTCTATTCGATTTCTCGGTGCCTTGAGGCAGGATCCCAGAGCAGACCTCAAGACTCTAGAGCTCAAGACCCCTATAAGGTATGGTGCAGACGATCCCATTGAGAGGTGGCTTTACGATACTCTGCTCCTCGATGCCGAGCCTGCCCACTTAGACGAAGAGGACTTGAAGGCCATTAGCGAAGGCGTGTTGAGGTACGTGAGGCTCGACCCCCACGAGCTGTTCACAGAGGAGAAAGAGGAGCTTCTGAGACAGCTTTTTGGAATTTACGTACTAGCGCACTACAGAAACCAGCCCGACGACCTTGGACTCCTTGCCGACGCACCACACCATCTCATAAGAGCTGTCGTCCTGCCCAGCAGCAAGGTCGTGTGCTCGCTTCAAGTTGCAGTTGAGGGTGGGCTCGACAGCGGTATGGTGGACTCTTTGCTCAGAGGAAACAAGATGCCGGGCAACATCATTCCAGACAGACTTCTAAAGCACCTCAGGATAAGAGAGATCGGCTCCCTCAGAGGCTACAGGATAGTCAGAATTGCTACACACCCTCAAATTCAAGGTAGGGGTATAGGCTCGTTCGCCATGAAGAAGCTCTACGAGGAGGCAAGGGAGGAGGGCATGGACTGGATTGGTAGCGGGTTTGGAGTAAACTACCAGCTCCTCAAGTTCTGGGTCAAGAACTCGTTTGTCCCGCTACACATGAGCCCCGATAGAAACCCTGTTAGCGGCGAGTACACAGTGATCGTCTTAAACCCTATAAGTAGTACTGCGAGAAGAATAGTCGAGTTGGGCAGAAGAGTGTTTTTGAGAAAGCTTCTCAAGAGCTTGCGCGACGTCTATCGAGATCTCGAAACGGACGTTGCACTGCTAATCATCAAGAGCATTGGAGGCATCGATAGTGGCGAGCTGAGGCTCTCTCCCATCGATGTTGATAGGCTTTGGATTTATGCCTTTGGACCCATGACCTACGAGGCCTTGAGTGACGTGATGTACGAAATTGCAATGCACTACTTTACAAGCTACGGTAAAACGCGCATTTCGCTTTCAGAGAAGAAAGAGTGGGTTCTGCTGGCCAAGGTTCTACAGTGCAAGCCGTGGGAGCAGGTTGCCAAGGAGATCGGAGAGGGCGAGACCAAAACGATGTTTCTGCTCAAGGAGGTGGCACAGGAGATTGCTAGAGTGTACTTCGGAAGGGACTACTTATCTGAAGTCGGACTCGCTCTCGAGGGAGAAGAGGGCGATGGCCAAGAGCTCTGGAGGGCCTAGCGTCGGAGACCCTGTGCTCATTCTCCTGCCGGATGGCTCTAGAAGGGTCGTGGTTTTGTGCGAGGGAGGGAAGACCGAGACTAAGTACGGCATTGTCGAGCACGATAGCATTCTCAAGGCGGGATGGGGATCGCAGATTAGAACGAGTAGTGGTATGACCGCTTGGATTTTAAAGCCGAGCATTTACGACCTTCAGCTCTACTTTGCAAGAAGAGCAACACAGGTTATATACCCCAAGGACTCGAGCTTCATGGTAACGCTTTCCGGTATCAGAGCAGGCTCTAGAGTTGTTGAGATTGGAACCGGCTCCGGTTTTTTGACAATGATGCTCGCATGTGCGGTGTGGCCCACTGGGAAGGTCTATACGTTTGATTGCCGCAGGGAGAGCCTCGAGATTGCAAAAGAGAACCTAAAGCTGATCGAGTGTGCCAGCGTTGTGGAGCTCTACGAGCTTGATGCTAGAACGGGAATTCCGGTCGAAGGTGTCGATGCGGTCTTCGTAGACATAGCTGATCCGTGGAACGTACTAGAGCACGCTTACACGTCGCTTCGCGATAGCGGATCCCTTGTCGTTTTCGTTCCAACAGTCAATCAGGTTATAAAGCTCTTGAGAGAAAACTCCAACAAGAGGCTCTTCGGCGACACAAGAGTCTTCGAGATCGCTCTACGAGAGTACCAGCCTGAGGCCGAGGCTCTTAGGCCCTATACAACGCAGGTCGCTCATACAGGCTACATTCTGTTCATGCGAAAGGTGCAAGCACGGCACTCTTATTAGCGTCTTAAGCTCTAAACTAAGACCGCAGCTCTGGGCAGCACGCCCGTTAGAGGTGCATGGGTTGAGCCGCGAGTTTGCAGAGGTCGCAAACCTTCTAATAGAGTTCGACAGGACCGTTCGAGCCATTGCTGAGAGAAAGTCCGAGGAGGCATCGAAGCTCCTTGAGGAGGCCGATAGGCTAGCCGAGCAGCTTAGAGCTAAAGTAGACGAGATCGAGAGGGAGATCGAGAGGGAGATTGGTGCACAGGTAGAAGAGCAGAAGAAGCAAATTGAAAGGGAGATAAAAGAGAGAGAGCACAAAATGCTCGAGGAGATAGAGGAGAGGGCAGAAAGGAACTACGAGAGAGCCGTTAGCGAAACGATCAAGCAGATGCTAGAGGAACTTGCAGGGTGAGAGCACTTGCTTTCGGAGCTAAAAAGCGCGCCGAGACTAAGAGCGTTCAGGTCTAGACTGCTGAGCAGACAGAGAATTCAAGACCTAGCTAGAGTCGAGGGTCTGGAAGAGCTCGTCAGGCTGCTGAAGGACTCGAGGTACGCAAAGTACGTAAGCAGTGCATCGCGCCTAGAGGAGCTAAGCTCGGGCATAACGCAGTGCTTTCTAGACGACGTTGAACACCTAAAGAGGGTTTGCGGTGGAGTAGCGTACACGCTAATCAACATGTTGTCCTGTGTCGACGTCGTGAAGACGATCTTCAGCATAATCAGGGCGATCTACTTTGAAGGGGCCAGTGGGCTAAAGAGAATTCCGAGCTATAGGCTTTATGGCGAAGCTAAGACCGTCTACGACTACCTTGCTCAGCAAGCCTACGAGGATAGAGAGAGGAGGAGCGTGAGAGCACTAGTCAAAAGAGTTGCCGACTCCATAAGAGAGCCCGTGATTAGAGAGGCGCTCATCCAGTCGGTGGCAAAGCTCGAGTCTACAGAGGATCCCAACGTTATCGAAGTTGCGACAGCAACGCTTTTGGCCCAAAGGCTCCTGGAGGCAATTCCAAGAGATGGCATAAGGCTCTCGGTGCCCATAGAGAAAATGGTCGTGCCCTACATAGACTACCTGGTGGTGCAGTCGCAAGCAAATCTCCTGCTCTTGAAGAGGGTTGAGAGGGCTCTCGTGGAGATCGCACTAAAGGCAGCATCGCCCAAAGTAGCAGAGGCGATATCGACGTCCATTTCGACGGGCTCTGCACTGGTTCTCTACCAAGCCCTTGCCAGAGCCCATGGGCTGCCTAGCGTGAAGCTGGAAAGCGAATCGCAGGCAGACGAGATAGTGTACAGAGGCATTTTCAGGAGGATTCGAAGCGATGCGGAGCTTGCATTTGCATCCTACCCATTCACTCCAGCACTAGGAGTAGCAGCGTACTTTCTAGCATATATCGAGTACAGGGATCTAATGAGCATTCTGGCCCTAAAGCTGACTGGAGCTGAGGTAGGCGATCTCTCTACAGTTCTGATTGCAGCTTAAGGGGAGGACTTTAAAGCAAGAGACAAGCCTTGCCTAGCCAGACGCGCCTTTTACACTTAAATCCTACCGCACAAAGTAGTTCTAACTTGCGCGCGTGTTCGAGGATCGTCTAAGCGAGGGTCATGCTATTGGAGGGTGAAGACTTTCTCTACCGGCTGTTTAAGCCTCGAAGCGTCGCCGTTATTGGAGCATCACGAAACCCAGCTAAGGTGGGGCATTCGGTACTCAAAAACATTATCGAGAGCGGCTTTAAGGGTAGAGTGTATCCCGTCAACCCGACTGCTACCGAGGTTTTGGGACTAAAAGCCTATAGCTCTGTTCTAGACGTTCCCGAGCCTGTCGACCTGGTTGTAGTTGCAATTCCAGCCGAGAAGGCTGTTGATGCGGTAAGGGAAAGCGGGGAAAAGGGCGTAAAGTTCGCTATTGTAATTTCTGCGGGATTTCGAGAGACAGGCGGTGAGGGCGCTACCAGAGAAGCGATGCTTGTAAAGGTGGCAAGGGAGCACGGTGTAAGGCTCTTGGGTCCGAACTGTCTGGGTCTAATCGATACGTACACCCCACTAAACGCTGCCTTCACGGCAAAAAAGCCACTCAAAGGCAAGCTTGCATTGGTCTCTCAAAGTGGCGCTCTCATAACGGCAATTCTAGACTGGTCCCTTAAAGCTGGAATAGGCTTTTCTAAGGTAGTCAGTCTCGGCAACAAGGCGGATTTGGACGAAGTAGACTTTCTAAAGGCTTTAGCACACGATGACAGCACTAGAGTGATACTATTGTACGTCGAGGAAATCAATAGAGGCAGGGACTTCGTTAGTGCAGCTCAGAGAGCCTCCAAGATCAAGCCAATTGTGGTGCTAAAGGGCGGAGTAACGGAGGCTGGAGCGAGGGCTGCCGCAAGTCATACGGGTGCAATTGCAGGTAGCTTTAGAGTGTACGAAGCGGCATTTAGGAAGGCTGGAGTGATCTACGTGGAGACCGTTGAAGAACTCTTTGACCACGCTCTTGCACTTAGCATGCAAGGCTTGCCATCAGGCAATGGCGTTGCTATTGTCACCAACGCGGGAGGTCCTGGAATACTTGCAACAGACTATAGTGCGCTGAGAGGGCTTAAACTTGCCAGACTATCGAGCGCTACCGTTCAAAGGCTTAGAGAGCTACTGCCGCCTGAAGCAAGCACTCACAACCCTATTGACGTTCTTGGAGACGCTAGAGCAGAAAGATACGAGGGAGCCCTGAGGGCATTACTTGAGGATCCTAGTGTTGGTAGTGTAATTGTAATATTGACCCCGCAAGCAATGACGGAGCCCGTTGAAACTGCTAGAGCCATTATCCAACTGAACGCGATCTACCCGACAAAGCCTATCGTAGCAGTGTTTATGGGTGGAGAAAGCGTCGAGGAGGCCTCAAAGCTCCTACTTAGACACGATATTCCGTGCTTTGACCTCCCAGAGAGAGGGGTTAACGCCACTCTCGCACTCTACAAGTACGCTCAGCTAAGGGAGGCGATTGAGGCGCTTAGCAAGGAAAGGCCGGTAATCTATCCGGTTAGCCGCGAGCAGGCACTGAGGGTGATAGAGAGAGCCTTGAGCGAGAACAGAGTTGTTCTGCTGGAGCACGAGGCGTTAGAGGTGATGAGAAGCTATGGAATCTCCGTGCCCAAAACCATACTTACCACCGGCGAAAGTGAGGCCGTTGAGGCAGCAGAGAAAATGGGCTTTCCAGTAGTGGTAAAGATCTCCTCTCCGCAAATTCTGCACAAGACGGATGTAGGTGGGGTAGTGGTGGGGCTGAACTCTCCCAGCGAGGTTAGAGAAGCGTATAGAGAAGTGCTCTCGAGAGCGAGAAAGCATGCCCCCTCGGCTAGGATCCTTGGTGTCATAGTTCAAGAGATGGTTCCCAAAGGGAGGGAGGTAATCGTTGGTGCCATAAGAGATGCTAGATTTGGCCACATGATAATGTTTGGTGCAGGTGGCGTTTATGCCGAGCTCTTAAGGGACACATCATTTAGGCTAACACCGCTAGTGCCAAGCGAGATCAAGTCCATGATCGGAGAGACCAAAGTGTTCGAGCTCTTAAAGGGCTATCGTGGCGAACCACCACACGACCTGGAGTGTGTCGAGGATGTGGTTTCCAAGGTAAACCAGCTCGTCACGGAGAACGACATCATAGTGGAAATGGACATCAATCCACTCTACGTTTACGAGAAGGGCAAAGGTTGTATAGCACTTGATGTAAAAGTGGTATTAGAGCCCTCTAGGGGTTGATTTTAGTGAAGCCCTCAGTGTACCTAGCCGGGCTGGAGTATAGCGGCAAGACCCTTATAGCGTATGGGTTGGTAAAGAAGCTAAAGCAAAGCGGGGTGAACATCGGATACTTTAAGCCCGTAGCCGTTGCTAGGAAAAAGCTAGAGCACAAGAAGCCCGTCGATCCGGATGTTTTGGCACTAAAGGAGGCTCTAGGAGTAGAGTTTTCAGAGGAGTTACTATCACCGGTTGTCCTTTCGGAAACATACCTTGACCTGCAAGACGAGGCGCTAGGCTATAGAGAACGCATTATCAAAAGCTACCAGGAGTTGTCGGCTCGATACGATGCCATGGTAGTTGAGGGGCATCAGGGCCCTGAGGCGCTTGTCACGCTAGGGCTTAGCGCACCTCAGGTCGCTAAGCTGATCGATTCCACGTTAACCCTGGTGATTAGATGCAGTAGCGAGCCCATTATCGATAGAATTGTCGATAGAATTGTGCTTTACGAGAGATTTGCAAGCTCGTTTGATGCCAAGCTCTTTGGTGTGATATTGAACGCTGTTCGATTCCAAGACCTAGAGAGGCTTAGAGAAGCTATCGTACCGAGAATCGAGGCTCTTGGAGTCAAGGTTCTTGGCGTCGTCCCCGAAAGTTCTAGCTTTTTCGCACCTACAGTAAGAGATGTTGCAGAGGCCCTTGATGCTAGGATTCTGACGGGCGATATCGGTCTCGATGGGCTAATGGAGGACGTAGTTGTGGGTGCAATGGGCCTAGAGGCAACAACAAGGTGGGTAAGGCGAGCTACGAACGCAGCTCTCGTAACAAGTGGTGATAGAACTGACGTAATACTGCAGGTGCTAGAGCTTAGGCCTAGTGTTGTCGTTCTTACGGAAAATCTATACCCGTCTGCTCAAGTGCTAGCCAAGGCTAGGGTGCTTGGTATTCCAGTGTTGCTAGTTCCACACAGTACCTACGAGGCCGTCGAGATGCTAAAAGAAGCTCAGAGAATGATTGCATCTATGTCGCTAAGGGTTAAGGAGAGGGCTATATTGAGCGCTCTTGAAAAGAGTCTCGACTGGAAGAGCTTCGCGAGCTTGCTTGGAATCTGAGCTCTGTTCAACCTGCTCGTGCGTTCCGACAACTTTTATAGAGAGTCTGGATCAAAAACAACGCTTAAGCATTAATTCCGATAGTGTCTGCTCGTGGCTGGAGGTGCCTGCCAATGCCCGTAACTAATCCAGAGCTTGTTGCTATCGCATCGAAACGCATTCTAGACAAAACTGTGTGCAGAAAGTGCGGGGCACTAAATCCTCTTGGTGCAAAAAAGTGTAGAAGGTGCAAGAGCAGGAACCTAAGACCAAAGAAGAAACTTGGCTTCAAAAAGGGCTAGCACTCCCTCTAGCGCATAACGTTCTGCATTCAATCAGTACCGCTAGGGGGATCTACGTTAGCAGTCCGGCTGTTTTCAGTATTCTCTCCATGACGGGGATGCTGTCTTCGCTGAAGCACCTTAAGTACTCTTCGATGGCTGCGCGTCTAATTAAGTGCTTAATGCTGCTGGCAATCTCAGCTAGCTCCTCGAGGTGCTCATCTGAAATCATTGCAGCTCTAGCCTTTAGCAGTACCTGTTGATCTAGAGTAACACTCTCGAACGCCACTCCTCGAACGTTCCACTTGCAGAGCTCGTCTAGGAACTGCTCTGGCATTTCGAACTCCATGACATTAGTATAAAACTCTATGGAAAACCCCTCTGGGACTACGAGCCTTGGCGTTCCGGCCCACGTTCTCTCAAACTCGAACCCGTTATCTTTGGCATAGCTTTCGTAAGCCTCCTCATCAATGAGTGGGTTTGGTTTAATGGCAAACAGATCCAGATCGTCGTGCTCGACTTTAGACTTCGTGTAAAGCGAGAATACGACATCGCCTATCACGACAAACTCGAAACCAGCATTGGAAAGCGACTCTATGTGACCTAGCAGTTCATCGAACCTGAGTCCACTCAAGCATTTCACCCTTCTCAGCAGCCTATAGGGTTTAAAGGTGAGGCAGCGAAAATATAAGGGTTACCCGCCTGCCTCCTCGAAACCAGAGGCAGCACGCGAGAAGGCAAACCTTTATTGTGTCTATGTCTAAATAAAAACTAATAGTATCTTGCTGAGCCGGGGTGGCCGAGCGGTCTAAGGCGGCGGGCTGCAGATGCCTCTGCACTAGAGAGGAGCCGTCGGAAACCCGCTATTTCGCGGGTTCGAATCCCGCCCCCGGCTCCATGGAAGATACACTTGAACCTTCAAGCTCTTCTTACCTCTTCTCTTGTCTTGCCTGCTGTTTTAACGACTTGTACACCACTCTCAAAATCCTCTCTATGTCGCTACTATTCCTCCTTCTATTGTGCGCTGGTGGCGCTCCCTTAATTTCCACTAGCGTTACTTGAGAGTCTGATTGCTCGCCGAGAATTTCATTGAGTCTTATCTCCTCGACTATGCCCTCGCTTGGATCTACAATGAAACTTGGAGTCTCAGCCAGAATCTTGTCTTGGCTCATTACAGCCCCCCCGACAGCTACTAGTGGCAGCCTGTTTTCTATGCTCCTCGCCTCCAAGAGCCTCTTTACTCTCAGGTCGAAGTGTGGGTATACTCTAAGAAATGCTAAAAGTGCTGTTGCACCTCTGAGCAGAAGCCCCCTGGCTATTTCTGGGTAGTAGAGGTCATTTTCTGCAAGAAGTCCAAAGCTCTCCTTGATGCTGACCACCGTAACGCTCTTTCCACTTGTAAACCCGTACTCCTCGTCTTCAGGGTTTAATGCAATCTTTCTGTACTTGGCTAGCAGAATTCCCGTAGGAGAGACTGCAAGTGACGTGAGAAAGGTTCTCGGACCTGCCCTCTCTATTATAGGGCCCGTTATTATGAAGAGGCCTTGCGTTGCAGCCAGATTTAGCAGGAGGCTTACAGTAGAGCCCAGAGGTATCTTCTCGGCTTGATTTCGAATTACAATGCTGCACTGCGAGGGCTGAAAAAACGAAAGAACGGGGCCGTGGTTGAACATTCCCGGTAGAATAGTCACCGTGGCACCCTTTTCTCTCGCTTCTCTTACCAGCCTCTTCACTTTATCCAAATTGTGCTTTTTGGCGTTGAGCTTGAAGGCAGTGTGAACAATTGCAACCTTCACGCCGATCATTCCTCCACTAGTGATAACCTGCTTTTTGGAGGATAAAGATTTAGTATCGAAGATATTTCCTCGTAGAGATCTCTCAGCACGTGGTTGTATTCTTCCTTGCCCTCTGCTATTAGATCCATCTTTTCCTCGAGAGCTCTCGTTCTCTCCTCACTTACCATTTTTTCGAAGTTTCTCGTAAGGTAGGAGTACACTTCGACTCCAAGCTTTGTTGGCACGAGCCTCTTGACCTTTCTAGACTCGATAACGTACCCTCGCGTTAGTAACTTGCTGATTATAGTAGCGTACGTGCTCGGTCTCCCTATCCCCTTCTTCTTCATGAGCTCTACGACGTCGCCTTGAGTGTATAGTGGCACCACTCTAACGTCTCTCGCGTCGACATTCACTATCCTATAGGTGTCGGGGTGCACATGCTTTTCGATTCTAATGTTTAAGTAGACCTGCAGGTAACCGGGTTCAACTACTCCAGTGTACTGCTGCCTTTCCACCTCCTTGCCTGTTGGAAGCTCTACTCTCAAAACCTGCTTTCTAACCACTGCTTTGCTCATTTGGGAAGCAATAAACCTTCTAAATATCATGTCGTACAGCCTGAAGTGGTCTCTTGTAAGGGCTCTTGGAAGCTCCAGCTCCCCGCTTAGAATGAGGTTTTTAAGCTGTATCGAATCTACTGGCTTTGTCGGTCTAATAGCCTCATGGGCCCCTCTCTCACCCCACCTTCTGGGTGCAAACTCTTTTTGAGCCTTCTTTTCCCCCAAAAGGCCCACAAGGTAGTCTCTCGCTACGGCTATGCCGACATCAGAGACTCTAGTACTATCCGTTCTATGATACGTTATCAAGCCCAGCTCGAAAAGGTCCTGTGCAAGCCTCATTATCCGTGGAGCCGAGAGTCCCAACACTCTTGAGGCTTCGCCTAGCATCGAGTCTGTAGTGTAGGGTGGTGGAGGAGGAATCTCCTCTACCACAATCGCTTCTTCTACTATCTTGACGCTCTCTCCTAAAAGCCTCTCTTTCGAGAGCTTTCCTCCAAGCTCGTCTTCGCTTACAACGAGCTCGAACTCTCTGGCATTCGCGAGTTTTAGCCTGTAAAAGGTCTTCTTGTTCCTTCTGTTCTCGTTGTACCTCTCGATAATCCATCCCAGAACGGGTGTCTGCACCCTGCCTGCACTCAGGTTTCTGTTCTCCTTCTCGCAGGTCTCGGAGTCCCCAATGTATTTCTCACAGTAGTCCTTCCAGAAGCTTCTCCAAAGTATGGGTGAAAGAGTGAATCCAATCCACCGATCCTCTATTCTCCTGACAAGCTGTGCCTCGACAAGAGGCTTCGAGAGGTCCCTGTAGTTTTGCAGCGCATTCAGCACGGCTTTTCTAGTGACCTCGTGGAACTCTACTCTCACGATTTTCCTTGCAAAAGGCCTCAACAGCGATGCCAGGTCCCATCCTATCTTCTCTCCCTCAGTATCCGGGTCCGTTCCTATCATTACGATATCGGCTTCGATTGCAAGCTCTCTTAGCGCTTCAATCACTCTCGCGCTGTCAAGTATCAGCCTGCTACCACATCTAGGGCACGTTTCAACAGATTCAACTGTCTGATGCTTACATACCTGGCACTTCTTTATTGAAGTGTAAAATGGTAGAAAGCTGTACGGCCTCTTGTCGCCTTCGAAGAAGATTCCAACACCATAGAGAAACTCATCGTACTTGAACGCATGCCTGTAGCCCTCGCCCTCGTCAATGACTAGATCCTTTACGTGTCCTCCTGAAGAGGCAACAATAAGCTGGAGATTGCCCATTGAAACCTCGTAAGCTCTCAACGCTTCATTCACTATTCTCGTGCTCGGTCTACCAAAGAAGCTCGCAATAGTTTTAGCCTTCGTTGGAGACTCTACGACCAGGAGGGCCGTTTTAACCAGGTCCTCCACTCTAGCCTTCAGCTCCCCTCGCAAGACCATTAGAACCCTTCTTCTATCCTCGTCAATGGCTTTCAGCAGTCTCTCGAGTTCACCGGTTCTAAGCAGCACTTTAAAGTCGCTCCACTCTGCCTCTTCGACATACCACTTCATTCGTGATACCACGCTCTTGAAGAGACGCTCGTCGTCAACAATTACAACAGAGAGTCCCTGTGTCAGCCCGCCTGCATAGAGCCTGCTCGTTCTACCGCTAGCCTGAATGTACGTCATCACGTCTGGTATGTAGATGTAGAGCTTGCCGTTTTCCTCTTTGATTGCAATTTCGGGAGAGAGTCTAAGCGCGTTCACGACCTTTGGCTTCTTTAGAGCCTCTCGAATAAAGGACGCTGCACCGTAAAACGCTCTCTCTACGTCCCCCTCGGGTGCCGCTCCCTCTCTAAGCTTTTGGGCCAAAACCTGAAGCGCTGCGGGGGAGAGTCTCCTCAGAATGCGCCTTATGTTCACCATGTAAGCTCTGGCTTTATCTCTTTCATCCTCGGGTGCAGCCTCTGCAAGAATGCTCAGCATTCTAAACACGTTAATTGGATGCGGCTCTTCGAACGAAAGCGAGAACTTAAACCTAGGAACACCAACGAACACAGCGTACCTCACGAGCCATGGAAGGTCTAGCCCTCTAACCATTACTCCGTAGTAGACTGCAACACCGACTAGAACGTCGACCTCTCTATCAACGAACCTGTCTAGGGCCTTCTGGTTCTTTGCGTGAAAAGCTTCAGCCCTGATGCCCTGCTCTCTAAGGAGCTCTGCAAGAGCCTCGGCGTACTCGACTCCCTTATCGACTGGAACGTAAACGAGCCCCCCTCTCCCAAGCCCCCTCACAATTTCGACTAGGATCCTCTCTGGTGTTTCGTTACTGCTAACCACATAGTAGGCGTCTTTTATCTTCCTAAGCATTTCACCTCTGCTTCCAGCCTGAAAGCCAAGAAGCTCCCTGAAGAGCAAGACCCTGGGGCCTCTTGGCCTCCCCGTTGCACTACTCACCACAAGCGATACTCCAAGACTCTCTCTCTTCTTCCCAATTTGCTTGGTCAGCTCCCTTAGCCTTCCATAAAGGCTCTCTATCTCCTCGACCCGCTCCACCACGGTCTCTCCACTCAATAGCGATGCCAGCCTTCTTCTAATCATAATTGCTTGCTGCCCCCTATCGATGTCATCATCGTCAAATCCCAGAGTGTAGAGCAGTGCTAGAATGCTCCTCCCACTCTTAAGAACGGCATCAACATCGTCCACAAACACGAACCTGAATCCTATGGAGGCTAGGGTCTTCCAGTTCTTTATCATGAATCGCGATGTCGTGATTAGAATGTCAAACTCTCCCTTCGCGATCCTCTCGAGAGCATCCCCCCTCTCCCCCTTTTTCATTCTTGCGTGAATTGCAAGAACCCTAGCGCTAGAGCCTACCCTCACCTTCATGTCGTAAAGCTTATCGGCCGCCTGTAAAACGAGCGGAGTCGTCGGTAGAACGACATACGACTTTTCGCCTTTGGCTGCTAGAAAAAGCGATAAGACCAGGCCGAAAACGGTCTTGCCAACGCCTGTCGGTGCGATAATAGAAAAGCTCTTTCTGGAGAGAACCCTTCTGGCCCAGGTTTTCTGCGCACCCCATGGGGGGCTGCCAACAGCCTTTTCGAAGAGCCTTTCGAACTCCTCGAGCTCTCTCTCGACTTCAAGATGTCCTTTTAGCAAATCCAGCTTTCTATCCTCGCTAAGAGCTTCAAGAAGCTCTCGTGGCGTAAGCTCCCTTTCTCTCGCCTTTGGAAGACACTTCCTGCACGCTAGCCCACGTAGGAGCCTGCCGTCGTCGATGTGCCCCTTGCAGTTTGGACACTCGCCTACGTACACCACTCTGCTTTCCAAGATGCCTTCCTCCAGGAGGATCGTGAGAGAAAAAGCCTCAGCATAAACCTTTAGGTCATCACCGGTTCGTTCGGCTATCAGATCCCGGATTCCTCTTCACGGGCTTCAGGAACGTCACAAACTTTTTTACCAATACCCCAATATATTGCTTCGACTGGCTGGGGTGGTGCTAGTAGGCGCTAGAGAAGTGCGCGCCCAAGAGATGAGCCTCTTGAGAGACGCTGGTAAAGGAGGGCTCGTAGGGCTCTACCCAGTAAGGGCTGTCTTCAAAGACCCCATCCACGTGATTATTCCAGTCAACGAGCTCGAGTACAAAATCGTAAGCCACCCGATATTCCTAAGGCTCCACGGAATCAAGCAGCTAGGCTTTTCGTTTTTGGTTTACCCGCAGGCAAAGCACTCTAGGTTCGAGCACTCTTTGGGCTCAATGCATGTTGCCTACCTGATGGCCGAGTCCTTCAAGAGAAATTGTCCAGAGGCTTTAGGCGAGCTCGTCGCAAACGGATCCTACGAGGCGTTCGTTCAGCTTGTAAGGCTCGTTGGACTCCTGCACGATATTGGTCACCTTCCATACAGCCACGCAACAGAGCAGGCTATAGAGGAGGCCTATAGGAGAGGCATTCTCGAAGGCTCTTTAAAAAGCTTTTTCGCGCAAATAGTGCAAGTCGAAAGCAGAAAGTTGCATGAGGGGATCACCTGCTGGATTTTAAGAAGGTTGCTAGCTAGAATTGCAGACACAATCTCTCTTGAAGCGGAGCGTGCTCGCGAGATCGAATCGCTGTTTGATGCTGTGCTTCACAGCCTATGCGGCACCGGTAGTGGAGCTTGGACTGGGCTTTTCACGCAGGAGGCTATTAGGCTATCACGCACCCTAGTTTCTGGACAGATAACAGATGCCGACAGAATGGACTATCTAGTGAGGGACGCTCACAACACCGGAGCCACCTATGGTAGCATTGATATAAGCAGGCTTGCAAGCAGCATCTTCCTGAAGAAGAGGGAGGGCAGCAGAGCGCTCGAGCTCGTGTATCCAGCCAAGCTCATTTCCAATATCGAGGAGCTCTACTTCTCGCGCTACATGATGTACAAGTGGGTGTACTTTCACCACAAGGTCAGCAGTATAGAGCTAACCTACAGGCACCTTCTTGAAAAGATAGCCAAACAGTGGAGCGCGCTAAGGGACTCCATTAGCACGCTGCTACCCTCGCCACCAGAGTCTTTCTGGGACGTTTTCCATCCAGAGAGCATATGGAGGTACACTGTCGACTTAAATGTTCCAGTTGACGACGCTCTTGTTGAGAGCCTAGTGAAGATCGCGTCCAACAGCGCAAAAGACCCGGTGTTGAAGTCCTGGACGAGATTTCTATTTGAGCGGAGAACGCCGTTCATTTCCTTGACGAAGCGGCAGGAGGTTCTTCTCACGAGGCTTGCGAGGGTATTCAGAGAGAAGGGCATATTGGAAGGCGAGGAGGTCAAGCTTGCCCTTATCGAGCTTGGAAGGAAGAAGCTATCCATACTGAATCGAGTGGCAGAGACAAGAAAGTGCGGCTATGAAATTATATCGGAAGAGATCGAGGAGCATATCAACAGCAGGCTAAAAGACTGTGGAGTGAAGGTTCGGGTTAGAGTGTACCAGCCTATTGTAGGAGGGGAGGCACACGAGCCCTACATCGACGTCGAGGGAGAGCTCCTGCCAGTAGACCAGGTGTCAAGCCTCATCAGAGCCTTGCACGAAGTTGGAAGTACTCCAATAGTCTACATCTACCTCGTCAAGGAGGATACTCGCAAGGCCAGTAGTGCAGCCGGTTTGAGCCAAAAGATACTAGAGGCCCTTGCAGAGTACTTGAATGAAGTCGAAAGAAGCCTGATAGGACAGGGTGAACGGAAGGGTGAAAAGAGTTTACATTGAAACCTATGGGTGCACGCTCAACAAGAGCGACTCTCAACTAATGGTCACGCTACTGCTTAGAGAAGGCTACTCCATCGTCGGCAGTGCTAGTGAAGCCGATGTTATAATTCTAAACACGTGTACCGTAAGAAGAGATTCGGAGGAGAGAATGCTAAGGAGGGTTAGAGCTCTAAGCAGGCTTGATGGCAAGAAGCTAGTAATTGCAGGCTGTATGGCTTCAGCCCAACCTTTCACGTTGAGGGTGCACGCACCAAGAGCCGTTCTCATTGGAACAGATAACGTTCACAGGATCACCGAGGCCGTTAGTGCTCCAGATTCCGCAGTGTTTCTAGAGCCTCGTACCGACAAGAGGGCGTATCTTCCCTGCTACAAGGATGGCGTAATGGCCGCAGTGCCCCTAAGCGATGGCTGTTTGAATAGCTGCTCATTCTGCATTACGGTGCGAGCGAGGCCGAGGCTTCTAAGCAGAGATCCGAAACGCGTAGTGGAGGTGATTAGGGAGCTCGTAAGCCAGGGCGTCTACGAGATCCAGCTGACGGGGCAGGATCTTGCCGTGTATGGAATGGACCTTGCAGGCAAGCAACTCTTACCAGAACTCCTAGAGAGCATCCTGTGTGCTGTTGAGGGGAACTATGCCATTAGAATAGGCATGATGACGCCCGGATGGTTCTACAAGATTATGGACAAAATGCTAGAGTTCTACAGGGACAGGCGCATGTACAAGTTCTTTCACCTACCTCTTGAGTCGGGGGACAACAGGGTTCTCAGAATCATGAAGAGAAACTACACGGTAGAAGAGTACGTTAGCATGGTGAGGGAGATTAGAAGGAAAATCGAAGACCCCTATATTGCCACGGACATCATTGTTGGACACCCAGGCGAGGACAAGGAGGCGTTTGCGAACACCTTAAGAGTTGTAGAGGAGCTCGAGCTCGACCGCATACACGTTGCACAGTACACTCCAAGGCCATTTACGCTATCCGCTAGAATGAAGCAGGTTCCAAATCCTGTTAAAAAGGAGAGAAGCAAAACGCTCATGCAGCTCTATGAGAAGATAGGACTGAAGAGAAACAGAAGGTACCTGAACAAGACGGTGAGTGCTGTTGTCGTGGAGAGAGTCGTTAGGAGAGGCACCACGACATTTGTTGCGCGAACGCAAAACTACAACTCTATAGTCATTGTGGGTGGAAGAGAGCCTATGCTTGGCGAGAGGGTGCAGGTACATATTGTTGATTGCACCTTTTACGACCTGCGAGGCACTATAGAGTAGGAAGCTTAAAGGAGCACCTCTACACGTTCTCGAAGATGGGCTTGCACGCTACTTGAAAGCTGGTATCAGAGTTTAGAGCTGATGCTTGGCGCGCAACTGGAAGGTCAAGGCACAAGACTGGCAGCCTCTTTTTGGTTAATGCAGCGTGAGTGTTAGGAAGGTTGTGGTTCATTGTCGCGTAGGCAAATCGACATCCACAGCAAGGCGTTTAGAAGGCTCTTGATGGCATTAGCGGCACTGCAGTGTATTGTGTTGACTCGGCAATGAGAGCTCCTGTGGGCTCTAGGGAAAAGGCCTGGAACCTTAATGGACGCGCTCACTCCTCCTGCGCATTCTCGTAGTATGCGCTTTTGAAGCTGCTCGCTAGAGGGTCCTCGGGGTCTAGTGCAGAGATCGATGTTCCAAATCCTGTAAGAGCTCGCGAAGCTGGCTCGCGGTGTTAGCATAGCGTTATACCCTATTAGAACCAGCTCCTCTACTTACAGGCGTTACTGCAAAGACGATAGCAATTCGCACTGAGAGCTGTAGTTGCCAGCTCATGCTCGGACTTTTTGCTGTCTAAAAGACTACAAAAGCGTGACGCCTAAACCTCCTGACGACACAGTCTATTACGCTCCTCCCCCTAAGCCTGGCCTCGGGCCTCTCGGCACACTCGTTGTCACCGAGCACTATCATGTCGGCGTTCGTGTGCTCTGCAATCTCGAGTAT
>Ga0105154_1000208_pt1 | contig 26292 bp, 25 predicted proteins | sample SSWtaG_FD_89672 | JGI IMG/M metagenome (GOLD analysis project Ga0105154, IMG submission 89672) | Hot spring microbial communities from Sandy's Spring West, USA to study Microbial Dark Matter (Phase II) - SSWsed_matched | ecosystem: Environmental > Aquatic > Thermal springs > Hot (42-90C) >... | reverse complement strand
TTTTCTTCCAAATCTATGGATAGGTGATAGCGTGTCCAAGTCCAGATTTATCTACGCTAAGTGCTCTGTGATAAAGTACAGAGGTGGAACAGTAGTCCTCTACCCGCTTGCAAAGCACCAAGAAGAAGTAAAGCCACTCTATGGAAGAAGGGTACATGTAATAATCATAGCAGAAGAGTAAGCACTTTCACATAAACCATCATAAACCTATATGAAACCTAAAACAGTCGCGAAAGGCGTGGGCAAAGCTTTCTAGAGGCAGTGGTTAGTGTTAGGTAAAAACTTCTTTAAACATTAGCCAGCCCTAGTGATTTTTATAGCTATGTCCTTTTCTACGCTACCCACCGGAACCCTGGCTACACCATTTGACACTTGAACCTCCATGCTCTTCACCACCACCCCTCTGCATGTGTCCCAAAACTCTACTCTGTACACCCCATCTTGCAGTCCTCTAATCTCTACCTCTACTCCCTCAGCAGGCTCTAGAGTCTTGTTCAGCACCACTACGTTCCACCAGTTGTAGTCCTTGTTCCTTACCCAGAGCATTGCAAAGGTGCTGTTTGCAAGTGCATAGAGATCTACTTTAGCAGCTCTATACACAGCATTTTCAAACACTATGTAGTCCCATGTGAACCAGTCGCAAGCTTCACTATCAATTTTTATTTCGTAGGTGCCAGGCTCAAACCACAGCTCCACATCCATGTCGTACTCATTTGCACTCCCATCACTCTTACCATCCTTATCAGGCAAGTCCAGTTGTGTAGCTAGAGAGCCATTAACATATATCACGAGCTTTGCAGAGCCCCTGCCAACAGAGTTTATGTGTAGCACCACCCTGCCTCTATCAATGAACATCACAGTAAATACTGGGTTTAGTGTCCGCTGGCTGTGGCACGTGCCATAGATAAACCCACTTAGCAAATCAACCCTCCCCTCGATAGCCCCATCAGGCCTTATAACAAGCCTATTTTCTCTCACTGGCGAGACCCACACCCAGCCCGCTAAGGGGTATAGTGTTATGCTAGAGGGGGTCACATCTGTAATGACTAGCGATGCTCTGGCCTTGCCCAAGCCTCCTCTAACAGGGTCGACACCCTTTAGAAACTCGTAGAGGGCTTTGTAGTGGTACCACAGATTATAAGAGTCTATCTGTGTATCCCACCACCAGCTCATAGCAGAAACTGGGGAGAGGCTGAAAATAGAGCTCCAGAGCCCTTCATGAAGCCCAACCCCACTCTTGTCGTATGCCCAGTAGGGGGTTCCTTTAAAGCCTGGGTAGCCAATCCACCGATAGTCAACACCAAACTCTGTTATTATAATAGGCTTTCTGTAGGTGTTCCAAAGCCCCTCTACTATGCTTGGAATAGCCAAGGCTATGTCCTTAAAGCCCTCTGGCCCATACCTATGCACATTTATGATGTCTATGGACTCTACGCTCCACACCCTTGGCTCAGAATTGTAGTCAGCGAGGTTCACAGTGACAATCCTGTTGTAGGGGTCTACGGACTTTATGTAGCTGCTTATCTCCTTAACCCAGCTTACAAAAGCACTTCTAGCGCTAAAGAAGTTTGTTGTTAGGTCAGCCTCGTTTATCAGCTCCCATGCGAGTATGTGTGTTGAGTACCCCCACCTAGCTATAATGTACCTCACCTTATCCTTAAATATACTGATAGCTACTGCATTGCTCCAGAACTCCTCTGGGCTCTGAAGAGGACCACCCCTTGCTGCATTGTATGGGTTATCCCCCCAGTTATCCGCAAGCTCTCCATGCCACATAAACACAAACACTATGTATATGTCATACTTTTCAGCAAGCTTCACAATCTCATCTATTCTAGCAGCGTCATCTAAGCTGTAGTAGTGGAGCTTGCTCCACTCTAGTGTTAGAGCCCAGGGCACTAGGCCTATTCTCACAACCTTAATCCCACTCTTATTTAGTTTATCAAACCACTGCTCATAGAACGATATAGAGCTCCTCCTATCTGGTGGCCACGCAACATCTATCCCCAGCATAAACATTGATTCACCGCTGTCAAATACGAATAGCCTTTTGCCACTGTCAACTCTGACAAACCCCCTGCCAGCCACCCCCTTAACCATAAACTCTCTAATCTCGCTCACCACAGCACTCCCCCTGCCATCAACTGCCTTTACGTAGAACTTGTGCACCCCCTCCTCAACAGGTGCGAACCTAGCGAGCCAGTATGGCCTTCCAACCCTGACTATGATCTCCTCCCCTGGTCCAAGCCTTTTCACAGTGTAGTTCTGGAAGTAGAAAGCTGGTACAGCCACTCTAGAGCCACTTGGCGTCTCTATGTGCACCCACACATCAATATCGCTTGTGTCAAAGGGGTTTGAGTAGCTTAGACCAGATATGTTAAAGGCTATTTCAACTAAGCCAAACTTTGGCTCCTCTCCCTCTGGTAGCTTTAGAAACACCACCTGGGGTTGGGGGGCTGGTGTAGTTGTTGTTTCTGTAGTTATTGTAGTTGTAGGAGTTTGAGGCGATGTAGTCTCTGTTACTGTGGCAGAGGGCGCTGTGGGGGTTGGTGATGGCGTGGGCAACGCTGTTGGTGTTGTTGGTGTTTGTGGTGAAGGTGTTGTAGGGGTTTGAGGGGGTTGAGTCACAGTGGCCTCAGTTATTGGTGTTGTAGTACCTGCCTCTGTAGGCACTGGAGTTGTTTCTGTGGTAGTAGTTTGCTGAGGTGGTGTTGTAGGTGTCACTGTTTCATAGCCTCTCTGCATTGTGTAGTACCGTGCTAGTATAAGTGCAAAAGCTATCGCTATTATAACTACTATAGCAATAATGTGAACCTTTTTCAAGGCCTTACACCAAGAGAGTACGGGGGTTCCGCAGGTATTAAGCTTTCACCATGCCTCACCACTAGCGATGAGACTTCTTGATGTCTACTCTAAGACGTGCGAATGCCCGTGAGCAGAGCTCCCTAGCTAGGCAAAGCGCTAGTGAAGCATAAATACTAAGAGCTCTTAGAGATTACGCTAAGAGGAGGTGTAATGAAAATAGGTGCTCTAGGGTATGAGCAGAACCCCAGCCTTACTATTGCTAGTAGTCCTTGCAGTAGGCATCTTCGTAGGGTATTGCATAGGCTATAAATCACTTAGTGGTAAAACCCCTAGCGTAGAGCACACATCAGCACCTAGCCCTGTGTGCGTAGTGCTTCCTACAGCAACCCCCATACTAACTGCGACTACTACTGTCATTAAAACTGTGGAGCGGGCACCATCAGGGGCTTGGGTAGAGGCTCTTCTCGATGAAGACTACTTTTCGGTGCTCTCACACTGGATTGAGAGGGCCAACACAAGCATTCATGTGGTTATGTACGTAGCCAAGTACGACCCTAATGAGAGCAGCGACCCTGTTAACCAGCTTCTCTACAAGCTTGCTTATGCACAGAGTAGGGGTGTTGATGTGAAGGTTGTTGTTGATGACGAGACTGCTAAGAGCTACCCCCAGACCATAGCCTTCCTCAAGAATAGTGGCATAGATGTAAGGCTTGATGAGAGCTCCGCTAGGATTACTCATGCAAAGCTCGTTATCATTGATGGCAGGGTTGTGGCTGTTGGGAGTCATAATTGGACTGAGAGTGCGCTACACTACAACCATGAGGCATCTGTGCTAATAATCTCAGAGGATATTGCTAAACAGTTTGAGGAGTACTTTGAGAGCATTTGGAGTAGTGGTAGAGCTTTGTAGTGATGAGGATTCCACGAGCTGAACATGATGAGTGTTGACGAAGCTGAGAACCTCTCTAACCTCCTAAAGAAGCACAGCGCTTTAGCTATTCTCATATCAGGTGATTTCAAAAAGTTTAGGTTCTATGTTGAGAAGAGGTTTAGTGGAGTTGCACTAAACAGCTATATAGCACTCCTACCCAGCTTAGAATGCGCATTAGCATTTACAATGGTTGCTGAGAGAAAGGGGCACGATTTGCTGCTCCTAAAGCTAGGAGAGGGAGCCTACACTCTACTCATAGCTAAGTGCAAGAGCAGTAGGCTAATCTTTAGCAACCTGCTTGTAAGGGTCTTTAAGAGAGGGGGAGTGGTTATACCGAGAACTGCCAGCTCCTCTACACCAGTAGCAATATTTCGTAGGGAGATGTGGAGAGAGTTTGAGCTCTACGAGCTACCAACGATAAAGGAGTGTTGCAACGACTATGCATATGTGCGTGCAGCGCTAGTGAGAAGAAAGGACCTTATGCAAATCTCTAAACTAAGGGTAGTTATAGAGAAGAGTAGGGAGCTTAGAGAGGTGTTGGAGAAGAGCGGAGACAACATAAGTGAGATAATAGATAAGCTTCTGCAAATAAATGATGTGTAGAGAAGCTAGGGCCCTCAAGGGGGCTAGAGCTGTATAGGAGAGTAGAGGGGGTGGTTTAAAAAGTAAAAATGTTGTCTTAGTGTTTTAGAGAATTAGCTCTCTCAAAAGCTTCTGCGCCTCTACTGGTGAGTTCTTCTCGATTACCCCTTCTATCTTGCTCCAGCCAACTCTCTCCAGCTTTGCGTAAAGGGCTTTTATGTTTTCTATGCTTTGCTTGAGCATCTCAGCTGCGTCGAGGTACCTTGGGAAGAGGTCTAGGCCTAGCCAGCCACTGTAGCCCACTTTATTTAACCAGTAGAGGAGCTCTAGGTACTCAAGTAGGTTTACGCTTGCTGGGAAGAGGTCTAGGTCCGCCTCTGTGAATATATCGTTTAAGTGGAGGTGGTAGAGGGCATTGTACCTGGATATAAGGACTATTGTCTCCGGAACCCACTCCTTCGCTAGTTTTGCATGAGCGAACTCCACGTTTATCCCAACGTTCTTTACCCCATGCTGTCTGAGCTCAAGTATTGTCGCTAAGACCCTTCCAGCAGAACCGTGGAGTAGGTAGCTTGAGGGGTCCTCCATTTTGTACTCTATAGCAACCTTCAGATCGTGAGCATACTCAGCCACCTCCCTAATAGAGTCCACGTAGTTGCTCCACAGCTTTACATAGTTTGTTGTAAAGGGGAAGTCAAAGCCCTCTCTACCAGGCCATATAATGAGGATCTCAGCCCCTAGCTCCCTAGCTATGTCCGTGGCCTTCTTGCACCTCTCTACAGCTCTTCTTCTAGTAGCCTCGTTTAGTGCTGAAAGAGCTCCAAGAGCCCACTGAGCCTCTTGAGAAAGCACAGGGGCTATGGCAACTGCCTTGAGGTTAGCCACAGATAGAGCGTCCTTCACAGCCTTTGCATTCTCCTCACTAACCTCTGTGGGGTAGTGGAACTCTAGGCCAGAGAGCCCAGGTACTTTAGATGCATCTGAAATGAGCTCCACAATTCCCTTAGCCTGTTTATAGCCTGTGGACGCGAACCTCTCTACACCTGGCCCAAAAATCCATATGCCTGTCGAAAACCTTAGCTCCACAACCACACACCTCTAGCTATAACCCTGAAGAGCTCTTATATAAAGTTTTCTGCATTAACACACATAATTAGAGTTATACCGTAATCAAAGTGCTTCCCCAGTTAAGCAACCTAAAACAAGTTGAGCAAGAGTATAGAATAGACTAGTAGCCTCAGTAAGCACCTCTACTGAGTCCTTGAGCTACAAAGCTGTTTAGCGCAATACCACATTTAAGTAGCTACAGTTATATGGGGAGCCGTGAGGTTAGCTAGGGCTATCCTGAGGTACCTACTTGAAAAGAGGCTCCTTGAAAATAGGTGTAGCTCTATAAGTGAGCTAGAGAGCTTCTTGAGGGAGCTGGGTTGGTGTAGAGGGAATTGTGTCCACACTTATATCAGAGGGCTCAAGAGAGGAGGGCTTGTAACAGTAGATAAGCATGGTGCTAGTGTGTCTATCTGCACTAAAGATGACTTGAAAACCATTCTAATGGCTGTTGATAGCGATTAAATAGATGCACTGCTAAAGCAGCGTCTACAAGGCTCTTCAGGAGCTGAGCTCCCTGGGCTACTGGTAGAGCTCTTTGTTGATGAAGGGTACGAGGGCCATAGCTACAGCTGCAAAGACCAGGTCCTCTCTAGTTACAGCACCTTTAGTGAGGAGCTTTATGAAGCCCCCTTTCTCACCTATCCTCTCTGTTCCGTAGTAGTGATCCACAGCCTCTTCAAGTTCTCTATAGGTGCCCACTAGGATTTGCTGGACAATTCTCTTAGGCAAGGGGAAGGCTGGTGAAAATCCATAGGAAGCAACCCCTTCTCTGCTGATTATGTAGGCTACTTGAACATCGTAGTAGTCTTCACGAATGCCTATGAAACCCGCCTCCACCCCAACCCCAAATTCGCACTCCCTATAGCACTGCAAAGCCTTCTCCCCTCTAACCCTAGCACCACTCATTACAACCTCAAGCCCCACTGGCTGTGGTGGTAAGCCTGTTTCAATAGTACAACCCCTGACCTCAGCAGATGGGAAGAAGACTCTGAACGCTCTTCTAACACCCTCTAGCTTAGTTGGGTTTAAACTACCTACGCATACCACAGCCACGGCTTTATCACCACAAAGCTTTGAGATAAGTGCGTGGGATATTTTATCTTAAGAGTCTTCTTCGTATTGGGGTTAACCTTCTGATGATTTGATGACTAGTGCCACCCCTGCGATGGCCATGGCTAGGGCTGTCACTTCTATAAACCCAATTCTCTCTCTCAGAATTGTTGCTGCGAGAATGCTTGCCACCACGGGCTCTGCTAGCGCTATGGATGTCACAGTAGAGCTTTTGTAGAACCTGAGGAGATAGTTCATAACTGTGTGCCCGCCAACCATAGGGACTAGCGCTAGTGCTAAGAGCCAGGGCCAGGAGTTTTGGAGGTAGCTAAACACATTATCTCCTGTAGCTAAGCTGTAGGCAAGGGTCGTGAGAGAGGCTATGAGGTATGTTGCTGAGGAGTACTCTGCTGTTGACAGGCATTTTCTAGAAAGCCTACCTGTGTAGAAGTATATGGCTGCTGCAAGTGAAGCAGCAAATGCCTCTGCTGTGCCAAGAACCCCTGTAAGGGAGCTCACAGCTAGTGAGTTGCTGAAGAGGAGTACAACAGCTGTAAACGCTATTGCTATACCCACAGCTACTCCAAGACCCACTTTCTCACCTCTAAACACCTCTACTAGCACTAAGTGCACAGGGTATAGCACCACAATTGTTGTACTCACAGCTACAGAAACCCTAAACAACGAGTCCATCCAGAGAACAAAGTGTGCTGAAAGAGCGAGCCCAGCTACGAGAGGGTATAGCAACTTCCTTGAGCACAGCGTGTGTGCATGACTAGTGCCACTCACTGCTAACAGCAGGAGAGAGGCTATGAAGAGCCTCCAAAATGCGCAAGCAGTGGGCGATGCTTGGGAGACTCTCACAAGAATAGATGCAACACCTATGCTCAGAGAGGCCAGGACGTACAGCGGTATGTGAATTTTCCTAACCATGGAAAACCAGCTCCAGCGCCAAGCTAAAGCTGTAGCTGTTCTGCTACATAGCAGTGCACAGCTTTTAGAATTTTGAAAACTTTTATAAGGTGCTTAGAAAGCTCTCAGAAACTCATATATACAGCTTTTAATTGGCATCTGCCTTGACCTAAGCTTAGCAAAGCGCCAGAGCTGCTCTGCTAAGCGCGTAGGGAGGGTTGTGCATGCAGATAGTAGACCTTGACATAGTGGGGTTGCTAGCACTACAGATATTTGCCATAATGGACCCCCTAGCAGCTGTGCCAACACTTCTCAACGTGGTCTCACATATTCCAGAAGCTGAAAGCAAGAAGCTTGTTGATAAAGCTGCACTAGCAATATTCATTCTGCTCAACGTCTTTACTATAGCTGGAGGCTACATACTCACACTCTTTGGAATAAGCCTAGCCTCATTTAAGATGGCTGCAGGAGCAATACTAATGGCCACAGCCATAGACACGCTGATAACAGGGCACAAGCCTGCAAAGATAGAGGTTGGCACCTACATAATAGTGCCAATAGCTACGCCACTAATTGTAGGCCCTGGGACAATGACGTTACTTATAACCTCTGCTAGGCTCTATGGAATACTCAACACATTGATAGCTGCTTACATAGCCTTTGCCTTTACATACCTAATCCTCAGGACAGCTAGGGGGTTGGTTAAGATAGCTGGCGAGACCTTTATTCACGGGCTCGGCAGGTTCATGTCAATAATAATAGCTTCATTCGCTATAGAGATGATAACCTCTGGAGTAAGAGAGTATGTAGAGAGCTTAAAGTCAGAGTAGAGAAGACCTGTGTTTACTCAATGGTCGTCTTTTCAAACATCTTCATAGCTATCACCATCATTACAAGTGATGTGGCTACTAGTAGCAACAGCTCTACTTCGCGAGAGAGCCACGAGTACATAGAGTTGAGTAGGGACACCCCTGTCAAATAGTAGCGGCAAAGGTCAACAGCGTAGGTCAGTGGCGATACCAGGGCTAGTACTTGCATCCACTGAGGTGCCATGTTTATTGGGAACATGGCCCCGCTCAGCAGGGTCATGGGCATGGTCACTGTGCCTATAATTAGCTGAAACCCCTCAGGGCTTCTCATGGCAGAGGCTATCGATATGCCCATGGAGGTGAAGCCCAGTGCCATGACGAGCCCTATGGCTATTGCTAGGGGGAGTCCAGCGGGGTTAAGCCTTGTGGTGAGCACAAAGCCAAATGAGAGCATTATGAGCCCATTGGCTACAGACACTATTGAGTCCCCCAAGGCTCTGCCAAGTATTGTGAGGTATCTTGGTGCAGGTGCTACTAGCACCTCCTTTAAAAAGCCAAACTGCTTGTCCCATATAACGGATATTCCGCCCATGAAGCTTGCTTGAAATATTGAAGTTGCAAAGGTTGCTGGTAGTAGAAAGGCCAGGTAGTCCAAGCCCTTGAAGAGCACTTGAAACTGTGGCCCTCTCAATGTGTATGCCCAGCCTAAGCCAAAGAATAGGAGCCACAGTATGTTGTTTATGAGTATACCTGCTATTCTTGACTTAACCCTTAGGAACCTCTTTACCTGTCTATAGGTCATTATGTACACATACTCTATCAAACTCCATCACCTCACTCTTGCTATACGCATTATCCTCATGGTTTCCACAGGGCTTGCTTCAGAGTCTCTCAGCTCCCTTCCAGTGAGGTGTATGAATACATCGTTTAGCGAAGGCCTCCTGTAGCTCACCTCCAGAACCCTTACCTCAAGCCTGTCTAAGAGTTGAAGTATCGTAGGTATGGCTTCAGAGGCCTTCCTAACTTGGAGTGCTAGTGTGTTGCCCTCCACCACCCTACAGTTCTTAACACTCTCTATGGATATCTTTGAGCATACATCCTCGTTGACCTGCTCCAGCTTCACGTAGACAATGTCAGAGCTCAGCATTGACTTAAGCTCTTCTGCGGTGCCTATAGCGATTATCTTGCCGTGGTCTATTATAGCGATTCTGTCGCAGAGCATCTCAGCCTCATCCATGTAGTGTGTTGTGAGGAATATTGTTGTCCCATAGCTCTTCCTCAGCTCCCTTATGTAATCCCATATGTGCACCCTTGTCTGCGGGTCTAGGCCTAGGGTTGGCTCATCTAGGAACAGGGTTCTTGGTGTGTGAAGCATTGCTCTCGCTATTTCCAGCCTCCTCCTCATACCACCAGAATACGTCCTCACTTCCCTATCTCTGAACTCCCATAGCTCTACAAACTTTAGCACCTCCTCTAGCCTCTCCCTAAGCCTCTGCCCGCTAAGGCCGTAGAGCCTACCATGGATGTACAGATTCTCGTAGCCTGACAAGTCCAGGTCTAGGGATGGGTCTTGGAACACTATGCCTATGTTCCTCCTCACCTTGTCAGGCTCCTTAACAACATCATAACCAGCTACAGTAGCCCTACCAGCTGTCGGCTTAAGTAGTGTAGCTAGTATGTGTATTGTCGTGGTTTTCCCAGCTCCGTTAGGCCCTAGAAACCCAAATATCTCTCCTCTTGCTACAGTAAAGCTCACGCCCCTAACAGCCTCTACAGGGCCAAACCTCTTCACAAGGTTTTCAACAACAATGTCGTGCTCCACTTCTACTAACCCCTTGACAAAACCCTTTTTATAAAACCCTCGAGAAACCCCACAAAGTTACTAATAGCATTTCTAAGCTCCTCAACATCCTCTCTCCTAGCGCTTGGCAAAACCTCTACTACTCTGAATATCGCTTCCCTAAGCCTACTGCCACCAACTTCGTCAAACATCTTAAACCCTTTTGCAACCCTCTTCAACTGCTCAACTCTATCCATGTGTTCAGACAAGGCCCTGGAGCCGGCCTCAGTTATCCTATACACCTTCAGATGCCTACCACCCCTCCTAACCTCCTCAACAACCTCGACATAGCCAAGGCTTAGCATCTTCCTTAAGGTTGGGTAGAGTACACCAGGGCTCTTGGGGAAGCAGAACTCCTCCCTAACCCTCTTCATAATCTCATAGCCGTGGGCAGGCCCCTTAGACAGCACATAGAGTATGCTTAGAGCTGTGTTCAACTCAAACTCTCTGCGCAAAGCCCAGGCCACCAGCGTATCACCAGATATTTCTACAGATATATCTGTAGAGGTATAAAAGCTTTTATGGCTTGAAAATACCTGTTGAAATCTGTACAGTGAGCTACTCCATGACCTTCAAGAGGCTTGTACTAGTACTATCAGACAGTCACATTAGGGAGAGGGCTGAGTGGTTTCCAGTAGAATTCACTAACATATTTCAAAGCAGAGCCTATGATATTGCTATACACGCAGGGGACTTAGTGGATCCAGAGGTCCTAGACTTCGTTAAGAGCCTGAGTAAGAAAGTTTACGTTGTGCAGGGCAACATGGACTACCTCAACTTGCCAGAGCAAGAGGTTTTTGAAGTACTGGGCTTTAGAGTGGGGGTTGTCCACGGTGATCAGGTGAGGCCCAGGGGAAATGTGCAGGCTTTAACAATACTTGCAAAGAGTATGAACGTTTCAATACTTATCTCAGGGCACACGCACACCCCATTCATAACTGCTCACTCGGGGATCCTCCATGTCAATCCAGGCTCTGTAACAGGAGTTTGGGGTGGTGGAGGTGGCTCCCTCGCACCCTCATTCATAGAGCTAGAGATCCAGAGCACAGGAGAAATCAGCGCTACGCTCTATGAGCTTAAACGTGGAAGAGTTGAAACATCTACACAGAGGCTCATTCTATATCCACAGCCCTAGATCCAAAAACACTTTTTTACGTGCGCAAAGCTTGGTAAGGCTGGTGTTGTAGAGGTTGCCGTGGCTAGTAGTAGTGCTAGTAACAGTTAGTGTGACCATTGCCTCAGCTCTGCTGTCCATACACCTTGAGAAGAGGCTCAATGTTTTATGTGTAGATGTGCACAAGGTCACTAAGCCCAGGGTTCCTTGCAATGGGGGCTTCGCCATATTCTCTGGCCTTGTAACAGGCACACTACTAGCCCTCCTAACAGGCTGTGTAGGGGCTGAGGTTAGTGAAGCTGTGCTACTATCACTAGCAATAGCATTTTGCGTAGGCCTTGCAGACGACCTCGTAGACTTGAAGTCAAGGTGGAAAATACTACTGGGGGTTTTGCCAGCTCTCCCAATTCTTCTTCTACAAATGTACACCCCAAGGCCTTGGATACCCTTTGCAGGCTTTGTGAGGATCTCTAGGCTATACCCACTACTCCTTTTAACAGCCTTCACAGTGTACCAAAATGGTGCTAACATGATTGACACTCACAATGGGGTTCTCCCCGTATTCACTCTCTCTCTACACACTTTCGCATTAGTGGTCAAGATCTTAACAGGTAGTGGCATAGGTGAGGAGAGCACTCTACTACTCCTCACATTCACTGTCACTATCTTAGCGTACACCCCCTTTAACACATACCCTGCGAGGATATTCAATGGGAATACAGGGGCTTTTGTAATGGGTGCCACAGTACCACTAATGCTCGCTTTAAACAGGCTAGAGTTTTACTACGTCCTCGCCTCAGCCCCTATGTACATAAACGGCTTCTACTACTTAGCCTCTGTGAAAGGGTTTCTACAAAAGGAGAGCGTTAAGAGGCCAACATACGTGGATGAAAAAGGCTGTATACACGCATCAAGAGACCCCCTAGCGCCCATAACCCTGGTAAGGCTTGTCACAAGATCCTCAAACACTGGTTTTAGTGAAAAAGAGCTTGTAATAGTGCTATACACACTATCAATACTCTCTTCAGCCCTAGCCTCAGCAATAGTCTTTCTACTTGGGTACCCAAGCTAACACCATTTAAGTGAATCGCATAGCAAGAGCTTAAACACCTTGTAGCAGAAATACTTGCATAGTAGCTAGGGGTGAGTGCTCTTGGGGAAAACCATAGTGATGTTCTTAGGCCCCGCTGGCTCAGGTAAGTCATCACTTGTACATGCCTACTCCAACTGGCTTTCTGAAGAATTTGGGCTGAGGGTGTACAGAGTTAACCTCGATACTGCTACTGAGTACATACCTTACCACCCTGATTTCGATATAAGGGTGTATATAGATGCCCACAGAATTGCAAAGGAGCTGGGCCTAGGTCCCAATGGAGCTCTCGTCAAGTCCATGGAGATGCTGAGCGAGAGTATTGAGCTTGTTTCAAGGGCTATTGGCAGTGCTGATGCTGACTTCATCCTCATTGACACCCCTGGGCAGATGGAGGTTTTCATATTTAGGGATGTGGCGTACAGGCTTAGCCAGGGCTTGGGCAAGTATAGTAGGGAGTTCGTAGCTGTCTTTGTAATTGATGGGGAGGTTGTTAAGCGCTATGAGGACTACGCCTTTGTAGCAATAATGTCTGTAGCCATTCAAGCTCGACTAGGCGTAGACGTAGTGCCAGTTATAAACAAGATTGACCTTGTTAAGGATCTTAGCATTGTGGGGGATGTTGTTAGCGATGTTGAAGAGGTTGTTGAGAGGCTTAGGGGTGGCGGTACCTATGGAGAGATGCTCGCAAAGATCATGGACGCCATATGGCTCTACGCAAAGGCGACTAGGGTTCCAAGGGTATCAGCAAAAAACATGCTTGGATTAGAGGAGCTGCACAGAGTTATACATGAGCTTACATGTAGCTGTGGTGACCTGACATAAGGGCTACGTGATTTAGCTAAGGTATGTTCTCGCTATTTTTAAGAGGTTTTCTGCAGTAGCGTAGCCAACTATAACAACCCCCCTACCACGCTCCCTACTCCAGATGAGGAGCCCTGGTGTGCCATAGACACCGTAGCTCCACCCCTCTTCAGTATCCTCGGCAATCACCTTGTCTACAGCATCTACAGTAGTGTTGAAGTTAGTATAGCCTGTCACACTCCTTACAATGTCCGCAACTTGGTCAGCAGATGGGTAGATGTTTTCCTCTACAAGCCTGTATATAGCCTTCATAACCTCTAGCACAGCCGCAGAGTTCTGAGTTGCAAGGTACATAGCTGTGATATTTCTGTGCATGGGGATGGCCTCTCCATGTACAATAAAGTTCTTTAGCACTATGGCAAAGGTGTTGTTTTTAACAAGCTCCTCTATTGTTGGTAGGGAATCTGCGTAGAACTTTGCACAATATGGGCAGTAGACATCTTCATATATCACTAGGTAGTACTTAGCATTAGGAGAGCCTATAACAGGCGTCTCGTTTAGCAAAAGCTTTGGCGCCCTAAAGGTTTCTGCAACACCACTAACATTAGGTAATTTGAGTACTGGTTTTTGCACATAGTACTCTACATACGCCATGTAGTATACATAGAGAATTGGAACCCAGTCCTCTTTCAGCACATAGTAATCACCATGCTTGCCAAAGAGTATCTGAATTATCTTAGCCTTTGTCAAGTCACTTGTAGTGTGAATTCCTATGACTGGGAAGAAGGTTCTGTTACCCATGGCCGCCTTAAGGTCTTTACCTAGATTAGCGTAGCTTACAGAGCATACTGAGAGAGTCACGTTTATAGCTTTGCTACTATTAGAAGCAATTACGTTGCTCAACCAGCTGGCCATACCACTAAACAAATCTTCGTTAGGTGGCACACTGTAGTACACTATGAAAAGAGCGTTATCCTTACCTGGGCACTGGGGAGAAGGGGGTGTGCGTAGCTTAGGCAACACTAAAAACACTACTGCACCTCCAGCAGCTATGACAATAACAGCGATAGCTATCATCGTCAGCGTTATTTTCTTCAAAATAGCACCTCTAGCTTATGTACACATGTACCCAATATAAGCTTATGTGAGGTGAGGCTCGAGACAATGGCCTAGTGAAGCCACAGGGGGTAGAGTTGTGGTATGTGCACAGGGTTTATCTCATTAACATAGTTTGTGAGCATCATTCTCCTCACCTCCTTCAAGTCCCTTGTCTGCGCCAAGACCCAGCTCAGCTTTATGTATGCCACCTCTGGCAGCATGTCCTCCCCTGGTATCACACCTATTGTGAGTAGCTTCCTCCCTGTTGTGTACACATTCATGTTTACCCTTCCGAAGAGTGTTTGCGTAGTCATTACAACTGCTACGCCCTCCTCCACAGCCCTCCTTATGGACTCTATTGCATAGCTCCCTATGTGCCCCAGCCCAGTACCCTCTATGACTATCCCGTGGAACTTCCTATCAACAAGGAGGTCTATTATCTCACTCTGGAACCCTGGGTAAGCCTTTACAAGCGCAACCCTATCGTCAAAGCCTATAGCGACCTTAACCTCTTCAGCACCCTTAGACCTTGGAATAACCCTGTTGTTTACTACTACAAGCTCCATTTTAGCTGGGTCCACCTTGGCTAGCGGTAAGTCGTTTATGCTTTGAAAAGCGTCCCTCCTGCTACTATGCATCTTCCTAACCTTCACCCCTCTGTGCACCAGGACCTCGAGGTCTGATGGTGTTGAATGCATAGCTACCGCAACTTCTCCAAAGGGTGCTTTAAGGGCCGTTACCACAGCTCCTATGAGGTTTGTTGCCGCATCTGTAGATGGCCTATCACTACTTCTCTGCGCACCCACGAGGACTATTGGCATTGGCAGGTTTTGCAGTGCGAATGCTAGGGCTGCAGCTGTGTAGCTCATGGTGTCTGTCCCGTGGGTAATCACAATGCCGTCAATACCACTCAGCATGGACTTGTAGACTCTCTCCGCAATGACCCTCCAGTGCTGAGGGGTCATATCCTCACTCAGTATGTTGAACAGCACCTCTACATCATAGCTTGCAAGCCCCCTTAGCTCAGGTATTATCTCCATTAGGTCAGCTGGGCTCATAGCGGGCTTGACAGCCCCTGTCTCATACTCAACTCTACTAGCTATAGTACCCCCGCAGCCAAGTATCTTAACCAATGGCCTTCCAGAGCCGCTGGTCTCCTCAGAGCTGGCCTCACCTCTCTTAGCACACTCAACAAGCTCAGCACTTGCAACTCTATGTATGGATACGCCAATGTTGTAGCCATTATCAAGCTTAATCACAATAATGTCCTCAGCACTAAACTCGTGACGAGGCATTAAGAGGCCCTCCAACACGACATTACCTGTGGTAATCAGCCTGATCCTACACCCAACTCTAGCACCTAGCTTCTCAAGCAAATCCCTTGCAACACCACTGTAACCAGGTAAGCCCTCACTCATAGAGACACCGAGAAAGAACTTGCATTGAGGGAAATAAATGCTTTAAACATTGATATGCGCAGTCCTCTCAACACTTACTGTAGACAGAAGTGCTACTAACACTACTGCTGCTGTACCTTTGTAAACAGCTAGAGAGCTCTACTGGTTTGCCTACGCCTCTTCAGCCTTAGGCTCAGCCTTCTCTATCTTCTTGAGTTTCCTGAGGTACATTTCGAAGAGCTCTTTCGTTGTTGTCGCCTCTGTGGGTGACTTGTCATCTCTCCATCTCATGAACCTAGGGAACCTTATAGATATTCCTGTCTCTGGCTTTGCCCAGCCCCAGCAACATGTGTGAACTGGTGAGAGGGTTATTTCTGCGCCTGTAACCTCCATTACTAGCGCTGGTACAAACCACACATCAGCTTCTATCTCGCTATTCACTCTCTGGTGCTTGTGTGGTAACCTATAGGGCTCTAGCTTCTTTGGCAGCTGGGCTAGCTCCTCATCTGTAAACCCCGTCCCGACTTTGCATACTGTTTCAAACCTGTCTGTATCTGGGTCGTAAGCTGCTAGTAACAGTGCCCCGTATGTCCCAGCCCTCTTGCCCCTCCCATGGAACGCGCCAACAACGACAAGATCCACAGTGTCTGTGAGCTCGCTCTTGTAATCCCTCTTGTACTTTATCCACAGCCATCCCCTTACACCAGCTTGGTACACAGAGTCTACCCCAAGGGACTTAACGACGAGGCCTTCGCAACCGCTTTCAACTGCCTTGAGGAAGAACTGCTCCAGCTCCTTAGCGTCCTTCACAAGGGTGTGCTCAGCTATCTTAAACTCCTCGCTCTCCTCAACAATCTTCTTAAGCCACTCCCTCCTCTCAGGCAAGAGCTTTTTAGTGAGGTCAACGCCATCCACATAGAGACAGTCAAAAAGCCTCACAACCACTGGGTACTCCTTTACAGCTTCGTGGATGTCCTTCTTCCTCTTTCTGTGCATGAGCTCTTGAAATGGCTTGAACTCCCCTGTCTCTGGGTCAACAGCTACTATCTCCCCCTCGATAATAGCCTCGCCAGCTTTAACATGCTTTAAAACCATTTCAACTACGTCTGGGTACTGATAGGTTATATCCTCTAGTCTCCTAGAGAATACCCACACCCTACCTCCACTCTTGTGTATCTGCCCCCTCTCACCATCGTACTTAAACTCTGCTAAAGCCGGCACCCCAGCCTTGTTGAGAATCTCAACAGGGTCGCTGGCCCTCTCTGCAAGCATTGGCCTCAGGGGTATGCCTGGTGTTGGCTTCACCTCCTTAATGGTAGAGCCACCCTTCTCAGCTATGAGCTTCGCTATGGCCCCCAGGTCTGGATAAACATTATAAGCCCTCTCAATGAGGTCCCTTGGGACGCCAAACGCTGATGCGAGCCCGTCCATGACCGTCGCCTCCCCCACCCCAAGCCTTAGCCTACCCTCTACAAACCTCACAATGTACTTTGCCTCCTTGGGCTCTGCATCCATTAGCAGAGCTGTGAGGAGCCTTAGCTTCATGTCCCTGCTCCCCTCACCCTGGAGCATAGCTATCTTGACAAGCGCGTTGAACACTGCATCAACGTCGAGCCTCCTCCCCTGCTCACCTTTAGCACTCTTTATAAAGGCTGTTAACCCTGCCGCCCTCCCCTGCCTACCCATCTTAAGCCTCTCAACAGCAGCGCCATAGTCACCGAGGGACTTGTACAGCTTCTCAACCTCAGCCTCTGTAGTGTTTGTTGCTAACGCTATGCACTTCTGGATACCTTTCTCAGCTATGCCAAGCTCAGGCATGCCCTTCCAATCGGGCCACAGAGTCCCTAGAATTAAGTACACCACCTTGTCAATAACGCTAGGAGGGGTCTTCTTAAAGAGCATAGCTAGGGTAGTGGCTTGCTGAATCTTGCTAGTAGTCTTCTCTAGCATCTCTAGGGTTTGGGCAATGACCGCAAACTCCACTGCGAGCACCCCAAGGAAGAGCTCTACTTCTAAACACATTTATAACCAGATACACTTTTCTAAAACTGTGTGGTGATGAGAACCCGGCAAAAATGATTAGATGATTAGTCAGAGTTAAGCTGATGGAGCACTTGAGCTGCGGAAATTGTGGTGATGTGAGCAGAGCACGCTTAAGGTGTGTCGCTCCTCTTCTAGCTAACCATAACCTCTACTCGAGCCCCTATGAGCTGACCTGGTATGTTTGGCTTAAACCTTGCTACAACAACACAGTTTCTAAAGCTGTGGACTTTCAGCACCCTACCCCTATAGACATTGCCGTGAAGGTCTCTTGCAACAACCTTTGCACCAACAAGGCTCCCCAAAACCTTTTGATCTGCAAGTATGTGTAGCAACACCTGATTGTTGTACTGCCTCGCTCTGCTCCTCCTATAGCCCTTTACAATGCCTATGAGCTTTCCCGTTGCACTCATTGCTAAGACCACCTAGCTCATCTAGGTGTTATAAAAGAAGAGCTTCTGCTTTGAGTAAAAAAGCTTAATGCTAAAAAGCTTTTAGAAAAGCTGTTGAGATGCGCTATGCTGTGCCTGTTGCTGGTGCTGAAGCCTTTTGAGTTGCTGATGCGACGAGTGAGGGTAGCTCTGGGAACTTCTCCTTCATTCTCTGCTCAGCTACTACCTTAGCCTCCTCTAGTATCTTCCTAGCCTCTGGAGTTGTGTAGATATCTCCAGTCGGCATGCCAAGGGCTTCTCCAGCTGATATCACAACATCCCTTAGACCCTCTTCTATCTCTGAGAGCTCTAGAGACATCTCAGGCATTATACCCTTAACCACGCTCTTAAGCTCCTTTATAACCCCAACAACAGGTATGAGCCCAGCCATAACGTCGCCCATTGTTATAACAGTGTCAAGCCTTAGCGCAACTTGCTCTAATGCTACCTGCGTTATGGTGAGCTGCTTAACCATCTTCCTAATCTCAGCAATCTCATTAGCGTACATAGCAGCTCTAATCTCGTCACCTTGTGTAAGGGCGTCTACAACTCTCTCAAAGAGTGTTCTATCCCTCTCCCTAAGCCTCTCTATGAAGACCTCTAGCCTGCTAACCATAGACCTTACTTTGTAGCTAGCCATCACGAGCTTCTGCTTTATAGGCTCCTTCCTCTTGAATAACTCCTTGAACTTCTCCCCAACAGTTGGGCCTCCAGCCCATCTCTTCTCAAAATCTGGTAAGGAGACCATGGATTTTTTCCCGAAACCACTTATACTATTGCCAATAGTATAAAAGAGGCAGAGCTAATGTATTGCTAGATGCGCCAATGTTATTAGAATTAACAGTTGCCAAGATGGTTTTATGAGCCTGAGTCCTTATTAGCGTAGTCGTAGTGATGCCCAGTGGAAATGCTCTCGATGTCTACAAGCTCTGTAGAGAGCTTGCTGTAGTGGAAGAGCAAAAGCGCATTTTATAGCCGTAGAGAGTTTCTACAGCATGAAAGAGCGCAGAGAGTGCTTTGAGGGGTTGGTAATGAGGTCCATAGGCATATCGGGTGTGCCTGGAGTTGGGAAAAGCGCTTTGGCTACTAGGCTCTCTAGAGAGCTCGGCTTAGTGGCAATAGAGTTAAGCGAGTTTGCAGTGAGAGGCAACTACATCATAGCCTATGACCATGAGAGGAAGAGCTACATAGTTGATGAGCATAGACTTAGCAGAGCTGTAGAGGAGCTGGCCAAGGCCCAGGGACCTCTAATCATAGTCAGTCACTTTGTGGAGATAGTGCCTAGGGATGTGCTAGAGCTCGTAGTTGTGCTTAGGAGAAGCCCTGCAGATCTCATACACATACTAGAGGAGAGGGGCTGGGACCGCAGAAAGGTTGCAGAAAATGTTGAGGCAGAGCTCCTAGGGGTTTGCACAGCTAACGCTATTGAGGAGCTGGGGGAGGACATGGTGGTAGAGGTAGATGCAACAGCAAAAACAGCTGAAGAGCTAGCGACAGAGGTTCTCGGCATAGTCTTTGGGGAGAAGCCAGTATACCACGGAAGCTCTATTGATTGGTTAGAGAGGTTAGAGAGTGAACAACTCGCATACGTATTAAGCTATATAGAGAGAAGCCTTGCTCAATACTGAGCATTTATAGATGCAATTTAGTTATACACTAAAATCCAAGTGAATTATAAACTTCTATAAATATGTATTGGAAAGACTTATATAAACTAAGGCTGAGCTTAGTAACTCAAGTGATGTACATGCGTAAAAACACTGTCGTAGTAATGCTGATCACAGTTGCCATAGTAATTATAGCTACTTACAGCATACTTCAAATCTACTATGGGGGAAGTAAAGAGCCTTTGACATCAGCAACACAAACACCTACTCCCACCACTACTACGAGCATCAGCATACAATTACAAGGTGTGGTTTTGCAAGGTGCAGGTGCAACATTTGTCTACCCACAGCTCTCTGAATGGGCAAAGAAGTTTCAGGAGAGGTACGGAATTCAGATAAACTATCAATCAGTTGGAAGCGGAGCTGGGCAGTCAATGTTCTTTCAAAAGGTTGTTGACTTTGGTTGCAGTGACCCACCTCTATCTAGAGATACATGGCTAAAGTACAACGGCTCTGTGCTCCAAGTCCCATGGCTCTTCGGCCCAGTTGTAGTGGTTTACAACATCCCTGAAATACCTAAGGATGCTGTGCTAAGGCTTGACGCTATTGCAATAGCTAAGATCTATAAGGGCGAGATTAGATACTGGAACAATGAGTATATAAAGAGCTTGAACCCTGACATAGCACACCTACTACCAAACAAAGAGATAGTGGCTGTGTATAGGTCTGACTCTAGTGGGACAACAGAGCTCTTCACAACATTTCTCTACAAAGCCTCTAACGGAGTGTGGACCAAGGACCTAGTTGGGAAGAGCGTTAGCTGGCCTGTTGAGGCTACTGGGAGAGGTGTTGGTGGAAAGGGGAATGAAGGTGTTACGCAAAACGTTATGCAAATTCCGTACAGCATAGGCTATGTTGAGTGGAGCTACGCCATTAAAAACAATCTTAGCATAGCCGCTATAAAGAATGCGGCAGGAAACTTTGTGATACCAACAAGAGAAACTCTTGAAGAGGCTTTGAAAAACGCGAGGATACCTACATCTCCAATTGACGACTTTAGTGGAATAGTAGATAGCGTTATCTATGCAACTGGTGAAAAGAGCTATCCAATATTAGGACCAACGCACATAATACTCTGGAGGAGGTATGATGACTCAAAGAAGGCAGAGGCACTTAAGTTGTTCTTGAAGTGGGTTGCTGAGGAGGGCTATAATCACATTGTCGAAGGCTATGTTGCGCCTCCCCAAAGTGTAAAAGAGCTTTTAATTAAAGCCGCTAATGAAATAATGTCCCAGTAACTTGCATTAAGCTGTTCGGTGGTGAGCGTGGTGAAGCCCTCTAAAAGAGATAAACTTTTTTTCCTATCCCTACTACCACTCTCTGTGTCGCTTCTAGCAATACTCATACTATCAATTATAACTATAGTTCTGCGCTCCCTGGATTCTTTTCAGCACTTTGGGTCTCAGCTAATTACCTCAAGTGTTTGGAACCCTGAAAAAGAGGTGTACGGTCTTCTCGCCCCCATAATAGGCTCGCTAGCAACTTCTGCTCTAGCTGTGCTCACAGCTCTTGTTCTCTCCCTTCCACTATCAATCATGATAGCTGAGTACTTGAGGGGTTTTGCAAAAAGTGTTGTGTCCTCCGTGGTGGAGCTCATGGGAGGTATGCCAACAATTATATACGCTGTGTGGGCTTCGCAATACCTTGTACCATTCTTAAAGCAACTAGTTATGGAGCCTCTTCACAGAGTCTTACCGTTCATACCACTCTTCTCTTGCAGACCAATAGCAGGATTCTCTATTTTTGCAGCAGGAGTCGCCATAGGGATATCTATAGTGCCTTACGTCACTGCTCTTATCCTTGAGGCTTACCAGAGCATCCCCATGATGTATAGAGAGGCGTGCTATGGTATTGGTGCAACTAAGTACGAGACTGTGAGGGTTATGATATCCCTAGCGAGACCCGCAATAATAGCTGCACTAATCCTGGGGTTTGCAAGGGCTCTTGGTGAGACCACAATTGCTGTTGCAACCGTTGGCAACTCTATGTACTTAAGCAGTTGCTTATTTGCCCCAGGCTATACGGTGTCGGCATTGATAGCCTCTCAGTTTGCCAATGCCCACCTGTACCAATACGCTGAGACTGTTCTCTACTCCTCTATACTAGTTGTAGTTCTAATAGCAATTGTGCTCAGCTTCTATGGGTCAACAACTATAATTAAGTGGAGGTCGAGGATAATTGTATAGCTGGAGAAAACTAAGGGAAAAGCTCTTCACAGGCTTAGTAATTGCACTCTCCCTCTTAGCAATAGCACCAGTCCTACACCTCATAGCAACAGTTTTCGTAAATGGGCTTACAGTTATTGCCGAGGCTGGGCTAGGCTTCTTCACAGGCTTGCCACCAACGCCACTCTCAAGAGAACTTGGGGGTATTGCACCCTCTATTGCTGGAACACTGATCATGACAGCACTATCACTTCCATCAACGGTTTTGCTAGGGCTGTTCGCAGCTATTCTCACCACGGAGTTCCCTAAAAACCCCCTCTCAGTAGCTATTGATGCTGTTGCAAAGTCTCTTGCAAGCATTCCAACAATAGCTGTGTCAATGATTGTTTACACACTTGTCGTCATACCAATGAGGGGCTTCTCAGCCTTGGCAGGAGCAATCGCATTAACAATTATTGCCCTGCCCTATGCATACACATACTTTTCCACAGCACTGCGCTCAGTGCCATCAATATACAGAGAAGCAGCATTTGCTGTAGCTATGAGTAGGTGGAGTACTGTTACAAGGGTTTTCATACCAATAGCCAGGAGAAGTGCTGTTGTAGGGGTGCTAATGACAATGGCTAGGGTGATGGGGGAGACAGCAGCCCTTCTCTTCACAGCTGGTAGGTTTAGAGCAAGTGTAGCACTTTCACCAACAGCACCAGCAGATAGCATACCGCTTCTAATATTTGACTACATACTCTCTCCCTACACAATTTGGCACCGAGTTGCATGGGGGGCTACAGCCCTCCTCCTCATAGCTTATATGGCTGTATTTATTGCAACTAAACTTGTTGTTAAAGAGGTGAAGCTATAGGTGTACGCAGTTGAAATGAGCAATGTGAGCGTCTATATTAAGAGCAGACAGATACTAAGCAGAGTAACACTAAAGATACCCTACAACACCGTGTTCGTTATTATGGGGCCCTCGGGATCTGGCAAAACAACTTTGCTTAGAGTTATAAACAGACTTATAGATCTTGTTGAAGGGGCTAGAATTGAGGGCTCTGTAAAGGTCCTAGGTTTCGACGCTCTGAACTCTGATCCATACGAGCTGAGAAAGCACATTGGTACTGTGTTTCAAGTGCCTAACCCATTTCCACACCTAACAATATATGAAAATGTTGCTATAGCTGCAAAAATTAATGGCGTTGCAAAGAGCAGGAAGGAGCTTAACGATGTAGTTAAGTGGGCTTTGGAAAAGGCTATGCTGTGGGATGAGGTTAGGAACAGACTTCACGACCACCCGCATCAGCTCAGCGGCGGGCAGAGGCAGAGGCTGTGCTTAGCAAGGGCCCTGGCTATGAAGCCAAGGCTTCTGCTTCTCGATGAGCCTACGGCTAATATCGACCCTGTTAACGCTAGAAAGCTTGAAGAGGCTATCGTTTCGCTAAAGGATGAGATCACTGTGGTTATGGTCACACACTCGCCACACCAAGCTGCAAGGGTTGCTGACTACGTAGCAGTGCTCTATGATGGGAGTGTTGTTGAGCATGGACCTGCTCAGCAACTGTTTTTACGCCCTTCTACAGAGGTTGCACAAAAGCTGTTGCGAGGTGAAATGTAGTGTCCTTGACTGCAACTGAGCTTGAGAGGCTAAAGTCTATACTCATCCACAAGGTGCACCACATCAAGAGGGTTCTTCAAGTAACAGAGAAGCTCATTGCTGTGAGCGACGTTAAGCAAAGAGAAGAGCTGTGGAAAGAGGTTGAAGACATGTCGGCAATATTAGAAAGAGTTAGGATGGAGTTTGTAAATGAGGTGCTGGTCTTCATGGCAAGGAGGCAGCCCCTGGGTAGAGAGTTGCTCACAGCTCACATTCTGATAAGCATAGCCTACGATGTGTACAGAATATCTAGGTACTGCAGAGAGATAGCAAGAATAGACTCTATGCTAGCCTCATCATCATCAGGACTGAGCACTGTAGCAAATCTCTCAGAAGCATTCAAAGAGGCTGTGAAAGCCATTGAAGCAGCTCTCAGCGATCTCGTAGAGTTCTCACCAAGGAGAACTAACATTGTGAAGGAAATTGACACACGTATTGATGATGTGTACAAAAGTGTACTTCTCGAGATAACCTCTAGTACAACTGTATCCAGAGATATGGCAGTAAAAGCCCTGATAATGAGGCACATTGAGAGGATGGTAGATCATGCACAGTACATAGAGCAATACCTCTCAGAGCTAATATGATTCGTGCTACTAAATATCTATCTTTAGTACTAGCACAGTCCTCTTCCCTAAACAAAACCTTATAGTTTTAGCCAGTCAAGGCGGTATGATGTAGAGGTTTACAACATAGCTAATTAGGATAGCGAGGCTTGAGTTCGCCAACATGGTTATTGAGATTTTCTATAGAGTGAAAGTTATTCAGCAAGTTACTACATTGGGTGAAAGGGAACTGGTTTACTAGTGGTAGTCTACAGTCCTGATGGTTGCAGAAGGAATGCCCTCAGCCCACGCATCTGGGTACCTAGTAGGGATGTAGAACTTGTCAAAAGCACTACAAGCATTAGAAATTTTTCTTCAGGAGGATGCTCGCTAATAACCTCAGGCAGGTGCCTAAGCAAGTAGTTAGGGAGCACCCAGCCCTAGGCTTCCCCACCCCAGTAGCACAGCCTTTAAGCCTTTTCAGCAGCTTGACGAGCCTTGAAGCACGCCCAGTTATAGAACTCAAACTAAATCCTTCTTAGCAGACTCAAGAGTCTTCAAAGATCTCCTCATCCACCTCTCAAACTCCCCTACATCAAGGTATTGCATAAGTCACGGCACCAACAGCAACACAATAGGCAAAGCATCTTTAAATAACTTGCTGACTCAGCTTCGCGAATGGAGAGCTGTGTGCCGAAGAGCTGTGGATTAGCATATTTAAAGCTTGGCTTTAGAGAGCGTCAGCAATAGAGAGCCTTTGGAGGCTTTGGAGGTGTAATTGAGGTTTTCACTCTGTGGCTACTTGGTGGTGGGTATGTCTAGAGCTACTGAGTTTTTTGTAGTGTTTGCTAAAAGCTCTACTGTATCATGTACATGGTCAGCGCGCAGCACAGAACTCATGAAACTTGGGGCAAGGACTACTGTAGAGTGGCACCCATGGGTATTGCTGATGTGTGAGCTTTGTGACAGAGCTTAGGATAAGTAAAAAGAGGTACAGCATAGACACAGCAAAGCTTAAGGCAGCCTTGAACACACTCGTGCAAGTAGATGAAGAATCGTAGAGAACTACAGGAAGCTTCTCAAGTTCTTAATAGAGCTTTGCATTACAGACTTGAGAACAGTTTTCAGCTTCTTAGAGCTTTATGACAAGGCTAAAGCTGTTGAAGTACAGCAGTGGTGGTGATGTGGTGTAGAGCCACACACTCAACGAATAGATTTGTCAAAATGTGCAAAATTTATTAGTATAGTAAGCACTTTAATAGAGTGAGCTTAGGTAGTTAAATATGCAAAAGAGGTTTGTGCTCTTAGTTACAGCTCTAGTAGTGGCTATAGTAATGTCAATAGCGTTTGCAGCCGTCTTTAGCTACTACCCAGTAAGCATAGCCATAGCACCAACCTCACCACCAGTACGTTTTGTCACAGGCTCAAACGCTAATCAACCCGATCTAGGGCCTGGCAACACAATTGAAGTAAGCATAGGCAGTAATGAGACTAGTGCATCATTAACTATTCACCCAACGTATCAAGTCACTTACTACAAGAACGTGACGCTGATAGTAAACGGAGATACAAAGGCTTACAGCATATATCTGAGAGTCGCTAGTGCTGCTAGCCTACCCCCAGGTGCTACTGCATACATCTATGTTTACAGCAAAGGCGCTTCAAGAAGCCTCTCAGGATACCCAACACCAGCACCATCGGGATATGTAGCAGCTGTTAACCTAGCATCAACAGGCACAACATTTATAGGTTCACTAGCTGGGGGCTCAGCATACGAAATAGATGTCTACGTATACATACCTGAAGGAGTAGCACTACCAGCAACACCAGCAACAGCACAGCTATTGCTGATAGCAACACCATCTGGAGAAACACCACCATAAGGCGAGAAAAGATGAGAAAAAACCTCACAAAGCGAAAAAGTTTTTTCTAATCCTCTTAACCTCATCTCTACCTCTACTTAGTGCAACCCAAGCTTCTCTACACATATACTATCCAGCAAACATAGTACTCACATCTACACTACCACCAATTAAACTACAGCCAAGCATCTACCTCCAAACATGTACAGCAATTGAGAGGACGAGGACAGCTATTGTTTACACTGATTTTGAGGTTTATCCTGTGCCTAGCTGGGCTTCTAGGGGGGGTTCATGGTCTAGTGCTAGCGGCTATAAGGGGGGTGCTCTACAGGGTGCAGACAATGATTTGGGTGTGGGAGGGGCTTCTCAGTACTACTACAATACTGACTTGT
>Ga0105154_1000206_pt1 | contig 26481 bp, 24 predicted proteins | sample SSWtaG_FD_89672 | JGI IMG/M metagenome (GOLD analysis project Ga0105154, IMG submission 89672) | Hot spring microbial communities from Sandy's Spring West, USA to study Microbial Dark Matter (Phase II) - SSWsed_matched | ecosystem: Environmental > Aquatic > Thermal springs > Hot (42-90C) >... | reverse complement strand
GCGGTTGGCTAAGAGTTTGGGTTTGACGGTGATTCACGTTACGCACAACCAGGAGGAGGCGATGGCGGTTGCGGATCGCGTCGCTGTAATGAGGAGGGGTAGAATCGAGCAGGTGGGGACGCCACTTGAGTTGTACCTGCGGCCTAAAAACGTATTCGTGGCACGCTTTGTCGGGGGAGAGAACAACTTCCTCGAGGGCAAGGTCGTGGGGCGCGAAGGCCCCTACGCGGAGGTAGACATTGGAGCGGGCGTCGTGAAGGCTCTCGGTGACGTCGAGCCCGGGCGGGCGGTGGTTGCCGTAAGGCCTGAAAAGCTGAGGTTCACCGAAGGCGGCGTCCTCGAAGGCCGCGTCGAGGCTAGGGAGTTCTTGGGGAAGGTTTACAAGTACGTGGTGGAGCTGGAGGATGGGAGGAGCGTGCTGGTCAAGTCACGGGAAAGGGTAGCGCTGGGCGCTGCCGTCAAGTTGAGCTTCGACCCCTTCGACGCGGTGGTGTTCCCATACCCACCGGAGGGGCTCGAGGAGGCGTTGCGCTATGAGTGAAAGGTTCCTTGATTGGTTCGCCGGGCAAAGAAGGGAGAAAGGCCTGAGGATGATTGAGCAGCACATGCTCGAGGTCTTACGCTGCGTGAGCTCTCTCCATGAGCTGCTACGGGAATGGGCTGGGGGGAGGGCGGATCTGCTGCCAGCCTACAGCGCAGTCAAGGTCCACGAGAGAGCAGCGGATGAGGTTAGGAGGGAGACTGCTAGGCTCCTCGCCGGTGGCAGCGAAGTGGACGCTGTGGAGAGGACCTTCCTGCTCCGCTTGATGGGCAGGGTGGACAGGATAGCCGATTGGGCTCTCGAAGCTGCGCGGATCTTGGCGGTGCTGAACGGCTGCGGGATCCCCCACGGCGTGAGGGAGGCGTTCTTAAAGTTTGGGCCGAAGCTCGAAGCCATAGCGGAAGCAGCGTGCAAGGCGATCAAGATGCTCCGCCAAAGCCCGCTCGAGGCGTTGGATGCTGCCGACGAGGTGGAGAGGCTTGAGGAGGAGATCGACAACCTTTACGCTGAGAGCCGGGGGTGCCTGCTCGAGCTCGCAGCCGGGCTCCCAGCCCCCGCCGTCGTCCTGCTGTTTGAAGCTCTAAACGCTCTCGAGAACACAGCTGACGCTTGCGAGGATTCTTGCGACATCGTCAGGGAGCTCGTGGTGAGGTTATCATGATGAAGCGCGGCTACTTGATGTTGCTGACAGGCTTGATGGCCGGGCTCTTGCTAGCGGGAGTCCTCTCGAGAGCCTACAGCCCGACAGGGAGCGCCGGCTCGATCGGTAGGCCCGAGCGCTTAGACCTCGTGTTCCTGCTCACAAGCGAGAAGGAGGGCTGGATCAACGCAATCAAGCCGCTCTTCGAGGACTACTTCTACCGCAAGTATGGCGTGCAGCTCACCCTCGTCCTTCACGTGACCGGCTCGCACGAGACTGTGAACTTGATGCTGAGCGGGAGCGTGAAGCCCGATGTCTGGAGCCCGGCTTCCAGCATCTGGATACCCTACTTCGACAAGAAGTGGAGGGAGCTTCACGGCAACGCGTCGATCATCGGCGAGTGGTACCCTGTCGCCTTAAGCCCGCTCGTCCTAGTCGGCTGGAGCGACATCGTCGAGAAGTACGGCGTTAAGGGATTCGCAGACCTCTACAGGCTCGCCCGCGCCGGCTTCGACTTCAAGTACGGGCACCCCGACCCCCTGCTGTCCAACGGCGGAGTGATGGCGCTGATCGCGGAGTTCTGCGAAGCGGTCAACAAGACGCCAGACCAGCTGACAATCGACGACGTGAGGAACCCCCGCGCGCTGGAGATCGTCAAGGCGATAGAGTCTAAAGCTGTATATTATGGGAAGTCCACAGGCTTCTTCGGCGCGTGGGCGGTCGACGCTGGTCCCCGGGCAATCACCTTCTTCGCGGTTTACGAGAACGTCGTGTTGAGCTACGCGGCTAAGGCGAAAGCCAAGTGGGGGGTTAGCCTGAAGGCCGTTTACCCGCAGCTGGGCGTGCTCTACAGCGACCACCCCGTCGTGATGATCGAAGCCGAGTGGGTGGACGACTGGAAAAGGCTAGCGGCGCGCGAGCTCCTCCTGTTCCTCCTGAGACCGGACATCCAGCAGCTCGCCCAGCAGTACGGCTTCAGACCGGTGAACCCCCTCGCGCCGCTGGATATTAGCGTGTTCAACGAGGAGAACGGGGTCTTGAGCGAGATAAAGTCGAGAGCCCTTAAGCCGCCGAGCGGCGAAGTTCTCGAGGCCCTGTTCGAGATTTGGATGGAGGTGAAGAATCCAGGGGTGTAGCAGCGGTGGGGCTCGCGAGCGGGGCTTCCGCGCGACTCCGCGGGCGGAAACCGCTGAAGGCTGTGTACGTAGCGGTTGTGCTTGCGGTCATCGCGCTCTTAGTGCTGGCTCCCCCTCTGTACGTGGTAATCTACGTGGTAGCCCGCGCCGAAGAGGTCGCGAAGGAGGCGTTCGAGCACTACCTGATCGGCTCCGTTTACTGGCAGATGATAGTTAGGGCCCTCGGGCTCTCGCTGAGGTTAGCGTTCACGACGTTAGCCGTAGACCTGATACTAGGCCTACCCCTCAGCTACCTTATAGCGAGAAGGAAGCTGAAGGGCTACGTGCTCGTCGAGAACCTCGCCATCCTGCCGCTCGTCCTGCCAACCTCGGCGTTCGGCTTCGCCGCGTTGATGGCGTGGAGCAGCCCGACCGGGATCTCATCGCTTTTCGGGTACCGAGCGGCGCTGGTACCGCAGGACGCGGTAGTGCCGGTGATCGACGTACCGGTGCTACTGCTGATAGTGCACGTGGCGCTGACGCTCCCCTACCTTGTGAGGCCCTTAGTTGCAACCCTCGAAACTCTGGGGGAAGCTTATGAACTTGTTTCGAGGTCGCTGGGGGCTTCCATCCTTACCACGTTCCGGAGAATCGTGCTCCTACTGATCGCGCCCAGCCTAGTGACGGGCTCCGCGTTAGCTCTCACGCGGTCGCTGGGCGAAACGGGCGCCACCCTGATAGCAGCTGGAGTCAACTTCCCCGCGAGCGTGGCGATCGTTAGGCTCGTTGGCGCGCTCAAGCTGGGTCTCGCCAGCCTGCTGGCCAGCCTGCTCGTGGCTTCGACTCTTTCCCTTGTGCTGCCAGTGGAGCTACTCTCGAAGAGAGCGACTGTCAGAGCGGAAGTGAGGGACACGCGCTTGGAAAGAGCCCTCATACGCATCGAGCGCAAGTTGTCCTCGAGCGCGTTGCTCTCAAAGCTCGCTAAAACACTCCTCGTATCCCTCCTCGCGGTTCTGCTGCTGGCCCCGATAGCGGTTATCATCAAGATGCTGGCGGAATACTGGTCGTGCGACCCCTATACGGGCAGAGTGGAAGGCGGTGTCCTCCACCAGGTCTTCGGCCCAGCCGGCTACTGGCCCCGCATCGTTAAGGCGGCGGCCAACTCCTTCCTCGTAGCATCGCTGGCTACCCTCGTAGCGGTTTACATCTCGATCCTCTTGTTCGCTGCGGTCCGGCGCACGAAGCTCCTGCCTCTGGTGAGGGCGCTCATCAAAATCCCGCTCATAGTGCCGACGAGCGCTACAGGCCTCTCCGCGCTGCTGCTGTACGGCGAGAGCGGGCTGAACCTCGTTCAACCCGGCGTATGGCTCACGCTGCTCGTACACGTGTCCTTCGCGACGCCCGTGATTTTCGAGACCCTAATTTCCACGTATGAAAGCTTGGAAGTGGACCCTCTAGAGGAGGTCGCGAGGACGCTGGGCGCAACCCCCTACGACGCCCTCGAGACCGTGACCCTCCCTGTTCTAAGGCGCGGCATCGTTGCAGGCGCCGTGCTAGCCTTCCTCGGCTCTCTCGGCGAAACAGGCGCCACGATGATGGTCATGGGTAGAGACGAGATGCTCACAGTGCTGATCGTGAATATGGCTGAAGCGATGGCGATCCCCGCAGCCCTCTTCACCTCTGCGCTCCTTCTATTGTACGCGCTAGCGGCGCTCTTCCTCCTCCGCGTATTCGTACGTTAAACCTGCCCAAACAGCGCGCCATTAGGGAGGAAGATCGAAAGGCAGCAGCTGCCGGGTGGAGAGCTAGCGACAAGGTATCAAGAACTTACGCGCGGATGCTTGCAGTAAGCAAGCATCCACAAGCTTACTTACTCCACATTCGTGGGACTGGGCAAGGACGGAGAGCATTTGACGAAGCGCTGAGCTCCAGACGAAGCAGCAAAGGAGCCTGCGGAAAGCCCGTCCCCTCTCCCCAAAATTTTAAAACCCTCAATCTTCCACTGCGTGGGCCGGTAGCTCAGCCTGGAAGAGCGACGGGCGCGGCGCGGACCGCGGTCGAAGCTTTTAGCCCTAGACGGGGAGAGACCCGGAGGACCCGGGTTCGAATCCCGGCCGGCCCGCCAGCTCTCAGTTCTCAGCGGAGGAGGGGGCTCTACGCGAAAAGATCTTAGCGCGTTTCCTGCGAGGGGGTGCGGTGAGATTGTGAAGATCTGGCCCCAGTGCATACCGTGCATCTACAGCGCTCGCGCTAGGGAAGTGCTGGCGGCGAAGAACCTGACGGAGGAGGAGAAGGTCTACGCTCTCGCGGCTTTGGCAGTCGAGCTTTCGCGCGCTGACCCTTACTCTTCAACGATCCGGTTGGCTACCGAAACGTACAGGTTCGTCAAGCAGAAGGTTCGCGACCCGGACCCGTACCGCGATTACAAGCGAGAGAGCAACAGGCTTGTCGAGGAGAGGCTCCTGCCGCTCCTCAGGGAGAGGGCTGTGCGGCTAACCGGCTGCGAGCGATTCCGCGAATTCCTCGCGGCCTCGATCGCTGCGAACTCGCTTGACCCGGGTGTACCGGGCTACGAGAAACTCGAGGTGGACCTAGACGTGAGGTTAGGGAGGGACGACAGCCGGGAGGCTTACGAGCTTCTGAGCGGAGCTCGCAGGGTCGCCTACGTGCTGGATAACGCAGGGGAAGCGCTCGTGGATTTGGAAGTCGTGAAGCTCCTCCGGAGCATGGGTCTCGAGGTGTGGGTTTTGGCTAAGAGCCGGCCCTACCAGAACGACGTGGTGGTCGACGAAGCCGTGGAGCTCGGCTTCGCCGAGCACGCTCGCGTGATCGGGACGGGGAGCGACGCCGCAGGGCCTTTGCCGGGTGAGCTTTCGGAGGAAGCCCTAGAGGCCTTGACAGCAGCGGATGTCGTCGTCGCGAAGGGCATGGCGGCGTTCGAGGCGTTCGAGGAGTGGGCGCTGCCTAAGCCGGTAGTGCACGTCTTACGCGCCAAGTGCACGCCCGTGGCGGCGGCGGTGGGGGTCCGCGCCGGCGAAGGCGCGATCGCTCTCCGCAGACCGGCGCGGCGCTGAGCTGCGCTTTTCTTGAGCGACGCAAGCATAAAGCCCCATCCCCCCGCTCGGGTGTGCTCTCCGGGAGCGAGATCAGGCGGTTGATCGCCGCCGGGAAGCTAGTGGTAGACCCTTTTGACCCAGAGCTCGTGAGGGAGAACGGCGTCGATTTGAGGATAGGGGACGAGGTCGCGGTACTCCTGAACAACCCAGCGCCCCTCGATCCCGACCGCCTGAGCGAGGTCGACTTGAGGGAGTATTACAAGGTGACGAAGCTGGACTCCAGCTTCGTCCTCCAACCCTACATGAAGGTGCTGGTCTCGACCTTGGAGTGCATCAGGATGCCGGACGACGTCGCAGGCCTCATAGAGCTGAGGAGCACCTTCGCGCGTCTCGGTCTCTCGATACCGCCCACGGTCATCGACGCGGGCTTCGAAGGTCAGATCACGCTGGAGGTGCACGGCGGCGCGTTCCCCGTTGTCCTCAAGAGGGGTGTGAGGTTCGCGCACGTGGTCTTCTTCCGCGTGGAGGGGGAGCCCGTGCCCTACAGGGGCAGGTACCAGGGCCAGCGCGGGGTCACGCTCCCGCGCTAGCCGCTACTGCAGCAGGAAGCCTAGAACCTCGTCGACGATTCTGGGCTCAAGCTTCTCGTAACGCTCGGTGGAGCCCACGTCGTACCAGAAGGCGTCAGTGAGGTAACCTTCGACTCTGTAGCCGGTGCGGATCAGCTGGGGGACGAAGTCTCTCATCAGGTCGATCTCGCTCTGAACCTTCGCCAGCCGCTCAAGGTGCTTGAGCGCTTCGACTTTAACGGCGAAGACCCCGATGACGACGGGCTTCCCGAGGGGCGGCTTCTCCTCCAGCTCCACAATCCTCGTACCCTCGAGCCTCGCAACGCCGACGCTCACCGCGTAGTTCGTCGAAAGAGCGATCGTTGCCGCGGCCTCGGTTTCCCAGTGCCGCTTGAGCATGCCGGTCAGGTCGAGGTTCGTCAGGATATCCCCGTAGTACACCAGCACATCGTCGTAGCTGTCGAAAAGCCCGTTGCGCAGGGCGTTGTAGAGCGCTCCGCCGTTCCCCCGGTAGCTGGGGTCATCGCGCACGTACTCGAGCCTCACGCCGAAGCGCCCGCCGTCGTCGAAGTAGTTCAGTATCTGCTCGGCCTTGTAGTTTACGAGCAGCGCTATGTCGGTTATCCGGTGGTAGCGCAGCAGGCGTATGACGTACTCGAGCAGCGGCTTCTGGCGCGAGCCGACAGGTACCATCGCTTTTTGGAAGTAGTACGTTAGAGGCCTGAGCCTCGAACCTGCGCCCCCGCAGAGGACCGCGCCCCTAACCTTCCTTTGCATCGCTTCCCCCCAGTTTTGGTCGCGCCAATAACTTTTACGCAGTTTCCGGGAGCTATGCGGTTAGCGAGCATCGCGCGAGCGGTTAATATGGGGATTCGAGCGCAGAGTCTTATGCGCGTGCTCGTAACGGGTGGTGCGGGCTTCATCGGGAGCCGCCTCGTAGCGCGCTTAGCCCAGGAAGGGGACGAGGTAGTGGTGCTGGACGATTTTTCAAGGGGGAGCGAATCGAACCTAAAGGGGCTTGAAGGCAAGGCTCGGGTGGTTCGAGGCGATGTGCGCGACCCCAGCGCAGTTGAAAAAGCGGCGCGGGACGTTGAAGGGGTGGTGCACCTCGCAGCGCTCATCGACGTGGCTGAGTCGGTGGAGAAGCCCGATCTGTACTTCGACGTCAACGTGCGCGGGACGCTGAACGTCCTCGAGTCTGTGAGGAGCGCTGAGGTGTTCGTTTTCGCGTCGAGCGCTGCGGTGTACGGCAACCCGGTGAAGCTGCCTATCGCTGAGGACCACCCGCTCCGCCCGCTGTCGCCCTACGGGGCGACGAAAGTCGCCGGGGAGGCGCTGGTTCACGCTTACGCCGACGCCCGCGGCTTTCGGCCCGTCGTCCTCAGGCTCTTCAACGTCTACGGCCCCAAGCAGAGCAGGGCGTACGCGGGCGTCGTGACGGAGTTCTTGCGGAGAGCGCTAAAGGGCGAACCACCGCTGATATATGGCGACGGCGCGCAGAGCAGAGACTTTGTGTTCGTCGATGACGCCGTGGAGTACTTCGTCAGGGCCCTGCGCATGGAGAACGTTCGCGGAGTCTACAACGTGGGCAGCGGGAAAGCGGTGAGCGTGCTAGAGCTCGCCGAGCTGGTGGCGAAGGTTCTGGGAAAGCCGGAGCTGAAACCCGTCCACGCGCCGCCGCGCCTGGGCGACATCAAGCACTCGGTTGCCGACATCTCGAGGGCGGTGAGGGATTTCGGGTACAGGCCTAAGGTCGCGCTGGAGGAGGGGCTAAAGGTTATGGCAGAAACCTTCGCGGCCGAACTTTAAGTACACCCTAGCTTACCCCCTCAGGCACGCGCCATCCAAGCGAAAAGTTTTCCAGGGGGCGATTCTTACCGAACCCAGGTGCGAAATTTGAAAGCTGTGATACTCGCCGCCGGATTGGGCACACGCTTACTCCCTTACAGCAAGGAGATGCCGAAGGAGATGCTCCCCATATTCTCCGCTGAGGGCGGTAAGGTGGTTCTGAAACCGATACTCCAGGTGGTGTTCGAGCAGCTCTACGAAGCCGGCGTGCGCGACTTTTGCTTCGTCGTCGGCAGGGGTAAGCGGGCGGTGGAGGATCACTTCACGCCCGATTGGAGCTACGTGGAGTTCCTTGAGAGCAAGGGCAAGCGCGAGGAGGCGAGAATGCTGAGGCGCTTCTACGAGATGGTTCAGAGCTCGAACATCGTCTGGGTTAACCAGCCGGTCCCAAGGGGGACGGGGGACGCTGTAGCGCAGGCAAGGCGCTTCGCCGAGGACGGCTACTTCTTCGTAGCGGCCGGCGACAACGTCTTCATCGGGGATAACGTCGCGCTGAGGCTGCTGGAGCTCCACAAAGAGTTGAGGGGCGCGGTGATCGCTGGTAAAAGAGTGGAGGATCCGAAGAGGTACGGCGTCCTTATCGGGCGTTTGGTGGCCGATCGCATCGTTAAGCTCGAGAGGATAGTCGAGAAGCCCAGCGAGCCTTTAAGCAACCTAGTGAACACGTCGCTCTACTTGCTGCCCCCCAGGATCTTTGAGGCGCTGGACGAGTGTGAACCGAGCCCTAGGGGCGAGATCGAGCTTACGGACGCTATCCAGAAGCTCATCGAGTGGGGCGAGGAGGTGCACGTCTACGACGTCGGCGATATCTTCTGGGTCGACGTAGGGACCCCCGAAACCTACCTGTGCGCCATGCTGCTCTCCTTGAACTCCTGCAACGACCCCCTGCTGACTCAGAAAGCTTTCAGGATGCTAAGCAGAATAACTTAAGGTTCGAGCGGGAAGACTTAATAGTCGAATAATGGAGTTAGCTTAAGTGCTCTGCGCTGTGCCGCCTCTATCTCTCCCCTGCTTGGCGGGGTGGCGCACAGCTTAGCTGCAGTCTCAACCGCAAGCTGGTAAACGACCTCGGTCGGTCTTAGAGGCAGCTCGAGGGGCGTGTGGACACCGGCTTCTATGAGCAGCTCCGCCAGCTCTAACTCGGTGACGCGGCACATGTCTGCTATCCTAACAAGCTTCAGAATGTCACCTTCCCCCACACCAGCCGCTAGCGCTAACCTCCTGCGCTCGCGGGCGGTTAGTGCGAGCTCAACCAGCTCCCACAAGCCGCTCACTCCCACCCTCTTGAGAGCGAGCACTACGCGCTGGTCAACAAACCTGAGACTTTCGACGCGCAACTGCATGCTCATAGCTCGGCTTGGATAGCAGCTTTCTATCGCTGCGACTTTAAGATGATTTTGCACGCAGCAGGTAGTAGGCCGGTTTTACCGTAGGGGGCGCTCTGGCTAACTCCCTCTGGTAATGCGGCATCCAAAGGTTACGCGGGAGAAAAGCTTATCTAGAGGTAGGGTCGCGCGGCCTGACTGCCAGATGAGGAGGGGGGTAATTGTAGGGGTACTCGCAGCAGTCCTCATAGCGGGAGCGCTAGCCGCTTACTTCCTGCTCTACCTACCGGGTGCACGCCGCGAAAAGGTTAAGACTGTAGTTTACGCGTACCTCGATAAGATCACGGGAATAGACCCTTCGATCGAAGATGACACAGGCATAGTCATAATCGGCTTAGTTTACGAGACACTACTCAGGTACGATCCGGTTAAGAACGTGACGACTCCCGTGCTGGCGGAGAGCTGGGAGAGCAACGAAGACGGTACCGTGTGGGTCTTCAAGCTGCGCAGGGGCGTGGTGTTCCACGACGGGACGCCTTTCAACGCGACTGCTGTCAAGCTGTCGATTGAGCGAGCCCGCGACGTTTACCGCGAAACAGGCAGGGGTTGCGGTTACATTTGGGATGCGGTCGAGGAGGTGGAGGTTGTCGACAACTACACGGTGAGGATCAAGCTCTCCTACCCGCAGAGGCTCGACCTCATGGCGGCGGCCAGCTACTCCGCGTACGTATTCAGCTCCTCGGCTCTGGCGAAGGCCGGCGCGAGCAGCCCCTTCGACCCTAAGCTGGAGGAGTGGTTCAACAGCGGCAACGACGCCGGCAGCGGCCCCTACTACATAGAATACTACAGCCCAGAGAGCGAGGTGAGATTGAGGAAGTTCGAGAAGTGGTGGGGTTGGAGTCTCGTGAACAACCCGGACGCCCCGGACGTGGTCGTGATAAAGATCCGGCCCGACCCTCTCGACCAGTACAACGGGCTCCTCGCCGGCGAGATTGACATAGCCTCCAGCGTTCCGCGAGCGAACGTTCGCGACCTAGCGGCTAGGGGCTTTAAGGTGATCAACATGACGACCTTCCACAACTACATCCTGCTGCTGAACGTGAGGCGCTATCCCACGAGTGTGAAGGAGTTCAGGCTGGCGCTGCTCCACGCGATACCGTGGGACGAGATCGTCGACGTTGCGCTGAAGGGCTTCGGCAGGCTCGGCAGCGGGATCCTGCCTCACGGCTTCCCAGGTCACGTTGAGAACCTCAGGTACTCGTACGATCCGACCCTTGCTAGGGAATACCTGAAGAGGTCCGGCGTCGAACCGGGCGTAACGATCGAGTTCGTCTATCAATCCGATTACGAGGAAAACGAGGCCTTCGCGCAGCTTCTTAAATCGCGCCTGGCGGAGCTGAACATCACAGTGGTGCTGAGGCCCGTGCCCTGGACGGCCGTGAAGGACGCCGGGAAGGAGGTGTGGACGAACCCGGACGCGGCCCCGCACCTGATAATCAGCGACTGGTGGCCCACGATGCCATCGCCCTACGATTACCTTTACAGCCTGTTCCACAGCGAATCTGTGGAGTGGAACTGGGCCGGTTACAGTAACCCCGAGTTCGATGAGCTGGTAAACGAGGCTTACGAGCTGGAGGGGGTCGACTTCACTGAAGCGATGCAGCTATACGCCGAGGCTCAAATGATCTTGCACGAGGAGGGGGTTGCAGTGAACCTGTGGGACGAGGTGCGGCCTTTCATCGTTAGCAGAAGGGTGGAAGTGCCGGAGGACGCGCTGAACCCGATGTACATGTACGTCATCCGCTTCGAGCTCGTTAAGGTGAGAGAGTAGCGCGATGCCGCTGAGCCTCAATTACCTGTTGAAGCGGCTTCTCTGGAGCGCTGCGGTGCTCGTCGGCGTTGCGGTGTTCTCGTACGTCGTGATCATACTTTCGCCCGGCGACCCCGCGGCTAAGTGGGCCGGCAACCCTCGAGGCCCCGGAGCGGCCAAAGCGGTTGAGGAGGCGAGGAAGGAGCTGGGTCTCGACCTGCCGCTGCACCTCCAAGTGCTCAACTTCCTCAGGATGGTGTTCACCGGGAACCTAGGCTACTCCATCGCGTACAGGCAGCCCGTATTCGCCGTGCTCGCCCGCAACCTCGCTGCAACGCTTGAACTGCTGTTCGCGGCGTACCTGATCGGCGTACCCCTAGGTTCACTGCTCGGGGTGGCAGCGTCGCTGCGGCGGGGCGGGAGCGTTGACGGCTTCCTCCAGACTCTCGGCCTAGCGCTCGCAAGCACGCCGTCTTTCTGGCTGGGGATGGCGGTCTTCAGCGCGCTGTTCTCCGCTGGCTTCTCGGCGTACGGGCGCGTCAGCACGGGGTTGGCTCTTGCGACCGGCTTCCAAGCGATCACCGGGTTTTATCTACTCGACTCTCTCCTCCAGCTGAACATACCCGTCTTCGTCGACGCGCTCGCCCGCCTGCTGCCACCGGCGCTGGCTGTGGCGGCGTACCCCACAGGCTTGTGCCTGAGGCTCTCGAGGGCGCTCGTCGCGGACGCGCTGCTCGAGGAGTACGTGCGAGCAGCGGTCGCGTGGGGGGTCAAGCGGCGGGTGGTGGTGTGGAAGTACGCGTTTAGGGCTGCCCTACCGGGTCTCGTCCAAGTCGCGGGCACGGCTTTCGCCTACAGCCTCATCGACGCGATGGTCGTCGAATACGTGTTCGGGCGGGAGGGACTCGGCCGCTTACTCTTTGACGCCATTGCGTTTAGCGACTTCAAGTTAGCCATCGGCTTGCTCGTGCTCGTCGCCGCTTTCTACCTGGCGGTCAACACGCTGGCGGATGTTGCACAAGCCCTCGTAGATCCCAGGGTGAAACTATGAGCGCTATAAGGGCGCGTTTTAACAGCGCGGCAGGGTTCTTGGACTTAGCCAAGAGGGCTTGGAAGAAGAGTGCCCGGTTCAGAGCAGGTACGCTGCTGGTGGGGATAATGGTCTCCATCGCAGTGCTAGGTCCACACCTAGCCCCCTACCCCCTAGATGGGTGGGGGGTTGTGCCGCGCAACGCGGCCGAAAGGGCGGGTAAGCCGCCATGCCCCGAGTTCCCCTTCGGTACCGATAGCCTGGGGAGGGATGTCCTGTCGAGAGTGCTCGTGGGAGCGAGGCTGGCGCTCGTGCAGATCGCGCTCGTCGTGTCGGTCAGCTTAGCGTTGGGGCTCCTTGTGGGAGCTTGCGCGGCGTACTACAAAGGCCCCGTAGAGGCGCTGCTAAACTATGTTTCGGAAATCTTCTTAGCGCTTCCGGCGATGGTCATCGCCTTAGCGCTCCGCCTAGCGCTGGGGCAGGGCCTCCACGTTGTCGTGGTCAGCTTAATCCTTTCCTGGTGGCCTTGGTACGCGAGAAGCTCGTACGTTTACGCTCGCGCTGTGGTGGAGATGGAGTACGTGCTGCTGGCTCGCCTAGCAGGGGTGCCTGGCAGAACGGTGCTGTTCAGGCACGTGCTCGCGAATGTCTTGCCACCGGTTCTCGTTCAGGCGATCACCGACCTCGGGAGCGTGCTCCTCGAGGCCTCCGCCATAAACTTCCTGGGGCTGGGCCTACCCCCCGACGCGCCGGACTGGGGCATAATAGTCCAGAACGGCTTCAGATACATCGTTTCGATGCCGTGGATCAGCATGTTCCCTGGGGTCTTCATACTGGCAACTGCGCTGGGTTTCAGCCTCGTTGGCGATAGCTTGAGGGAGGAGATGGACCCGAAGATGCGTAGGAGGTGGAAGCTGTGGTTCTAGCGGTTGAAGCCAAGCGGTTGAGCGTAGGCTACGAAGAGCTCGAGGAGCTCCTTTGGGCAGTGAGGGAGGCAAGCTTTGAGGTGGGCGAAGGCGAAGCTTTCTGCATCGTCGGCGAGAGCGGCTCGGGCAAGTCCACAGTCGCCAGCGCGATCGCGGGGATACTCCCGCCGCACGCGGTGACGGACGGCGAGCTCCGCATTTGGGGGAAGCTCGTTGTGAAGGGAAACGAGCGAAGCTACGAGGGGGTTAGGGGGCGCCTCGTCACGTATGTGCCTCAAAGCCCGGGCGCCAGCCTGAACCCTTACTTGGAGATCGGCGATCAGTTTTACCACGTGCTGAACAACCTTTATGGTCTTAACCGCAGGGAGGCGTTGGAGAAAGCGCGCGCGTACCTCAAAATGGCCGGTCTTGAACCGGACGCCGTGTTGGACCGTTACCCGCACGAGTTAAGCGGCGGGATGCAGCAGAGGGCTGCGATAGCCCTCTCTCTCTCCACGGGAGCCAAGATCCTAGTAGCGGACGAGCCAACATCCTCGTTGGACGCGCACTTGAGGTTGCAGATCGTGGAGCTGCTTAAGAGGTTGCGCGTTGAGGCGGGGTTAACCCTCATCTTCATCACACACGATATGCTGCTCGCCGGAGCTCTGAGCGAAAGGATCGCCGTGATGTACGCGGGCTACCTCGTGGAGCTCGGTCCCGCGCGAGAGGTTTTGAGGAAGCCGCTCCATCCGTACACTTCGATGCTGATCGAAAGCGTGCCGGTGTTGGGAATTAAGCGCCCCTTGAAAACGTACGCGGGAGAACCGCCGGGCCCGGGCAAGCTCGGCAAAGGGTGCCCGTTCTACGATCGGTGCCCCTTCAGGCTCGGGGTCTGCGCCGCGGAGACCCCGCCCGCGAAGGAGGTGGGTGAGTCGCATCATGTCGCGTGCTGGCTCTACTGACCTAGCAGTCGAGCTGAGAGAGGTTAGCGCAGGGTACTTCGTGGCTGAGGGGTTGAAAGCGCTCAGGAGAAAGTACGTGGAAGTCTTGCGCGGTGTCAGCCTTAGAGTGGATGGGGGCGAGCGCGTGGCGGTGATCGGCGAGAGCGGTTCGGGTAAGACGACGCTGCTAAAGGTCGTGCTGGGCCTCCTGCAGCCGATGAGGGGCGACGTGGTGGTGCTCGGCCACCGCATCTACGACATTCCGGAAAGGGAGCGGTGGAAGGTGACGAGGAGGATAGGCTACGTACCCCAGGATCCCTTCAGGGCCCTCAACCCCAGACTCAAGGTAGCGGACATAATCACGGAGCCGTTGAGCAGGCTGCATCTCCCAGAGGACGAGAAGGAGGAGCGCGTGCGAGCGGCGGTCAAGATGGTCCAGCTCCACGAGAGCGTGCTCAATCACTACCCGTCGAGGCTCAGCGGAGGGATGATGCAGCGCGTGCTCATAGCGAGGGCCGTGGTCCACGAGCCGGAGCTCCTACTGCTCGACGAGCCAACTTCGGCGCTGGACGTGTCCACGCAAGCCCAAGTGATCAACCTGCTCAACGGTATCCAAGAAAGGCTCAAGTGCGCAATGGTAACCGTTACGCACGATTTGGCGGTAGCTCAGTACCTGGCCGACCGGGCGGTAATACTTTACAAGGGGGTGGTGGTCGAAGAGGGGCCGCTTGACGAAATCGTGAGAAACCCGAAGAGCGAACACGCCCGAGTGCTTGTGGCCAGCTACACTCTCGGCGTCAGCAACCCCCCGATACCAGCGAGCTTCGTGTAGTATGCGCGAAGATCCCAGCGAGCCTCGCGCGAAAAACGTAATACTAGCGCACGACGTGGGGGGGTTGCTGGGCGATAAAGTGTCGGGAGACGGTAGACATGCAAAGCGCTCGGTGAGCTGTCATAGTTAACGTATGGCGAGGAAGGACGTAGCTTTCATCGACGAGCGCTCGAACGTAGCTGTCTGCACGCTCTGGACGAGGAAGGAGGTCGTGGTGGAGAAGCTCGGGGAGCTGGGGGTGCTGGGCAAGGTGCACGCCGTGGGCACGCTCTACACGGTTTACGGGATCAACTACCTCCTCAGCACGCTGGCGGAGAAGCCGCAGATCAACACGCTCGTGATCTTCGGAGCTGACCTCTCGGGGAGCGGCGAAGCGCTAGTGCGGCTTTTCTCCAGCGCGCAAGCGCCCCCCGAACTCATGTGGCCCCTGAGCGAGCTGGAGCCGTTGATAAGGGGGGTCAGGGTGGTGGATCTGCGCGCTCGCTTCGAGCGCGGCGATTGGCGCGCGCTCGCCGAGGTTATCGAAGCTTTGTACGACCCCTCTCCGCCGAAAAGGGAGGCGCTAAGCTTGGAGCTGCGCGAACCCAGCGCCGACAGCTGGCCCGTGCCGGTGAGCGGGCAGTTGGTCCAGGAGACCTCCCTCTTCAGAGCTTGGGTCAAGGCCGTCTACTCCGTCATGGTGTTCGGCTCCGTGAAGGGGAGCGAGTACGGGGAGAAGCAGAAGCAGCTCCTGAACCTCGTGGTAGCCTTGAACTTGCACGGTAGCGAGTACCGCTTGGAGCGCGAGCTCCTGAGCTGCTTCAGAGGGGAAGATTTCGAGGCGCACTTCCGCTCGCTCCTTACTCCCGGGAAGCCGGTCGGCATCTCCTACACTTACGGAGAGCGGTTACGCGCTCACCCGCTGGCCGGAGACCAGCTGGCGCGGCTCGTGGAACGCTTGAAGAGGGCCCCGGAGTCCAGGAGGGCTCTCGCCGTGCTCTGGGACCACGAAAAGGACCCTTCGAGCAGCGACCCCCCCTGCATTTTCGCCGTCCAAGGGGATTTGACGGGAGGCTTCTACAACCACACGGTTTTCATGAGGAGCAACGACGTTTACGCGGCGTGGCCGCTCAACGCGTACGGCCAAGTGAAGCTGGCGGAGCTTGTCGCCAAAGAGCTGGGAGTGAAGGTCGGTGTTGTCACGATGATGAGCGGTTCAGCGCACGTGTACGAGCATGATTGGGAGCGGGCTTGGAAGCTCGTTCACGACCATTACGATGTGCTGGGCGCGTTCGTGCCGGACAGCAGGGGGAACCTGCTGATAGAGGTGGAAGGAGGCGGGTTGCGCGTGGAGCTGAGAGCTCCCGACGGCAAGCTCGCGGCGAAGCTCGCCGTAACCGCGTACGGAGACCTGAAACCTCTGGCGTCCATCTTAGCGCCGGACCACGCGTTTTACGCTGGTTGGGAGGCGAGGAGGGCTTTAGAGCGCGCTAGACGTGGAGAAGCGTACGTTCAGGACGCGGAGTAATCTTCCAGGCTTTTACTGTCCTGCGTGCAGAGGGGGTAGCCGCAGTAGGGGCAGTACGCGGCACCGCGTGGAACCTCACCGTAGCAGTACGGGCACCGCTTGCCCCCCCTCCTCCAAAGGAGTATGACGAGGAGCGAGAATCCTACGGCCGCTGCTAGAGCAACCGCCGCCAGCGCTACAGCGAGCCGGGGCACCGTCGTTATCTTGACGTCGTAGACCTGGAACCCCCACTCCCGGAATTGGGGCGCCAGATCCTCTCCGGCAGCAGCGCTCATAGCCTCGATCAGATCCTGGTTCGTGCGCACTCCACCCCTCCTTCTTATCTCGCTTGCCAGCCTCTTAATGTAGCTAAGGCCACCCCGCCCCTCCGCTACGGTTGCTACTATGTAGTAGGAAGCGGCGTAGTAGGATCCTTCGTCGCCGGAGGGAGCCCACCTTTGCACGAAGCCCGGTTTCGCTAGACCGCCTCCGAAGATCCTGATCGCCTCCTCGAGCGACGCTTTAGCGTCGCTCACGTCGATTCCAAGCCTCTCGCAGATTTTGACGGAGGCGTACTGGGCCACCCCCTCGTGGAACCACCTCAGCTCGCTGTTCGCGGGTATGCCCAAAGCCCCCAGAGCCTTGTGCACGAGCTCGTGGATTACCGTTGTCTCGAGGTAGCCCTCCTTGAACCGCACGAGCGCCAGGTTAAGGTGGATGGGCCCCTCCCCGCCGGCGTTGATATCTTCGCCCATCACGTAGCCGAGAGCTCTCAAGTCCATGCGCGTTGGGAGGAATAGCTTGAAGTCCACACTTAGGGGCGAGTAGCTGAAGATGCCCCGGAAGTAGGGCATCGCTCTCCCCACCACACCCGCTACTGTGCGCGCCAACCCCTTGTAGTAGGGGGCAGCTCTGACTTTAACGAGCGTTCCGTTCGCGTCAAACTCCATTGTAGTTTCCTCGACAGGGTTTGCGGGCCTGTAATCTACGGTTACGCGGGAACCCCCTAGGCTCAGCGATACTGATCGGATCCTCAGCACGTCCCCCTCAACGTTGTAGGGTACTGGCACGCCGTTAAGCGAAACGTCGAGTACTCTTCCTAACCCCTCTATCGTTACCACTACTGTGACAACGGTATCCGGTGGCGCGCCCAGAAGGGGTGTCATGAACCAGCCTCGATCGCCGGCGTAAAGCGAAGCGAAAGGAAACGTGAAGGAGATGTTCATTCCAAAAATGCCAGAAGCATCTACTAAGTATTTGAATGTTGCATTATAGTAGAAGTAAGCGCTTGTGTTCTCAACCTTTCTTCCGATCACCGTCCCCTTCCACACGGTTACGTTCCAAAGCTCAAATCGAGGCACAAACGTGTAGAAAGTACCGTTAACGTTCGAGGTGAAAACCATCACGACGGTGGCGTTGCCATTGGCGGCTACGCTAACGTAATAAGTTAGGGAAGAGGGCGCAGCCCCTGCTACGCAGCTGGTCAGCGCTAAGAGCGCTAAAGCAACGCATGTTGCGATCGCTCCGCGATACCCCACGCTTTCTGAGCGCACGCGCGCTTTTAACGTTTCTGCTAGCGCGTCGCGCGCTCGCGCCGCTATAGTCCCGCGCGCTGGGCGTGTTGTGGCGGGCAGGATCCCTGCACAACAGAGAATAGCCCGTGCGATCCAGGGTGCGCGATGCGTTACGGTGTAGCTGAAGTAGAGCGAGCGGTGCTGGTTTCCGATATACACTGCAGACCTAGGAGCTGTAAAGCTAAGGAGGTGGCTAAGATAGCTGCGAGGGAAGGGGCTTCGTTGATTGTGCTGGGCGATCTCTTTGACGACCTCCACAGGGAGGTTAGTGATAGTGAACTTGAGCGCGCGCTCCACGCGGCGTTCCGGGGCGTCGCAGACCTCGAGGTCTACTACGTGACGAGCAGTTCTAGCCACGACCCGATACTGGAACGCGAGGTGCGTCTAAGGCTAGGGGGCTTTATCGTCAATGTGTACCCGGGAGCTCTCGTGGCGCGCGTGGGGCAGCTGCGAGCGTTTCTGACGCACGGCGACATGGCGCTCCGCAACGGGGCTCACGCGTTCTTAGTGAATGCCGTCGCGCTTCTGCTCGGTGAAAAACTGTACTTGGAGAAGACTCTGAGGAGGAAGTTGCGCTTACCAAGCGACTGGTGGCTCGTTATGGGGCACACCCACATACCAGGGATTGACCGCGAGGCGCGCGTCGCGAACACGGGAAGCTGGAGAGTCAGCTGGAGCTTTGGCATCCCCTACTGGAGACCCCCTTCTACCACGTACATCCTCATCGAGGGGTCGTCCATTGAGTTGCGCGCAGCGGGGCCGCAGCGAGCTGCGAGCTTCGCTTAACGGTCAGGGAAAGCTCCGGGGGCGTGCGCAAGCTTTAAAGAGCGAGCGTTCGGACTCGCTACGCGTGGCTGAGGAAGAGAGAGCTAAAGACGTGGCGCGAATACGTGAGGAGCTGAAGGAGGTAGAGCTCCTCGTCCCTCTGGAAATGTACTTGGTCGCCGGCGTTAGGATAGGGACCCGAATGAAGAGTGTGTTCATGAAGCGTTTCATATACGGGGTGCGCCCCGATGGGCTGCACCTCCTCGACGTGCAGGAGACTGACCGTAGGCTGAGGATCGCTGCCCGCTTCATCGCCCGCTACGAGCCCTCGCGGGTAATGGTGGTGTCCGCTAGGCAGTACGGCTACAGGCCGGTTCAGAGGTTCTGCGCGTTCACCGGCTGCGTTCCGCTAGTCGGCCGGTTCCCGCCCGGTGCGCTGACGAATCCCAAGCTCCCCAACTACGTGGAAGCGGACCTCCTCATCGCTACGGATCCGAGGGTCGACATCCAGGCTATTAGCGAGGCCGCGAGGATAGGCATCCCCGTCGTGGCGTTCTGCGACACCGATAGCCCGATAGAGTACATTGACCTGATCATACCGGCCAACAACCGAGGCAGGAAGGCTCTCGCGCTGCTCTACTGGCTGCTAGCTCGACAGGTTCTCAGGGAGCGCGGCGAGCTGCCGCCCACGGGCGAGCTGCCGGTCCCGCCGGAGGATTTTGAAGCAAAGGTGCTGGTGACGGGCGAGATAATTTAGCGGGTGAGTGTAGTGAGGGTCCGGCGCCCAGCTGTCGCTGGGCTCTTCTACGAGGTGTCAAAGGCTCGGCTGTTAAAGCAACTGGATGAGACCTTCGCGAAGGGACCCGGCGAGAAGCCGCAAGCGGCTAGCTACACGGGAAGGGCGCTCGGGATAGTGGCTCCGCACGCCGGCTACGTGTACTCCGGTTACGTGGCAGCGTACGGTTACGCCGAGCTGGCTCGCAGCGGGGCGCCCGAGGTTGTGGTGCTCCTAGGCCCCAATCACCACGGTATCGGGATGCCCGTCGCCGTGTCGGAGGCCGACGCGTGGGAGACGCCTCTCGGGGCGGTAGAGGTTGACAAGGACTTAGCGCGAAGGCTCGTGGAGTGGAGCGAGGTTATCGCGTTCGACGAGACCGCTCACAGGTACGAACACTCGCTAGAGGTTCAGATCCCCTTCCTCCAGTACGTCTTCGGCCAAAGCTTTAAGATAGTCCCGATCTCTATGTACTTGCAGAACCTTGAGGTTTCGCGGAAGATCGGTAGGGCTATCGCGCGCGCGATCGCCGAGTTAGGCGTGAAAGCTTACATCGTGGCCAGCAGCGATTTCACTCACTACGAGGAGGCGAGGATCGCGGCGGAGAAGGATCGAGCGGCGATCGATGCGATATTGAAGCTCGACGACAAAGGTTTCTACGACGTGGTCGTTGAGAAAGACGTTACCGCGTGTGGCATAGGGGCTATCATGGCGCTGATAGCTACAGCGAGGCAGCTGGCTCCCTGCTCCGCGCGGCTCCTCAGATACGCTAATTCCGGCGACGTAACCGGAGACTACTCCTCAGTGGTCGGCTACGCGAGCATACTGTTCGAGCGCGCAGGTGCTTAAGCACCGAGTGGACGAGGGGGCGTTTCAAACGCTCGCTCTACAAAAACGCGCTCGCGCTAGCTAGTACCCTCGTATGCGTAACGGTGCAAAGTTTCACTGGAAAAGCGCATCAAAGCCCTTGGAAGAACGTAGGCGCCAATAGGGACGTGGTGGAGGCTAGGGTGAGGGAGATCCGCGACGCGGTCAGGTTGCTGGGAGAGCTTGCGGCGAAGGAGTTCGAGGAGCTGTCTCTCCACGAGAGGCTCTCCATGCGGTACCTGGTGATTCAGCTCGTGGAGGCTGCCGCCGGCCTGTGCGTGCACTTGCTCGCCGAAGAGTTCGGCGAGAAAGCTGAGAGCTACCCCGGCTGCTTCAGCAGGCTGGGGGAGCTCGGCGTCAGCGACATAGCGTTCGCTTACGTGCATAGAGCTTCACGTGGAGGAGGTGCTTTAGAGGCGGCTTCGTGCGGTTAAGGGAGCCAGCGACCCAGCAAGGCCCCGCTCCCCTTCAAGTGCCGCGTAGTGACCGAGGGCAAGCTGCTCTTCTCCAGGGACGAGCGGTTGAGGAAGGAGCTCGTGAACGCCATCGTCAGGGAGTACCTCGGCTTCCAGCGCGTCTTCTACCCATTCATTGCTTGTAAGAGATGGAATTAGCTTGCCGCGCAGATGCAAGGTAGAATCCGCATCGCGGGCAGGTGACTACGCTGGCGCCCACGCAACGTGCATAAAGTACACAAACCTTAAACGGAGCTTGAGCTCAGGCTCTCGCACATGGTTCGGTGCTCAGCTCGAAAAGGGAGTTGGCGGCGGGAGCTCGCTTGTTTAAGCGCGATTAGCAACGCTGCGGTCCGCGCCCTGCAGAATAGCGGCGAGCGGGGGTTGACGCGTGCACCGCCCGCGTAGGCACGCTTCGAGGAAAGACGACCACATATACTATTCGCTGCTCTCGGGCTCGCAACACCCTAGTAAGACCGCTTGGTTCGAGTACGTCGAGCTGGTGCACGTTGCGGCCCCCGAGATCGACTTTTCCGAGGTGTCTGTTTCTACAGAGTTCTTAGGCTTCAAGCTAAAGGCTCCACTCCTGATAGCCGGAATGACGGGCGGCACGCCTCTGGCCAAAAAGCTCAATGATCTTTTTGCGAGAGCTGCTGAAGAGCTTGGCGTGGCTTTAGGCGTTGGAAGCCAGAGGGTAGCGCTCGAGTCGCCGGAGACCAAAGAGACGTTCAGCGTCGTGCGGGAAGCGGCTGTGAGCGTTCCGGTGATAGCCAACATCGGCGCGAGCCAGCTTGTTGAAGGCCTCAGCGCCGACGCCGTGGAGAGCCTTGTGGAGATGGTGGACGCCGACGCTTTGGCTGTGCACCTGAACCCCCTCCAAGAAGTTCTCCAACCTGAAGGTGAAGCGCGATATGCGGGCCTCCTCAAGCGGCTTAGAGAGCTATCGGAGCGCTGCCCGGTGCCCGTGCTTGTCAAAGAGACCGGAGCCGGGATGAGCCGAGAAGTGGCTGCCAAGCTCGCCTCCGTCGGTGTGCGCGGTATCGACGTCGGAGGGGCTGGCGGGACGTCGTTCGCTAGGGTGGAGGGGTTCAGAGCTCATTCGATGGGCGACGAGCTGTTGTACCAGCTTGCCCTGGATTTCTCCGAGTGGGGTATACCTACGGCAGCGAGCATACTGGAGGTGAGGAGCTCTTCACCCAATCTCGTCGTGATCGCTACGGGCGGCTTGAGGAGCGGCATCGACGCTGCTAAAGCCTTGAGACTCGGCGCCGACCTCTGCGGGTTCGCCCAACCTGTCCTCCGCGCAGCCTTCGAAGGAGGCTACGAGGGCGTGGTGCACTACCTCAGGAGAGTCATTGAGGGTTTAAAGAGGGCGCTGTTCCTCACCGGATCGAAGAATCTCGCCGAGCTCAGGCACGCACCCGTGGTCGTAAAAGGCGAGCTCCGCGAGTGGATCGAGCTTCGCGGACTCCGCTTGCCGGAGTTGTAAGTTTTGCGGGAAAGGCGCTTTCCGTGAACGCGAACAGTTTTCTCAGCAGCGTCCTCGCTGAACGCGCGTCAGCCCTAGCCTGCCTGCCCAGTCCCGCGCCGCCTCGGCTCGATGCACTCTTTAGGCGCCGCCTCGAACGGCTCCAGGTACTTCTTCAAAACTTTCGGTATCTCAACGCAACCTTCGGGTCTCTGGAAGTTCTCCAGGATCGCCGTTATCGTTCTAGAAACTGCGATCGCAGTAGAGTTCAGCGTGTGCACGTAACCCTGCGCAGGCGCTCCACGGGCGCGAGCATACCTTATGTTGAGCCGGTAAGACTGGTAATCGGTGGTGTTACTGCAGGAGACCATTTCCCTAAACCTCCCCTGCGCCGGCATCCAAGCTTCCAAGTCGTACTTCTTGGCTGCGACGACGCCGAGGTCTCCGGAGCAGACGTTGACGATCCTGTAGGGGATGCCGAGGCCTTGGAACAGCTCCTCGGCGTTACGTATCAGCCTCTCGTGCCACTCCCACGACTCTTCGGGGAGGCAGTACACGAACTGTTCGACCTTCTCGAACTGGTGCACCCTGAAGATACCCTTTGTGTCCTTGCCGTGGGCTCCCGCCTCCTTCCTGAAGCAGGGGCTCAGCCCGGCGTAAAGCAGCGGGAGCTCGTCCCTCGGGATCGTTTCGTTCATGTGGAGGGCCGCGAGCGGGTGCTCGGCGGTAGCGATTAGGTACAGGTCCTCGCCCTCGACCTTGTAGATCATGTCCTCGAAGTCCGTGAAGCTGATGACGCCCTCTAGGGGCTTCCTCCGCATCATGTACGGTGGGACGACGAGCCTAAACCCCTTGCGCGCCAGGTGATCGAGCGCGTACATGATTAACGCGAGCTCCAGCCACACGAGGTCGTCGAACAGGTAGTAGAAGCGCGAACCAGCCACTTTCCCCGCTCTGAAAATGTCTACCCACCCTGAGTTCTCGCTTAAGTCAGCGTGCCCGAGGGGCTTCCAGTCGATGATCTCGTACTCCACGCTGAACCCTTTCGTCTGCTGGAGGAACTGCTCCAGGAACCCCCTCCACACTTTCGGCCTTCCCCAGAACCTCACGGGCACGTTGTCCTCCTCACTGCCTCCCACGGGCACGCTCTCGTGAACAACGTTCGGGATCGAGAGCAGGACTTTCTCCCTCTCATCTTCGACCTCGCTCAAGCGTCTCTCAGCTTCGGCGAGGGCTCGCTCTAGGCGGCGTGCCTCCTCCACAAGCGCGCCTCGCTCTTCCGGCTTAGCCTTTGCGATCTTCGATGCTAAAACGTTCCTTTCGTGCCTTAACTTGTCGATCTCAGCTTTGAGACGCCTCCACTCCGAGTCGAGGGCCAGAGCTTTGTCAACTACTGAGACGTCAACTCCCCTAACCCTTTGCGACCACCTCAATTTGTCCGGGTCGTTCCTCAAGTAGTAGAGGATGCTCCACATCCTCTGCACCCTTTCGGCATCCCTATTTTAGCGTCTCGCGCTACGCGCTGGAGAAGCGCTCGTATCAGCCGGCTGCGAACAGCGATCACGCAACCGCTACCCCGATCGGGAGGGCATAGCGCATCACAGGGGTGGCGGGGTTCTAGCGCCACATCGCAGCCACTCTTTGAACTCAGGCGGAGGAGGGGTCTCCTTATAGAGTTCGCGCCGTCTAGCCTCTAGCAGCCTCTCCTCGCTCCCAGCGATCTCAGAGTATGTGAGCACACCTGCGGCACCCCTTTCGGCCAAGCGGCTGCGCCACGCGGCGTCTCGCAAAGTGTGGTGGCTCACCACAACCCTTGTGAGCTTCGATAAAAGGACCAAGTTCGTTAAACCCCTTTCAACGCTCTCCGAATTCACTTTCACACTCTCAAGGTACAGGGGTGGGCCTCCCACAATGAGGAGCTTAGGCTCGCGGGAGGCTATGTCCTCCGCTGCGCGGTCGTCCATGGGCCCTTGAGTGTCGGAGCCGAACACAACTTTCACGCCCTCATGCTCCACGACAAAAGCCACCACGTGGCCTATCGGGCCGGCGGAGCCGTGGGGATAAGGACCTAGGGTCTCGATAACTGTTCTACCGAGCACAAGCCGGTTGCCGTCCGCCTCGAGTACACGGCAGCCGATCTCTTTAAGCTCCCTCAGGAAAGCCGCTGCCCTCCTGCGCTGGTTAAAGCTGATAGTCGAGTCCGGTTTCTTGGCGAAAACCGTCCTCCCCGCGTACGTCTTCTCGAAGATTTCCCGCCCGCTCCACTCGTAGAAGCTGGTGAAGCTCGGCGTGTAGTGGTCGAGGTGGTAGTGGCTAACGGTTACGATACCGCTGCGCTCGGCGAACCTGATGATTCTCTCCCGAGCCTCTTTCGCCGCGCGGAATTCCAGCGGGTGGGGAGGGAGGCCGTAGCGGCGGGGTGCCAGCGAGACGCCTGCATCGAAGAGTATCACAACGTCTGGCGTGGCGACCCCTAGCGCCATTGACCTCACGCGGGGAAGGTGTGCATAGCTGGGAGGCTCAAAGTGTGCGTCCAGCGTGTGCACGGGAGGGGCGGGCTTTCCGCGAGCTCAAGCGCCTTGCGCGTCACAGGTTTCCTTGGTTGCAAGCAGCGCCGTGTCTCTTTTCGAGGGTTTCGAGCGCCCTCCTCCATTCTTCGTAGTGCGCTGCTAGCTCGCGTACTGCGCGCGCGCCGAGCACTACTGCCCAGTACTTGGCATGTTTTTTGCACACCCACGCTCTGATTCCCAACGCGACGATTTCCTGAGCGGCTCTTTCTGCCTCTTCCCTGCTCTTGAACAATGCATGCGCGAAAAGCTTGCGTGAGTAAAACAGCCGGAAACGTCGTGCACATAGTTCGACAACTTCCGAGCGAAGCGGGTTGCTCGTCAGCACTCCCGCGCACTTAAGTACCTCGGCTACCTTCCACGCGCGCGCACGCGCGTGTATGTTTTTCTTTTTTACGAGCTCCCTTAGTGCTTCCCTCCACTCCTCGCACTGTAGCGCGAGCTTCAGGACCTCGTTGGTGGTCAGCCGCACGATCCAGCACTTACACTTGCGCACAGCGTCCACGCGTGCACGTACGCCAAAGCGCGCGTTCAACTCTTCCGCTAATGCCCTCGCCTCCGCCCCGCTCTTAATGTATGCCGATGCGTAAAGATACCGCCCGCGCGCGGAGTAGGTGAGACTAAAGGGAAAGCCTTTCACGCGCACGGCAGGCTCGCGCTGCAGCTGTAAGCTCTTTAGAATCATCCACTTCGTGCAGTCTATCGAATCAAGGAAAAGGCCGTACCCGCTCTTGTATGCGGCTTCTAAGATCTTCGGGACTAGCGTGCGCGGCCAAGTCTTTGATGTGCCATGCCCCACCACTACTACCAGCGTGTTCGGGGTTCGGGCGCCGTCTCCGAGGTAGAACGTCAAGAACGCTAACGGATGCGACTCCAGCTGCTCGGCTATTGTACGGGCTTCCCTTTTCTTCAAGTGTTGCTCCCAGTCCTTGGCCCGCAAGTGCCACACGAAGGTGGGTTCGCGCGCGTTAAGGTTGAGCGCGATAACGCTGATGCGTAGCGCGCCGTATCGTGTCGCTGTCCATGAAAGGACTTGATCCTCCCGTGCTGTGGTCATAGCGGGCTTGCCCTTATAGCTGTATTCATCGCTGGCCCTCCACCCTATTTGAAGTTCGCGCAGTGCCGCGCTCTCTATCTTCAAGTCTGGGAAACGCGCACGCGCGGCAACTCTGTGGATTGGTATGCGATAAAGCCGGTTACCATCGACAAGTGACGCTATTGCGAACCACTGCTCTCCGAGGGGGTGGATTCGCAGGTAGAGAGAGCGTGTGCACGTGCGCTTGCGTACAATGAATTTGCCCTGCTCAAGAGCGTGAATCAGTTTTTCAAGTCTCTCTCTCGCCTGCGCATTTGCTCTCTCGAGAAGACTCACGCGCACGTCTTTGAACCAACGAAGTTCATCTTTCTCCTTTTCTGACAACTGGAACCTTTCTATAATATTATTGTTTACTGTCTCAAAGTATCTCTTTTTTCTCTCTAAAAGTTCGTCAAGCATGCAGTATGCCATCCTAGCTCTCTCTGTGAGCTCGGCGATCATTTTCGCAATCGTCTCGTCCGCCAAGTCTCTTTTTTCGATCCCTCGAGGTTCGACCCCCATGTTCCCACCCGGGCTCTGGTGCCCGAGGCCCCCTCTTCGGAGGCGTTGAGGGTCGAGCTTCGAGGGTTGATGGCTAAACAGGGCTCCAGGCGAACTTCAACGCTGCAGCTGCCTGCGAGCGCACAGCGCCGCCTGCAGCGAAGGCCCTGAAGGAGCGCCCCGTCGCTCCACCGCGCCTCCCCTGCCCCTCCCGCCTAGCCCGCGGTTCGGGGGGCCACGCCCCCTCCCCGCGGACCCTCACTGGGCCCAGCCGCCGTTTCAGGGCTCACGCCCCTAGGCGGGGGAGCGCGGGGCCACGCCCGCACCCCCTGCCCT
>Ga0105154_1000205_pt1 | contig 26658 bp, 29 predicted proteins | sample SSWtaG_FD_89672 | JGI IMG/M metagenome (GOLD analysis project Ga0105154, IMG submission 89672) | Hot spring microbial communities from Sandy's Spring West, USA to study Microbial Dark Matter (Phase II) - SSWsed_matched | ecosystem: Environmental > Aquatic > Thermal springs > Hot (42-90C) >... | reverse complement strand
ATAGGAATACATATTCTTGTTCAAACTCTTTAACCAATATTTCATCTATTTCCCTAAGTCTTTCAATGAGCCTTTCAGCATTTTCCTCCTCACAAAAACTCATCATAGCTGCTGGATGTACTGAAACGGAGTAGTCAAGTAGGTTTTCTAATGCTTTAAACTGTAACTCATAAGCTTCAGGTTTTGCTCCAGTAAGTTTTACAAATTCCTCCTTAGAGCAACCCTTAATGGAAACTCTTACATGCAAGTTTCTAAATTTTGAAAGCTCACGAGCATAATCCCTATATGCACCTAATAAAATGCCGTTGGTTTCAAGTATGAACAAATACTTTGTTTGCGAAAGTTTCTCTAAAAGAGAAACCAAGTGAACCCTACTTATTGTAGGTTCTCCTCCGCTAACCCTTAATTGTCTATATTTCCTCTTAGAAGCTATTCTAATGAGTTTCTCGGCGACTTCTTCAGCGGAGTAAAATTTACCATATTGCGACATAAAGTCGCGCGGTTTCCAGCTCCAACAGAATCTACATCTTAGATTACATCCTACACAATCAGCTGTAGCTATCCCCCCATACCATCTACCGCCTCTAAAACGATAATACTTCCTAAGCTCTTCCCCACCTACCTCTCTAACAACAACTCTTCTAACAACTTCCGTAAGCTCTAAAGGGTCATACATTTACTTTCTTCCCTAAATTTCAAATATTTTTTACCCAGTAGTTATTTTTCTAGGCGGTGAAGCAATTTTGAAGTTTGCTGAAATAGCTATTGCCGAAGAAGTTAATGTTCCATTGAAAATCCCTGAAGGAACAATCTATAGTTTTTTCGATTCACCATACATAGGGCATAGAAACGAAACAGCTATCGACATTTACTTTAAGGATAAAGAAGCACTACTTCCAGTAGATGAAGCTGTAGTTAAAGAAATTAGATGGTTTAATTCCCCCAAATATAGACCGGACGGTTCCGAAAAAGAACCGCTTATAGTGTTTAAAGTACGTGAAGGCGTGGTTTTGAAAACCCTTCATGTTAAGCCGAAGGTTAGTGTTGGAGAAAAGCTTCACCTAGGAGACTACATTGGGAAATGCATAGTTTCAGGATATATGTCCCCATGGAGTGGAATTCATGCGCACATAGAAGTAAGGCCAGAAAGGGATCCGTATAGGGCACGAGGAGCTTACAAGTTAAACATTGAACCTACAGTAAGGAAGGTTTTAGCTGAAATAAGTAACGCTAATGTAAAGTTTCTCGAAAAACCATTGGTTTTCAATGTTATAAGCATTGGGGAACACTACATGTGGGTTAGATTCAAAAACGATATCGGGAAAAAGCCTACGGCTCTAATGTTAATGGGTGAGCTCGGTAATATTTGTGCCATGGACGCAGGCATACCGTACTACGGCATTGGAGGATGCTTAGGTAAATCATTTAGGCAAGGTGAAAGAATTCTAGCAAATAAAAAGAACGTTGTTGGTTTAGTTACTAAGTCCTACGAACATGCTTCCCTCTTCACTTCAACAGCTGAAACCTACGTAGGCAAAGTTAAGGTTAGAGGAATAGGGACATATATTGGAACCGATTTAGCAAAAATAGTCTTTCTCGAAGAAAAGCCTTGGAAGGAAGGGGATGAAGAAGAATTTGTCTTTAAACAGATAATCTAGCTAATTTGCAGATGAACATTGAGTTGAATGTGGAATTAATTGCCCTAGACTACCATGGAACAACATCTGATAGGAAAGATAGAGGATTATGGACTGTTCGATCGGAAGTCATAGAAGCACTCATTAAGGCGAGGAAGACTGTGTTGAAGATAGCCATAATAACTAGCGGTACTGGGAAAACTATTCCTCAGAAGATTAAGAATTTAGCTCATGTTTTAGCATTCGAAAGCGGCTCGGTATTCCACTATGGCGGTAAAGTATATGTTGATAAGCCGAACAGTTGGGATAGTATAAGACATGTACTTCTCAATTCTAAGCTTAAGCCAAAAGCTATAGGAAAGGTCGTTATAATATATGGGGCCAAGGTTCACGGAGAACTTGAAGAAATACTTCATATCCACGGTCTTCTTGATCATGTTCGTATCGTTAAGAACATAAATAGGCTCATAGTTGCTCCTAAAGGATACGGTAAGGATAGAGCATTAAAAACAGTGAGAAAGCTACTAAACATAAAAGGAGCAATCGTAGCCATAGGTGATGGCGAAAACGACTATTACTTACTAAGAGAAGCAGACATAGGCATAGCACCAGCCAATGCCGTAGATGAGGTAAAAGAAGTAGCTGATTACATTTGCGATAAACCCAATGGCTTATGCGTTAAGGAGGTTATTGAGAAAATCCCGGAAGGAAAGCTTCTTAGCTAAAAATTATGTATTGCCTCTACGTGCTATTTTGGGTTTCATGTTGGTTTGCATGGTTTGATATTACTATCTTGTAGAATCCTTTATAAACTTTGAGAGAGTAGAAATAGTAGTGATAGATTACTATTAAGTACTCAAGATGCGGGGCTCCTGAGATAGCCCTGAACGCTTCCAAAGCGGATGCAGCCCAAGAAGCAATGAAAAACCATACCAAAACATATAAGAGCTAAATCCCGAACAAATATTAGTTAATAGGTAAGCCAATGAGAGCACTTGTATTAATAATTGCTGCTCTAGTACTCTCACTAGTCCTTCAGGTATCTGTAAGCTACTCCATTTTAGGATACGCTATCGAACATCTCTTCCCCATGAGAGAACATGGGGCTAAGACCGTATTCCAAAAAACAATGAAAGTAGCTTCAGAACTCACAATGCAAAACAGAACAGCTAATGTTCCAGAGGACATTTTGGCAATAGCGTCTAATGGCCCAGTGTATTTAAGATTATTCCCGTTAGAAATATATGATGGATCAAGATGGTATATGGATAATTTAACTCTCTATCCTAGATATTTCAAAACACTGCTTGTAACATACAATGCTTATTCTAATGAGCCATCGGAGTTTGAGATAAACATTATATATTACGAGAGCTTTAAGCTCGGAGATTTCTACGTACTTCCTTTACCCCAACCAGCAATAGCGCCGTTAAGCGTTTTCGATATTGAAGCTAATGAAACAATATATTCTGACTATGAATTAAAATTGTTTGTAACTAGGAAACCAGCTATTAAAGTTAAATATGTAGGCGTATATGATAACCCCTACCCTTACAGTAGCACGCCTTTAGTTATGGGTAAAACTAGAGTTTCATTAATAGTTAAGAGATTAAAACAAGAAATGGCTAAATGGTATAATAGGTCAACCATTTCCTCTTCATTTAAGGTTAAGGAGTTAGCTAGAGAAATCTATGAAAAAATGGAGAATAGAACGCTAGAGGATCTTCTAAACTATATTAGAGAGTATTTAGCTAATACGACGAAATACGTTAAAAACGTAATCATACCTCCTGAAGGAAGGGATTTTGTGGAATACTTCCTCTTCGAAGGAAAAAAAGGCTCATGTGTTGCCTATTCCAGTGCTGCAGCAATAATACTTCGTGAAATAGGTATTCCAGCTAGAATAGTTTTAGGATTTGTGGGTGAAAAACAACCTAGCGGGCAGGTAGTATTTAAACTCTCAGGTCACGTATGGGTTGAAATATATGTTCCCGATGTAGGGTGGGTACCGTACGATCCTACACCTTCCATAGGTGTTGAAGCTAGAGGATTCAATGAAATACTAAGCAATATCCTATCAAACCTTAATGTTGAGTATGAAAGGAAGGAATATGAAGGAATATTGTATGATAGAATAGTGGTTTCTCAAAGAATTCTGCTACTAAAGAACATAAATAAGTCGCTGGAAAAATTGAGAAGACTTGAAAGATTTGAAATTGAAGAGGAAAGAGAGACAACTACAGAGTACGTTAAAGCACTTAGTTATTTAACAGTAATAACTACTTCAGCAATTCTCATATCACATAGCGATGTGATGTTAATTATACGTAGCGCTGAAAAGTCAAAGGTCAAAAAGAACCCGTTCAAAAAACTCATAGAGAAGCTTATGAGGAACTTTAAGCTTCAACTATTGCCTTACGAAACTCCAAGAGAAGCTATATGCAAATTAGAGAGAAGAATACAAAGCAGGAATCTTGCTTCAGTACTTAAGAGAGCACTTAGCATATATGAGGAGCTAAGCTTTGGGGGAAGAAGACATTTAGAAAAGGAGCTGAGAGAAATAATTAGGAAAATCGAGAGCGAAGGGAAATAGCTATGGATCTTTCATATATTGTAGTTCAAACGGTAATTATCACATTATTAACTATGGTTTTTTCATTGGCAACTCTAGGATTATTTAGGGGAAGAAGTAAGTGCTCATTAGATTATTTAGGGGGTACGAAAGGCATTACCCTTAGGCATGCTTTAGAACTGTGTATCCTTGAGAAAACACCTCCAATATTTAGAGGAGTTACTAAGTTATTGGTTAGTATGTTATGTGTTGAAGACCTAGTTAAGTTATGTAAAGAGTGAGCATTATTGAAGGCTGTTTTCACACTAAAATCAATAAGCCTATTGTTCATATCTCTTATAGTGGCGATCCTGGCTTTTCTAATATTTCCATCAGTAGTATCTACGCTTCCCACATCCATAGTTATAATGTACCTTACTATTGGATTACGATTATGGAGTCCCAGATTATCTGTGACATCCTATATTTCAGAGGAAAATGTTGTTTTCGGAGAAAAAGCTACGGTGTGCATTAGTGTGAAATCCGATAAACAAGGTACTGTCACAATATATGATATTCCGCCGGCAACTGTTAAGGTTGAAGGAGAAATTATTGAAAAACATTTAATACTTGAGAAATCATCGTTAGAAATGAAATACTATGTTAAACCGCTAACTATAGGTAAACATGTATGGGGTAATCTCATAGTATTATTCGAAGACCCTAATGGCTTCTTCAAATACATTTACGAATATGATTCTCCAAGAACTCTGAACGTTCTTGCCCCAAAAATTGCCATCTCGGAGACAAAAATAGCTACAGTAGAGTTAATCACGTCATTTACGCCTGTGTTCTCTTATACGAAACCCTACAGCCCTGGCGATGATTTAAGGAGGATTGTTTATAAATCAGTTTTATCGTTAGGGGGGCTGTCTGTTAAAATGTTTTCGAACGAAGAAAAAAGCATCATTCACTTACAAAGAGAATTAAAGTTCGCTACTTTTTTAAACGAAAAAGCATCTATAAAGACAATTTCGATAGCCAAATATGTCATTTACAATCTATTGATTAGATTATCCAAGATGAAATCATCTTTGGCTCTTAATGGTGTAAAAATACGTAGTTTTGAAGATGTTGAAAAAGGTTTTGAAAGCAAAGCCGATTTAGCTGAAGAATACGATGTTGCTTTTGCGACACCAGATTTTCTACGAGAAAAAATAGGTATCAAGTGTAAACTGTTTTTCATAATTCCTGATTATCCCGACCACTATGAACTTCTGAAACAGCTAAGCTTACCTACCAACTTTATCATATATGCCCCTAAAAATTCAAAGATTATTACCATAGAGAATCTAGACCAAGCGGTTAGAAAAATATTTGAGGATCTCATGTATGCTAAAGGACATCTTGTTTAGCGAGAAATTCTTAGCTATGTTATCATCACAGCCGCTGTTACTTTACTTGACATACAAGTTTATGCCTGAAGCTCTAATTTATGCAGTACTACTAGTGTTCATAGTTGACTTATTAGTATCCGTAGGCATAATTTCGTGGAAGCATATTCTAGCACTTATCACATTAGGAACAATGGTTTCGGTAGTTTGGATAAGCTATTTACGGTTAATTGTAATTTTTGATGCAATACTGTTTTCTACACTTATATACTTCAATGCTGTATCTTCTGTTCTTTCCGTTTTAGCTTTCTTTACCATGCTAAGCTATAGGATCTATGGTCTAAGCGTTTTCTCATTAAAAACCTATGTTACCTTAAATTTGTATGGAATATTAGGATTCGATGAGGTTCTCATATTCTCGTTGGGAATACTTATACCTTTAGTGCGGGTTTTTACCGAGAAAGCTTTGAAGCATAATTTAATGTGCTTTATTTTCTCAATACTGGCCGTGTCCGCATTATATCTTATATCTCTTGTAAATGTTTACACATTACATATCTCAATTATTGGTTTTACATTGTCAATCTTAATATTGTCCATAGCTAAGTTTGAGGAGTAAATATTGTTCCTTTCTACCAGGGGGCTTCAATTTTACTTAATACCATATCTTTTATGAGCTTGTTTTTTATTTCAAAAATCTCGCTTGGAGTACATATTTCACATATTGAAGGTTTAAGGATTATTCTATGCCAGAGAACGTATGGTGCAACATATTTCACATCATCTGGAATTACATAGTCTCTATTTCTTAAGGCAGCTATTGCTTTTGAACATCTTAACATAATTATTGATGCTCTAGGAGATGCTCCAATAATGACTTCGCTTAAACTCCTAGTTATTTTAACTATCGAGACAATATATTCTAAGATCTTCCTTTCAACATGAACTTTAGCTACTTCTTCAAATGCTTGGAAAAGTTCGTACTCATTAACTACTCTTTGTGCTATGGGTTCTTCAGCTTTAAGTTCATGATCTTTCATTACTATTTCTATTTCCTCTTCAAATGATGGGTAATCCACAGTTACGGCAATTCCAAACCTATCTAGTTGTGTTTCAGGCAGCGGAAAGGTACCCGTGGTTTCCCATGGGTTTTGTGTTGCTATTACTGTGAATGGTTTTGGTAGTTTATGTGTTTCCCCCTCTATTGTTACCTGATTTTCCTGCATAGCCTCCAACAAAGCACTCTGAGTCCTAGGGGAAGCGCGATTAACCTCATCGGCTAAAACAATATTAGCAAAAATAGGTCCCAGGATTGTCCTTAATTCCCCTGTTTTAGGGTCTATTATTTTTGCTCCGATAATGTCAGCTGGTACCATGTCCGGGGTCATTTGTATTCTTTTGAAGTTTAGTCCAAGTGCTTGTGCGAAAAGCTTTACTGTAAGTGTTTTTGCGGTTCCCGGGGGCCCCTCAATTAGCATATGTGTTTTGCTGAGGAGTGTTGCAAATAGTAGCTCAACTACTTTCTCTCTTCCAATAACGTATTTTGTTATTTCAGAAAGTATTGTTTTGAACATTTTATGCGTTAACGTCACTTTGTCTCATTCTCCTTCATAAGTTTGGTTATTACTTCCACTCTTTCATTAAATACTTTCCTCCTTATTTTCTCAGCTTCCTCTCTTACTTTCCCCAATAGTTCTTTTTTGAGCCACAACTCTAAACTTACATCATACCATGCTTCCTTAAATTCCCTAACTAATTTGGCCATGAGGAAAACAGATCTACCAACATTTGCTGCATCTAATACTGCGCTTTTATTCTCTAAAACATCCTCCATTCTAGCATGGTATGCTAGAGCAAATGGGGGTATTATGAAGCCTATTGAGTTAAGTATTGAGAACATTAGTGAAATAACCTGTATTTCACCGCTATCGTTACCTACAGCTATTACTCCAGCTACTTTGCCTTCAACCCAGCTTTTACCGTCAATACGTATCATGTTTTCGAAAGCTGTTAACCTATCTATAACCCTCTTCACTATTCCTGAAGGAGAAAACCAATATATCGGTGTTGCAAAGATTACGCCGTCTGCTCTAAGTATTTTATCGTAAATTATTTTCATGTCGTCATCTATAACGCAGGGGTATCTGCAAGCAAGTCGCTCATCGGATACGCAACCTAAACAGTCCTCTATCCTGTATTCGTATAGATTAAGTTCTTCAACTTCTGCCCCAAGTTTCTTAGCTGTTTCTAAAGCTATTCTTAGTAGCTTGAACGTTGCTCCATAAGGTCTAGGTGATCCGTTTAAACCTAGTATTTTAATTTTCGAAGACAATGTTTTCACCTCGCTGTTGGCGTCTTTAGTGTAGGAATATTTCTTCAAAGTTCCTTAAAACAATGTTTCTTACGGTTTCTTCATTAACTCCTTTGGCTTGGGCTATGTAGTTTACGGTATCTTTTATCATTAGAGGATTTAGCTTTAACTCTCTATACTCATAAGGTCCATCGCTTTCTGTAACCATAAACTCTAAATCTAAATATTCGATCACCCTCCTATGTTTTTCCTGTATACGGTATGCGGGATTTATTGAAATAAAGTATCCTGAAGACACTATTTCATCTATTAATTCTAAAGGTCCAGTGTACCAGTGAAACACGGCCTTCTCAATATCGTTTTTTAGTAGTAATTCGTAAACCTCTCTCCATGTATTAACTGAATGAATATTCATTACTAATCCATATTCTTTAGCTAAGTTCAGAAACTCTGCAAAGAACATTCTTTGCTTATCTATTGTTTCAGGTGTAAATTTTCTATCTAACCCTACTTCCCCTAAGCACTTTACACCATGATTCACTATGAGCTGTTCTATTGCGGAAATTTCAGTTAATGATGTTGAACCTACTTCCCAAGGATGTATGCCGATGCATGGAACAATACTTCTATACTTCTTAGAGAACTCAATGGTCTTCCTTGAAGACTCTATGTCATCAGATACTGCAACAATAATGATGTCTTTAATAAATTCTGTAATTTCCTCTTTACCGAATTCGTAAAGGTGACAGTGAGAATCAACATATACCATGTTGTTTCCCTCCGGTTTCTGTTAAAGATTAATCCCGTTATAATAGCATTGCCGGGTTTTTGAAAATATCTTTATCGTTAAAGGTTAGTGAACTGTTTAAACAATTATTTATCGAATTATTTAAATATCGTTTAAGTGCATGTATGTGGTTAGGTGAAAATTTTGCGCCAATGGGTTTAAATGAAATAATATCCCTCTTAAAACCCGAACTTATACCTGAAAAATGGTATAATATTCTCCCAGATCTTCCCGAGCAACCACCGCCACCCTTGGATCCGCAAACACTAAAACCCATTAATCCAGTTAAGCTTGAGCGTCTTTTCGCAAAGGAACTTATTAGACAAGAGATTTCCCAAGAAACCTATATTAAAATACCTGAAGAAGTTAGGGTAGTATATGCTGAAATAGGTAGGCCAACACCTCTAATAAGAGCTAGAAGGCTTGAAGAGGCACTAAATACCCCAGCAAAAATATTTTTCAAGTATGAAGGAGTTACGCCAACGGGATCCCACAAGGTAAATACAGCATTAGCCCAAGTATACTACAATAAACTTGAGGGAATAGAGAGGGTCGTTACTGAAACAGGGGCTGGCCAATGGGGTAGTGCATTATCGCTTGCCGGGGCTGTTTTCGAGGTTAAAGTAAGAGTTTATATGGTACGTAGTAGTTACGATCAGAAACCATACCGTAGGATACTAATGGAAATTTATGGTGCAGAGGTCTTTCCTAGTCCAAGTACGAATACCGAGGTTGGAAGAAGAATTCTTAAGGAAGATCCGGAAAACCCCGGTAGCTTAGGAATAGCGATAAGCGAAGCAATAGAGGATGTTCTAGGGGATGAGAAAAGTAGGTACTGCTTAGGTAGCGTACTAAACCATGTACTACTTCACCAAACAGTAATAGGTTTAGAAGCTAAATTGCAAATGGAGGAGCTTGGAGAATATCCAGACTACGTTATTGGATGTGTTGGTGGAGGAAGTAATTTCGCAGGTCTTTCTTACCCGTTTGTAAGAGATAGGCTAAAAGGTAGGTCCTCAACAGAGTTCATAGCTGTCGAACCGAAAGCATCACCTACAATGACGCGTGGAGAATACAGATACGACTTCGGCGATACGGGAGAGTTAACGCCCCTACTTAAAATGCATACCGTAGGTCATAAATACAGAGTTCCCCCGATACATGCCGGAGGATTAAGATACCATGGTGTAGCACCAACACTGAGCATCTTAGTGAACCATGGAATAGTGAAGCCTATAGCTTATTATCAAAGAGAAGTTTTTGAAGCAGCAGTTTACTTCGCAAAACATGAGGGAATAGTTCCAGCTCCGGAATCCGCACATGCCGTTAAAGCAGCAATAGACTTAGCGAGAGAGTTAAAGAAGAAAAATGAGAAATCAACAATTCTATTTAACTTAAGTGGCCATGGACTACTAGATCTTTCAGGATACCAAGAGTTTCTCGAAGGAAAATTGCTAAACTATGAGCCTGAAAAAATAGACTTATCATACCTACCGAAAATCTAAAGTCCTTAACAGAAACTACTTGGTTTCTTTTTAACCTCTACTATTACGCTATTGAGGGAAAGCTATGGTAGCCGGGCGGGGATTCGAACCCCGGTCACGGGGGCCAGAGCCCCGCATCCTTGACCACTAGACGACCCGGCTTCTTAGTCAGAAAATAACTATGTGTATGGGGGTTTTAAGGGTTTCTTTAAAACCTAAATAAGATAAGCTTATATTATATGTATTACATGTATTACAGAGGTGGCAGAGGTGTCTGAGAATAAGGGAAAGCCTGAAGGAGAGGATAAGGGTAAGAAGAAAACTGTTACGATTAGGAATATTGATGAAGAACTCTACGCTAAAGCATCGGCTCTCGCAAAGAGCATAGGAGAATCTGTAGGGGAAATAATCAATGAAGCCCTTAGAGCATTCCTATCGATAGCCGAGGGGTCAATAGGGTTTGCTCAAAAAGTAAAGGAAGGCGTTGAAGCATCAATTAAAATAACTACTGTAAGCGACCTAGAAGAATTAACAATAACGAGTGAAGATTTAGAGGGAATTGAGGGAAGAGTAAAATTCAGAAACATTAGGAAACTTGTAGTGGACAACAGTGTTACATGGGAACTTTTCGATAAGAAAATTGCATCAATAGTTTTCGTGGACAAAGTAGTGCTTCCTAAACACATACCTAAGCTTAAAGCTCTTTCAAAAATGAAGCTTGTAAAGAAAGTTGAGCAATTCAAAGAGGAAGAAGCGGGTACTCAAAAACAGACTTAGTAATAAAGTGTAATCCAAAAGCTATAAGCAATAAGCCTAATGCCCCAATAAAGTACCTATATCTTTTCTCTTTTAAAACATTCTTACCTATAAAAGACATGTGGGCTGTCGCCATAAGCCATACGTAATCCATCCATACGTGAGCTAAATATATTAATGGCAAGAAAATATGGGTAAGAATTTTTAGTGTCGCATAAATAAATGTTGAACCTATGAACAACCACCATAGGATGAAGAATGGATTAAAAGCTGAAAGAGCGATACCCATAAATAGAGGACCCTTGCTTCCGAATCTGTTAAGAAACGAATTATTTAAACTAGCGCCTTTACTTTTTAAAGCATCGACTAACTCCAAAATTCCAAAAATAATCATTGTTAACCCCCCTAAAACACCTAGTAGTAAGGCTACTTCACCAATCATCATGACCGAGAACATTCCAAAAGCAATCATCAAGAAAAGTGGGAATTCAACAATAGTGTGGCCTATGGACATTTTCAAACCGGCTTTCCACCCTTCTCTTGATCCGAAAATAAGGTTTGAAACGAATAATGGTCCTGGAGCTAAAGTTCCGGTAGCTGATAAAACCTGAATAGCAATTATAAGGTTTATTAGGGGGTTCAAGTTACTCTAAACCTTCTATTTCTCTTTCAAGCTTAGCAAGGAAGTTTATCATGTACTCGTATCTTTTAATAGCTAATTCTTTTCCCTTACGTGTCCACATAAGGTCTTTTAATTTAAACAGTTTCTCATAGAAATGGTCTATTGCTTCATCCAAAGTTCTCCCTCTATAAGCGGACTCCATGAAGGCCCTCATTATCCCTACAGCACCTAAAGCGTCAAGCTTATCTGCATCACTAAGAATCATTCCCTCAACGGTTTTAGGCTTATGTCCTAGAGTGAAACTGTGGGATAAAATAGCGTCCTTTACTTTCTCAATGAGCCCCCTTGGAAAACTGTACTGCTCAAGAATTTTCCGTGCCATTTCAGCACTTAAAATGGCGTGATGCTTATGCAGATTTTGTTCCTCGATTCTTCCAACATCATGTAGGAGAACAGCTAACTTCAATGCTGCAGGATCATATTTTCCCTTATATTCTTCAGCTAATTTGAAAGCTAGCTTCATGACTCTTTCAACATGTGGAAACCCATGAACAGGATCATTACCTAAGGTTTCTCTAACTAAATCCTCTATACCCCTAATAGCCTTGTTCTTTAACCCATTATTACATGGAGAACAGTCATTCAATGTACTAAGTTTCTCAGACAAAGTTTTTAATGCGTAATGTTCGTCCATTTTAAATCTTCTCCATTTTCCCTGTTTTCTACAGCATTAAGCACATCTTCAATATAAATATTTTGACTTAATATCTTCCGTAAATCTCATGGGTCTCTCTTGGCATTGGAAAGAATTATTTCTATAAGTGTACCTTCATTGTCAGGTAATCCTTCAAATACTTCTTTCCCATTAACTAATATAATGGGTATTTCGGTGTCCGAATCTTCCACTTTAAACTCTACTTGTTTACCTAGATTTTCCTCAAGAATATCTCTTATCTCTACAAACCATTCCTTTAATGTTTTTACATAGTAGCTATTCTCCATACCGATAATTGTAACTTTAACTTTATCCGACATGGTTCTAACCCTCTAGAGTCGAAAACCAGCAGATGAGATAGCGGAGGAAATTTTCAAAACTGCGAGACTCGAAGGGCTTAGAAGAGGAACCCTAATGAGATGTGGTCTTAGAGGTTTTAGCGGCATATCTTAACTTCTTGCCCTTACTATGCCTATGCTTAGTAAAGAAGGCTAAGTAGTATATGGCATCTTTCACGTACTTTTCCTTAATATCCAGCTTCATTTCATTACATCCTCCCTACGTATTTTACTCTAGACACACTTATCTACTTTCCTACCAGATATAGTTAGAACAGAAACATTACCAACTTTTGTTTATAAGCTTTTAGAGATGGTCAAGTTTGAGACTAGAAATCCCCAGGTATCTTGAAAGGTTCGGTGCGGTCAAAATATACGATGTGCAAAGGGTAATCGAGATTGATGGTGGAGCATCTAAGGAGCATGGCGAGGTTTTTGTTTTGAGATTCACTAATGCTGAACTTGGAGAAGTTGAACCTAACATGGCAATAATTGTTCCTATTAAAAACGAGAACCCCAAAGTTCTTGAGGGGGTAATAAGCGGAATTCCTCATGACGCACTTGTCATTGTTGTTTCTAATTCTACAAGAGAACCAATAGATAGGTACCAGATAGAGCTAGATACGCTCTTAAACCATTATAGGTTCTCCAGAAGACCCATAGTTATTGTTCATCAGAAAGATCCAGTATGGGCTGAAGCGCTAAAGAAAGCGGGTTATTATGATATTTTAGACAGTAGCGGTGAAGCCGTTAGAGATGGTAAGGGAGAAGGTATGGTTCAAGGGCTAATTTTAGCGAAAGCATTAGGTAAAAAGTACGTAGGCTTCATAGATTCAGACAACTACATTCCGGGAGCAGTATACGAGTACGTCAAAATATATGGGTCAGCATTTCTATCTTCAAGAACAGACTACGTAATGGTAAGAATAAGGTGGCCTTATAAAACGAAGTTTAGCGGTAAAAGATTATACTTTAGAAGAAGAGGAAGAGTCTCCGAAATAACGAATAGATACATGAATCTCTTAATAGGGAGGCTAACCCATTTCGAAACAGACATTGTTAAAACAGCAAATTCAGGGGATCACGCAATGAGTATTAAGTTAGCCGAGGAACTTGCTTTTGCAGAAGGATTCGCTATAGAACCCTATGAGCTCATGTTCATATTTGAAGAATTCGGAGGATTCATTAAGAAAATAGCTAATAAGGAATTAGCTTCTAAAGGTGTTGAAATTTTCCAAGTAGAACCTAGAAATCCACACATTCATGAGGAAAGAGGAACAGAGCATATTGATGAAATGCTTCTTAAATCCCTTTCAACAATATATCATAGCAAACTATGTGATAAGGAACTTAAAGAACAAATACTTAACGAACTCAGAATTAGAGGTATTCTGAAGGAAAACGAGGAACCACCAAAAATAAGGACTATAAAGCCCATTAAAAACGTAGATGTTAAAAAGGTTTTGGAAATATTAGAGGGAAAAGCGGAATCATTTATATTGGCTGAGTAGTTTTCGGATCTGATTAGTTTAATATAAGTTTTTCGTATTAACCACTATATTTTTCTATTTGGGAAAGCATTATCTAATTATTTCAAATCCTTAAACTCTAAGGGATTACCCTATGGAGCTAACAGTAGCTTCTGCTCATCTACCAACAGCACCTAGGGTTCAGAAAGTACTTGTTCACGATAGTTCTAGATGTACTGCCTGCTGCACATGCATGATAGCTTGTGCCATGAGGCATTTTGGTGTTGCTGATCTTGAAAAATCCTTTATACGAATAGTGTTTAACGAGGAACTTCGAGCTTTCGAGGCAGTATATTGTCATCACTGCGATAATCCTTTCTGTATGAACATATGTCCTGCAGATGCTATTTCGAAAGATGAGGTTACAGGTATTGTTAGAATAAATTCGCTTATCTGTGTAGGTTGTGGCTCATGCAATTATGCATGTCCTTCGGGTGTTCCAAGGAGAGATCCTCAAATGCGTGTTGCTGTAAAGTGTGATTTATGTGAAGGAGATCCGGAATGTGTTAAACAATGTCCCACCCAAGCGTTAAGATATGTTCCTAGAGAAGAGGCATACTCGTTCTTAACTGAGAAATACAGGTGAAGCACTATGTTCTTCGAAATAGTTGCAACACTTGGGATAGTAACTTTAGCTATTCCCGCATTCTTAGCCTTAGTGGAGGACGATATTAAAAGGATAATTGCTTATTCAACGGTTAGCCAAATGGGATACATTGTTTACAGTATAGGTATAGGAACAGTTTTAGGCATTGCCAGCGCTTTATTCCATGTAATAAACCATGCATTATTGAAGTCAATGCTGTTCTTAGCGGCTGGAGCTGTAATCTACGCTACTGGAACAAGAAACATTAGAGAACTTGGGGGTTTAGCATATAAAATGCCAATTACCGCTACAGCTATTCTAGTAGGAGGCCTTTCAGTAGCTGGACTACCTCCTTTAAACGGTTTCGCAAGTAAGCTCTTAATTTACGAAGCTGGATTTGAAAGAGCATTTCACGACCCAACATTTGTAGGTAGACTTTATCTACTTTACACTGTAATCGCTATTTTCATTGGCGCAGTAACACTTCTATACTTTATGAGACTTTTCTACTCTGTATTTCTCGGTATGCCTTCTAAACTCGCTGAGAAAGCAAAGGATCCACCTGCTGCTATGAAGGCATCACTAATATTGTTAATGACGATTTCTATAGTGTTTGGAATAGTTCCTCAAATTCCTATAGGCTTCATAGTGAATCCTGCTTTAACATACATGTTCCCGAATACTGTTTTGCCCTTAAGCATTTCATACTTTGGCTATAGCACTAACGTAGGTCTCTATACAGCAACATTACTAACAATGGTTTTACTAGTAACTGCAGGTATATCGTATGCGATATATGTTTCGGGAAAGAAACTATATGAAAAAGTCACCCTAACGCCACCTATTGTAAGAGAGTTACATGAGTTCAAATATGAGGTATTTACGGGCGGAGAATATGGGGGCGAACTTTTACCTCTTGAAGAATTGAAGATTACACCTGAAGAGTTCAACTATGCTCTTAAGGAATCATTTTCTTCACTATACAGTTTCTCTAAAGAAGGAGGTTTTGAAGGAGTTATTTCTTACATGTTCCATGAGTTTCTAGGTAAGGTAAGAGAGTTAGACATTATAAGATATGTTAAAATTAGCTCGTATGTTCTCGTTTACATATTATTCTTCGTAATAATGCTTTTCCTCGCATCAGCTATGTAGGGTGTAGTGGTTATGGTGCCAAAGGAAATACCTGAAAAATTAGGGGAAATAGTAGTTGAAGTTTATCCGACAGGACCTAGAAGATACGTTCTAACGCTTAGCAGTTACAATAGGGTACGTGAAGCTGCGAAAATACTTTTCGATGAAGGCTTTAGATTATCTACAATAACAACTTTAGACCGTGGCTTTTACTTTGAATTACTCTATCATTTCGTTAGAAAGAACGTAGTAGCATCAATTAGAATACTTGTTCCGAAAGGTGAAAGTAAAGTACCTTCAATAACACCTATCATTCCAGGAGCTAACTGGATAGAAAGGGAAGTTAGAGATCTTTTTGGAATAGAGTTTATAGATCATCCCGAACCTAGAAGGGTTATTTTACCTCCCGAATGGGAAAGCGAACCACCACTTAGAAAACCTGTTGCTCCAGAGTTACCGGAAACCTACGCTAATTACTTTATGTCGTTAGCAACTAAAGCAGCACTTGCGTCTTTAAGCGGCTTAGTTAAGAGAAGAAGGAGACAAATGGGATTACCTGAAGTTGTAACGCCAGTTCATGAATCTGAGGATGTAATTAATGAAGTAAAGAAGATTTCGAAGGAGCTAAAAATCGATAGAAAAGTTCCTATAAGAGGGGAATAAGCAATATGGCACTTAAATACATATTCTATCCTGGATGCTTTATACCCGCAATGCTACCACATGTAGAGTACAGTATCAGATATGTTTTAAACAAATTAAACGTTGAACTACAGGAAATACATGATCTTTCATGTTGTCCACCTAAAATTACTAGTGTAGGAGACTTTAAAGGATGGCTAACTATTTCGGCTAGAAACCTTGCTTTAGCAAGTAAATATGGGTTAGATATCCTAACCCCATGTAATGGATGTTTCGAATCATACTTTGAAGCCAAACACTTCATAGAACATAGGCCAGACTTAGCGAAGGATTCATTAGATGTCTTGAAGAAGCTAGGTTTACCAACGAAAATAGAAAGTAATGTTAAACATTTCGTAGAAGTAGTGTATAAGGATGTTGGACCGGATAAGTTATCCGAAAAAATAGTTAAACCTCTTAAGGGGCTTAGAGTCGCTGTACATTATGGATGCCACCTTTTCGTAACAACACCTGGAGGAGATGTTTGGGAAAAACCGAGAATGATGGATGAAATTCTAAGGACTCTTGGAGCAGAGATAGTTAGAGACGGTTTAGAGAGAATATGCTGCGGCTTCGTTATATCAACGATCGACGATACAAAAGCTGTTCTTGAAAGATCCGAAATTAGGTTAAGAAGCGTTAAGTCATTAGATGTGGATTGTCTTGTAACCCCATGTCCACAATGCCTTATAAGATTGGAATATAGTCAAATAAAGCTTAGGTCATTGAAGAAGATAAGATATGATCTACCAGTAGTTCATCTAGCGGAGCTTATGGCGATAGCTTTCGGTCTTGACCCGTTAAAGATGAAATTTGATAGTTTACATAAATCCCCTGTTAAACCCGTTTTCGAAAAGCTAGTGAAAGGGGGAGGATAGTTTTGGAGAAAGTAGAAGGTAAAATATGTTCTATACCAATAGGGCCTTATCATCCAGCTTTAGAGGAAATAGCTTTCTACAAGGTTTATGTTGAAGGAGAGAGAATTGTTGACGCCTTTATTAAACCCGGTTTCAGCCATAGAGGTATTGAGAAATTAGCTATGCAAAGGAGTTACCATAGAAATATTCAGCTTTTCGAAAGAGTATGTGGAATATGTTCCGACGCTCATACAACAGCTTACTGTGTTGCGGTTGAGAACTGCTTAAAGATAAATGTACCTAAGAGAGCACAGTACATTAGAGTAGTAGAGCATGAAGCAAACAGAATCCATAGCCACCTGTTATGGTTTGGTGTTGCAATGCATGCTATAGGTTTCGACACATTATTCATGCACTCATGGGCTATTAGAGAAGCAATAATGGATGTTGTGGAAACACTCACCGGAAATAGAGTAAACTATTCGGTAAACACTATTGGAGGTGTTAGAAGAGACATTACACCTGAACTAGCAAAATATATTGAAGAGAAGCTTAAAATTGTCGAGAAAGGAACACTTTACCTAATAAAAACTGTTAAAGAAGACGAAACAATAAAAGCTAGAACATCTGAAGTAGGTATTTTAACGAAAGAGGAAGCCAGAAAATACTGTGTAGTAGGGCCTACAGCAAGAGCTTCAGGAATAGATGAAGATATTAGAAAAGATGATCCATACATTAACTATGAAGATTTCGAATTCGAAGTTTGCATAGAGGACACATGCGACGTATACGGGAGAATAATGGTTAGGCTAAGAGAAACATTAGAGTCTATTAAAATTGTAAGGCAAGCATTAAAGAATATGCCTGAAGGAAGGTTGATAGCGGATCTGCCCTATCCGTTTCCAAGCGAGGATGTAGGTAGGGTTGAGGCGCCGAGAGGCGAGCTAATATATTATGTGAAATCGAATTACACAAACATTCCGGAAAGAGTTAAAGTGAGAACACCTACTTTCGTTAACCTTCCAGCAACTAAGCCTATGCTCCTTGGAGATAAGCTTGCGGATGCTCCACAAATAATCATAAGTATTGACCCTTGTTTAACATGTAACGATAGGCTTGTTATTGTAGATTTAAGAAGCGGTTGTGAAAAAACAGTTTTTCTACAAGACTTAATTAAAGGGAGGGTGAAGCTGTAGTGTATATTGTACCATTACTTACTATCTTAGCTGAAATTCTAATATATCCGGGATTAATGTTTTCAATACTGTTCGGAGGAATCATTGTTTGGATGTATAGGAAAGTTAGGGCCAGACTTCAAGGAAGAAGGGGGCCTCCATGGTATCAGACGTATGCTGACATATTTAAGCTCCTAATTAAGGAAACAATAATTCCTTTGAGAGCGTGGAAAGCTGGGTTTATTGCTGCACCAACGATTTCGTTTGCTGCACTTTTTGCAGCAATACTTTTACTTCCATTCTTCGGTAGGGAATCAGCGCTAGGGTTCTTAGGTGACGCGATAGTTTTACTATACTTATTGACAATACCTACTTTTGCACTAACATTTGGAGGTATGGCTTCAGGTAGCCCATATGGGATTGTTGGTTCTGGAAGGGAAGCTTCACTACACGTATGGTATGAGCTACCTCTATGGCTTTCAGCAGCGACGGTTTTTGCCCTTGCAAACTCTATTTCCATAAGCGGAATAGTTGAGGAACAAGCTCTTCATGGGCCATTCGCCATAAGACTGCCTTTAGCTTTCATAGCTTTCCTAATAGCGGCTCAAGCAAAATTGGCTAAAAGACCATTCGATATACCGCATGCTGAAACAGAAATTGTAGCAGGACCTTACACTGAATATTCCGGTTCGTTAAGAGCTCTATTTGAGCTAAGCGAAGTGTTTAAGTGGTTAGCGGTTTCAGCATTAGCTACAACTTTATTTCTAGGGTGGCCTTTGATAGGCAATACTATAGTGGACGCACTAATATTCATGGTTAAAGTAGTATTTTTCGCGCTCATATTCGCATTTATTGACATAATTAATCCTAGATTACGTATTGAACAAGCAGGGTGGCCTCTTTGGAAAATCGCTACAGCACTTGCACTAATAGATACTATAAGAGTCTATGTGGGGTTGGTGATTTGAAATGAAGTCAAGTATAGTTAAGGAAGCTCTAAAGTATTTCGTAAACCCCGTTACTGAGGCTTTTCCAGCAGCTAAACCATATTTTCCGAAGAAATATCGTGGACCGCCAGTTTATGATCAAGATAAATGTATGGGCTGTACCGCATGCGCTCATGTTTGTCCCGCCGACGCTATAACAGTAATTGTGAAGGACGGTAAAAGAGCTCTTGAGGTATGGTATGGTAAATGCACATTCTGTGCGAGATGCGAAGAATCATGCCCCGTAGATGCGATACATTTAATGGAAGAATTCGGTATTCCATCCGAAGACAAACTTGTTTTCAAATCAACGGTTACCCATGACATGGTTAAGTGTAGACTATGTGGTAAACCGTTTATAACTATTAAACATGCTGAATGGGTAAAGAAGAACCTACTTGAAAAAATGAGTGATGTCATAGGGTCTGAGGAAATAGACTTCTTCCTAACAGTATGTAGAGACTGTAGACATGAAATAGAGAACATTCCGGGGTTTAGAAAACTTCTCATAAGAGTACTTATTAAAGGTGAAAAAGTATGGGTTTGAAAAAGTGCTTCCTATGTTCCTTAGCTAAATGGGCACGTAAAAAATCTGTATGGCTATATCATGCACCGGCAGGAGGTCTCTGCAACGGATGCGACATTGAAATAGCTGCTGCAATAACGCCTAGATATGATGTTGAAAGATTCGGTATACTTTTAGCTCCAAGTCCTCGCCATGCCGACGTAATATTAGTTGCCGGTCAAATGACAAAACACTCTAAGGAAAGACTTCTAAGGGTATATCAGCAGGTTCCAGAACCTAAAGCTGTAGTAGCTATAGGTTCATGCGCTATTTCAGGTAACATTTTTACAACAGACAATTACCCTGTTGCTGGAACAGTAGACCAAGTAATTCCCGTTGACGTTTATGTTCCAGGATGTCCGCCCAAACCTGAAGCAATAATTCTCGGGGTAGTTAAGGCTATTGAGAAGCTCGAGAAAAGAACCGCTGAATCAATCTAAGGTTTTAAGCCGAGAACTTTAGCTAACTCTTTAACCTTCCCTCCACCACTGAACCTAGCCCAAACAGCACATGTACCTTCTGAAGACACCATACATGGACCGTAAGGTGTATTTGGGGTACATGATGTCATGAAGAATGGACAATCTGTGGGAACAGCTTTACCTAACGTTACATCTCCACATCTGCATCCAGGAGGTATATCTATTGATCCTGTAATTTTTACATCATATTTTGTGTGGACATCAATGTCTCTATAGTGATCTTTAAGTTCTAAGCCACTTTTAGGAAGAACACCTATACCTCTCCAGTAAGCATCAACTATGTCGAATGCTTCTTTAACGTATTTTTGAGCTACAATATTACCCTCCCAACTGTCAACTCTAGAATACTCATTGAATACCCTAGGTTTTCCCTCAATAATTTGCCTAAGTATCTCTAAAACAGCCAATACCACATCTAAAGGTTCGAAACCTGCAACTACAGCAGGTAATCCGTATTCTTCAGGTAGGAATTTCCACGCTTTTGCACCAGTAATTGCGGTAACATGGCCTGGGGCTATTATCCCATTTAATGGAATATCCGGTTGATTTAGAACGTAATGAACTGCCGGAACCGTTAATCTATAAGCTATAAGTAATTTTAAATTCTTAGGCATAGTACCTAAGACTACATGACTTGCAACTGTAGGTTGTGTTGTTTCGAAACCTACAGCTAAGAAAACATGCGTTCTACTTGGATTTCTTTTAGCTATTTTTAAGGCGTCAAGAAAACCGTAAACTATTCTAATATCTCCACCTAAACTTCTAGCTTCAGCTAAGCTCATATTCGTTCCGGGAACTTTGTACATATCACCATAGGTAAGCAGTGTTACATCATAATTAAGTGCTAGCTCTATTGATTCATCAATAACCTCTGTTGGAGCAATACATACTGGACATCCGGGTCCCGCAATAAGCTCTAAGTTTTCAGGCATTAGGCTTCTTAAGCCATAATATGTAATTGTATGCTCATGGGTTCCACAGACATGCATTATCTTTATTTTATTTTCTCCGATCTTCTTTAACGCTATGGGTGTTAGTTCATGAATTTTCCTAACAGCTTCTCTGAGAAGACTTGATTCTCTAAACATTTTAATTATCTCTTTAAGGCCCTCGTGTAAAATTCCCGTTTCCATTACAGTTTATTCCCTCACAACATAAACTTACTTGTAGCTTAGAGATTTAGATTTTTGTAAAATATATTTTCAACTAACAATACACTATATGTGCTGACGTGGGAATTGCATAAAGTGGGCTAGTAAATGAACAATATGGAGGTGAATTTAATAGGTGTTTAGGGTTTCAAAAATAACCTTAGCTCATGGAGCAGGAGGTAGGGAAACATCTGAAATAATTGAAAATTTCTTTGTGAAAAAATTTAGTATAAAGAAGGTTTCAACAGGTTTCGGTTTAGATGAATTAGAGGATTCATCAACAATACCTCTTCCTGACGGTAATTACTTAGCAATAACGGTCGATAGCTACACTGTTAATCCAATATTCTTTCCGGGAGGAAACATAGGTAAACTGGCTGCATCAGGAACATTAAACGACCTAGCGGTTATGGGGGCTAAACCTATAGCGACAATGGATAGCATAGTTGTTGAAGAAGGTTTCGAAATTGAATCTTTAGAAAAAATAGTTTCATCTATGCGTGAAGTTCTTGAAAAATACGGTGTTGCACTAATAGGTGGAGACTTTAAAGTAATGCCTAAGGGCCAATTGGACAAGATAGTAATAACAATGGCAGGTATAGGAGTAATACCTAAGAACAGGCTAATTTCTGACTACAATGTTAAGCCAGGAGATAAAATATTAATTACTGGAACTATAGGGGAACATGGTGCAGCGATTTTAGCTGCACAAACCGGAATAGGAGTAGAAGATCAATCCCTACTTAGCGATTGTGCTCCGATAATTGATGCAATGGAAATAGCATTTAAGGTTGGTGGAGTACATGCGGCAAAAGATCCTACTAGAGGTGGTTTAGCTATGGCTCTTAATGAATGGGCTAAAAAATCCAGATTAACAATTATTGTTAAAGAAGAAAACATTCCGTTAAGAGAAAACGTTAAAGCTTATTGTGAAATGCTTGGCATAGACCCACTCATATTAGCATCTGAAGGTAGGGCGTTAATTGCGGTTACCCCAGACAAAGCTGATGAATTGGTTAACACGCTAAGAACCAATGGATATAAGGATGCTGCAGTAATAGGTGAAGCAAGGAAGGGTAGAGAAGGATACGTACTTTTAGAAACAATAACTGGCGGACTAAGAATAATAGAGCCTCCAGTTGGAGAAATAGTTCCAAGAATATGTTAAAAGAGTTGAATACGTAATGGCTGAAGAAAGAAGACTTTACAGGTCATCTAAAGACAAGGTGATCTGCGGTTTATGTGGAGGACTAGGAGAATATTTTAACGTTGATCCGATGATTGTAAGAATAGCCTTCGTACTGTTCTTCACAATAAACCCTGTTGCGGCAACACTATTTTACATCCTAGCTTGTGCTATTATTCCTAAAGCATATACTTCAAAAACCGGAAAGGAAAATTCAGTGACTAGAAAAACCATACAGTATAATCAGGGGCTAATATTTTTAGGATTAATGTTAATTCTTGTAGGTGTACTTGTATTTCCAGAGATAAAACTTATTTTAAGAAGTGTTTTAGGAGGATTAGCTATAGCTACGGGATTACTTATAATACTAATTGCTCTCTTTAGAAGAGAAAATACTAAACATTAAGTGCTTCTAAAACCTCTTTCCAAGCTTCAATGGTTTTTTCAGCCTCTTCACGACTTAGTTTTGAAATTATAGCTCCTGCATGCACTATAACATAATCCCCAGGTTTAACATCAGGTACGAGTAATTTATCAACTTCCCTTCGAACTCCTCCGAAATCAACTATTGCTGTCATCTCCCTTACTTCAACAACGACGCCTGGTATACCTAAGCACATAGACTATCCGCTCTTAATTCCGAGATTATTCCTAAAATATTTAAATTATCTACGTAGTGCTCTATAGCGCATATGTGACTACTAACTTATATTAGCCTACTTCAATGACAAATAAGTGAAGTGCTTATGGGAGAAACTATTGCTCTAAAACTTAGGGTTTCAGGCATAGTTCAAGGGGTAGGTTTTAGACCATTCATATATAGGGTAGCAGTTAAAAACGGAATTAAAGGATACGTTAAGAACTTAGGTGGTAGCGAAGTAGAAATTCATGCGGAAGCTTCTTTAACAAACATACTTAGTTTTCTAAAAGCTTTAACAGTAGAAAAACCACCACCAGCAGAAATAGAAATACTTGAAATTGAAGAAGCTCAACCAAAAATGTTTAAAAAATTCGACATTTTGAAAAGCGGAAGGAGTCCAAAAATGTTCTCAATGATACCTCCGGACATAGGTATTTGTGACAATTGCTTAAGAGAAATTTTAGATAGAAATTCTAGGTGGTACATGTATCCGTTTAATAGTTGTGCTTGGTGTGGCCCAAGATTTTCAATGATAGAGAAAATACCTTATGATAGAGAAAACACTTCAATGAGAGATTTTCCACTATGCGAAAACTGCTTAAACGAATACGGAGACCCTGAAAACACTAGAAGATTTCATGCTCAAGGAATAAGTTGTCCAAAATGTGGACCGAAAGTTTGGTTAGTTAATAATTCGGGAGAGCTTATTGAAACAAAGGATCCAATAGGATATGCAGCAAAGCTAATAGATGAAGGAAACATTGTGGCGATAAAGGGCTTAGGAGGTTTTCACATAGCAGCTTTAGCTACCGATGATGAAGTAGTTCTTACATTACGTGAAAGAAAAAGAAGACCTCAAAAACCGTTCGCGCTCATGGCACTAAATATTGATGTCACTAAGAAAATAGCTTATGTACCTAAGGAAGCAGAGGAACTATTGCTATCTCCTCAAAAGCCAATAGTTCTTTTACCTAAGAAAGAATGTGCTCTCATTTCCGAATATGTGGCTCCAGGGTTAAATACGATAGGTATTATGCTTCCCTATACCGGGTTACACTATATTTTACTAATTAGCACTAAAGACAAATACCTAATCATGACAAGCGGTAATCCTAAAGGAAAACCCATGTGCATAACGAATGATTGTGCTTTAAATAAGCTCTCAAAATATGTTGACTACATATTATTACACAATAGGAGAATAGTTAATAGAGTTGATGATAGCGTTGTTAGATTAACATTAGGTAAGCCGGTGTTTCTAAGAAGAAGCAGAGGCTATGCTCCTAAATGGCTTACACTACCTATTGAAGTTAAAAATCCCATAGTGGCTTTTGGAGCGGAACTAGCAACTGCAGGAGCCATACTCATTAGAAATAGAGCGATACTAACTCAATATATAGGCGATGTCGATGATTATGAAACACTTGAGTTCATGGATGAGGCATTAAAGTTTCTATGTAGAACCTATAGAATCAATCCTAATGAAGCAATTTATGTTTCCGACATTCATCCATACTATGCTACAACGAGGCTTGCCGAAGAATATGCTGACAAATATGGTTCAGTACACTTAAGAGTACAGCACCATCATGCACACATAGTCTCAGTAATGGCTGAAAACTACATGAAACCTAGTGAAGAGGTAGTTGGCATAGCTATCGACGGGGTCGGTTATGGGATAGATGGGAAAATATGGGGTGGTGAAGTTCTTATTGCATCATATGGTGGCTTTAAGAGATTCGGACATTTAAAATACCAACTTATGCCAGGCGGAGACCTAGCTACGAAATATCCTTTAAGAATGCTTATTGGAATACTTTACTCAATTTTCGATGAAGAAGAAATACTAAGATTCCTAAGCAAGACAAACTTGGTTAATAAACTAAGGTATGGTGTAAGGGAGTTAGGAGCAATAATGTATCAGCTAAAATCTAAAACAGCCCCTGAAACATCAAGTACAGGTAGGTTCTTAGATGCAGTAGCTGCCCTCTTAGGAATATGTTTTGAAAGAACATATGAGGGAGAACCCGCAATGAAGTTAGAAGCATACGCTAAAAAACCTGAAGGAGATAGCGAAGTAGAAGCTAAAATAGTGTATGAAAAAGGCGAATACATTATCGATACTTCGGAGTTAATGTTGAGAATTATAGAAAAGCTAGAAGAAGGTATTGATAAGAGAATAATAGCCTATCAAGTACAATATGCGCTAGGTAAAGCATTCGGTAAGGTAGCTATAGAAGCTATAAAAACGTACATGTTAAAGCCGCTAATAATTGTGAGCGGTGGTGCAGCAGTAAACGACATAATACTCAAGGCGATAACTGATGTAGCTAAGGAAGGCGACGTGGAAGTCTACGTTAATAGAAAAGTTCCTCCAGGAGACGGCGGAATAGCTTTAGGGCAAGTAGCTATTGCAGCCTATAGTTTTGCTTATGAAGAATCGTAGGTTCAAGTTTAAATTTTAAAGCATACTATAGAAAAATTGGGGGTTAAAACAATGGTTACAATAAGGTTTTCCACGAGAGCAGCAAACGATCCTACATACATTATAACAGTGGGTATTTCAAGACCGCTTAAAGATGCATTTGCTGGACTAGATAAGTCGAAAATAAACAAGATTGGAAGAAAACTTACAAAGCTACTTTCATACAAGGTAGCTACTGCCCTAGTTAAAAACGGTTATGAACTTCCATTATCTGAAGACTACTTGTTAAAAATTAGAGGGGAAGTATCGTTTGATGTTAAGGAGGAAGGTGAAGAATTCGCTATCGAAATTAAAAATGTTAAACTTGTAATGGACATTTTCAAAAAGGAAAAATCTGTTGAATATAGGGAATCTTCTGCTGAGGAAGGCTAAGTAGTGGTAGGTAATGGTTCTAACTATAGACAACGAGTTTAGAGTTGTTTTTGATAGGAAATTTTATAATGAAGAATATTTGCTATGGGCTAAATTTGAAGATGGAAGGGTAATGGACGCTTCGGATGTAGCTAAAAGAGCATCAGCAATAAGTGGACAACTAGTTTCCATAAGACCTGCAGATAAAGAGAAGCGTAAATTTCTTTTCTATAAGAAAAACGAGAAGGTAGGTGAACT
>Ga0105154_1000203_pt1 | contig 26770 bp, 26 predicted proteins | sample SSWtaG_FD_89672 | JGI IMG/M metagenome (GOLD analysis project Ga0105154, IMG submission 89672) | Hot spring microbial communities from Sandy's Spring West, USA to study Microbial Dark Matter (Phase II) - SSWsed_matched | ecosystem: Environmental > Aquatic > Thermal springs > Hot (42-90C) >... | reverse complement strand
CTCTTCTTCACCCGCCTAACAGCCAGGATCCCAGCCTTCGCCAAGTAGTACTGCGCCAAATCGTCAATACCCTTCTGGCAGAACACCACGTTCGCACCAGCCGCCTTAATCCGCTCGACCATGTCCCTCAGCAGGCGGGCTTCCTCGTCCAGGAACATTTTCATCTGCTCGGGGCTGCTGATCCTGATCTCGGCGTCGATCTCAGTTTTCTCGACCTCAAGCGGCGCGTCGATCAGCGCGATCTTCGCTTTCTCGACGCGCTTGGGCATGTCCGGGTGCACGACCTCCTTGTCCACTATGACGCCGTAGACGAGCTGCGTGTCGAGGAAGGAACCGCCTTTTTTCTTCACGAGCTGGACGTAGTCGTCGACGTTAGCTACAATCTTCCCATCCTTCTCTTCGGTCACCTGCTTCGCGGCTTTGACGGCTATTTCGGCCAAGTACTCGCGGAACGCGGCCACCGCTTTTCCCCTCATCGAGGTCATCGCGACCTTCTTCAGCGTCTCAAGGTCGTCGATGTCCACCTTGACGGCGATCCCGCGCAGCACCCTCTCGGCCTCCTCCAAGGCCTTCTTGTAGCCGGCCACTATCACTGTCGGGTGGATGTTCTTCTCGAGGAGTTTCTCAGCCTCCCTAATTAGCTCACCGGTTAAGACTACGACCGTGGTTGTGCCGTCGCCGACCTCGTCGTCCTGAGCTTTCGCTATCTCCACCATCAGCTTGGCTATGGGGTGCTGGACGTCCATCTCGTCGAGGATCGTGGCGCCGTCGTTCGTCACCGTTATGTCGCCGAGGCTGTCGATGAGCATCTTGTCCATCCCGCGCGGGCCGAGCGTCGTCTTGACGGTCTCCGCGATGGCTTTGGCGACCATGAAGTTCAGAGCCATCGCTTCTCTCCCAGTCTTCCTGCTGGTGCCCTCCTTCAGCACGAGTACCGGCACGCCGCCCAACTGGGCTATTTGCGCCGACATAGCCGCTCCCGGCTCCCGCTTTTTCGCTTCTATTTATACCTTTCTCTAAGGTGCGAACGAGGCTGCCACCCGACTCAGAACGACCTTCAGCGCCACCTCGACGTCTTCGGCCTTGACGGTCCTCCTCCCGGCGTGTTTGCTCATGTCCACAGACACTTTCGCTATCTCCCTAGCCAGTCTTTCTACGATATCCCTCAGCTTCTCCACAGCTTCCTCGCTCACCCTATAGCCGCCTTCCTGGCGGAGTATCCGCTCCAGCGGTGCTAGCGGTATCTCGTGATCGGCTTTGCCCCGCCTTCCCACAAGGCCCCCTCAAAGGGCGCCGGAAAAACCTGCCGTGAAGAGGGGCACGCGCTTCTGAGGAAAATTTATGTGACCGGTACGGCGAGGTCGAAGCGTGGGAAAAGTCCGTCCAGCATACGTGAAGAGGACCGCCAGGATGCTGCTGGAAAGATACCCCGACAAGTTTACGACTGATTTCGAGCACAACAAGCGGGTTGTAGGGGGGCTCCTAAAAACCACTAAGCGGGTGAGGAACAAGGTTGCTGGTTACATCACGAGGCTCGTGAAGATGCGCGAGAAGCTGAAGGCGCTAGAGGAAGCTGCAGCGGCTATGGCGGCGGAGGAAGGGACCGAGCAAGCCGCCTAGCGCCAAGCTATCGCGCCCGCTCTACCGAAGGCTTCTGGAGCCCCTTGCGCGCTTTCAAGCCGCTCAATAGCTCCGCGGATGCGCGCAAGCTATTAAACTCCCCTTAGATTAGAGGTGGTGGAGCCCCGGTCGTATAGCCCGGCCAAAGGGTGAGAGTACCGGTCAAGTATGCCGGCCTTTCGAGCCGGAGAACCCGGGTTCAAATCCCGGCCGGGGCACCACTCTTCGGCGGCTAAGCGATAGGTGTATCCGTCAATCTTCTCACGAGCTTAGTCCAAGGGTCCTCCCCTATCGGCAGCTTTAGTAGCTTCAATGTGCGCGGATCCTCCGCGATCAGAATCGTGCACACTTCCAGCTGGACGAACCCTAACCCGTCGACCGTCGCAGCGCAACCGCGGTCTGCAGCGACTACCACCTCAACCCGCCTGTTGGAAGAGACGACGAGCGGCTTAGCCAACGCGGTGAGCGGAGCTAGGGGGACTATGGAGAACGCGTGGAGCTGGGGGTCCAGCACAGGCCCGCCGGCCGAGAGAGCGTAAGCGGTCGAACCCGTTGGGGTGGCTACTATCAACCCGTCGAGCCTACCCTGAAGGAGCGTTGAGCCGTCTGAGCGAACCGTGAAGCGTGCCGGCCGCTCGCGGTGGAGTGGGGTTACCAGCACCTCGTTCACGAACTCGGCGCTCCATCGCCCAGCCGACGCGAAACCCACGATTCTCTCCTCCACCCAGTATTCGCCGTCAGCGATCAGCCGGAAGGCTTCTTCGACTTGGGATAGGGGAACCTCCATCAGGTAGCCCACGCTCCTGCAGCTGATCCCCAAGATGGGGAGAGCCCCCCGCGTCTCGTGGTAAGCTCTGAGGAGCGTGCCGTCACCGCCGACCGCAACAACTGCGTCCGCCCAACTAGCGGCCTCTCCCGCTGAAAGCGCTCGTAGGCCGCTCGACGAGGCGTGGGATGGGTGAACCGCCGCCTCGAGGTGGCAGCTCTTAAGCGCCCCTTCGAGGCGCGCCCACTCCTCCGGCTTAATGCCGTGTTTAGCGTAAATCCACACCCGGCGCACGCGCGGAGCGCCTTGAACGCTCGGGCGCTCCGGCGTGCGGCCGCGCGGGTGAGCATTAGCAGGGCTCCCGCGCTCCCCATCTGAGCGGTCGTGCAGCGCAGATCACCCCCTCTTCTTATCCAGTAGCCCGCCTTTAAGGTTGCTCGCGGTCAAGGAAGGTTAATAACGTGGACTTGGAGGGCTAGTAGTGGTAGGAGCATGTCGACGAAGCCTGTGGATGCGGGCTCGCTTAGGGCCGGCTCGTTCGTAATGATCAACGGGGAACCTTGCAAAGTGCTCGAAGTCGAGCGGTCGAAGACTGGTAAGCATGGTTCAGCGAAAGTAAGGCTAGTTGCAGTCGGCCTATTCGACGGCGTAAAGAGGACGCTTGTGGTTCCAGTGGACTCGAAAGTCGAGTCACCCATGGTTAGGAAGTTCCCGGCTCAGGTGCTAGCGAAGCTGGGCGAGAGCAGCGTCCAAGTGATGAGCCTTGAGGACTACTCGACCTTCGAGGTTTCGATGCCGGACGATCCTGAGCTACGGCAAAGGATCGAGCCAGGCATGGAGGTCGAAGTTTGGGAGATAGCCGGAAGGCACAAGATAATGCGTGCGCTAAAACGGTAGCGTTACGCGCCTCTCGCGTACCAGTAAACCTTAATTACGCGGGTCTGCTTTCGCAAGCCGATGATAAAAATCGGGGAAAAGGCTGAAATTGGCATAATTGGCGGGAGCGGGCTCTACGACCCGGCGATTCTGGAAGATGTTAAAGAGCTCAAGATATACACGCCTTTCGGCCTACCTTCCGACTTCGTAATGGTGGGTACGCTGAAGGGGCGTCGCGTGGCCTTCCTCCCGCGGCACGGGCGCGCGCACCGCATCCCGCCTCACATGATCAACTACAGGGCCAACATCTGGGCTTTTAAGGAGCTGGGCGTCGAGCGGGTGATCTCAGTCAGCGCGGTAGGCAGTCTGCGCGAGGACTATAAGCCCGGGGACTTCGTTTGCCCCGACCAGTTTATCGATATGACCAGGAACCGAGTGTACACTTTCTTCGACGGGCCTGTGGTCGCGCACGTGAGCATGGCGGACCCGTTCTGCCCGGAGCTGAGGGAACTGTGTGTTGCCACCGCCAAGAAGCTGGGGATAACGATTCACGAGCGAGGCACTTACGTCTGCATTGAGGGGCCTCGTTTCAGCACGCGTGCCGAGTCCAGGCTTTGGAGACAGTTCGGGGCCGATATCATCGGTATGACGCTGGTCCCTGAAGTCAACCTGGCTAGAGAGGCTGGCATATGCTTCGTCAACATAGCGATGGTGACAGACTACGACGTGTGGGCTGAGCGCCCCGTAACTGCCCGCGAGGTGGAGAAGGTCATGGCTGAGAACCTGGAGAGAGTGAAGAAGCTGCTCTACGAGCTGATCCCGGCGATACCGAAGGAGCGGCGCTGCAACTGCGCTCACTACTTGAGCGAAGCTCTTCTGTAGCACTTTTTTTGCACACTTTTTATTAGGGGTTCTCCGATTGGTCGGCGCGTGAGCCAGGAGTACAAAGTGAAGAACCTCGAGCTAGCCCCTCAAGGCAGGCTCCAGATCGAATGGGCAGAAATGCACATGCCGGTTCTCATGAAGATTAGGGAGCGTTTCTCGCGCACGAAGCCTCTCGAAGGGGTTCGGATCGCCGCCTGCTTGCATGTCACGAAGGAGACGGCTGTCCTCGTCAGGACTCTGAAGGCTGCAGGTGCTGAAATCTACCTAGCCGCAAGCAACCCGCTCTCTACGCAGGATGATGTGGCAGCCGCGTTGGTTGAAGATGGGATCCACGTTTTCGCGTGGAGGGGCATGGGGGCGAAGGATTACTACGAGGCAATCGCCCAGGTCATCGCGGCGAAGCCCAACCTCACGATGGACGACGGAGGGGACCTCACGGCGCTAATCCACAAGCTGCACTACGGCGAGGCTGGCGAGGACGTCGAGGTGGCGAAAAGCGTGATCGGGGGAGTCCATGTTGAAAGCATCGTGGGTGGGACGGAAGAGACTACGACGGGCGTGATCAGGCTGAAGGTCTTAGCGAGGGAGGGACGCCTGCTCTACCCGGTGATAGCGGTCAACGAATCTAGAACGAAGTACCTGTTCGACAACAGATACGGGACCGGGCAGAGCGGCTTGGACGGTATAATCCGGGCGACAAACCTCCTCATAGCCGGGAAAACGATCGTTGTCGTCGGCTACGGCTGGGTTGGGCGAGGCATCGCGATGAGAGCGCACGGGCTGGGCGCGAGGGTAGTGGTCGTCGAGGTAGACCCAATAAAAGCTCTGGAAGCTTACTACGACGGCTTCTACGTTACGGACATGGAAGAAGCAGCACGCATCGGAGATATTTTCATCACCGCTACCGGGAACATAAACGTTATCAGAGGCGAACACATGCGGCTCATGAAGGACGGAGCCGTGCTAGCAAACGCCGGGCACTTCAACGTTGAGATCAGCGTCCCCGATCTTGAGCAGATGGCTGCAGCAAAGCGCACGGTGAGGCCGGGAGTCGAAGAGTACCGCTTACCCGATGGTCGCAGGATAATCCTGCTGTGCGAGGGCCGCTTAGTGAACCTAGCGGCGGCTGAGGGCCACCCATCGGAGGTCATGGACATGAGCTTCAGTAACCAGGCGCTCGCGGCCACCCACTTAGTTAAGCACAAGGGGCGGCTAGCGCCGGGTGTGTATAAACTTCCCAAATCAATAGATTATAGAATAGCCCGGTTGAAGCTCGAGGCCCTCAACGTGAAAATGGAGCGGATAACGGAGGAGCAGAAGGCGTATCTGCGCTCTTGGAAACTGGGCACCTAAGCGAGGCTCGTGCTAAGCAGCAACGCTTAAATCCCTTCTTGCGAGCGCAACGAGGGTGGTTGAGCTAAAGGGTGAAAAATGGTTAGTATTTTCGGCTTGGCCCTACGTCAACGCGATCCCCCACCTCGGCAACCTGATAGGGTCTGTACTCTCGGCCGACATAGCCGCTCGATTCTTGCGGATGAGAGGTGCCGAGGTGGTGTTCGCTAGCGGATCGGATCAGCACGGCACACCGATAGAGGTGGAGGCGATCAAGCGAAGGGTTGACCCGAAGAGGATGGCGGACGAAATGCATGAAGTGGTGAAGGAGTTGTTCAGCAAGTGGAGCATTTCGTTTGATATATACACAAAGACGGACAATCCAGTGCATACAGAGTTCGTAAGAGATTTTTACAGAAAGGTTTACGAGAACGGGTACGTGTTCAGCGACACCGTGCAGGTCCTTTACTGCCCAATCGATGAAATATACCTCCCCGACCGATTCGTTGAGGGGGCTTGCCCCTACTGCGGCTACCCGAGGGCCCGGGGGGACCAGTGTGATAACTGCGGGAGGCTGCTGGACCCCCTGCAGCTGATCGAGCCGCGGTGCGTCCTCTGCGGTTCGAAGCCCGAAGTGAGGGAAACCGTGCACTGGTTCTTCGACTTGCCAAAGCTTGCGGACAAAATCAAGGAGTACGTGGAGAGGAACTCGCACTTGCCGGAGAACGCTCGTAACATGAGCCTGCAGATGATAAAGGAGGGCTTGCGCCCCCGCTCCCTCACGAGGGACAACAAATGGGGCATCCCAGCCCCCTTCCCCGGCGCTGAGGGGAAGACGATCTACGTGTGGATGGAGGCCGTGTTGGGGTACATTTCAGCCGTGAAGGAGTACTTCGAAAAGAAGGGTGAGCCTGAAAGGTGGAAGGAGTTCTGGCTGGATCCTAACACGAAAAGCGTGTACTTCATAGGGAAGGACAACATACCTTTCCACGTGATAATATTCCCGGCCCTCCTAATGGCTTCCAGCGAAAGCTACGTGTTGCCCTGGACGGTGGCTTCGACGGAGTACCTCCTCTTCGAGGGGGAGAAGTTCTCTAAGAGTCGGGGCATCGGCATCTGGATAGACGAAGCCCTGGAGCTGCTGCCTGTCGACTACTGGCGCTTCGCGCTGGTGTGGATGAGGCCCGAAGTGCGCGACTCCAGCTTCACCTGGAAAGGCCTACAGGAAGCTGTGAACTCGCAGCTGAACGACGCGATCGGCAACCTAGCCCACAGGACTCTAACCCTAATCAGGCGTAGGTTCAACTACGTAATACCTCAACCGGATGGGCTGCGCAAGCGAGACGAGGATGTCCTGAACTCAGCTTGGAGTAAGGTGGAGGATGCCGAGAAAAGCATGCTGGAGTTTAGGTTCAAGAAGGCCCTGGCATCGATATTAGAAATTGCGTACGAGGGCAACGCCTACATCAACGAGATGCGTCCCTGGGAGGAGCCGCTGGATGACGCGGCGAAAACGCTGTTTACGGCGTGCAGCTTGGTTAAAACCCTCGCCGTTACGCTGGCGCCGATTATCCCGGAGAGCGCGCAGAGGATGTGGGAGATGCTCGGCTACAACGGGTCCGTCGAAAGGGCCGGGTGGGATGAGGCAAAGAAGCCGGTAACTCCGGGTCTCAGAATAAAGGAACCGGTTCCGCTTTTCAGGAAGATAAGCGATGAAGAGCTCAAGGCGCTGCAGTCGAAGCTTGCCGAAATTAGGCAGCGCAAAGCATCGCAGACTCCCAGCTAACGCTCAATTCACCACCTCGCCTATAAGGTAGTGCGGCATGAACGCCGTTACCCTAACCTTCACCCACTCGCCGGGCTTAGCTACCTCAGGGATCACCACGGGCTTGTACGTGAGGGTTCTCGCGATCAGCGTCCCCGGCTTTCTCCTATCCTCTGTGACGAGCGCTTTCACAATCCTGCCAGCGTACTTCGAGTTCACCCTCGCGGCTACTTCTGCCGCCAGCTGGGAGAGGAGCTTCGACCTCCGCTTCTTCTCGGGCTCAGGGACCACGTTCCTTTCAACGTAAGCCGGCGTGAAGGGTCTAAAGGTGTAGCGGGCCACGTGGACCTTGTCAAAGGCCAGTTCCTCGACCACTTTGAGCGTGTTGTTGAAAGCTTCCTCCGTTTCGCCGGGATAGCCTACTATCACGTCCGTGACGAGGGATAGCTCGCCGAGCTCTCGCCTGAACAGCGCTGCCAGCGCCTTGTACTCGGCTACCGTGTACTTCCTGCCCATCCGCTTTAGGACCTCGTCGTCGCCGGACTGGAGCGGTAAGTGCAGGTACTTGTACATCCTTCCGTCTTTGAGGATCGCGGCGAGGTTCTCGGCGAAGTTTTTCGCCATCCAGGGCTCCATCATGCCTAACCTGATCACGTATTCTCCGTCAACCTCTTCCAGTATACGCTTTAGGAGATCGGTGAGCTTAACCCCCAGGTCCACGCCATACGCTGCTACGTCCTGCCCAGTCAAGTAGATCTCCTTGGCGCCGAGCTTAACGGCCTCTTTCACCAGCTCGACGGCGGCCTCTGGATCTAGGCTGCTCACCCCCCTCCTGACGATGGGCTCTACGCAGAACCCGCACCGGCCGGTGCAGCCGGTCTGAACCGGAAGGATGTACCGCACGCCGCCCTTGTACTTGTACGCTCGTAGCCACCGCCGGTACTCCCTCACAAGCCACACGTCCTCGCCTCTAATGAACTTGCGGAGCTCGTCGAGACACGAAGGGTCCACCAGGGAGGCCCCCGACGCGGCTTCCTCGATCGAGTAGGGGCGGACGTTCACGAGGCACCCTGTGACCGCCACGCGCTTGCCGCTAGAGCTGAGCTCGCGCAGCCTTGCGAGAATCCTCCGCTCGGTGTCGGCCCTAACCGCGCAGGTGTTCACGATCACCGCGTCGGCGTCTCGAGGATCCCTCACTACCTCCACCCCCTCCAAGCGCATTAGCTGTTCTATGTAGTGCGTGAGGGCTCTGTTCAGCCAGCAACCGTACTCCTCTATGTAGACTCGCATACCTTTCCCACCGCTGCGATTTGGGCCTTTAAAACACGCGCTGCATCCATCTGTCAACCTGTTGATCGTCGTGCGCTAAAGGCGGTGGATTGGCGCTGGAAAAGCAATAAAAACGAATCGTGATAGGGAAGCGCGTATGCGCTGGTTCGCGCGAGGTTTAACGCTACTGCTAATTGCCGCTGTGCTCAGCCGAACAGCGCTATGCGAGCCCCGTATTCACGTTGATGCGCACTTGGACCCACCTTTCCTGATCGAGAAGGTGGAGGTTGAAGGATTCGAAGCATCAAGGCTGACCTTCAACCTAAGTGTGAACGCGCGAGCGATCGAGTACGCGGTGGCCGTGGCGGGCGGCATCGTCGTCAGGGGAGTTCTCAACGGTAGTCTTTTGCTTTTCGATTTCGGGCGCCCGGTGGCGGGCGCTGAAGTGTGGATCGTCGTTCGAGCGCTGAACGTGAGTGATGCCATGGCCACCCTTACCGTCCCCCTTCCCTTAGCCCCGTTGGAAGCCGGTGCAGCCAACGTGAGCTTTACTGTGCGGGGTATACCGTCAGAGCCTTTCGACGTGGTCTCGAACTTCAACCTCAGCAGAGGGTACAGCCCCGACCTCTTAAACTACCTTAGAGGCAACGCGACCTCGGAGCCGGGAGCCTTGGAAGTAATCGAGGTTCGATTCAGCGCCTCGGGCTTAGCCCCAGCCGTGGAGAGCCTCGTCAGGACGGTGGTCGTGGAGCCTGGCACGATCACGATACTGGACAACTACACGCTACTGGGGCTTGCAGGGCAGGGGGGCTCGGACGTGACCTTCGCTTACGCGGCTAACCTCGAGCTGAAGAGCGTAAAAGGGCTCGTAACCTTCTATCCGCCCACGCTGTACGGTGCCACCCGCACCGGCAACCTCACGCTCGTTAAGATTTCCCTGATTGCGCCTCCCCAAAGCGCCGGCGACAGGGCACGCGTCCAGTTAGAGCTCTCGATGCCCATCCGGCTGGAGGGCGGGGTCGCGAAGATTCCCGCGTTCGTTGGGGTGGGGCGCTACATTCCGGAAGCACGCGTCCTAGTCAAAGTGCACGGGACTGCCACCTTCCGCGGGCTAAGCCCAGTTGAGGAGTGGCAAGAAGACGGCTGCAGGGTTTACGAGCTAGGGGTCTTCAAACTGCTCGGTGAAGACGTGGAGCCGGGCGTCCAAGCAGAGGTGATGTTTGCGCCGCGAACGCCCACGCGCTACGTTGCGGTTAGCGCGCTGCTAGCAGCTGTGGCAGCGGTTGCTTACCTGTTTCACCTGAGGGTTCGTAAGGAGGGCGCGGCGCTGGCTCCAGCTGTAACGACGGCCGTAGCTAGCGAGTTCTCGGTCGCGCTGAGGGAAAGGGTTTCCAACATCGAAACTCTAGTGGACGCGTGGGACAAGTACAGTGCAGGCAGGCTGAGCAGGCAAGCTTACAGGCAGCTCGTTTCAAAGCTCAAGAGGAGAGAAGAGGACCTCAAGAAACGATGCAGAGAAGAGGCGTCCACCGAAGCGGCTGCTCAAGCTTTGGAGAGGGCCGACAGGCTTGTATCCGAGATCCTAAGTCAGCTGTCTAAGCTCGAGGAGACGAAGCTCGGCGTAGAGAAGGGTACGATACCGAAAAAAGAGGGGAAGAAGCTCCTGAGCGAGCTCCGCGGCAGCATCGCGGAGCTCTTAGACGAGCTGGAAGCATTAATCGAGTAGCTCGAAGCGCGGAGGATTTCGCAAGCTAAAAACTACAAGTGGCGCAGAGGGTGGTGCGGGGGCCGGGATTCGAACCCGGGCAGGCCTACGCCAGCGGATATCCCGACCTCCTTGAGTCCAGGCTCGGCCTGAGCCGAACCGCCCCCTTTAACCTGGCTCGGGCACCCCCGCTACCACTTCCGAGCCCCTGGCCGAGATAAAGTTTTTGCGACCTACTAAGCCTCTTCTGCTCCGCGCCTCTCCCACAGCTGCAGTCTCTTCCTTTTCAGTTCACGCGCAGCGGAGCGCAAGAAACCGTAAACGGTAGAGTGCGTGCGCCCCTCCACGAGCATTATGAGCGCTTTCCGAGCCACGCTAACGTTCTCGCACTCGCCGAGTATGCCCACCAACTTGTCGCCGACCACCACTTTGACACCAGCCATCTGCTCGATGTTTCTCCTCGCCCTACCCTCTTCGCCGATAATCCTGGCCTTTATGCGCTTAAGGTCCTCCGGGCTCCTCGCCACCTCGGACAGGTCGATCACCTCGAAGCAGTACTCCTCGCTGCTGAGCGAGAGGGCATCCTCGAGGCTGAAGCCCAGCGAGATCGCCTCCAAAGCCTGCCTAGCTCTCATCACCTCGTAAGGTGTAGCCCCCTCAGCGGGCGCGACGAAGGCTGTGGCGGTTTGGGAATCAACTTTAATCTTGACGTTGAAGGCTTTCTCCAAAGCTTGCAGGTTCCTCCCATCTTTGCCTATGACGACCCCCAACCTCTCCGGCCTAACGGGGACCGGCACTCCCGCGTAACCTGCGCCGGGCGGCATAGCGCTCGCGCACAGGGGCTTTTAGGCGCAAATTTAATACTTTTCAAGCTGATGTTCCGCGCATACCGCGATGCCGCGCTCGCCTTCCCCCTCGCCGCATCGCGGATTTCCAAGCTGCCGAAGCCTCGCCGATCCCCGCAAAACCTTTAACCCCGATTTGGCGAAGTGTAGCTTGCTGGCGCCGCGGTAGTGTAGTCTGGCCAACACGCAGGCACGTGGTAAACGCCGGCCTGTGGAGCCGGTGAACCCGGGTTCAAATCCCGGCCGCGGCCCCATCCTCATCCTCTGGGAGGATGCATGTGCGGCAGCTAAAGGTGGAACCGCGCGTATCCTGGGAGTGGTGAAGGTTTATTTCGCGTGGAAGCTTTCCGCTGAACCTGAAAGCGATGGAACCAGCGCCTTCCAGCTGGGTCGACCTTTTTAACGCCGCCCTGCGCAGGGCGGCTAGGGCTGGTGCTAGAGGTTCGCGCACGCGCGCGGAGACCGTGAAGAGGGTGGAAGCTGCGAGGGTTAAGGCGGCTGCCGATTACGTAAGCGAGAAGCTGAAGAGGGTTGCTTTATCGATGCCTTTCCTGGACTCGCTGCACCCTTTCTACAGAGAGCTAGTGAGCACAATGGTCGACGAGGACAGGTACAGGGTTTGCCTTTCACGCCTTTACTCCGTCTCCAAGATAGTGAAGAGGGTCGCGCGCGAGAGCCTGTCCGCTATAGCAGCGAGCAGCGACGCGAAGAGCGCCGCTAGAGCCAGAAGGGCTTTCATGGGGAGGTTGCGCTCCATCCTGGAGGATCTCGACGAGTGTCTCAGATTGGTTAGGGCTTGGCAGGTGGAGATCGCCAAGCTCCCGAGCATCGACCCCTACGCGCTCTCCATCGTGATAGCCGGCGCGCCCAACGTCGGCAAATCCTCGCTGCTACGGGCAATCTCGAGAGCGAAGCCTGAGGTCAGGCCCTACCCCTTCACAACGATGAACGTCATCGTGGGGCACCTAGAGCTGGCGGGCCAGAAAGTTCAGGCCGTGGACACTCCCGGTTTGCTCGATAGGCCTCTCTCCGAGAAGGGGTTGGTGGAAAGGAGGGCTATAGCCGCGCTCAAGCATTTGAGAGGGGTCACGGTATTCATCTTCGATCCAACGACTACGTGCGGTTTCCCCCTAGATTACCAACTCGCCGTGTACGGTAGCGTCAGGGAGCTTCTTGGGGAGAACCCGATAATCCCGGTAGCCAATAAGGTTGACGCGACGAAGCCTGAGCAGGCCTCCGAGCTCGTGAAAGCTTTAGGCAGAGAATCGCGCAACCTAGTATTTATCTCGGCGCTTTACAGCGTAAACGTCGACTACCTACTAGGATGCATTGAAAAAACGCTCTTCTCTCACGCCAGCAGCTGAGAACCAGAGAACGGATGACGGTGCAGCAGCGGTCTCGCGCGGCGCATAACCTTTTTACGCCATCAGCGCCGAGAGAGGCGTGGGCAAAATAGGCATAATTTCCGACACGCACGACAACCTCCCCGCCGTTGAAGCTGCGCTCGAGCGGCTTGAGAAAGTGGGCGTTAAGCTGCTTCTGCACGCTGGAGACATAATCGCGCCCTTCACGTTACGCAGATTTCTTTCGAGGGGGTTCGAGTTCAGAGGGGTTTTTGGCAACAACGATGGGGAGCTGTTAATGCTTTCCCGCGTGGCACGTGAGCACGGAGCGGTCCTCGCCCAGCAGCCGCTGGTTACCGAGGTCGAAGACCTCCGCGTGATCGTCCTACACGGGCTAAGCGGCGTTGAAGAGACTAAGAGCTTCGCTGCTGCGCTCGCGAAGAGCGGGGAGTACGATGTGGTGGTTTACGGGCACACGCACGAAGTTGACGTCAGAAAGGTAGGGAGGGTGCTTGTCGTAAACCCTGGCGAAGCGTGCGGTTACCTGACCGGAAGAAGGAGCCTAGCAGTGTTGGACACAGAGAAGATGGAGGTGGAGCTTATCACGCTGTGAGTGGGCGGTCAGAGGGCCTAGCGCGGGCTTCACGGGTCGCAAGGGGCGCAGTCTCATCACGCCTCGGCTCTCATCCCTCTTACCGCTCCCCATTTAATCTTGCTGCGTGCCTAGGTAACGTAGAGGGCCTATCAGCCGGGTAAGTTGCATTCATCGGTCTGCGCCGGGAGTAATTCATCATTGCGCTCCAACCGACGGGTGCGCACTTTAACTTTGCGTTGTACGTAAACCTTAAGCACAAGCTGGCGACATGACGTCCAGCCCATGCGGAGGTTGCAGGAGGCCAAGTGGGTGCACGAAATAGATTTGCCGGTCAAAGTCGTGACGGGAAGTGGAGCTCTGGCGAAGCTCCCCGAGGTGTTAGAGGTTCTCGGCAGCTATCGTACCTTGGCTCTACTGACCGGCCCTACCGTCGGCCCCGTGGTCGGCAAGCGGGTTGAGAGCTCCCTGTCAAGCTACGGGTTCGAGGTGCACACTCACACCATCACAGCCTCGGACGCCGAAGCCGTGAGCGAAGCCGAGAGCTTCGTCAGGGAGGTGGGCGCTCAACTGGTGGTTGCGGTGGGGGGCGGGAAGGTGATTGACGTGGCAAAGTACGTGGCTCACCAGCTGGGTTTGCGCTTCGTGAGCGTGCCTACGGCGGTGTCTCACGACGGCATAGCGAGCCCCGCTATTTCTCTCAAGGACGTGAACGGCTACCCTGTCAGCAAGTTCGCAAAGCCCCCGCTCGCGGTGGTAGCGGATACCGACGTGATAGCCCAGGCTCCGCACAGGCTTCTCGCAAGCGGCTTTGGGGATATAATCGGAAAGATCACGAGTGTGAGAGACGCGATTCTCGCTAAGAAGATAAAGGGCGAGTACGTTGGAGACTACAGCCTCGCGCTAGCGAGGATGAGCGCGGCGATGGTGGCTGGGCACGCTGAAGCGATAGCCAAGCACGAGCCAGAGGGCGTCAGCGCCCTCGTCGAAGCGGCGATAAGCTGCGGCGTCGCTATGGCTATCGCCGGTAGCTCAAGGCCCTGCTCGGGCAGCGAGCACAACTTCAGCCACGCGCTCGACCTAGTGTACCCCGATAAAAAGAGTCTCCACGGGGAGCAGGTCGGCGTAGGTACCATCATGATGGCTTACCTCCACGGTCTCAACTGGAGACGTGTACAGCGGTTGCTGCAAACGGTAGGAGCTCCCACTAACTGCGAGGAGCTGGGCATCCCCCCGGAGGCGATAATCAGAGCGCTTCTAGTTGCGCACCGCGTTAGGAACCGCTACACGATCCTCGGCGAGGGAGGGCTCAGCGAAACAGCCGCCTGGAGACTGGCGCGCGTTACGCAGGTGATACCGTGAAGCCGCTCACCGACGCGCACTGCCACGCTCACGAGTTCAGTGAAACTGAGTTGGAAAAGTTCGGGGAAGCCTTTGAAGTGATAGTCGCCGTCTCCGATGATTTAGTCTCGTCGGAGAAAACACTCAGCTTGTCTAAGCGCTACGTTTTCCTAGCCCCCTGCGTCGGAGTTCACCCCTGGGCTCTAGGCGATAGCGATCCGTGCGAGCTCGCGAGGGGGCTTGAGGAAATAGTGCGCCGCGGCGACGCGTGCTGCGTGGGGGAGGTAGGTCTCGACCTAGCTTTCGTGCCGCAAACTTTCGAGAAGCAATTAGAGTTTTTTAGGTTAATCTTAGACATGGCGAGGGATTACGACATGGCTGTAAACGTACACGCGGCTAAAGCTTGGCGCCGGGCGCTTGAAGAAGTCTCAGCTAAAGGTGTTAGACGTGCCCTCTTCCACTGGTACAACGGCCCCCTAGATCTACTCGGCGAGATCGTAGCGAGAGGGTACTTGATTTCCGTAAACCCCACCGCTCGGGTCAGCGCCAAGCACTTAGAGATAGCGAAGAAGGCGCCGCTTAGTGCCCTAACATTCGAGAGCGACGGACCCTACGACTACCGGGGGCTTCACCTAAACCCGTGGATGATACCCGAGACCGTAAGCCTCGTGGCGAGGGAGCGCGGTCTTGACGAGACCGAGTTGTTAGAAATTTCGAAAGATAATATTATGAAGTTTTTAGGTTTTGAATATTAATGAAGGAAAAGCTTATAAGAGAGAGTAAGGAGGCCCTCCGCCCCAAAACGCGGGGAGAAATGTTGAGAAGAAGCGGTCAGCTGGAAGTTAAGATTAAGGATCTGAAACCTAACTTAAGATGGTTTACAATAACAGTGAAAGTTTTGAGACTTGGAGACGAGAAAACGGTTTTCTCGAGGAAAGACGGGGACCAGCATCGGGTGGCAGAAGCACTTGTAGGAGACGAAACAGGGACAGTCCTCATGTCGCTATGGGATGACGATATCGACAAAGTGAAGGAACTAGTGGGTTCTACCATCAAAATTCAAAACGGTTTAGTAACGCTTTACAAAGGTTCGATGCGTTTGAGCCTAGGTAGATTTGGGACTCTAGAAAAAGTGGAAGAAGATATTGTCGTGAACGAATCAGTAAACATTTCCGAAAAACATTATGGGAGAAGCGAGAATTATAGTTATAGAAGAAATTTTGAAGGTATTTAAAGCGTAAATTAATATGTGGTATTCTTATCCTCATATCTGAGTAATTATGACTGCAAGGTAGAAGTCATTGACGTTAGTACCGGTAGGTCCTGTTTTTACGTGACCTCCGACGATGCTAAAGAATTCGTAACTATTGTTTTCTTCGAGGAACTTCTGGGGGTATAACCCGAGCTTTTTTGCTTTCCTCGCCGTGAAGCCATCAACGACGGCGCCGGCGGCGTCTGTGGGTCCATCGATACCATCGCTGCCGACAGCGGCTATCGCGATTCCGTCTTCCCCCTCGATTTGCAGCGCAGCGGAAAGCGCGAACTCCTGGTTCCTCCCCCCGCGCCCGCGCCCGCGGACCTTCACTGTCGTCTCGCCGCCGCATATTATTGCAGCCGGCGGAGCTACAGGGGTGGAGCTCCGCTTCACTTCCAGGGCCACAGCGGCTAACGCCTTCGCCGCTTCCCTAGCCTCACCCTGTAGCATGCTGGTTAGCACCACGGAGTTGAGACCTAGCACCTTCGCGTAAGCATCCATAGCCTTGAGCGCAGTGAGGTTGCTTCCCAGAAGCACGGCGTGCGCGCTGCTCAGCGCCCCGTCGCCCGGTTTAGGGGTCTCAGCAAGTTCTCCTCTCGCCCCCTTTTCAAGGACCTCGAGCACAGTTCGGGGAGCGCTGTCGGTCAAGCCGTAGCGTCTTAAAACGTCGATCGCGTCCTCGTAGGTGGAGGGGTCCGGCACCGTGGGGCCTGAAGCAATTACCTCCAACCTATCGCCCACCACGTCGGAGAGCACTAATGTGAGCACGGGAGAGGGGTGAGCGACCGCTGCTAAGCGACCACCCTTCAGCAGGGAGAGGTGCTTCCTTACAGCGTTCACTTCGTTAATCGAAGCGCCACTTTTGAGCAATAGGTCGTTTATAGAACGCAGGTCTTCCAGAGTTACACCGGGCACGGGAACCTCCGCGAGTGCGGAGCCGCCCCCTGATATTAGCGCGAGCAGTGGGCAACCCGAGCGGCGCGCCCCCTCTGCCATGCGCAAAGCGAGCCTTCCGGCTTCTAAGCTGCCTTCATCGGGGTGCGGGTGCCCCGCCGCGATTGGCGTTATCCTATCGAGATGCGGAGTTGGAGCTCCGCGTGGGATTGTCGCAACGCCAGCTCTGATGTAAGGACCCAGAATTTCCTCGATCGTCTCAGCCATCTTCCCAGCTGCTTTGCCTATAGCGACGACATACACTCCATTGCCAATATCCACCTCGCAGTCGTCCACAACAAGCCTAGTTCCGAGCAATCTCACTCTGCTCTTCAAAAGGCGTTTGGGGTCAACAGCGCGGAGCCCCTCCAGCACTAAGGTTAAGGCCAGTTTCCGAGCCTGCTCGCACAAGTCGTCCATCGCCCCAAAGCTGCTGCCTCTCGCCTATAAAGTGTGACGGAAGGCTGCTGGCCCTAAGAAGTGCGCTCCCGCAACGCTCTACAGCGCTGGCGCGCGCTAAAAAGCTGAAGCCGGCGAAAGCCTCGCAAAAACGTCTTAAGGAACCCCCAGCTCCTAATCCCAGGGCCCGTGGCCTAGCATGGAAAGGCGCCGTCCCCTCATAAATGGGGCGTAGGCCTTCGGAGCCGGAGATCCCGGGTTCGAGTCCCGGCGGGCCCGCCAGCTGTTACACCCTTCGCTCTTCGCAGAGTCGGCGCGAGGGGGTGCTCCGACGAAAAGGAGCCTGTTGTCTCGCTCACAGAGTCACGAAGTCCTCAACGGTCGGTAGTCTCGATGACAGTCCCTTGCGCTTCCTGATCTCCATAACCAGATCGTTTAGCGCCGACTGCGGCACCGGCGCCCAGCGCGCGAACTCGGTGGCCCAGAACGCTCTTCCCTGCGTCGCTTCTCTCATCTCGTCGGCTAGGTTGAAGGTCTCGCTGACCGGTATCTCGCCGATGATCCTCATCAGCATGCCTCGCTGCTCTAAGTTCGTTACCTTGCATCTATGCCTGTTGAGAACGTTTAATGCTCCGCTGACCCACTCCTGCGGAACTCTAACTTCGATCTTCAGTAGAGGCTCTAAGAGCGTTGGAGAAGCGTCCATGAAGCTGGCGAAGATCGCGTTCTTCGTCGCTGGCATTATCTGCGCAGGCCCTCTGTGAGCTGGATCCTCGTGCAGCTGTGCGTCGACGAGCACCACTTTAACGCCCCTCACGGGCTCTTGCGCGAGGGGACCGGCCTGCATCGCCCACCTGAAGCCCTGGACTATCGTGTCCGCCACCTCCCTCAGGTACTGGACGCCCGATGTCGTGTTCACGATGATGTTGAAGTTCTCGTCGATGTCCCAGATCCCTCTCGCCTCGTCGGAGTCCCAGCCGGCGTACTCCCTCAGGATCTTGGCCCTTTCCCTCCAGTCTTGATCGGCGTAAACCTTACCCTCCTGCATCAGTTTGAGCGTCTCCTCGTTAAGCGGCTCCACGTAGATGTAAAGCCTGTTATGCTTGTTGGGGGATTTGCCCTCGAACACCTTGCCGCGCTTGCGAGCGGTCTCTCTATACCTGACGATGGGCTGAGAAGTGATAATGTCAAGCCCGGTTCTCTGCTTTAGGTCCCACAGCACTATTTCGAGGTGCAGCGTACCCATCCCGCTAACCAGGTACTCGCCGGTCTCCTCGTTTATGTGGACCTTGAGCGTCGGATCTTCGATCGCGAGCTTCCTCAAGGCGTCAATCAATTTGGGGAGGTCGCTGCTCCTCTTGGGCTCGACCGCTATCGTTACCACGGGCTCGCTGATGTAGCTCATCCGCTCGAAGGGCACGGCGACGTCCTTGTACCCGAGGTCCACAACGGTTTCCCCGGCCCTAGCTTTCTCGAGGCCCAGCACGGCGGCGATGTTGCCGGCGGTTATCTCCTCCACCTTCTCCCTGTACGGGCCCATGTAGAGGCTCACCTGCAGTATTTTCCCCTCCGCGCGGGCGTTCACCAACCACACGTCTTCGCCCGGGCGCACCGTCCCGCTGAATACCCTACCCGTCACGACGAAGCCGGCATGGGGGTCTGCTACGACCTTGCTAACGCCGATCACCAGCGGCCCCTCCGGGTCGCACTCCAGCATCGCCTTACCCAGCTCGCTGTTGAGGTCGCCCTTCCACAGCTTGGGGATCCTGTACTTCTGAGCCTCCCTGGGGTTAGGCACGTGCTCGACGATCATGTCGAGCAGCGCGACGTGTAGTGGGAATTCCTTCGAAAGCTCCTCGTAGTACCCTTTCTCGTACGCGTCGACTATGTAGTCGAACTTTACGCCCTTCTCGACAGCGATGGGGAGCGTTAAACCCCACTTGTGGAGCGCGCTCCCGAAGGCGACTTGACCCTTCTTGAAATCGACCTTCCATCTATCCTTGTACTCAGGGTCCGCGTAAAGCTCGATCAGCGTGTTGAAGTCCCTGACGATCTCGACGAAACGCTGCTGGATCTCCCGCGGGCTCAGCCTAAGCTCCCTGATGAGGCGGTCAACTTTGTTTATGAAAAGGAGCGGCCTAACGTACTCGTTGAGCGCCTGCCGCACCACAGTCTCCGTTTGCGTCATCACGCCCTCGACAGCGTCGACCACTACCAACCCTCCGTCCATCATCCTCAAGCTCCGCGTCACATGCCCCGTGAAGTCGACGTGCCCGGGGGTATCCACCAGGTTGACCACGTAAGGTTTACCCCTCCACTCGTGGTAGAGCGAGATGTTCGCCGCTTTCACCGTCATTTGCCTCAACTGCTCAATCTCCACGTAGTCGAGCGCCAAAGCTTTCCCAGCGACTTTAGGGCTCAGCAGCCCAGCCGCCATCAGGAGGGAGTCCGACGTGGTGGTTTTCCCGTGGTCCACGTGGGCGAGGGTTCCTATGTTTCTAACTTGTTCGATGCTCTTCATTATCTTTTCTATCTCTTCCACCTGCTTGTAGCGGACCATTGACCCTCCACCAATGCCAGCGCGCCGTCCAACCTTTTTTAAGGCTTCCGCAAGAGCGCAGGTTTAGCGCTCGCCTAAAGTTTTTCTGGGTGAACGCGTAAGTACTCTCTGACGAACGTCTCGATAACCTTTTTCACACCCTCTACGTCGAGCAGCGAGGTATCTAGCACTAAGTTGCCGATCGATAGGTCCTCGATGTCGAGCCCGTAATACTTCAACGCTCTCCTCCTGTTGCTCTCCTCCCTAGCTATCACCTCTGCTAAAGCCTCGGGCACGGGTTTGCCGTCTCTTCCGGCGACCCTCCTAGCTCTTACCTCAAGCGGCGCCGTGAAAATTATCTTTAGGTCGGCTACGTCCTTCAGCGCCCAAGCAGCTAGGTGCCCCTCCACCACAACCCCACCGCGGGAAGCCTCCTCGAGAGCTCTCCTGTCAACTTCCAGGTCTACGCTCTCGTCCTTCTCGGCTAGTCTGTGGAGCTCCAGCAAGCTCAAGCCCCGTTCCGCGGCTATCCTCCTGAACAGCTCGCCGCTCGACACGTAGCGCAAGCCGAAGGTCGAGGCGAGGTGCTTAGCGTACGTCGTTTTACCGGTGCCCGGCTTACCGCTCACGGCGATTACCAAACGGCGCGCCATCTTCATTCAGCACCTTAGCAGGGCTAAGCAGAGTACGTAGCGTCGACAGCAGCCTTTAAGCCCCTCCTCAGGCACCTGCTGCAAACGTACCCGCCGTAAGCTCTCGTGGGCGGCTTGTGACCCCTCCTCTCCTCCCGCGCCGTCATCCGCGGGAAACCGTGGAGCGGCTGCTTGCATACCGCGCACTTGGGGTAGTCGTGCTTCTTGTCGATCACGTGGACTACCAGTCTGCCGCCGGGCGTGCGAATGAGCTTCCGCCTCTTAGTCCTCGACCTCAGTGACGGCCTGGGCACGCGAGCCGCGTAAAGGGCGGCCTTTTTAAGTTTCTCGCTGCGCGACACCGTGCAGCGGTAGCTTCCAGCTCTGCTCCCAGTCACCTTTTTACGAAAACGTAAACAAATGTTGTGAGCCCTCCCATGTCCAGCTGTCTCACGCTATCGGGCAGCCAGTTCAGCTTCAAAGCTGTGCGCTCGACGAGGCGCTTGAGGGGGCTTAGCAGAACTAAGCGCCCCCCCTCCTCCAGCACTGAGCGGGCCCCCTCAAAGAGTTTCTCGTAAACTTCTCTCAACCCGCCCACCGCGCGCTCCCGAATTCCGTAGGGCGGGTTTGTGATCACGGCGTCGATTCCGCCTCTTAGGAGGTTCGCCAGAGTGCGTGCGTCGGCTACGCCGAACTCGGCGTGGACTCTAGCGGCGGCGGCGTTAGCGCGTGCGCCGGCAACGTGCTCGATCTTCACGTCGAACCCGAACCCCTCCGCGTAGGGCGCCTCCAGCAGTCCCTCAATGACGATCGTTCCGCTGCCGCACATCGGATCGACGAACGTGCTCCCGTCGTCTACGCGCGCGAGCTTGCAGAGAGCTCTAGCGACCACGGGGTTGAGCGAAGATGGGTGGACGTAAACTCTGTAGCCCCTATCGCGCAGGTTTACGAAGGGTGTTAAATCGACCGCTAACCGGAACTCATACCCAACGAGTTCAGCGTAAAGCACCACGTCGGGATCGTCCAGCGACACAGGGGGCGAGGGGTCGAGAGCTTGCACGACGGAGCCGACGACCCTCGCGATGTCCATTGAGGAAAAGGGGTGTGCGCCAACCCTCTCGGCTTCCACCGCGAAGCTTGCTGTCGGCTCCAAAAGGAGCCTTATGACGTCGAGCGCGGAGAAGGCGGCTTCTCTGACGTCGTCGAGCGTCTCGGCGCGCGCTTCAGCAAGCACAGCGTAGACCTTTTCCGCGAGCGTCAGACCAGCTACCAGTTGGTGAAGCTTATCCGCATCCAACAGGCAGGTGCTCTCGTAGACTACGCGCCCCCTCTTAACAACGCCCCTCCCCGGTAGGAGCCTCTCCAACTCTTCCATTAAAAGGTCTTCGAGACCCGGAACTGTGGTTACCAGTACTTTCCTCACAGGGGCTTCATGCACGCTCAAGCCGTTTTGCTGCATAAAGGTAGCCGCGGGAGAGCGCTACGTCCCCCCGAAAAACTCTTTACTGCAGCTTATAGCTGCGCGAGCTCGGCATCTACAGCGGCTTGGCTTTAGCTCCTAGGGCATCGGACAGTATCTGGAGCGTCTTGCGTAGAACCTCACTCGCCGTGCAGCGGCCCTTGAAAGTCCCGGCAAGGTCGTGCCCGCCCCCTTCGCCGTCGAAGTGCTCGGCTAAAGCTGATGCGAGATCCCTGCCCGCGCTTAGCCCAGTACGGGTGTGGAAACCCCGCGAGAGCCTTATGCTCAGCCTGCACTCGCCATCCCTCTCGGAGGCCGCGAAAGCCGCGTCAGCACCCAACGACACGAGAGCCCTAGCGACCGATGCCTCGAAGGACCCTATCTCGGTGATCGCGATGAGATGCTCGCCGAACCGCAGGACGTGGCACCTCGCAGCCCCTTTGAGCTTCGCAGCACGCTCCGAAAAGTCCTCTTCCGATTCAAGTAGGGATAGCGCCAGCTGGTAATCCGCACCTTCCTCGACCAATCGCGCTACCGCGCGCAGAGCGTAAGGGGTAGCGTGAACGAAGCGTCTCGTATCAAAGAGCGCGCCCGTGAGAGCGAGCGTAGCAAGCTTGCTGTCGAAGCGCACCCCCAAGGCTCGTGCAACGCCGTAGATTATGAGCGCTGTCGCGGGCTCGCTGGATACGATCGAGTACTTCGAGCGCCGCACTAAATCCCCAGGAGGGGAGTGGTGGTCAACGAGCAGCAGAACCTTAGCGCGTTCCACCGCCTTGCGGAAAGCTCCCAGCTGGATGCTATTCGTTGCGTCGACCACCGCTACAGCCCAATACCTTCTCCTCGGCGGCTCCTTGAAGTACTTCAGCTCAATGTTCAAACCTTGCAGCACCCTTCGCGACGCCTTGCTTAACCCCTCAGGGAACCCGTAGCTCACTCGGCCGACCCCCAAACGTCTGAGAAGCGAGGCGAGAAGCGCGGCCGACGCTGCGGCATCGGGATCGGCGTTGGCGTGCGTTAGAATGAGCACCTCGTCGCTGGCGCTGGATGCGAACGAGACTATCTTCCTCGCCTCGCCGACCCACTTCCTAGCTTCACTTCTTGGAAGGCTCGAGACGTAGGCTAACATTGCTAGCACCAGCCTCAGAGTTTTCACGCGGGAGCACTCAAGCGCCGCTATTTGAGCTCTGCTTTAGCTTCTCCCAGAGAGCTTCCAGCTCCTTAAAGGCTTCATCCACTACCCTTTGCAGGGTCTCCTCGACCCCTTTGCGGGGGTATTTGGTTCGTGCGAAAACGTCTACCTCCATCACGTAAGGCCACTCGTCGCTCACGCGCACGCTGACGCTTGTCTCCTCAAGACCGTCGCCTAGAGCCGCTTCGAGCCCGGCTAGGATTTGCTGGGCTAACCAGCTGGAAACGGACTCCAACGCTGATCTATCTAGCTGATTAACCGGCTTCCGCTTGCGAACCTCCACCAAGCTTCTTCGCCAACTTCCTTTCCAGCTCTTTCAACTGATCCTTCAAGAGCTCCTCCTGCTTTTCGAGAGATTTTATGCGTATTTCCAAGCTTTCCTTCAGATTGTTTAATTCATTCACAACATCGTTTTTCTTTTTAGCGACTATTATAGAGCCCGCCACCTTGTACACGGGCGCGCTATCGTCGACGCTGCTGAGCTCCCTCAAAGCCTCGTTTATTTCAGCTAGCTGCAGCTGTATCTGCTGCCTGTTGGTGGCGATCAGCCTGAGCTTTTCCACCAGATCCTGATAGCGTCTAACCTCCGCCCTCAAAGTTTCAGAGACCTCGGCCACAATCAGGCCGTGCCCTACGCGCGCTTAAAATTTTGCGCATCCTGCTCCCCGCTGCGCTGATTCAGCAAGCTTTCGCGACTCCTCGTGCAACTTCCAGAACGAGATATTCATAAATCTTAATATTTTGACTATAAACTGTCCACCAACGTGATTTTTATATATTTGAAGAAGGATCATCAATCAACGCACTTCCAGCGTTCTCTAGCGTGAGAAGGAGCCTGAAAAGGCTGTTCAAAGCTGCTCTCAAAGCAGCTTTCTTACCGGAAAGTATTGTTACGCGAATTTCCTCACCCTCCCAGGACACCTCCATTTTCACGTAGGATGTAGGTTGGCTTTGAGCCTCAACCTTGAGTGCCTCGTAAACGGCTTTAGCTTCTAGAGGTGACGAAACTCTCACCGTCACCCGCGCTTCGAGCAGCGTGGCCAGCCACCGATAGCGTACTTTTCAACGAGGAGCCGGGGACCTTTCGGCTCGCCCTCCGGGCTCACGAATTTCACGGCCAGAAGCCCGCCGGTTAACGGCTCAACTAGGATTATTGACGAGTACACACCTTTCACAGCGCTGGGATCATCCGTCTCGAGGAGGGGGAGGTTGAGCGTAGCCGCTAGCTCGTGCCCCAGCTCCAGCGAGGGGGGCTGGGCCTGCGCGACAATCGCGATTTCCGGCGGCGGGCGCGGGCGGGCGCCGTACTCCCTAGCTAATCGCACGCCCCTTAACTTAAGGATTAAGCGGTAGAGCGTCTCTTCACTTGAGCAAAAGTTCACGATCTCGATCCGACCGGGGTTGCCTTGTAAACCCCGTCCCACGATTACTAAATTCGCCGCGCCAAGCCCCTTCGCATACTCTACAAGCTCATCCAACCGCGCCTTACCCCTATTAATCTTCAAAGCATGAGGGAGGGAAAGCGCAAGCTCCTTAGCCAAGGACCTGGTCCGCGGGTTCGATCTTCGCGTAGTTGTGACAATGTACTTTAACTTTCTCACCGCCACTTCAAGCTCGAGTTTTACCTCTCAGCTGCTTTATACTTTTCAGCTCCTCCGGAGCGAATGTCTTGCCCAACTCCGTCCGCGGTACCCACGCTCCTCCTGCGAACGTGTAACCGCACTTCTCGCATTTCCAGATACCCACGCTCACCCGCTTCACTTTACCTTTCGTGAAGCAGCGGGGGCAGCGGTGAGGCCCCTTCATCTTAGCCTCTATCATCGCCACTTTATGGCGTAGCGTTGAGCCGTAGCGAGCGCCGAAGCGCCCAGCGGATCCGGCGACCTTCGTCCTCCCCATCCCGGTAGCACCCGGCGCGCTCCAACCTCGGACATATTTAAGTTTAAGTTTACGCGTGAGCTGGGAGGTCGCGGCGGAGCCGGTAGGCTTGACGTAGGATGCTTGAGATTGAGCGGTATTACTGAGCGCGGAGATCGCTCACTCCGAAAACTCCTTCAACGCGAAAGATCAAGCGTGTCCTGGAAGCTCGCGGTAGCAGAGAGACTTGCCAGCTTGAGCTCCGTTGCAGCCCTCTTCGCGTTATCTAGGCTGTGTGGCCTCGGCCCTGCGAATGCCACCGTTCACGCGCTCATGGTGATTTGCGCGCTTTCGCTCGCTCACCCCGGGTTAGGGCCCGCTGCGTTTTTGGCGCACCTGTCGCTTTCTCTAGCCCTGAGCGGCGGGATCTGGCTCGTCCCAGCGCTAGCGCTCATGTTCCCGGCAGCTGTAGCCGTTCGCTTTTGGCCTCAGGCTGTACTTTGGCTAGCGGCCCTTCTAGCCGCGCATCGCGCCGATGTAATGAGTTACGCCGCCTTAGCCGCCCTCGTGTACTCGCTGCGGCGCGTTACCCCCAGCTCGGCCGCGGCGTTGATGGCCTTCTACGCTTTAGCAGCCAACGTGAAGCTGGCAGCGAGCCTCCCGCCCGGTACGATTGCTTGCAGCGGCCTCGTAGTAGCTGCGGCGTTGACGGGAGCGAGGAGACACTCCCTAGAGCTGGTCGGCGACTGGTTTTACTCGAACTTCCTAGGCCCTCCCCACCTGTTCTTCCAAATGGTGGTTTACGCGATCGGCGGAGCGGCGACGGTTAAAGGCTCGCTAAGCGTTGGGCGCCTCGCGGCCCCATTATCGGCGGCGGCGGTCTCGCTGGCGCAGTACGCAGTCGCCACTAGGCTGGGTCTCAACCCGGATCTCGCGTCAGTAGCTGCCGTGCCGCTGGTAACGGCGCTGCTCTCGTTAGCTCCTCGCTCGCTCAAATTGAAGCGGGCACCGCCGCGAGTCCCCAAGCCCCCGCCGTTGCTGGAGCACCTGAGCAGCGCGTGGCTCGCCCTCTACAAGCTGCTGGAACGCGGCGAGAGAGTGCTCCTCGTATACGGCCCGCGCGGATGCGGGAAAACGATGCTGATAGCGGAGGTCTGCGCGGCGAGCGGCCTAGAGCTAGCGCAAAACGGGGACTGCCGGGGCAAGATCGTGCACGTGGAAAACGCAGAGAGCGTCGCTGATCTAGAGGAGCTGGTAAAGAGGACGCTCAAGATGGGTGCCAGGTGCTTGGTGCTGGAAACCAGCAGGCCGGCTGCGGTTGCGCAGAAGCTCAAAGGGCTCCCTCTGCGCAAAGCTGTCTACGTGCCTCCCCCAGACCAAGCAGCACGAGCCAGAATTCTCCAGCTCCTCCTCGGCGCGAAGCTGGAAGAGCAACAGTTGCTGGAGCTGGCGGATGCCACCGAGGGCTTCAGCCTGAGAGCGCTAATCCGCTTAGCCGAGCGCATCAGAGGGGGTTGCGCGATCGAGGACGCTCTCCAGGCAGTGAACAGCCTCCGATCAAGCGGAGCCGCCCCCTTCTTGACTGGCGAGGAGCTGAAGGAAATCGAAGAGTTTACATGCTCCTTCAAAGGTTTACTGATGGGATTCGCATCTTGAACCTTCAGGCAGTTACAATGGAGTGGTGGTGGGGCCGCCGGGACTCGAACCCGGGATCTCCGCGCGCACGCGCTCTGCGGGTCTGGAGCTTCGGCCGTTGGGACCGCCGCCTTACCTTTCCAGGCACGCCAGGGGCGGGGATGCGCCTAATACGCCCCCAACGCGCTGGCTAGGCCACGGCCCCTGGAGGGTCGAAGTAATGGGAGGGTTAAAAAGGTTTGCGGGAGGGGCGGGCTTTCCGCGAGCTTGACCGCCCGCTGCGTTACCCGGCCCTTTCGGTCGGATGTTCTTCGCTTTGACGAGCGCCTCTAGGGCTCTTCGCCACTCCGAGCTTTGCGCGGCTAGCTTTAGCACCTCGCTGCCCCGGAACTCGATTACCCAGTATTTGTTGCCGAGCCTGCACGCGTACGCGCGGATCCCCTGTTCGTTCAGCTCTTGTGCCAGCTTCCTCCTCGTTTTGAACGCGGCGCAGGCTTCGAGTCCGCTTGCGCTGGAGTACTATATCGGAAGAT